>Ga0209024_1000632_pt1 | contig 50434 bp, 45 predicted proteins | sample AutmiccommunBRH5_FD_187380 | JGI IMG/M metagenome (GOLD analysis project Ga0209024, IMG submission 187380) | Deep subsurface microbial communities from Mt. Terri, Switzerland - Autotrophic microbial communities BRH/5 (SPAdes) (version 2) | ecosystem: Environmental > Aquatic > Deep subsurface >... | reverse complement strand
TCGAGGGCCGCGACGCCGCCGGCAAGGGCGGCACCATCGAGCGGATGCGCGAGAACCTGAACCCGCGCAACGCCTATATCGTCGCCCTGCCCAAACCCAATGAGCGCGAGGCGACCCAGTGGTATTTCCAGCGCTATGTCGACTGGCTGCCGGCCGCCGGGGAAATCGCGCTCTTCGACCGCAGCTGGTACAACCGTGCCGTGGTCGAGCAGGTCTTCGGCTTCTGCACCCCCCTGCAGCGCAGCCACTTCTTCCAGCAACTGCCAGATTTCGAGCGGATGCTGGTCGATGAGGGCATCACCCTGGTGAAGATCTGGCTGGAGGTCAGCCGCGCCGAGCAGCTGCGCCGCTTCCTGGACCGCGCCAAGGACCCGCTGAAGCAGTGGAAGCTCAGCTGGATCGACGTGGAGGGGCTGAAGAAATGGGATGCCTACAGCGCCGCCATTGCCGAGACGATGGCGCTGAGCCATCTGGCCGGCGCGCCTTGGACGGTGGTGCTGTCCGATGACAAGGACCGCGCCCGCATCGCCGCGATCCAGACGCTGCTGCTGGCAGTGGACTATCCGGGCAAGGACCTGGACGCCATCGGCAGCATCGATACCAAGGTCTGCGGCGGGCCCGAGATCATGCCGGCCGCGGTCATGGCAGCCCGCGAGGGCAAGGCCGGCTGATGGGCAAGCAGGGCTACCATCACGGCAATCTGCGCCAGGCGCTGGTCGAGGCGGCGCTGACGCTGATCGAGGCGCAGGGGCCGCAGGGCTTTACCCTGTCCGAGGCGGCAAAGACGGCGGGGGTGACGCCCGCCGCCGTCTACCGCCACTTCGCCGGGCGCGAGGACCTGATCGCCGAATGCGCGCGGCAGGGCTTTGGCATCTTCGCCGACCTGATGGAGCATGCGTGGAATGGCGGGAAGCCCTCGTCTCTGGCAGCGTTCGAGGCGACCGGGCGGGCCTACCTCGCCTTCGCGCGGCGGTTTCCGGGGCATTACATGGCGATGTTCGAAAGCGGCATCGCGCCGGGCACCACGCCGGAACTGGCAGCCGCCACCGCCCGCGCGCAGGCGGTGCTGACCCGCGCTGCCGCCGCGCTCAGCCAGCATCTGCCCGAAGGGCGGCGCCCACCCGCCAGCATGGTCTCGGCCCATATCTGGGCGATGAGCCACGGGGTGGTGGAGCTTTACGCCCGCGGAACCCCCGGCGCCCGCGGCCCGTTCCCGCCCGAGGACCTGCTGGAAACCGGCATCGGCATCTATCTGCGGGGCCTCGGGCTGCTGCCGGGCGATACCTGAGCCCTAAAGGGCCAGCGACCAGGTCTGGCCCATGAGGTCATGGCCGAACGAATGGTGCGGCGCCTCTTCCACCAGCACGAAGCCTGCGCGCTGATAGATCCGCCGTGCGGCGCCAAGCACAGAGTTGGTCCAGAGGTCGAGCCGGGTGTAGCCCACCTCGCGCGCCCGGTCGATGCAGGTCCGCACCAGCAGATCGCCGATGCCCTGACCGCGGGCGGCGGGTTCCACATAGAGCAGCCGCAGCTTGCCCGCCCCCGCCTCACCGCGCACGAGGAAGACGGAGCCGACCATCTGCCCGTCGATCTCGACGATCCACGCATCCTCGCAGGCCGGGTCGAAGTTGCTCTGGAAGTCGGCAAGGATGCGCGCCGCCAGCGCCTCGAATTCGGCGGTCCAGCTATGTTCGCGCGCGTAGAGGATGGCTTGCCGCGAGGCCACGAGGCCAAGGTCGCCGGGCCGCAGACCGCGCAGCACCGGCAGCGGTGGGGCGCTTTCGTCGAAAATACGGATCAGCGTGTCGGCCGCGCGGTGCAGGCTGTCGCGGCGGATGGGCGGCAGTGTCTCCAGCAGCGCCCCCATGGCGGTGCGGGTGTTCTGCTCCAGCGCGGCATAGGTCGTGCGCCCCTGATCGGTCAGCGACAGCAGCTGATGCCGCCCATGCGCAGGGTCATCGCGCGCAGCGACCAGACCGCGGGCAACGAAGCGCTTGATCGTGCGGCTGATCTGTCCCGGATCCATGCGCAGGATGCGCGCAAGCTCTGCCCCCGTCGGATCGGTGCGGTGCGCGAGCTCGTAGAGCACCCGCGCCTCGCTGAGCGTGAAGGGGCTGTTGTCGAGCCTTGTGTCGAGCAGCCCCAGCCGGTTGGTATAGGCGCGGTTGAAGGCGCGCAGCGCGTCGATGTCTTCCGCCGGGATCATGCTCCCGCTCCTGAATGTTGACACAATCAAGATCATCTAATGGTGACTGAGTCAACATGTCTCGCGCAGGCAAGGTGCCCGCCACCCCGCAGGGCAAGCGGGCGGGCCGTCACTCCATCTCGATCGTGCCTGGCGGTTTTGAGGTGATGTCATACATCACCCGGTTGATGCCGCGGACCTCGTTGATGATCCGCGTCGCCGTCTCGCCCAGGAAGTCATGGGTGAAGGGGTAGTAATCCGCCGTCATCCCGTCGACCGAGGTCACGGCACGAAGCGAGCAGGCGAATTCATAGGTGCGCCCGTCGCCCATCACGCCCACGGTCTTGACCGGCAGGATCGCCACGAAGGCCTGCCAGATTTCATCGTAAAGCCCATGCTTGCGGATCTGGTCGATATAGACCGCATCGGCCTGGCGCAGGATCTCCAGCTTCTCGCGGGTGATCTCGCCGGGGCAGCGGATAGCAAGGCCGGGGCCGGGGAAGGGGTGGCGGCCGATGAAGCTTTCGGGCAGGCCAAGTTCGCGGCCGAGGGCGCGGACCTCGTCCTTGAACAGCTCGCGCAGCGGTTCAACCAGCTTCAGCCCCATCTTTTCCGGCAGCCCGCCGACATTGTGGTGCGACTTGATGGTGACCGAGGGCCCGCCCGAGAAGCTGACCGATTCGATCACGTCGGGGTAGAGCGTGCCCTGCGCGAGGAACTTCGCCCCGCCCACCTCATGCGCGTGTTTCTGGAACACGTCGATGAACAGCCGGCCGATGGTCTTGCGCTTGACCTCGGGGTCGGAGACCCCCTCCAGCTCGCCCAAGAACAGGTCCGATTCGTCGGCATGGATCAGCGGGATGTTGTAGGTGTCGCGGAACATGGTCAGCACCTGTTCCGCCTCACCCAGACGCAGCAGCCCGTGATCGACGAAGACGCAGGTCAGCTGGTCGCCGATCGCCTCATGGATCAGCACGGCGGCCACCGACGAATCGACGCCGCCCGACAGGCCGCAGATCACCTTGGCATCGCCGACCTGCTCGCGGATCTTGCGGATCGCCTCGTCGCGGTAGGCGTCCATCGTCCAGTCGCCCTTGAAGCCGGCCAGCTTCACGAAATTCTCGTAGAGCTTGGCGCCCTTGGGGGTGTGATGCACCTCGGGGTGGAACTGGACGGCGTAGAAATGGCGGTCCGGATCGGCGGTGATGGCGAAGGGGGCGTTGGGCGAGGTGCCGAAGACGCGGAAGCCCGGCGCGATGGCCGAGACATGGTCGCCATGGCTCATCCAGACCTGCTCGCGACCCTCGGCGAACCAACCTTCCAGCAGCGGCAGCGCCTCGGATTCGGGCGTCACATAGGCGCGGCCGAACTCGGCGGTCTTGTGGCCGCGCTCTACCTTGCCGCCCAGGCAATGCATCATCACCTGCTGGCCGTAGCAGATGCCAAGCACCGGCACGCCAAGGGTGAAGACGGATGCGGGAGGCATCGGCGCGCCTCCCGCGAAGACCGAGGCCGGCCCGCCCGACAGGATCACCGCGCGCGGCGCGAAGTCGGCCAGGAAGGCATCGGTGACCTTCTGGAAAGGATGGATTTCGCAATAGACGTTCAGCTCGCGCAGGCGACGCGCGATCAGCTGCGTGACTTGCGATCCGAAGTCGATGATGAGGAGGCGATCATGCTGGGTCATGGACGGGGAATATGGCCTTCCCCGCTGGGGTGCAAGAGGCCCGCGCGGTGTTTTGGCCAGCCGCGGACGGGGGGCTGCCTGCCCCCCGGGCCTGCGGCCTCCCCCCGGGGATATTTGGAAAAGGCAAAGGCGGAGGGGGTGTCGTTTTTTGGTGCGGGATGCCGGAAACCGACACCGGAGGGCGCGGGATCGGAGTAGAACCTTTGGCAAAGCCCGTGATGGAGGACTGGTGCGATGAATGAACAGGCAGGACGGCGGGCGCGGGGCGGCGGCGGCGCGGCCCGGCGGGCAGAGCGCAGCGCGGTGCATTTCGAGACCGCGCGCTTCATCGAGCGCAACATCCCCAATCTCGAGATCCTCAACGAGGAGGCGCTGGAGATCATCGAGCGCAATGCCGAGACGGTTCTGGCCGAGATCGGAGTGAACTTCGTCGAGAATCCGGGGGCGCTGGAGCTGTGGCGCGCGGCGGGGGCGGATGTGCAGGGCGAGCGGGTGCGGATCCCGCGCGGGCTGGCGCGGCAGCTGTGCGCGACGGCGCCGTCGCGGATCGTGCAACACGCGCGCAACCCCGAGCGGACGGTGGAGATCGGCGGGCGGAGCCTGGTGCTGGCGCCGGTCTATGGCCCGCCCTTCGTGCGCGATGCGGAAGGCGGGCGCCGCTATGCGACGATGGCGGATTTCAACAATTTCGTGAAACTCGGCTACATGTCGAAATGGCTGCACCATTCGGGCGGCACCGTCTGCGAGCCCACGGATGTGCCGGTGAACAAGCGCCATCTGGACATGCTGTTCGCCCATATGACGCTGAGCGACAAGCCCTACATGGGCTCCGTGACTGAGCCCAGCCGGGCGGCGGATTCGGTCGAGATGTCGAAGATCCTGTTCGGGGCGGAGTTCGTCGACCAGAACACGGTGATGACCAGCCTGATCAACATCAACTCGCCGATGACCTTCGACGGGATCATGATGGGCGCGCTGGAGGTCTATGCGAAAGCGAACCAGGCCTGCATCATCTCGCCCTTCATCGTCGGCGGGGCGATGGCGCCGGTCTCGGTGGCGGGCACGCTGACGCAGGTTCTGGCCGAGGTGCTGGCAGGGGTGGCCTACAGCCAGCTGGTGCGCAAGGGCGCGCCGGTGATCTTCGGGGCCTTCGTGACCTCGATCGACATGAATTCGGGTGCGCCGACCTTCGGCACGCCCGAGGCGAGCCACATCACCTATGGCGCGGGGCAGCTGGCGCGGCGGCTGGGGCTGCCCTATCGCAGCGCCGGCGCGTTCTGCGGATCGAAGCTGCCCGATGCGCAGGCGGCCTACGAATCGGCCAACAGCCTGAACATGGGGCTGCTGTCGGGCGTGAACTTCATGCTGCATGCCTGCGGCTGGCTGGAGGGGGGGCTGGTGTCGAGCTACGAGAAGTTCGTGATGGATGCCGATCAGCTGGGGATTCTGCACCGGCTGGCAGCGGGTGTGCGCGTGGATGAGGAAGCGCAGGCGATGGACGCGATCCGCGAGGTGGGGCCGAGCGGGCATTACCTTGGCTGCGAACACACGCAGGCGAATTTCAAGGACGCGTTCTGGCGCACCGACCTTCTGGACTACAAGCCCTTCGAGACCTGGGAGGAGGAGGGCGCGCGCGATACCGTGGCGCTGGCTTCCGAGCGGGTGAAGAAGCTGCTGGCGGATTACCAGAAACCGGCGATCGATCCGGCCGTGGAAGAGGCGCTGACGGAGTATGTCGCGCAGAAGAAGGCCGGGATGGCGGACGCGTTCCTGTAGATTTGTTGCGATATTGGAAACGACAGAAAGGGCGCCGCAACTGGCGCCATTTCGCTTTTCGTTCTGCGCTTTGTCACGCCCCGGGGATTGCCGGGCGCGGCAGCAGCCGCACCTCGGCCATCATCGCGATCAGCACTTCGATATGCCGGGCCACCGAATAGCGGCCATCGCCGGCCTTGCGCGTCTCCTCCAGCAGCGCCTCCTCGGTCAGCAGCGCGTCAAGCGCCCGTTCCGGCGCGGGCGGATGCGGCAGCCGCATCAAGCGCTTGAGGTCGCGGTTGCGGTTGTATTCCACCAGGCCGGCCCGGGCGGCGCGGATCAGCAGCGCCGGGCGGCGCAGGCCTGACACCAGCGCGGCGAGCGGATGGGCGGCGGGCGGGACTGCCTCGGTGGCGGGAGGGGTGGCTGGGCCGGTCATGTCTGGTCCCTTTCTGAAGGTGATGACGGACCATGCAACAACCTGCAGGGGCGTTGCGGAAAATGCACTGAGCCCGTTCGCTGGTTTTGGTAGCTGTTTATATTTTGGAAACAATTATGGCTCTGACCTGTGGAGATTAACGAACGGGTAATCATTGCAACCCACGGTTGAAATCGTTCACGACCTGCGGCGCTGCAGCCGCAGAATATACGGGGGAAGACCATGACCATGACCGTAGAGCTCGCCTCGGCGATGCCTGCCTGGCTGCCGAACGGCGCGCGGCTCTATCTGCGGCATATCGAGGGCGGCCAGTCGATCCGCGAGATCGCCCGGGCCGAGGGCTGCCATGCCTCGACGATCCTGCGCCGGGTGCGGCGCATCGAGAACCGCCGCGATGACCCACTGGTGGACGAGGCGCTGTCGCGGCTCGGCCATCCCGACCACCCCACCCCAGTCCAGGAGACCCCGCCGATGAGCGCCCCGATCCGTACCGCCCCGAGCCATGCTCCCAACGCTGCATCCGCAGAGCAGACCTTGCTGCGCGAGGCGCGGCGGGTGCTGCGCCGGCTGTGCGAGCCGGGGGCGATCCTTGCCGTCGCGCCCGAGATGGAGAAGGCGGCGGTGCTGAAGGGCGCGGTGCGCATCGCGGTGACCGACCGCACGGCGGCGCAGGCCTTCGCGCTGAAGGACTGGATCGCCTGCGCCCGCCAGCAGGGCCGGGTCGGGATCTATGAGATCACCGCGGCGGGGCGGGCGGCGCTGAAGCGGATGCTGGCAGAGGAGGCGGGTGGCTTTGCCGAGGCGCAGGCGGGGTTCGACGCGCAGCCCTTTGCCGACCAGCACCGGGTCTGGGCCGAGCGTTCGGTGATGGAGCCGGGCGGGGCCGAGCCGCGGCGCCTGCGGGTCAACCTTGCCGAAAGCCCGCTGGCGGTGTTGGCGCGGCGGCGCGAGAAGGACGGCAAGCCGTTCCTCTCGCCCGATCTGGTGGCCGCTGCCGAGCGGCTGCGCGAGGATTTCGAGCTGGCGCAGATGGGCCCGCGCGTCGCGCAGAACTGGGACCGGTTCCTGACCAGCGGCGACCGCGGCAGCTTTCAACCCGAGGGCGGCCCGGCCGAAGGCCCGCGCCGCGCCCGCGACCGGGTGGCGGCGGCCTTGCGCGACCTTGGCCCCGGCCTCGGCGACATGGCCTTGCGCTGCTGCTGCTATCTGGAGGGGCTGGAGACGGCAGAGCGCCGGATGGGCTGGTCGGCCCGGTCAGGCAAGATCGTGCTGCGCATCGCGCTGATGCGGCTGAAACGGCATTACGACGAGACCTATGGCGGGGCCTCGCCGCTGATCGGCTAAGCGTTCAGTAGCTGCGGATCAGCCCGACCAGACGGCCCTGCACCTTGACCGCATGGTCGGGCAGCATCCGCGTTTCATAGGCGGGGTTCGCCGCCTCCAGCGCGATCATCCCGCCCTTGCGGCGGAAGCGCTTCAGCGTCGCCTCGGCGCCCTCGACCAGCGCCACCACGATATCGCCATTCTCGGCGGTGGACTGTTCGCGGATCACCACGATGTCGCCATCGTTGATCCCCGCCTCGATCATCGAATCGCCCTTCACCTCCAGCGCATAGTGCTGGCCGCGACCTGACAGCATCGAGCCCGGGACGGCGATGTGATGCGAGACCTCGGAGATCGCCTCGATCGGCACACCGGCGGCAATGCGGCCCATTACCGGCACTTCCATCGAATGCAGCGCCCCGACAGGCATCGCCCCAGCGGGCGGGGCCACGCGGTCGCCCTCGATCACGCGGGGGGTGAAGGCGGGGGCCTCGGCCGCGGCGGCGGTGCGGGCACGTTCCATCGACTCGGGCAGTTTCACGATCTCGATCGCGCGGGCGCGGTGGGCGAGGCGGCGGATGAAGCCCCGCTCTTCCAGCGCCGTGATCAGCCGGTGGATGCCGGATTTTGACCGCAGGTCCAGCGCCTCTTTCATTTCGTCGAACGAGGGCGGAACGCCGTCATGGTCCATCCGTTTCTGGATGAAGTCCAAGAGTTCCAGTTGCTTGCGTGTCAGCATCGCCTATCCCCCGCGCTTCCGGGCCAGGCCCGTTTCCCGAATGTTCTAACCGCGTTCCCGTTTTGTGTCAACGGTTTCGGCGGATCAGAGCGCGATGTAGTCCACCACACTGCCCGCCGCGCGGGGCCCGTCCTCGGCGGGCCGCACCAGCAGCGCCACCGCCTCGGTCAGCAGCCGCAGGCGCGAGCTGTCCTGGCTGGCATAGGGCGCGATCCGGGGCAGGCCGTCCCCCGCCTCCAGCGCCGAGCGCATGTAATGCGCGCGGGGGCCGTTGGCAGGCAGGTCCTCGGCCAGCACCGCGCGCTGCGTCGTCACCACCCCCGGCAGCCCCTGCATCGCCGCCAGCAGCGGCAGCAGGAACAGATGCGCGCAGACGATGGACGACACCGGATTGCCCGGCAGCCCCAGCATCACCGCGCCGCCCAGACGGCCCGCCATCAGCGGCTTGCCGGGGCGCATGGCGATCTTCCAGAACGCCCGCTCCATCCCCAGATCGGCGGCGACCTTGCCGACGAGGTCATGGTCGCCCACCGAGGCGCCGCCGATGGTGACGATCACCTCCGCCCCCTCCGCCAGCGCAAATCCCTGTCGCAGGCTCGCCTCGCTGTCGCGGGCGATGGGCAGCATCCGCACCCTCGCGCCTGCCGCCTCGGCCATCGCTGCCAGCGCGAAGCCGTTGGAGGCGATGATCTGGTCGGGGCCGGGGTCTTCGCCCGGCATCACCAGCTCATCCCCCGTCGCTAGGATCGCCACCTCGGGCCGGCGCGCGACGGTAAGCTCGGGCAGGTTCATGCTGGCCAGCAGTGCCAGCTCCACCGGGCGCAGGCGGCGCGGGGCGGCGAGCGCGTCGCCCGCGCGGAAATCGGCACCCTGGGGGCGGATGTGGGTCTGCGCTTCCAGCTTGCCGCCAAGGGTGATGCGGTCCCCCTCGCGGGTGACATCCTCTTGCAGGATCACGCGCTCGGCCCCCGCGGGCACCGGCGCGCCGGTGAAGATGCGCACGGCGGTGCCGGAGGCGAGCGTGCCCGCAAAGCCATGCCCCGCGCCGGCCTCGCCCGCCACGGTGAGGACGGCGCCGGGGGTGTGGTCAGCCTCGCGGATCGCATAGCCATCCATCGCCGAGGCGGCAAAGGGCGGCTGGTCGCGCTTGGCCAGCGTGGGTTGCAGCAGCACCCGGCCAGCGGCGGCGCGCAGCGGCACCTGCTCGGGCACCGGCGGCGGCGCCAGGGCCAGCACGCGGGCGAGTGCCTCGGCGACGGAAATCACGGGGCGGCCTCGTAGGTTCCGGACTTGCCGCCTGCTTTAAGAACGACGCGCAAGCCCTCGATCCGCATCGATTTTTCGGCAGCCTTCAGCATGTCGTAGACCGTCAGCGCCGCGACCGACACCGCCGTCAGCGCTTCCATCTCCACCCCGGTCTGGCCGGTGGTCTTGACGGTGGCGGTGATGCGCACGCCGGGGAGGCTTTCGTCCGCCTCCAGCTCTACCGAGACCTTGGTGATCGGCAGCGGGTGGCAGAGCGGGATCAGCTCGGCGGTCTTCTTGGCGGCCATGATCCCGGCCAGCCGTGCGACCCCGAGGACGTCGCCCTTCTTGGCGGTTCCCGCGGTCACCAGCGCCAAGGTCTCGGGCGCCATCACCACGCAGCCTTCCGCCACCGCCACCCGGTCCGTCACCGCCTTGTCCGAGACATCGACCATATGCGCCTGGCCCTGCTCGTCGAAATGCGTCAGGGTCATGCCGCGCCCCCGTCTGCCGGGGTCTGCACCGGGTTGGCGAGGATCGCGTGCGTCGCCGCGGTCACATCCGCCTGCCGCATCAGGCTTTCGCCGATCAGGAAGCAGCGCGCCCCGACCTCGGCCATCGCGGCGAGGTCGGCGGGCGTGAACAGCCCGCTTTCGCAGACCAGCCGCCGGTCGGCGGGCAGGCGCGGCGCGAGGCGGCGGGTGGTGTCCAGCGTGACGTCAAAAGTCTTGAGGTTGCGGTTGTTCACCCCGATCAGCGGCGATTGCAACGCCAGCGCCCGGTCCAGTTCTGCCTCGTCATGCACCTCGATCAGCACGTCCATCCCCCAGCCCTGCGCGGCGGCTTCCAGCTCTGCCGCCTGCGCGTCCGACACGCTGGCCATGATGATCAGGATGCAATCGCCACCCCAGGCCCGCGCCTCGGCGACCTGATAGGTGTCGTAGAGGAAATCCTTGCGCAGGCAGGGCAGGGTGCAGGCCTCGCGTGCGGCGGTCAGGAACTCCGGCGCGCCTTGGAAGGAGGGGCCGTCGGTCAGCACCGACAGACAGGTCGCCCCGCCTGCCGCATAGGCGCGGGCCAGCGAGGGCGGATCGAAGTCGGCGCGGATCAGGCCCTTGGAGGGGCTGGCCTTCTTGATCTCGGCGATGAGGCCATAGCCGGTGACGGAAGCCCCGGCGAGCGCCGCCGCAAAGCCGCGCGGCGGGCTGGCGGCGCGGGCGGCCTCCTCCACGTCGGCAAGGGGACGGGCCGCCTTGGCGGCGGCGATTTCATCCAGCTTGTAGCGCTTGATCTTGTCGAGAATATCCATGCGGCTTTCATAACGGGGCGGGGCGGCCTTGGGAAGGGACGGGCGCTGCCCGGCGGCGCTAAAGCGCCTTGATTCCGGGCAAGGTAAGGAAGGGAAGGGGAAGGAGGGGCGAGTGGCGCAGGATGCAGCTTCTCACCCCGCCCAATCCACCGGCACCTCCCCCTGCGCTGCCAGCCACGCATTCACCCGGCTGAACGGACGCGACCCGAAGAACCCCCGCCGCGCCGACAAAGGCGAGGGATGCGCCGTCTCGATCCGCAGATGCGCGCCCTCTGGCGGAGCCACAATCGCCGCCCCCGCCTTCTGCGCATGGGCGCCCCAGAGCAGGAAGGCGCAGGCCCGCCGCGAAGACACCTCGGCCAGCACCTCGGCCGCCAGCCGGTCCCAGCCCCACTTCGCATGGGCCCCGGCCGCCCCCGCCGGCACGCTCAGCGCCGTGTTCAGCAGCAGCACCCCCTGCCGCGCCCAATGGCTCAGATCGCCATCCGCCGGGCGCGCGCCGATATCGGCGTCCATCTCGCGGTAAATATTCGCCAGCGACCGCGGCAGCGCCACCCCCGGCGCGACCGAGAAGGCAAGGCCATTGGCATGGCCCGGCGTTGGGTAGGGGTCTTGCCCGAGGATCACCACCCGCACCGCCTCCAGCGGCGTCAGCGCCAGCGCGGCAAAGCGCTGCGGAGCGGGCGGCAGGCTCGGCTCGCGCTCCAGCCGCTCGGCAATCCCCGGCCAGTCCCGCGCGAAGAACCGCAGATGGCCCCAGCCTGCCGCCACCACCTCCGCCGGAGCACTCATGCCAGCGGTGACAAGGCCGCCAGCGCCGCCACACGCGCAGCGGCAGCCCCGCTGTCGATGCTCTCTGCCGCCAGCGCCACGCCGTCCTTCAGGTTCCCCGCCCGCTCCGCCACCACCAGCGCGGCGGCGGCATTCAGCAGCACGGCGTCGCGGTAGGCCCCCGGCGCGCCGGCCAGCAGCGCCCGGAACGCCACCGCATTCTCCGCCGGCATCCCGCCAAGGATCGCCTCGAACGGATGCACCGGCAGGCCGGCCTCCTCGGGGTGCAGCTCGAACTCGCGCACCGCGCCGTCCTCCAGCGCCGCGACCCAGCTGACCCCGCAGATCGACAGCTCATCGGTGCCATCGCCGCCATGCACCAGCCAGGCCCGGTCGGAGCCGAGCGCGCCCAGAACCTCGGCCATCGGCCGGATCCAGCCCCGCGAGAACGCCCCCGTCAACTGCCGCTTCACCCCCGCCGGGTTGGTCAGCGGCCCCAAGAGGTTGAACACGGTGCGGGTGCCGATTTCCGTCCGTGGCCCCATCACATGGCGCATCGCCGGATGGTGCATCGGCGCCATCATGAAGCCGATGCCGCACTCCGCCAGCGCCCGTTCCACCACCTCCGGCCCCACCATCACGTTGATGCCCATGGCCGACAGCGCATCCGCCGCGCCCGACTTCGACGACAGGTTTCGGTTGCCATGCTTGGCCACCGGAACCCCGGCGCCCGCCACCACGAAGGCGGTTGCGGTCGAGATGTTCAGCGTGCCCTTGCCATCGCCGCCGGTGCCGACGATATCCATCGCCCCGGCAGGCGCGCTCACCGCCACGCATTTGCTGCGCATCACCCGCGCGGCGGCGGTGATCTCGGCCACCGTCTCGCCCCGGCTGCGCAGCGCCAGCAGGAAGCCGCCGATCTGCGCCGGGGTCGCCTCGCCCTCGAACAGCGCCTCGAAGGCCGTGGTCGCCTCGGCCTCGGTCAGCGGGCGGTCACAGGCGGGCCCCAGCAGCGGCTTCAGCCGGTCGCTCATGCCGGCACCGCCGCAAGGTCCAGGAAGTTGCGCAGCAACTGGTGGCCATGCTCGCTGGCGATGCTCTCGGGGTGGAACTGCACGCCCTCGATCGGCAGGTCGCGGTGGCGCAGGCCCATGATCGTGCCATCCTCGACCCAGGCGGTGATCTCGAGGCAGTCCGGCAGGCTGTCCCGCTCCACCATCAGCGAGTGATAGCGGGTGGCCTGGAAGGGCGACGGCAGGCCGGCAAACACGCCCCTGCCCTCATGGATCATGCTGCCCATCTTGCCATGCACGATCTGCGGGGCGCAGATCACCTTGCCGCCAAAGGCCTCACCGATGGTCTGGTGCCCAAGGCACACCCCCAGCAGCGGGGTGCGGGTTTCGGCGGCGGCGGCGGTCAGCGCCAGGCAGATCCCCGCCTGCGCCGGATCGCAGGGCCCGGGGCTCAGCACGATAGCCGAGGGGTTCAGCGCCATCGCCTGCTGCACGTCCAGCGCGTCATTGCGGCGCACCAGCACCTCGGCGCCAAGCTCGCCCAGATAATGCACGAGGTTGTAGGTAAAGCTGTCATAGTTGTCGATGAGCAGGAGCATCGGGCGCGCTTTCGTCTGGGGCCTCAGTCTGGGGCCTGGGTCTGGGGCCCGGGTCTGGGATGCAAGGGGGATGCACCCCGCCGCCGGTCCGGCTATAGATGCCCCCGCGGGGCCGCCGGGGTCAAGGGCGCTTGGCCTTGGCGCCGAGGCGGGGCTTGCGCTGCGCGCAGCGACAGACGCAGAATGGCGGCGCAGAAGGCGCAAGAGCCGCGGGTCCTGTGGGGCCGCAGGAATGGCAAGATCCCGGCGCCCCCTGTGGTGCAGCGGGGCTGGTAAAGGGGGCAGGCATGGCAGGAGGCATGGGTTTGGGAAGGGGCGTGATATTCGGGGCGATCTGGGGCATGCTCGCCTCGGCGCTGCTGCTGGTGGTGCTGTCGCTCGCCGCGCCCGCGCCGCAGGGGCAGGTGGCGCAGGCCGAGCCCGCCGCCCCGGCCCCCGCCGCCCCCGAAGTCTCCGCCGACCTCGCCCCCACCCTCGCCGCCCCGCAAGCCGCCGAAGACGGCCCGGCCCTGCCCGAACCGATGCCCGAGGCCCCCGACCTGCCGCCGGGCCTCGCAGCAGCCCCGCAAGCGCCGGGCGGGGCAGGGGAGGCGCCTGCGGAGTTGGCCTCGCCCGCCCCCTCCGACGATACCGCCGCTGCACCGGTCGCGGCTCCGAGATCCGAGGTCCCCGCCAGGATCGCTGACGAGATCGCTGACGGGTCGACCGCAGCGGCGCCCGCGGAAGATACCGCCGCCGCCGAGACGGCTCCCCCCGCCTCCGCCCCCGTCGCCAGCCTGATCCCCACCCCCTATGGCAGCGAGTTCGCCCGCGAGGCGCCCGACGTCTCGCCCGCGCTCCCCGGCACCGAAGCCGCCCCCGCCGCCACCCCGGCCCCGCGCCCCACAGAGGCCACCCCCGACACCACGACCACCGCCGGCCTCGACGCCGCCCCCGCGCCGCAACCCTCCGCCAGCGCCGCACCGGCCGAGCCATCCGCGCCCGCAAGCCCCGAAAGCTCCGGCGCCGTCGCCTCGGCCCCCGCCGCTGCCCGCCCCGAGGCCAGCGCCCCCGGCCTCGTCCAGCCGCTCCCCCAGCGGGGCGCGGAACCGGCGCTGCCGGTCGGCGCCAGCCAGGCGCCAAGCCCCGAGGCTGCCGCCGTGGACCCGGCGCCCGAGCCTGCCCTCGCGCGGGCCCCCGATGCTGAACCGGCGCCCGCTCCCGAACCCGCCGCTCCCGACCCGTCTGCCGACCCGTCTGCCGAAGAACCCGCCCCCGCATCCACCCCGGCCGGTCCCGCCCCGGAGCCCGGCTTCCGCCAGGCCACCGGCATCAAGGTCAACCAGCTGCCCAGGATCGGCGACGCCGTCCTTCTCGGCCCGCTGCCGGGCGCCGAACCCCCCGCCGAGCTCGCGCCCGAACCGCTCCCGGCCCTCGTCGCCCATGCCGCCGCCTTCACCGCCGCGCCGGAGGCGCCGCTCCTGTCCATCGTGCTGATCGACGACCGCTCCGGTCCCGCCATCGCCGCCGAACTTCTGGCCGATCTGCCCTTCCCGGTAACCATCGCGCTCGACCCCGCCGCGCCCGGCGCCGCCGAGGCTGCCCGCACCTACCGCGCCGCGGGGCAGGAGGTGGCGATCCTCGCCGCCCTGCCGCGCGGGGCCACGCCGTCGGATCTGGAGGTCTCCTGGCAGGCCTTCGTGCAAGCGCTCCCCGAGGCGGTCGCCGTCCTCGATGCCCCCGCCGCGCGCCTGCAGAACGACCGCCGCCTGGCCGAACAGCTCATCTTGCTGGCGGCCGAGGAAGGCCATGGCCTGCTCACCTGGGATATCGGCCTGAGCCCCGCCGCGCAGCTGGCGGCCGAGGCCTCGGTGCCGCAAGCGCAGGTCTACCGCCGCCTCGACGCGCAGCAGGAAACCGGCCCCGTCATCGGCCGCTATCTCGACCGCGCCGCCTTCGAGGCCAGCCGCAGCGGCGCCGTCGTGGTCACCGCCAGCACCAGGCCCGAAACCCTCGCCGCCCTGCTGGACTGGGCCGTGGGCCAAAGCCGCACCGTTACCTTGGCCCCGCTCTCGGCTGTCCTGATGCGGGATTTCTGACCCCCGCATCGTTCTGGTCAAAATATCCCACGGGGGTACGGGGGTGTGAAACCCCCGGCGCCAGCCGCAAGCGCGCCCTCAGCCGCTCCCGCGCCGCGCCGAGATAGCGCCAAGACCGCACCCCTGCGTGTTTCTTGCTGGCAAAAATATCCCACGGGGGTCCGGGGGTGTGAAACCCCCGGCACCGGCCGCAAACGCGCCCTCAGCCGTTCCCGCGCCGCACGAACACGCCCGCATCCTCGGCCGCCCGCATCAGCGCCCGGCTCTTGTTCACCGTCTCTTGCCATTCCGCCTCGGGGTCGCTGTCATAGACGACGCCCCCCCCGGATTGCACATACAGCTTGCCGTCCTTCAGCACCGCGGTGCGCAGGGCGATGCACATGTCCATCTCGCCGCTGGCCGAGAAATAGCCCGCGCCGCCGCCATAGACGCCGCGCTTCTCCGGCTCCAGCTCGTCGATGATCTCCATCGCCCGGACCTTGGGCGCGCCCGACACGGTGCCCGCGGGCAGCCCCGCCAGCAGCGCCGACAGCGCATCCTCGCCCTCGGCGATTTGGCCGACGACGTTCGACACGATGTGCATCACATGCGAATAGCGCTCGATCACGAATTTCTCGGTCGGATGCACCGATCCGATCTTGGCCACGCGCCCGACATCGTTGCGCCCCAGATCCAGCAGCATCAGATGCTCGGCCAGTTCCTTCTGGTCCGACAGCAGATCCGCCTCCAGCGCGCGGTCCTCTTCCGGCGTCGCGCCGCGCGGCCTTGTGCCGGCAATGGGCCGCACCGTCACCTCGCCATCGCGCAGCCGCACGAGGATCTCCGGGCTCGCGCCGATGATCTGGAAGCCGCCCATGTTGAAGAAGAACATGAAGGGCGAAGGGTTGGTGCGGCGCAGGCTCCGGTACAGCGCGAAGGGCGGCAGCGGGAAATCCTGCGTCCAGCGCTGGCTGGGAACCACCTGGAAGATGTCGCCGGCGCGGATATAGTCCTTGGCCTTCTCGACCGCCGCCTTGTAGCCTTCCTTGGTGAAGTTCGACACCGGCTCGCCCACCACCGTCGCCTCGCCAAGGCTGCGGCTGTCGCTGGCCGGCTGGCGGTCGAGGTCGCGCACCGCGTCCATCACCCGCTCGGCCGCCTGCGCATAGGCGGCGCGGGCCGAGAGGCCAGAGCTGACCCAGGCCGGCGCCAGCACCGTCACCTCGCCCTTGACCCCGTCCAGCACCGCCACGACCGAGGGGCGCAGCAGCATCGCATCGGGCACGCCGATCGGGTCGGGGTTGATGTTGGGCAGATGCTCCACGAGGCGGATCATGTCATAGCCGAGATAGCCGAACAGGCCCGCGGCGATGGGCGGCATCCCGGCCGGCATGTCGATATGGATCTCGGCCAGCAGCGCGCGCAGCAGGTCGAGCGGATGCCCCTCTTGATCCTCGAACCCGGCGGCATCGAAGCGCGCCTGCCGGTTGATCCGGGCCTGCGTCCCGCGGCATTCCCAGATCAGGTCGGGCTTCATCCCCACCACCGAATAGCGCCCGCGCACCTCGCCGCCTGTCACGCTTTCCAGCATGAAGGACAGCGGCCCCGCCTCGGCCAGCTTCAGCATCAAGGACACCGGCGTGTCGAGATCGGCGGCCAGACGTGTCCAGACCAGCTGGTTCTTCCCCGCATCATATCCGGCTTCGAATTCGGCGAAGGAAGGGGTCAGGGCCACGGGTCTCGTCCTTGGATTGCCGGCCTTTGGCGGCGCGGTCTGGGTGTAGGGGGCCGGGACGATGCCCGGCCCGAAGTCACGGCATTTGGGCGTGGACGGCGTTGATCGCGGACTGGTTCAGCGTGACCCCGGCCTCGGCTTCGATGGAGCGGGTGAACAGCTCCAGCGCGTCCTGCGCGATGCCCTGCTTGGCCTGGGTGTCGAGCGCGGTGCGCATCTGCGCCGCGGCTTCATCCTCGGCGGCCGGCAGCGCGACCGAGGTCAGCCGCACCACATGGGCCGAGGCGCCCTCGGCACCGTCGCCGGCCAGGGCGCGGGTCTCGCCCTCGGCCATCGCGAACACCGCCTCGACGCCGCCCTCCGGCAGCCCCTCGACAAAGCCATCGCGGGTGATCGGGGCAACCGGCGTCACCTCCAGCCCGCGCTCTGCAGCGGCAGCGGCCAGATCGGGAGCGGTGGCCAGCGCCTCGGCTTCGGCCAGCAGGCGCTTGCCGGTTTCGGCCGCGGTCCACAGCTCGGCCACCTGCGCGCGCACCTCGTCCAGTGGGCGCAGGGCCGGCTCGCGGATCTCTTCAAGCTGCAGCGCGAAGACGCCGCCATCTTCCATCTCGCGGAGCTCGGGGAAGTCATCCGGGCTCGCGGCCAGCGCGGCCTCGCGGACCTCCACATAGGCCGCCAGCCCCTCGCCGCCCTCGGCGGTCACCTCGACCGTGCCAAACTCCATCCCGGCCTCGGCGGCCAGCTCCTGCAGCGTCGCGCCACCCGCCAGCAGGTCGTTCAGCTCCTGCGCGCGGTCGGCGATCATTCGGCGGGCGCGGTCCAGCGCCACCTCTTCGGACAGGCTGCCGCGCGCCTCCTCGAAGCTGACCTCCTGCGCCACGAGGATGGCATTCATCGCATAGAGCGCCGGGCCCAGATCCGAAGGCAGCGGCCCGGCCACGCCGGTATTCTCAAGCGCAAACACGCCGGGCCCGGCTGCGCCCAGTTCGGCCTCGGTGACCTCACCCAGATCCACATCCTGCAGCGTCAGCCCGCGCTCGTTCACCAGATCCTCGAAGGTGACCTCGCCCGCGTCGATCCGGGCCTTGGCGGCCGCCGCCTCTTCCTCGGTGCCGAACACCAGCTGTTCCACCATCCGCCGCTCCGGCTGCACGAATTCCGCAATCCGCGCATCGTATTCGGCACGCAGCGCCGCCTCGTCGAGCGGCACCTGGTCCAGCACCGCCTCGGGCGAGAGCCAGGCATAGGACAGCACCCGGGTTTCCGGCGCGGTGAAGGGGGCGGGGTTTTCGGCGTGGAAGGCGGTCAGCTGCTCCTCGGTCGGCGCCGGCACCGGCTCGGTCAGCAGATCCGGCGTCAGCGCCACATGGTCAAAGCCGCGGGCCTCGCCGGCCCAGGCGGCAATCGCATCCACATAGGCCGCCGGCGCGGCAATGCCCCCCGCCACCGCGCCCTGCAGCAGCACCCGTGCCGCCTCGTCGCGCAGCTGCGCCTCGAACTCGGCTTCGGTCAGCCCCTGCTGGCGCAGCGCCAGCGTGTACAGCTCGCGGTCGAACTTGCCGTCGATGCCGCGGAAGGTGCTGGCGCCGATGATCTGGTCGGCCACCTGCGCGTCCCCCGCCGACAGGCCAATCCGGTCCGCCTCGACATCCATCGCCGCCCCGGCGATCAGCCGGGCGCGCACGCTTTGGTCGAGCCCGAAGGCCTGCGCCTGTGCAAGGGTGATCGGCTGGCCGAACTGCGCCGAGAGCGCGTCCACCTCGGCCCGCAGGGCGCGGGCATAGTCGTTGACGCCCACCTCGCGGTCGCCGACGGTCGCCACGCTCTGCGTCGCGCCGCCGAAATTGGTGACCCCAAAGCCGCCAAGGCCCAGGATCAGCATGGCCATCAGCAGCCAGACGACGGTATTGGCACCCTTGCGCCGAAATCCCTTGGCCATGCCCATCCCCTGCAGATTGTCCAACCGTTCCGGGCTGTTTACGGGGTTGGCCCTTCCGGGGCAAGGCTCAGAAGATGGGCTTCAGAACGCCAGCCGCTCCAGCCGGTCGAACAGCGCGCCGATCCCGGCGGCATCGACATTGGCGAAGGCGATGCGCAGCTGCCGCGCGCCTGCCGGGTCTTCGGCCGGCATGAACATGGTGCCGGGCAACAGCAGCACCCCCGCCTCGCGCACCAGCGCCTTGGCGAAGGCGGGCGAGGGCAGGGGGTGCGGATGCTCCACATAGGCAAAATAGGCGCCGCAGCCCAGAAGCCGCCAGCCCTCCAGCCGGGCAAAGCCCTGCACCATCGCCGCCCGCCGCGCCAGGATCTCCAGCCGCTCGCCCGCGACCCACTCCCCAAGGTTGCGCATCCCCCACAAGGCCGCAATCTGGCCAAGCTGGCTGGGGCAGATCGCCACGGTATCGAGGAACTTCTCCACCTGCGCCAGCCGCGCGGCACTGGCGGTGATCGCCCCCACCCGGTGCCCGGTCAGCCGGTAGGCCTTGGAGAAGCTGTAAAGCTGGATCAGCGTGCCCGCCCAATCCGGGTCCGCGAACAGGTCATGCGGCGCCCCCTCGCGGCTGTCGAAATCGCGATAGGTCTCATCCACGATCAGCGCGAGGCCCCGCGCCTGCGCCAGATCGTAAAAGCCGCGCAGCACCTCCGCCGGATATTCCACGCCGCCGGGGTTGTTGGGGCTGACCAGCACGATCGCCTTCGTCCGCGGTCCGATCAGCCGCGCCGCCGCCTCCGGCTCCGGGATCAACCCGTCCCCCGTCGCCAGCGGCACCGCCTTCACGCCCTGCATGTCCAGCCACATCTTGTGGTTGAAATACCACGGCGTCGGCAGGATCACCTCATCCGCCGCGCCGGCCAGCGTCGACATCACCGCGCAGAAGGCCTGATTGCAGCCCTGGGTGATCGCCACCTGACCGGCCGCCACCTCCCCGCCATAGGCGGTGGACCACTGCGCCGCCACCTCGGCCCGCAAGGCCGGCAGCCCCAGCACCGGCCCATAAAGATGCGCCGCCGGATCCTCGAGCGCCGCCCGCGCGATCTCCTGCCGCAGCGCCAGCGGGGGCGGGTCGACCGGCGCTGCCTGGCTGACATTGATCAGCGGCCGCCCTTCGGGAAACACCACCCCCTCCAGCCAGCGCCGCGCCTCCATCACCGGGGGCAGGAACGTCGCTTCCATCGCGGGATTGAGAGGCTGGATCATGTTGGCGCGCCTGTGTTTCTTGCTGGCGAAAATATCCCGGGGGTGCGGGGGCTGGCCCCCGCTGCCGTCAGTCCGCCCCGCGGAACGGCTGCACATATTGCAGCGCCATGTCCCAGGGGAAGAAGATCCAGGTGTCCTGGCTGACCTCGGTCACATAGGTATCGACCTGCCCGCGGCCTTGCGGCTTGGCATAGACCGTGGCGAAATGCGCCTTGGGATAGAGGCTGCGCACCAGCTCCAGCGTCTTGCCGGTATCCACCAGATCATCGACGACCAGGATGCCGGTGCCGTCGCCCATGAGGTCCAGCTGCGGGCTTTTCGTCACCACCGCATCCTTCTGCGCCTGATGGCTGTAGCTCTTCACGCTGATCGTATCGACCACGCGGATATCCAGCTCGCGGCTGACGATCATCGCAGGCACGAGGCCGCCGCGGGTGATGCCCACCACGGCGCGCCAGCCGCCCTCGTCGGGCCCGTGGCCCTGCAGCCGCCAGGCCAGCGCCCGCGCATCGCGGTGCAACTGGTCCCAGCTGACGTGAAAGCCCTTCTCATGCGGCAGCCGGTCGGACATTGGGTACTCCTCAGGTGGCGGCGATCTTCAGCCCCAGCAGGGCCAGAAGCCCGCCAAAGCTGCGGTCGATGATGGTCTTGAGGCTGATATACGCAGCCCGGCTGCGCTCCAGCGAGAAGATGCGGGCAACGCCGATATTCCAGACGAATTCGTTGACGAAGACCACGGCCAGCAGCGCGGCATAGACGGCGGCGGGCGTGCCCTGCGGCACGGTGCCGAGGAAGATGGCCGAGAACACCACCGGCGCCTTGGGATTGGCCAGCTGCGTGAACAGCCCCAGCCGGAAGGCCGACAAAGCGGAGCGCGGCACCGGGCGGGCATCGGCGGTGATGAACGGCTTGTCGGCCTTGCGCCACAGCTGCAGGCCCAGCCAGATCAGATAGCCGCCGCCGACGATCTTCAGCCCCCACAGCAGGGCAGGGGCCGCAGCAAAGACCAGGTTCAGTCCGAACATCGCCACCCCGGCCCAGAGCGCGGCACCCACGCCGATCCCGGCCGCCAGCAGCGCGCCGGTGCGGAACCCCTCGCTAAGCCCGGTGCGCGCCGCCATCAGCACCGCAGGGCCGGGCGACACCGCCGCCAGCAGCGACAGCATGTAGAAGGCGACAAAGCCCGCGAGTGTCATGGCTCAGGACTCCTTGCGCCCCGTCACCACGTCGATATCCGGCGCATCGACCGATTTCATGCCGACGACATGATACCCGGCATCCACATGATGGTTCTCGCCGGTCACGCCGCTGCCAAGGTCCGACAGCAGATAGAGCGCCGATTTCCCGACCTCGTCCTGCGTGACGTTGCGCCGCAGCGGCGAGTTCAGCTCGTTCCATTTCAAGATATAGCGGAAGTCGCCGATGCCGCTGGCCGCCAGCGTCTTGATCGGCCCGGCCGAGATCGCGTTGACGCGGATCCCGTCCTTGCCAAGGTCTTCGGCCAGATACTTGACGCTTGCCTCCAGCGCGGCCTTGGCGACGCCCATCACGTTGTAATGCGGCATCACCTTCTCGGCGCCGTAATAGGTGAGGGTCAGCAGGCTGCCGCCCGGGCCCATCATCGCGGCGGCGCGCTGGCACACGGCGGTGAAGGAATAGACCGAGATATCCATCGTCATCTGGAAATTCGCGGGGCTGGTATCGACATAGCGGCCGCGCAGCTCGTTCTTGTCGGAAAAGCCGATCGCGTGGACCACGAAGTCGAGCGTGCCCCAGACCTCTTTCAGCCGCTCGAACACCGCATCCAGCGAGGCGCCGTCCGACACGTCGCATTCCACCAGCTCGGTCACGCCGATCTCGGCCGCCAGCGGCTCCACGCGCTTGCGGAAGGCGTCGCCCTGATAGGAGAACGCCATCTGCGCACCTTGCGCGGCGAGAGCCTTGGCGATCCCCCAGGCAATCGACTTGTCGTTCGCGAGGCCCATGATCAGCCCGCGCTTGCCCGCCATCAGGCCGTTTGACATTTTCCAACTCCCGCGCATCTTGCAGTTCGAGAGCTTTAAGCGATTGGCGGGCCTGCATCAAGCGCGGTTCGGGCGCCGCAAGAGGAAGGGGCCAATGCCATGACCGACAGGACCGGGATCTTCGCCGGGGACGATCCGTTCCGCATCGCGGCGGAATGGCTGGCCGAGGCGGAACCCGCCGAGCCGAACGACCCCAATGCCATCGCGCTGGCGACGGTCGATGCGGCGGGGCTGCCCAATGTGCGGATGGTGCTGCTGAAGGAGATCGAGGTGGCGGGGCCTCTGGGCGGCGGCTTCGTCTTCTACACCAACTACACCAGCGCCAAGGGGCAGGAGATCGAGGCCAGCGGCAAGGCCGCCTTCGTGCTGCACTGGAAGTCGCTGCGCCGGCAGATCCGGGTGCGCGGCCTGACCAGCCGCGAGGAGGGGCCGCTGGCCGACGCCTACTATGCCTCGCGCTCGCTCAAGTCGCGGCTGGGGGCCTGGGCCTCGGCGCAGTCGCAGCCGCTCGACAGCCGCGGCACGCTGATGGCCGAAGTTGCAAAGGTGACGCTGCGGGAGGGACCGATGCCGAAACGCCCGCCGTTCTGGGGCGGGATCCGGATCGTGCCGCTGGAGATCGAATTCTGGGCGGACGGGGCGTTTCGCCTGCATGACAGGTTTCGCTGGACGCGTGCCAGTCCGGATGCCGGATGGGAGATACACCGCCTGAACCCCTGAAATTCGCGCTTCGTGAGTGGCACGGGTATGGAATACCCTGCTTTGGGGGCTTGCGTCAGGTCGGGTCCCTGTGACAACTCACGCATCGTGGGGACGAGCCAACGGGAAGCAGGCACATGACCGACAGCGACGAGGACCAGATCCGGATAGAAGGCCGTGTAAAATGGTTCGATCCCAGCAAGGGGTTCGGCTTCATCCTGTCCGATACCGGCGGTCCCGATATCCTGCTCCACGCCAATGTGCTGCGCAATTTCGGCCAAAGCTCTGTCGCCGATGGCGCCCGGATCACCGTGCTGATGCAGATGACGCAGCGCGGCGCGCAGGCGATCGAGGTGGTCGAGATCGTTCCGCCCGTGCATGAGAATTCCGCCCCCCTCGAAGAGATGGTCGAGGGCGACATGGCCGAGCTGGCAACGCTTCCCCTGCTGCCCGCGCGGGTGAAATGGTTCGACAAGGCCAAGGGATTCGGGTTTGCAAATATCTTCGGCAAGCCCGAGGATGTGTTCATCCATGTCGAGGTGCTGCGCCGCTCCGGCTTTGCCGATCTGGCCCCGGGCGAGGCGGTCTGCCTGCGGGTGGTCGATGGCAAGCGCGGCCGGATGGCGGCGCAGGTCCTGTCCTGGGAGAGTGCGGTGCGGGCGCAGGCAGACGTATTGATAGTGCAATGATCCGGGCGGGGCTTCTGGCCGCGGCGCTGTGCGTCCTGTCGCAGGGGGCATCTGCCGCCTGCTCAGAAGGCGTCGCCGCCCTGCGCTGGCCGGATGGCAGCGCCCGCTTCACCGTCGAGATTGCCGATGATGCCGCCGAGCGCGCGCAGGGGCTGATGTTCCGCGAAAGCCTGGACCCTTCGGCCGGGATGCTGTTCATCTATGACCGCCCGCAGCCCGCCGCCTTCTGGATGAAGAACACCCTGATCCCGCTGGACATCCTGTTCTTCGACGCAAGCGGCCGGCTGACCGGCTTCCACGAAAACGCCGTGCCGCATGACGAAACCCCGCTGCCGGGCGGCAATGCCGTGGCAATGGTGCTGGAGATCCCGGGCGGGCGGGCGCGCGCGCTTGGCCTGTCCGGCGCGGTCGAGCTGCAGCACCCGCGGCTGCCAGATCCGGTCTGGCCCTGCGAGTAAGGGCATCGGGGGGCTTCCCCTCGCCGCCGCGCCGCGCTAGGAGAGCACCAGTCGGAGTGTAGCGCAGCCTGGTAGCGCATCTGGTTTGGGACCAGAGGGCCGGGGGTTCGAATCCCTCCACTCCGACCAATTCTCCAGATCCGGCGCCCGACCCGCCGCAGGGAACCGCAGCCCGCTCCCGCGGATTGACCCGGATAGTTCTGCCATTCCAGTCATGGAGGCTCCGATGATCCGCATCCTCTTTTCCGCGCTTGTGCTGGCCGCCTGCATGCCCTCCGCGCCGCCGCCCGATCCTGCGGGGGCGACTGTCTCGCATCTGGGCGTGGTCTATCCGATCGAGGCGACGGCCTATGGCTGGCAGCTGCACGCCGAGGGCAAGCGCGTCGCCTGCCGCGCGCCGACCGCCGACGATTGCTACTGGTCGCTGCGCAGTCACCTGACCGCCGAGGCGCGGCTTGCCGATATCCCCTGACGGAAGGCCGGGGCGCCTGGCGGGTTGAGCCGGGCAGCAACCGAGGTGATGCCATGTCCACGCGCCCGACCCCCAGCCCCGACTCCCCCCGCCCCGGCGGAATGCAGAACCCCGATTACGAGCGGCTGGACCAGCCCGGCAAGGCGCCGAAGCCGGAGCCCGAGACCGAAGGCGACGTCGATGTGCCCGGCCCCGGCGATGGCCCGCGCGGCCCGAAGGGCTGAGCGCCCGCCAGCACCGATTCCACCCCTCGTCGCCCCCTGAGTGACAACTTTGGCGGCGGGGGCGGCGCCGGTGCAGCTTTGTCGCGCCGTTGTGCCTTTCCGGCCACCACGGGCCCGCAGCGCAGACTGTCCACACCCGCCTGTGGACGCTTTTCATGCAAACTCTCAGCTTCCCCTGCCAAACATGCGGGACTGCTGCGCTTTTCCTCCACAGGCACCGTTTCACGGTGGTTGTGCGTGAATCGGCTTGGGCGGGGCCGCCCACAGCACCCCCCGCCGGTCAATGCAAAAGAGCCCGCTTGCGTCGTAAAAAACCGGTTGCGACAGCCACGTTTTGGGGTCAGGTTGTGGTGACTGACCAAGAGCCCACCAGATGTAGTGGTGGTGTGGGACGGCAAAACAAACCGAAGACGCGGCCGATCGGGGGATACGGCCAAGCCTGCGCGCCGCCGCGCGGGCAGCGGCCGGCTTGTGCTTGCCCGAGCATTCAGGGCCCCGGTCACTAGGCAAGCGGCGCCTGCAAGGCCGCGTGAACGTGAAACGAAAAACGACGGGGCAGACATGAAGATCGAACGCAAATTCACCGCTGCGGGCGCCGATGCCTATGCGGCGCTTGGCTTTACCACCACCGTATCGGAAATCCGCAACCCGGATGGCACGGTCGTCTTCCGCAATGACAGCGTCGAGGTGCCGGCGGGCTGGAGCCAGGTCGCCTCGGACGTGCTGGCGCAGAAGTATTTCCGCAAGGCCGGCGTTCCGGCAGTGCTGAAGAAGGTCCGCGAGAAGAACGTGCCGGAGTTTCTGTGGCGGTCGGTCCCCGATGAGGACGCCTTGGCGAAAATGCCGCAGGATCAGCGGTTTACGGGCGAAACTTCAGGTAAGCAGGTCTTCGACCGCCTCGCCGGCGCCTGGGCCTATTGGGGCTGGAAGGGCGGCTACTTCACCAGCGAAGACGATGCCCGCGCCTATTTCGACGAGATGCGCTTCATGCTGGCCGCGCAGATGGGTGCGCCCAACAGCCCGCAATGGTTCAACACCGGACTGCACTGGGCCTATGGCATCGACGGGCCGAGCCAGGGGCACTATTATGTGGACTTCAAGACCGGCAAGCTGACGCGGTCGGACTCCGCCTATGAACACCCGCAGCCGCATGCCTGCTTCATCCAGTCGGTGCGCGACGATCTGGTCGGCGATGGCGGCATCATGGATCTGTGGGTGCGCGAGGCGCGGCTGTTCAAGTATGGCTCGGGCACCGGCACCAACTTCTCCTCGCTGCGCGGCGAGGGCGAGAAGCTGTCGGGCGGCGGCAAGTCCTCGGGCCTGATGGGGTTCCTGAAGATCGGCGACCGCGCTGCGGGCGCGATCAAGTCGGGCGGCACCACGCGGCGCGCGGCCAAGATGGTGATCTGCGACATGGATCACCCCGATATCGAGGCCTTCATCAACTGGAAGGTGATCGAAGAGCAGAAGGTGGCCAGCCTCGTCGCCGGCTCGAAGATGCATGAACGCCAGCTGAACGAGATCTTTGGCGCAATCCGCACCTGGGACGGCTCCAGCGAGGATGCGGTCGATCCGGCGAAGAATGCCGCACTGAAGACCGCGATCCGCGCGGCCAAGAAGGTGTCGATCCCCGAGACCTATATCAACCGCGTGCTGCAATATGCCCGGCAGGGATTCACCTCGATCGAGTTCCCGACCTATGACACAGACTGGGATTCCGAGGCCTATATCTCTGTCTCGGGCCAGAACTCCAACAACTCTGTCCGCGTCACCGACAGCTTCCTGAAGGCCGTGCGCGACGATGCCCCGTGGGAGCTGATCCGCCGCACCGATGGCAAGGTCGCCAAGACCGTCGGCGCGCGCGAGCTGTGGGACCAGATCGGCCATGCCGCCTGGGCCTGCGCCGATCCGGGCATCCAGTTCCATGACACGGTGAACGCCTGGCACACCTGCCCGGAAGACGGGGCGATCCGCGGGTCGAACCCGTGCTCGGAATACATGTTCCTCGACGATACCGCCTGCAACCTGGCCTCGATGAACCTGCTGACCTTCCAGAAGGCGGGCCGCTTCGACGCCGAGGCCTATGTCCATGCCTCGCGCCTCTGGACGGTGACGCTGGAAATCTCGGTGGCGATGGCGCAGTTCCCGTCGAAGGAAATCGCGCAGCGCAGCTATGATTACCGCACCCTGGGACTTGGCTATGCGAATATCGGCGGCCTGCTGATGACCATGGGCCTTGGCTATGACAGCGCCGAGGGCCGGGCCCTTTGCGGCGCGCTGACGGCGGTGATGACCGGCGTCGCCTATGCCACCTCGGCCGAGATGGCGGCAGAGCTGGGGCCGTTCCCGGGCTATGCCCGCAACTCTGCCCATATGCTGCGGGTGATCCGCAACCACCGCGCCGCGGCCTATGCCAAGACCACCGGCTATGAGGGCGTGAACGTCAACCCGGTGCCGCTGGATCACGCGAACTGTCCCGACCAAGGGCTTGTCGCGCTTGCCAAATCCGCCTGGGACGAGGCGCTGGCGCTCGGCGAGGCGCATGGCTATCGCAATGCGCAATCCACCGTGATCGCGCCGACCGGCACCATTGGTCTGGTGATGGATTGCGACACCACCGGCATCGAGCCGGACTTTGCGCTGGTGAAGTTCAAGAAGCTGGCGGGCGGGGGCTATTTCAAGATCATCAACCGCTCTGTCCCCGCCGCGCTGGACACGATGGGCTATTCCTCGGCGCAGATCGAAGAGATGATCGCCTATGCCGTCGGCCATGCCAGCCTTGGCAACTGCCCCGGCATCAACCACACCTCGCTGATCGGCCACGGTTTCGGCGCGGCGGAGCTGCAGAAGATCGAGGCGGCGCTGCCCTCGGCCTTCGACATCCGCTTTGTCTTCAACCAGTGGACGCTGGGGGAGGATTTCTGCACGAAAACCCTCGGCATCCCGGCCGACAAGCTGAACGATCCGAGCTTCGACCTGCTGCGCCACCTTGGCTTCACCAAGGCGCAGATCGATGCGGCCAATGACCATGTCTGCGGCACCATGACCCTGGAAGGCGCGCCGTTCCTGAAGCCGCAGCACCAGTCGGTCTTCGACTGCGCCAATCCCTGCGGCAAGAAGGGCAAGCGCTATCTGGGCGTCGACAGCCATATCTACATGATGGCGGCGGCGCAGTCCTTCATCTCGGGCGCGATTTCCAAGACCATCAACATGGCCAACACCGCGACCATCGAGGATTGCCAGAAGGCCTATGAGCTCAGCTGGTCGCTGGGGATCAAGGCCAACGCGCTCTACCGTGACGGATCGAAGCTGTCGCAGCCGCTGGCCTCGGCGCTGGTCGAGGATGACGAGGAGGCCGAAGAGATCATGGCCACCGGCACCCCGACCGAAAAGGCGCAGGTGATTGCCGAGAAGATCGTGGAAAAGATCATCGTCAAGGAGATCATCCGCAATCACCGCGAGAAGCTGCCCGACCGGCGCAAGGGCTATACCCAGAAAGCCGTGGTCGGCGGCCACAAGGTCTATCTGCGCACCGGCGAGTACAAGGACGGCCAGCTGGGTGAGATCTTCATCGACATGCACAAGGAAGGCGCCGGCTTCCGCGCGATGATGAACAACTTCGCCATCGCGGTGTCGGTGGGCCTGCAATATGGCGTGCCGCTGGAAGAGTTCGTGGATGCCTTCACCTTCACCAAGTTCGAGCCGGCGGGCATGGTGCAGGGCAACGAGGCAATCAAGTCGGCGACCTCGATCTTGGACTATGTGTTCCGCGAGTTGGCGGTGTCCTACCTCGACCGCACCGATCTGGCGCATGTTGCCCCGAAGGGCGCGAGCTTCGACGACTTGGGCGGCGGCAGCTATGAGGGCGCGGTGAACGTGGCGCCGGTGTCGGAAAGCGCGGCGTCGAAATCGCTGGAGGTGCTGCGGCAGATCTCCTCGACCGGCTATCTGCGCAAGCGGTTGCCGCAGGAACTGGTGGTGCTGCAAGGCGGGATCAGCGGCGCGACGGCCTTTGCCGGCGGCGTGGACGCGATGGAGGCGCTGACGACGCTGGTGCCGGAAACGGCGCGGGCGGCGGGGGGGAGCGTGACCGCGATTGCCAGCGGCACCATCGCCACCAGCAGCGTCAGCATCGACGCGCGCACCCGGGCCCGGCTTCAGGGCTATGAGGGCGAGGCCTGCGGCGAGTGCGGCAACTACACGCTGGTGCGCAACGGCACCTGCATGAAGTGCAACACCTGCGGCGGCACCAGCGGCTGTAGCTGAACACGGGCGGGCGGGGGCCATCCGGCCCTCGCCGCAACAAAAGGACGGCGCGCATGACCCTGTACGGCATTCCCACCTGCGACACCTGCCGCAAGGCACTGGCCGCCCTGCGCGCGGCGGGGCTGGAGCCGGTGTTCCGCGATGTGCGGGCCGATCCGCTGAGCCAGGCGGAAATCTCGCGGATCGTCGATGAGTTCGGCACCCGCGTCATCAACCGCACCTCGCCGACCTTCCGCAGCTTCAACGCCTTCCTGCGCGAGTCCGAGCCCGAGGCGCAGATGGCGGCGCAGCCGACGGTGATGAAGCGCCCGGTGATCGAGCATGAGGGGCGCTGGTTCCTGGGCTGGGACGCCGACGTGCAGGCGGCGCTGCTGCCGCAGGACGGTTGAAGCTGGGGGCAGGGGTGCTATCCTTCCTGCGATGACCCTTGCAGGAGCCCCGCCATGATCCGCACCGCCCTCGTTGCCGCCGCGCTGCTCTGCGCTGCGCCGGCCGTCGCAGACACCGGTCCGCCCAAGCGGGTGTCCTTCCCGCCGCAGCTGATGCCCTATGTCTACCGGGTGCTGTCCTATGCCGAGGATCGCTACGCCGTGCAGGTGAAGACCGGCTTCGTCGGTCCGGCCGAGGCGGCGCGGGCGATCCAGCCGCTGTGTGCAGCGCGGACCAAGGCGGTGGTCGGCTACAAGCCCGCCACGGTGGTGATCGGCGGGTCGGGCGGCAAGGCGATGACGGCGCTGTCCTATGCGGTGCGCTGCCGCTGAATGCAGAACGGCCCGCGCGGGCGGGCCGTGCCAGGGGTGTTGCCGAAAGGGTCAGAGCAGCTTGAGATCGGCCGCCGAGGCGCGGCCATCGCGGCCCGATTGCAGCTCGTACGAGATCTTCTGGTTGTCGTTCAGACCCTGCAGCCCGGCGCGTTCGACCGCCGAGATGTGGACGAAGACGTCCTGGCCGCCACCATCGGGGGCGATGAAGCCAAAGCCCTTCGTTGCATTGAACCATTTCACGGTGCCGGTGGCCATCCCGTCTCTCCTTGATCGTAATTCCCGAGGCGGTATTGCCCGGGCCGTGCAGTCAGGTCTTTCAGGTCGTCCGGCTGCCCCGTTGCAGGGCAGCGGTAGAAAGTCTGCGATCACGCCCTAAAATTCATGCGAGATTCGTGCGAAAAATCAAGAAGGATTAAGGCCCGCCCGGTTGGGGCGGGCCTTTGGGGCAGGGCGGTGGCCGAGATCAGCGCAGGTCGGGGGGCGTCGCCTCGGTGACCAGTTGCGCCAGCACGTCCTCCAGCGACAGCGTTTCGCTGCGCGTGTCGCCCAGACGGCGCATCGACACGCTGCGCTCTTCGACCTCTTTCATGCCGATGGCGAGGATCACCGGCACCTTGCCAAGGCTGTGCTCGCGCACCTTGTAGTTGATCTTCTCGTTGCGGGTATCGGCCTCGGCGCGCAGGCCGCGGGCGGTCAGCGCCGCGGCGACCTCTTTCACATAGTCATCGGCATCCGACACGATGGAGGCCACCACGATCTGCCGCGGCGCCAGCCACAGCGGCAGCTTGCCGGCATAGTTCTCGATCAGGATGCCGATGAACCGCTCGAAGCTGCCCAGGATCGCCCGGTGCAGCATGTAGGGCCGGTGCCGGGCGCCGTCTTCGCCGACATATTCTGCGCCAAGCCGGGTCGGCAGGTTCGGGTCCACCTGGAAAGTGCCACACTGCCATTTGCGGCCGATGGCATCGGTCAGCTTGAAGTCGAGCTTCGGCCCGTAGAAGGCGCCCTCGCCGGGGTCCAGCTCATACTCGGCGCCGGCCTTGCGGATGGCGTTTTCCAGCGCGCCTTCGACCTTGTCCCAGGCGTCATCGGAGCCGATGCGCACCTCGGGCCGGGTAGAGAACTTGATCTCGAAACCCTCGAAGCCGAGGTCCTTGTAGACCGAGGACAGCAGCTTGATGAAATCGGCGCATTCCGCCTCGATCTGGTCTTCGGTGCAGAAGATATGCGCGTCGTCCTGCGTGAAGCCGCGCACCCGCATCAGCCCGTGCATCGAACCAGAGCTTTCATAGCGGTGGCACGATCCAAACTCCGCCAGCCGCAGCGGCAGGTCGCGGTAGGATTTCAGGCCCTGGTTGTAGATCTGCACATGGCAGGGGCAGTTCATCGGCTTCAGCGCATTGATACGCTTCTCGCGCGCGCCTTCCTCGTCCACCTCCACGATGAACATGTTCTCGCGGTAGGCTTCCCAATGGCCCGACTTCTCCCACAGGATGCGGTCCACCACCTGCGGCGTGCGGATCTCGCGGTAGCCTGCGCTGCGCTGGCGGCGGCGCATGTAGTCTTCCAGCGTGCGGTAGATCGACCAGCCATTGGGGTGCCAGAACACCATGCCCGGCGCTTCTTCCTGCAGATGGAACAGCTCCATCTCGCGCCCCAGCTTGCGGTGGTCGCGCTTGGCGGCTTCCTCCAGCAGCGTGAGGTAGGCCTTCAGATCCTCGCGGTTGCGGAAGGCCACGCCGGAAATGCGTTGCAGCATCGGGCGGGTGCTGTCGCCGAACCAGTATGCCCCGGCGACAGCCATCAGCTTGAAGGCGTCGGGCGGCAGTTGGCCGGTATGCTGCAGATGCGGGCCGCGGCAGAGGTCCTGCCAGTCGCCATGCCAGTACATGCGGATCGGGGCGTCGGCCGGAATGCGGTCGATCAGCTCCAGCTTGTAGGGCTCGCCGCGCTCCTTGTAATACGCGATGGCGCGGTCGCGGTCCCAGATCTCTGTGCGGATCGGGTCGCGCAGGTTGATGATCTCGCGCATCTTCTTCTCGATGGCGCCAAGGTCTTCGGGCGTGAAGGGCTCGGCGCGGTCGAAATCATAGAACCAGCCATGTTCGGTGACCGGGCCGATGGTGACCTTCACCTCGGGCCAGATCTCCTGCACGGCGCGGGCCATGACATGGGCGAGGTCATGGCGGATCAGCTCCAGCGCCGGAGCCTCGTCCTTCAGCGTGTGCAGGGCAATGGCGGCATCGGAGGTGATCGGCCAGGCCAGATCCCAATGCGCGCCATCGACGCTGGCCGAGATGGAGGCCTTGGCGAGGCTGGGGGCGATGGAGGCGGCAACCTCGGCGGGCGTCACGCCTGCGGGGTAGTCGCGCACATTGCCATCGGGAAAGGTCAGGGAAATCTGGGCCATCTAAGGCACTCCTCGTCGGTTTGGCGCCCACGGAACGCCCGATTGCGGGTTATGATGCGGCCTTCTATTCCCGTTTCCGGTGGCGGTGTCAACGCGCGGAACTGCGGCAGTTGCGCCTGTGCCGCGGCAGGGTAGGATGGCGGAAAACAGCGGAGCAGGTCCCATGCCGGAATTTTTGGTCACCCCCGAGGGGCGGCGCATTGCCTATGAGCTGAGCCCCGGCGTGGGACCGGGTCTGGTGTTCCTTGGCGGGTTCCGGTCGGACATGACCGGCACCAAGGCGCAGGCGCTGGAGGACTGGGCGCGGGCAGAGGGTCGCGCCTTCCTGCGGTTCGACTATTCGGGGCATGGGCAATCCTCGGGCGATTTTCTGGACGGGGCGATTGGCGATTGGGCCGCCGACGCGATGGCGGCGATTGCGGCGCTGACGGAGGGGCCGCAGGTGCTCGTCGGCTCGTCGATGGGGGGGTGGATTTCGCTGCTGTGCTGCAAGGCGCTGGGGGACCGGGTGGCGGGGCTGGTGACCATCGCCGCCGCGCCGGATTTCACCGAGGATGCGATGTGGGCCGGGTTCTCGGCCTCGCAACGGGTGCAGCTGACCCGGGCGGGGCGGGTGGAGCTGCCGTCGGAGTATTCCGACGGTCCCTATGTCATCACCCGAAGGCTGATCGAGGAGGGGCGGGGGCAGCTGGTGCTGCGCAGCCCGCTGGAGCTGCCGTTTCCGGTGCGGTTCCTGCAGGGGACGGCGGATGTGGATGTGCCGATGGAGACGGCCTTGCGGCTGCTGGACCACGCGCAGGGCCCGGATATCCGGCTGACGCTGGTGAAGGGCGCCGACCACCGCTTTTCCACGCCTGACTGCCTCGCGCTGATCGAGGCGGCGGTGGCGGATGTGCTGGCGCGGGGGGCCGCCTGATGGATGTGCGGCAGGTCGGTAAATGGCTGGGCCGGACGCTGCTGTTCGGCAGCGTGGCCGTGGCGGCGGTGGCGCTGTTCGCGCCGCGTGAGCCGGCGGTGCTGACCCCCCGCTTCGACGCGGCCGAGGTGCCGGGGCCGATGCTGCTCGAGGCATGGCTGGCGGCCCGCGAGGGCGCGGTGCCGGGGATCGCGCCGGGCCTGCAGAAGCGGGTGGTCTGGGCGAACAGGGCCGGGCAAGCCACGCCGGTCTCGCTGGTCTATCTGCACGGGTTCTCGGCCTGCTCCGAAGAGATCCGCCCGGTGCCGGATCTGGTGGCGGAAAGCCTCGGCGCGAACCTCTTCTACACGCGGCTTGCCGGGCATGGCCGCGGCGGCGCGGCGATGGCAGAGCCTGCCGTGCAGGACTGGGTGGACGATCTGGCCGAGGCGGTGGCGGTCGGCGGGGTGCTGGGGGAGCGGGTCTATCTGATCGGCACCTCGACCGGCGGGACGCTGGCGGCGGTGGCGGCGAACGATCCGCACCTGTCGCAGCGGATCGCGGGGGTGGTGCTGATCTCGCCGAATTTTGGGCTGAACCATCGCTTTGCCGAGCTGCTGACCTGGCCACTGGCGCGCTATTGGCTGCCGCTGGTGCTGGGGGCGGAGGTGGGCTTCACCCCGCTGAACGAGGCGCATGCCGCGTTCTGGACCGCGCGCTATCCGGCGCAGGCGATCTTGCCGATGGCGGCGCTGACCAAGGCTGCCGCGGCGCTGGATTACTTCACCGTGGCGACGCCCTCGCTGTTCCTGTTCTCGCCCGAGGATGCCGTGGTCTCGGTCCCGGCGATCCGTCAGGTGTCGGGGCAATGGGGCGGACCGATGGTCAGCGTGGAGCGGCAGATGACGCCGCAAGATGACCCCTTTGCCCATGTCATCGCGGGCGATGTGCTGAGCCCGGGGCAGACGGCCGAGACCGCGCGGATCATCGCCGACTGGATCGGGGCGCGTTGATGGCCGTTTGGTTTTGCGGCATCTTCGCCGAACCCTCGGTGCGTCTCGCGCCTGATGCGATGATGGACGGAATGCGATGATCGGTCCGACCCCGCCCCCCATCGGCCCCGAGCCGCTGCTGCTGATCCCCGGGCTGATGATGGATGCCCGCGCCTATTGGCATCAGATCATCACCGTGTCAGCCTCGCGCCCGGTGCAGGTGGCGAGCCTCGGCGCGCTGAGTTCCGTTGAGGAGATGGCGCGGGCAGTGCTGGAGCACGCGCCGCCGCGCTTTGCGGTGGCCGGGCACTGGCTCGGCGCGCTGGTGGCGATGGAGATCCTGAAGCGCGCGCCGGAACGGGTGACGCGGATCGCGCTGATGGACGTCAACCCGCTGCCCGAGAACCCGCAGGTGGCAGCGGCGCGCGAGCCGCGGCTGGTCGGCGCCCGGGCCGGGCGGCTGGCCGAGATGATGCTGCAGGAGGTGCCTGCGAGCACGCTGGCGCCGGGGCCGGGGCTGGCCGAGGTGCAGGCGATCGTGCAGGACATGGCCGATGCGATGGGGGTCGACGCCTACCTTGCACAGTCCCGCGCGCTGGTGCGGCGGCCGGACCATCAGCGCACCCTGCGCACCGCGCGGCTGCCGGCGCTGGTGTTGTGCGGCGAGCATGACACGCTCTGCCCGGTGCGGCGCCACGAGTTTCTGGCGGAGCTGATGCCCCATGCGCGGTTCGAGCTGATCCGCAATGCCGGCCATCTGCCGATGCTGGAACAGCCAGAGGCGGTGACGGCGGCCCTGCTGGGCTGGCTGTCGGCGCCGCTGCTGCTGCGATAGCAAAGGGCCGCCCCGAAGGACGGCCCCTTGTAAAAAGTCCCGCAGATCAGACCGCGCGGATTGCCGGTTTCGCCTTCATCGGCGCGCCATTGTCGGCATTGTCGTCGATGAACTTCAGCACCAGCGGCCGGATATTGTCGCGCCAGGACTTGCCGGCGAAGATGCCGTAATGGCCCGCGCCCGGCTCCAGATGGTTGGCCTTCTTGCTGTCCGGCAGGCCGGTGCAGAGGGCGAGTGCAGCGACGCACTGGCCGGGGGCCGAGATGTCGTCCTTCTCGCCCTCGACGGTCTTCACCGCCACCTGGGTGATCTTGCCGATATCCACCTGCTTGTCGCCGACGGTGAAGACGTTGCGCGCGATCACGCGGCGCTTGAACACCCGTTCCACCGTCGTCAGGTAGAACTCGGCGGTCATGTCCATGACGGCAAGGTATTCGTCATAGAAGCGGTTGTGCTGGTCATGGTCCCCGGCCTCGCCCTTCGCGGCGCGCAGGATCTGGTCGGTGAAGGCCTTGCCGTGCCGCTCTGCGTTCATCGAGATGAAGGATTGCAGCTGCAGCAGCCCCGGATAGACCTGCCGCCCGGCACCGCGATACTTGAAGCCGACGCGCTGGATCATCGAGCGTTCGAGCTGGCCCATCGTCACCCGGCGGCCAAAGTCGGTCACGTCGGTGGCGGCGGCGTCGGGGTCGATCGGCCCGCCGATCAGGGTCAGGGTGCGCGGCTGCGCCTCGGGCTCCTGCTCGGCCAGATAGGCGGTCGCGGCGAGGGTGAGGGGGGCAGGCTGGCAGACCGCGATCACGTTGATGTCGGGGCCGAGGAACTTCATGAAGTCCACGAGGTAGAGCGTGTAATCCTCGATGTCGAACTTGCCTTCGGACACCGGGATGTCGCGAGCATTGTGCCAGTCGGTCACATAGACTTCGCAATCGGGCAGAAGGCTGGCAACGGTGGAGCGCAGCAGTGTGGCATAGTGTCCCGACATCGGCGCCACCAGGAAAACCCGGCGTGGTTTGGGGGCGCGTCCGGCGGCCTTGAAGTGGATCAAGTTGCCGAAGGGCTTGGTGACCAGCGTCTCGACGGTGATGATGTGATCACGCCCGTCCTCGCCCACCACGCTGCGGATGCCCCAGTCCGGCTTGGCGACCATGCGGGCAAAGCTGCGCTCGGTGACCTCGCCCCAGGCGGCGACCACGTTGAAGAACGGGTGCGGTGCCAGGCCAAAGGCGGGGTAGGAGGCCATCGCACGCGCGGTGGCGCCAAGCCACTCGTTCGTGTTCCTCGCAGTTTCCATCAGATCGTAAGTCAGCATGCCCTTCATCGCGTCTCCTTGCCGGGGACCCCGGACTAATACTGGAACAGATTCGTCGCTTTCCCCCCCAGTGCGGCGACGCTATGGTACGAAGGCGGAGGATAGGGAGGAAAGACTGCCATGACAACAGCGGAGGAGGCTGCCCTGCGGGTCCGCGAGGCGGAGGTTCGACAGCGCGAGAAACTTGAAGAAAATCTGCAGAAGGTCGAGGCGCTGACCCAGCGTCTGACCAAGGCGCTGACCCAGAAGCGCCCCCCCAACCCGGCGCTGGAAGGCCCGGGGAAAGAGCTGTTCATGAAGGCCGGCGCTGCCTACATGGCCGAGGTGATGGAGCATCCCGAACGGATCCTCGAGCATCAGGTCTCGTATTGGGGCAAGGCGCTGAAGCACTACGTCGATGCCCAAGCGACGCTGGCCAAGGGCAAGCTGGCCGCGCCCGCCGATCCGGGGCCCAAGGACCGGCGCTTTGCCAACCCGCTGTGGGACACGCATCCCTGGTTCAACTTCCTCAAGCAGCAATACCTGATCTCGGCCGAGGCGGTGCAGACCGCGGTGGCGGGGCTGGACCATCTGGACGAGCGCGACCGCCGGCGGATCGAGTATTTCACCAAGCAGATCGTCGACATGATGGCGCCGACCAACTTCCTGGCGACCAACCCCGATGCGCTGGAGCGGGCGGTGGCGACGGACGGGCAGAGCCTTGTCGACGGGATGGAGAACCTCGTGCGCGATATCGAGGCGAGCCATGGGGACCTGCTGATCACGCTGGCCGATCCCAAGGCCTTCCGCGTCGGCGAGAATATCGGCACCAGCCCGGGATCGGTCGTCTGGCGCAACGAGCTGTTCGAGCTGATCCAGTATGCGCCGACCACCGAGAAGGTGCACAAGATCCCGCTGATCATCTTCCCGCCCTGGATCAACAAGTTCTACATCCTCGACATGAAGCCATCGAACAGCATGGTGAAATGGATCGTCGATCAGGGCTTCACGCTGTTCGTGGTCAGCTGGAAGAACCCCGATGCCAGCTATGCGGGCAAGGGCATGGAGGACTACATTCAGGATGGCTATCTGGCGGCCATCGAGCAGGTGAAGGCGATCACCGGGCAGAAGAAGGTCAACGCGGTCGGCTATTGCATCGCCGGAACCACGCTGACGCTGACGCTGGGGCTGATGGACAAGCGCGGCGACAAGTCGGTGAACGCGGCGACGTTCTTCACCACGCTGACCGACTTTTCGGACCAGGGAGAGTTCATCCCGTTCCTCGACGATGACTTCCTCGACGGGATCGAGGCGCAGGTGGCGCATGACGGGGTGCTGTCGAAATACTTCATGAACCGCACCTTCTCGTTCCTGCGCTCGAACGACCTGATCTATCAGCCGGCGATCCGCAGCTACATGATGGGCGAGGCGCCGCCGGCGTTCGACCTGCTGTTCTGGAACGGCGACGGCACCAACCTTCCGGCCAAGATGGCGGTCGAGTATCTGCGGCTGCTGTGCCAGCAGGACCGGCTGGCGACTGACGGCTTCCCGGTGCTGGGAGAGGTGGTGCGCCTGTCCGACATGAAGGTGCCGCTCTGCGCCATCGCCTGCGAGACCGACCATATCGCCGCCTGGCAGGCCAGCTTTGCCGGGATCCGGCAGATGGGGTCGAAGGACAAGACCTTCATCCTCAGCGAGTCGGGCCATATCGCCGGGATCATCAACCCGCCGGGCCGTGACAAGTATGGGTATTACCACAGCGACGGCGCGGTGGAGGGTGCGCCGGCCGACTGGAAGGCTGCGGCGACGTTCACGCGGGGCAGCTGGTGGCCGCATTGGGGCGCCTGGCTGGCCGGCAAGTCCGGCACGATGGTTGCGGCGCGCCAGCCCGGCGGGCCGGATCATCCGGTCTTGGCAGCCGCGCCCGGCACCTATGTCTCCGAGGTGGTCGAGGCCTGAGGGCAGGGGCCGCAGGCGGGCAAGCCTGCGGCAGTCTGTCGCAATGTTGCGCGCGCACTGCAAAATCGTCGCAAAAATTTCTTCTGCACTGCAGCATTTGGACTTGCAATGCTGCAGTGCAGCATCTATGTTATGCGTATCGCTGAATAGATGAACCGCCCACGCCAGGAGCACTTCAAATGCAAAAGCCCCAAGACTTCACCAAAGCCATCCAAGACATGATGTCCTCCTTCCCGGTGGACGGTTCGGCCCTGCAGGACGCCTTCAAGACCCAGGCTGCCGTGACCGAGAAGATGGCCAAGGTTGCCCTGGAAGCCGCCGAGAAATCGACCGAGATTTCCTCGCGCTGGACCAAGGACACCATCGCCAAGATCGGCGCCCTGGCCAAGGCCAAGGACGAGCCGACCGAATACACCAAGGCGATGACCGATTTCGCTTCGTCGGCTGCCGAAATGGCCGCCGAGCACATGGCCGCCTTCGCCGAAGTGGCGAAGAAGGTTCAGATGGAAACCGTCGAACTGATGATGGCCGCTGGCAAGGACTTCTCCGAGGACGCAAGCGCGGCCGTGAAGAAGGCCACCGCCGAGGCGACGACCGCTGCGAAGAAGGCCACTTCGACCGCTGCGAAGTAATCAGGCAAGAAGACCCGGCGCCAGCGACCTCCTCCCTGCTGGTGCGGGGCCCTGGGGCAGACCTTCGGGTCTGCCCCTTTTTTACGTTTGGGCGGCAGACCTTCGGGTCTGCCGCTTTTTCGTTTCGGGCGGCAGGCTGCGTCTGCCGCTTTTTCGATATCCACGTCGGCAGGTCCTAGGGCGGCGCCGCAGATGAGCAAGGCCGCGGCGTTCTTTTCGTTTGTAATTTGCTGCGCTGCTTGCGTAACCTTTCCGCAGTGCAATAACTGACAACCGGGGAGGTGGACGTGGCCGACGAAGTGAAAAAGCCGCTGCTGATCAAGCGCTATGCCAGCCGCAGGCTCTACAACACCGAGACCAGCGATTACGTCACCCTGGAGGATATCGCGTCGTTCATCCGGGACGGGCGCGAGGTGCAGATCATCGACCTCAAATCCGGCGACGACCTGACCCGCCAGTATCTGCTGCAGATCGTGGCCGAGCATGAAAGCCGCGGCGAAAGCGTGCTGCCGGTGGATGTGCTGACCGATCTGGTGCGCAGCTACACCACCCAGGCGCAAAGCGTGGTGCCGCAATTCCTGGCGATGTCCTTCGAGATGCTGCGCGAGAGCCAGTCGAAGATGATGGACAACCTGGCGAACTTTCCCAGCCCGATGGCGACGATGCCGGGCTTCGATGCGCTGACCCGCCAGCAGCAGGCGTTCCTGAAGACGATGATGGGCGGCTGGAGCGGTGCCTCCTCGGGCCCCGAGCCTGAGGGGGACGCGCCCGTCCGCACCGGCGAGAAGGAGGAGCTGGCGCAGATCAAGAAGCAGCTGGCCGATCTGCAGTCCAAGCTGTCCAAGCTCTGACGCTTTCGTCCCGTCGTTCGGGGAGGGACAGGCGGGACATGGAAAAGGGGGCCGGTTGCGGCCCCCTTCTCTGTTTTCGGGGGTCGGCTCAGGCGACTTCGGCGAAGACCTTCTTCAGCGCCGCGCCGAGCTTGTCGAACATCTCGTCCATCTGCGGCTCGGTCATGATGAAGGGCGGGCAGAGCACGATGGCCTGCCCCAGCGGGCGGCAGATCAGCCCGTGATCGGTGCAGGTATTGGCGATGCGCTCCGACACCGAGAGCGAGCCATCGAACGGCGTCTTGGTCGCCTTGTCCTTGACCGCCTCCAGCGCGCCCATCAGCCCCTTGCCGCGCCATTCGCCGATATTGGGGTTCTCGGCCAGATAGGCCATGCCCGCCTCGAACTTCGGCGTCAGGGTGCGGACGTTTTCGGCCAGCCCCTCGTTCATCACCACGTCGATGGCCTTCAGCGCGATGGCGCAGCCGACTGGGTGGCCCGAGGCAGTGAAGCCATGCGGGAATTCCTCGATCGCCTCTGCTGCCGCCTGAATGCGGTCTGCCAGATCCGGCCCGAGGATCACCGCGCCCATCGGGAAGAAGCCCGCGGTGATGTTCTTCGAGCTGATGATCGCGTCGGGCATGAAGTCGTAGGTCTCGCAGCCCCAGGTGTTGCCGGTGCGGCCAAATCCGCAGATGACCTCGTCCGAGATCAGCGGGATGCCATAGCGTTTCAGCACCGTCTGCACCGCCTGGAAATAGCCCTTGGACGGCGGGATCACCCCGCCCGCGCCCATGACGGGTTCGGCGAAGAAGCCCGCGATGGTGTCGGGGCCTTCCATGATGATCCGCGCTTCCAGCTCTGCCGCCATGCGGGCGGTGAACTGCTCCTCGGTCTCGCCATCGCGGCCAAAGCGCCAGTAATGGGGGCAGCCGACATGGATGAAGCCGGGCAGCGGCAGGCCGAAGACCGAGTTGTAGGGCTTGCCGGTCATGCTGGCCGAGACGGCGGTGACGCCGTGGTAGCTGTTGACGCGGGTGATGATCTTGCGGCGCTGCGGCTTGCCCTCGGCGCCGGCGAGGAACCACAGCATCTTGACCATCGTGTCATTCGCCTCGGAGCCGGAGTTGGTGTAGAACACCCGGCCGGTGTCGAAGGGCGAGACCTCGACCAGCTTTTCCGACAGCATCACCGTCTGGTCCGACATCCGGCCAAAGAAGGCGTGATAGCCGGGGAAGCGGTCATACTGCGCCTTGGCGGCGGCGATCAGGCCGGGGTGGTCGAAGCCGGCGACCATGTTCCAAAGCCCCGAATTGGCATCGAGGTAACGGCGGCCATGCACGTCGATGACATAGGGCCCTTCGCCATGGGTCAGCACCACGGCGCCGCGCTCATGGATCGAGGGCAGGTCGGTGAACCCGTAGAGCGAGGCATTGTCGGCGCGGGATTCCCAGCTGTTCGGCGTCTCGTCGCGCATGATCATCATCCTTTATCTGCATGTGTTGGCCGCCACGCTATCTGGAGCGTGGGCGGCGTTCAACACCCAGCCAGCAGGACTTGTGCGGAATGGCGTGGCGGGTGGGCGAAGTGGCGGCAGGCCGAGCTTGCCGCCTGACATTTCGCCAAGCTTGGGATCGGGCGGGACAAGGCGAGGCACTGCCTCGCCCCCGCCCGCTGCGGGACATATCGCCCGGAGCCAGCGGCAGCGAGAAATCGGGGGAGGCCAGCGCCCGCCGAGGGCGGGGCGGGCGCTGGCCGCGCCCTTCGGGGCCCGTCCGGTGCAATATGCTATGGCAACGCGTGGCGAAGGCGATGGCCTTCGCCAAGGATGGGGCGGGATCCCCAGATCCGCTCGCCCCCACCCGCGATTGCACGCGCCCGCATTTCCCCCTAGCGTCGCGGCACCCGCCCCCCCCGGGCCACCGACAAAGGACGCGCGCATGGTCGAAACGCAAGGTCGCGTCACGCTCTGGGCCATCGAGGTGTTCCTTGTCACCGCCGAGGAGGGCGCGATTTCCGCCGCGGCCCGCCGGCTTGGCGCCAGCCCCTCCAGCATCAGCCAGCAGCTCACCGGGCTGGAAGCGGCGCTGGGGGCGGAGCTGCTGGTGCGCTCTACCCGCCCGGTGGCGCTGACCCCGGCGGGCGAGATCTTCCGCCGCCATGCGCAGGCGATCTTGAACGAGCTCGCGGAGGCGCGCACCAGCCTCGGCCTGGCCGACCTGTCGCGGCTGGCCTCGTTCCGGCTGGGGATGATCGAGGATTTCGACGCCGAGGTGACGCCGCGGCTGCTGTCGGGCATGGCCGAGGAGCTGCAGGGCTGGCAGTTCCTGCTGGAGACGGGCGCCAGCCATTGGCTGCTGGACCAGCTCGACGCCCGGGCGCTGGATGTGGTGGTGGCCGCCGACATGGGCGCCGCGGCGGAGTGGATGGAGGTGCATCCACTGCTGGTGGAGCCCTTCGTGGCGGCGGTGCCCAAGCATATGGCGGGGGCGGGGCTGGCGGAGCTCTCGGCGCTGCCGCTGATCCAGTATACCGCGCGCCACCATATGGGCCGGCAGATCGCGGCGCATCTGGCGCGGCAGAACCTGCGCCTGTCGCACCGCTTCGAGCTGGACAGCTATCACGCGATCATGGCGATGGTGGCCGAGGGCGCGGGCTGGACGATCCTGACGCCGCTGGGGTTCTTGCATGCCAAACGCTTCCGCACCGAGGCCGAGATGCTGCCGCTGCCCTTCGAGCCGCTGACCCGCACCGTCTCGCTCTCCGCCCGGCGGGGCGTCTTGCAGGACATGCCGGCCCGGGTGGCGGGGCGGCTGCGGCCCTTGCTGGCCGAGATGATCGTGGCGCCGGCGGTGGAGCGCTACCCGTGGCTCGGCGCCGACTTGCGGGTGCTGCCGGGGTGAAGAAACGGAGGGCTCCGCGCCCTTGGCTGGCGTGCGGGGGGCCTTCTGCCCCCCGCGCCCCCCGAGGATATTTGGAAAAGGCAAAGGGGGCGGGGGTTTCGCCTTGTCAGGCCGTGTGGACGGAGGCGGCGGCGTCGATCAGGGCCTCGGCGATGAAGTCGAGCTCTGGCCGCGTCAGCCTTGCGGGCAGGCGCACGTCGCAGGCGCGCATCAGCATGGCGCGGGTCTGCGGCAGTTCGGGCAGGTCGTCCAGGAACTGCCAGTTCCAGAAGGCGCGGGCGTTGTTTTCGCTGAGGCCGAAGACCTGGACCGAGATGCCGCGGGCCTTGGCGGCGTCCTGGAAGGCCAGCGCCTTGGCGTCGGTGTCAAAGCCGACAAGGTTGAATTGGATGGAGTCGGGGGCGCGGACCTCCTTCGGCAGGGCGGGGGGTACCGAGAGCCAGGGCGAGGAGTTCAGCCGCTCTGCCACATGGTCATGCCCGGCGCGGCCGTCGCGCACCCGCCGGTCCAGTTCGGCCAGTTGCGGGCGGATGACGGCGGCGGAGAGGTTCTGCATCCGCGTATTGTAGAGCGGCAGGCGGTTCTGCCAGAGGTGATAGCTGTTCTGCAGGCCGGGATGCTTCTTCCAGTTCGCCTCATACGCGCCGGACATGATGACCGCGCGGGCGGCGATCTCGGGGTCGTCCGTGACCATGATCCCGCCTTCGCCGGCATTGATCATCTTGTAGGACTGGAAGCTGAAGCAGCCGACCTTGCCGATGGTGCCGATCGGACGGCTGTTCCACAGCGTTCCCAGCGAATGCGCCGCATCCTCGATCACCGGAATGCCGCGCGCATCGCAGAGCGCCATGATGGCGTCCATGTCGGAGGTGTGGCCGCGCATGTGGCTGATCAGCACCGCAGCGATGCTGTCATCCAGCTTGGCCTCGAAGTCCGCCATGTCGATGCGGTAGTTCGTGCCGACCTCGACCAGCACCGGCACGCAATCGGCATGGACCACGGCCGAGGGCACGGCGGCGAAGGTGAAGGCGGGGATCAGGACGCGGGCGCCCCGCGGCAGGTCCAGCGCCTTCAGCGTCAGGAACAGCGCGGCGGAACAGGAGGCGACGGCGAGCGCGTAGCGGCTGCCGAGCATTGCGGCGAACTCTGCCTCGAGCAGGGCCACCGGGGCGCCTTCGGGGGCGGTGTAGCGGAAGAGGTCGCCCGATTGCAGCAGCCGGTCGATCTCAACCCGGGCGGCCTCGGGGATCGGTTCGGCATCGTAGACGTTGGGGGCAAGGGCCGCGGAGGCAAGGACAGCGTGGGGCGGTCGGGCGGGGGTCTCAAGCACGGGAAGTGCCTGTCCGTCATGGGCCATGTTCGGCTTTCCTGAAAAGGGTATTCGGGAAAGCTGTAAGCGGAACGGGCGTTTCTTGCTACTGAAAACTTGCCGGTGCGGCGGTTAGACGCCCAGCCGGTCGCGCATTCCGTACCAGGTCATCGCCAGGACCAGCATCGGCCAGCGCAGTGCGGCGCCGCCCGGAAAGCGCGGGGTGGGCAGGCTGGCCAGCAGGTCGAAGCGTTCGGCTTGCCCCGCCACTGCCTCGGCCATGACCTTGCCGGCGAGCGTCGCCAGCGCCACCCCGTGGCCGGAATAGCCGGAGGCCGACAGGATGTTCGGCGTGACGCGCAAGAAGCAGGGCAGGCGGTTCATGGTGATCGCCAGTGTGCCGCCCCAGGCGTAGTCGATCTTCACATCCGCCAGCCCCGGATAGACCTCCAGCATCGGCCCGCGCACCGTCTTCATGATGTCGGGGAAACGGTAGCCATAGCTCTCGCCGCCGCCGAACAGCAGGCGGTTGTCCTCGCTGAGCCGCCAGTAGTTGACCACGAAGCGGGTATCGGCGACGGCGACGTTCTCGCGCAGCACCTCTGCGGCGCGGGGGCCGAGCGGTTCGGTCGCCACGATGAAGTTGTTGATCGGCATCACCCGCGCGGCGACCTGCGGCATCAGCCCGCCGAGATAGCCATTGGCGGCGAGGATCACGTGATCGGCCTCGACATGGCCTTCGGCGGTGCTGACGCGGGGGCGGGGGCCCTGGGTGATGGCGGTGACGGTACTGCGTTCATGGATCTGCGCCCCGGCGGCCCCGGCGGCCTGCGCGAGGCCAATGGCGAAGTTCAGCGGGTGCAGGTGCCCGGCGCCGCGGTCTATGTCGCCGCCGCAATAGGCGCCCGAGGGCAGGATGGCGTGGAGCGCCTCGCGGTCCAGCGGCTGCACCTTGTCATAGCCATAGTCGCGCTGCAGCTTTTCGGCATAGGCGCGGGCATGGGCCACTTCGGAGGGTTTGCGGCAGGCATGGACGATGCCGGGGACAAACTCGCAGGGCATGGCGTGATCGGCGATCAGCTGCTGCACCAGCGCCTTCGCCTCTTCGCCGAGGTCCCACAGCCGCCGCGCGGCCTCCAGCCCGGCGATCCGTTCCAGTTCGTCCTGCTCCAGCCGTTGGCCGCTGCCGACCTGCCCGCCATTGCGGCCCGAGGCGCCAAAGCCGACGCGGTGCGCCTCGAGCAGCACCACCTTGAGCCCCCTTTGCGCCAGATGCAGCGCCGCTGACAGGCCGGTATAGCCGCCGCCAACGATGCAGACATCGGCACGCGTGACGCCTTGCAGCGGCGCAAACCGGTCCAGTGGCGCGGCGGTGGCGGCATAGAAGCTGGCGGGATATTCCCCCGCCCGGTCATTGGCGAACAGCAGGTTCATGGCTTAGACGTTCAGCAGCAGATGCTCACGCTCCCAAGGGCTGATGACCTGCAGGAACTCCTTGTATTCGTTCCGCTTCACCGACTCGTAGATGTTGCAGAACTCCACCCCCAGCACCTCGCGCACCGGCTCGCATTCCGCCAGGATGTCGAGCGCGTCGCCAAGGTTGGTGGGCAGGTCATCCTCGGACATGTAGGCATCGCCCAGGCATTCGGACCGCGGCAGCTTCTTCTCCATCAGCCCCAGATAGCCGCAGGCGAGCGAGGCGGCGAAGCCGAGATAGGGGTTGCAATCCATCCCCGCCAGCCGGTTTTCCAGCCGCCGCCCGGCCGGATCGGAGATCGGCACCCGCAGCCCGGTGGTGCGGTTGTCGCGGCCCCATTCGAGGTTGATGGGCGCGGCGAAGTCGGGGACGTAGCGGCGATAGCTGTTCACGTAGGGCGCCAGCAGGGCGATCACCGCGGGCAGGTAGGTCTGCATCCCGGCGATGAAATGCAGGAAGGTTTCGGTCTCGTTGCCGTCCGGGGCCGAGAAGATGTTCTCGCCGGTCTCGGTGCTGACCACCGAGTGGTGGATATGCATGGCGCTGCCCGGCTCGCCCTCGATCGGCTTGGCCATGAAGGTGGCGAAGCAGTCGTGGCGCAGGGCGGCCTCGCGGATCAGGCGCTTGAAGTAGAAGATCTCGTCGGCCAGCTCTATCGGGTCGCCGTGGTGCAGGTTGATCTCGACCTGCCCGGCGCCGCCCTCTTGCAAGATGCCGTCGATCTCGAAGCCCTGCGCCTCGGCGAAGTCGTAGATGTCGTCGATGACCTTGCCGTATTCGTCCACCGCGCTCATCGAATAGGCCTGCTTGGCGGCGGCGCGGCGGCCGGATCGGCCCATCGGCGGGATGATCGGCTGGTTGGGGTCGATATTGCGCGCGACGAGGAAGAATTCCATCTCGGGCGCCACAATCGGCGACCAGCCCTGCGCGTTATACAGCTCCACGATCCGTTTCAGCACATTGCGCGGCGCGGCTTCCACCGGCTTGCCCTGCTGGTCCTTCACGTCATGGATCACCTGCAGCGTCACATCCGCCGTCCAGGGCGCGGCGCTGGCGGTGGAGTAATCCGGCGTCAGGATCATGTCGGGTTCTGTGAACGCACCCGAGGGGTTGTCGGCCCAATCGCCGGTGATGGTCTGCAAGAAGATCGAGTTGGGCAGGAAGAAGCTGGCCTGCTTGGCGAATTTCGAAGCGGGCATCGCCTTGCCGCGGGCGACACCGGCAATGTCCGAGACGATGCACTCCACCTCATCCAGCCGGCGGCCGGCGATGTAGCTGCGGGCGGCTTCGGGGATCTTGTCCATCCAGTCGGTGGTCGAGGGCGGCAGGGCCATTTGGATCACACTCTCGGTTGCTTGAAGAATTCCGCGATCTGGCGGGCGATCACGCTTGCCGAATTGGCCTCGTCCAGCCGCGCCTCGGCGGCCTCCATCAGCGGGTCCGGCACCAGGCCCTTGCCGCGGGTCTGCATCAGGCCGCGCACGAAGCCGCCCGTGAACTCGGGATGGGCCTGCACGGTAAAGGCGCGGTCCCCGTAGACCAGCGCCGCGTTTTCGCAAAATTCGTTGGTGCCGGCCACTTCGGCGCAGCCCGGGCGCTGCACCACCTGATCGCGGTGCCAGGCGTTCAGCGTCAGCTTCTCGCCGCCGAATTCATAGTCCTGCGGGCCGACGGCCCAGCCGGCGGCGTGGCGTTCGACGCGGCCGCCAAGCGCCTGCGCGATGATCTGGTGGCCAAAGCAGATGCCGACCAGCGGCACCCGTTCGGCAAAGGCCTCGCGGATGAAGGCCTCCAGCGGCGCGATGAAGGGGTGATCCTCATAGGCGCCGTGGCGTGAGCCGGTGATGAGCCAGCCGTCGCAGTCATGCACGCCTTCGGGAAACTCCATCGCCTCTACATGGTAGGTGCGGAAGGTCAGGCCCTGGTCAGCAAGAAGCGTGTGGAACATGTCCGGATAGTCGCCCATGTCGCCGCGAAGGACATCGGGGGACTGGCCGGTCTGCAGAATACCGATCAGCATGGAATGCTCTTTGTTTGTCGGCCCCAGCCTAACCTCGCGCAGGGTTGCTGTGCAAGGGGGAGGCCGGGGCGGGGGGTTAATGGCAGGTCGGGCACAGTCAGAGGGCAGGGCCTGTCCGCCGGACGGGCGCTGCCCGGCGGCGCCAAGGCGCCTTGAGTCCGGGCAAGGAAGGAAGGCCCTAAACCGTGTCGAGGTAAATTTCGGTCTGCTCCTCGGGCGACAGCTCCGCCATGTAGTGCAGCTCTTGCCGCTTGGTCATCACGAAGTTCTCGATCAGCTCGGCCGGGAAGATCCGCTTGGTCATCGGGCAGCTGGCGAAGGCGTCCAGCGCTGCGTCCCAGGTCAGGGGCAGTTGCTCCAGCCCCTGCGCATAGGCGTTGCCGACGATGGGGGCGGGCGGTTCGATCCTGTCCTCGATGCCGATCAGCGCGGCGCCGAGGATGGCGGCGATCATCAGGTAGGGGTTCACATCACCCCCCGCCACCCGGTGCTCGATCCGCCGCGCGACAGGCCCCGAGGCCGGGATGCGCAGCGCCGCGGTGCGGTTTTCATAGGCCCAGCCGATGCCGGTCGGGGCATGGGCATCGGGCACCAGCCGGTCGAAGCTGTTCTCATGCGGGGCAAAGATCAGCGTCGAGCCGGTCAGCGCGGCAAGGCAGCCGCCCACCGCATGGCGCAGCCGGTCTGAGCCATCGGGCCCGCCATTGTCGAAGATGTTGCGCCCCTCGGCATCGAGCACCGAGAAATGGGTGTGCATCCCGTTGCCCGACCATTGGTCATAGGGCTTGGCCATGAAGCTGGCGGCAAAGCCGTGGTTGCGCGCCAGACCCTTGACCAGCATCTTGAACAGCCAGGTGTCATCCGCCGCCTTCAGCGCATCGCCCTGGTGCATCAGGTTGATCTCGAACTGCCCCGGCCCGGCCTCGGAGATGGCGGTGTCGGCGGGGATGTCCATTTCCTCGCAGGCGTCATAGAGCGCCGAGAAGAAGCGGTCGAAGGCATCGAGGGCGCGCAGGGACAGGATCTCGCCCCCGGTGCGGCGCTTGCCGGAGCGCGGGCTCGGCGGCACGCGCAGGGTGCGGCCGCTGTCGTCGATCAGGTAGAATTCCAGCTCTGTCGCCACCACCGGCGTCAGCCCGGCGGCCTTGTAGCGCGCCACGACGGCGGCCAGCGCCTGCCGCGGGTCGCCGTCATAGGGGCGCCCGTCGGTGTGGAACATCCAGATCGGCAGCAGCGCCGTCGGCGCCTCGAGCCAGGGCATCGGCATGAAGCCGCGGTCGGTGGGCAGCAGCACCCCGTCGACATCGCCGCTTTCAAAGACCAGCGGGCTGTCCTCAATATCCTCGCCCCAGATGTCGAGGTTCATCACCGAAAACGGAAAGCGGGTGCCCTCGGAAATCAGCTTGCCTGCAAAGCGGGCCGGAACGCGCTTGCCGCGCGCGATCCCGTTCAGATCCGCAGCAGCCACGCGGATCGTGCGCACCTGCGGGTGGTCTCGTAGCCAGTCCATGTCCTCACCTGACGAGTTGCGGCCTCAGCTTCAGCTTGGGCCGTTGGTTTGGGGCAAGATGCCGGTTCAGCCGCCGGTTCATCGCCCCGAAGAGCAGGATCAGAGCCAAGGTCAGCAGGATGAAATAGCCTGCCACGATCGGATAGGGGATGAAGGGGTTGAAGGTCTTGTCCGCGAAATATTGCGCATAGTAGAGCGCGTCGCCCTTCTGCTGAAAGGCCGGGAAGCCGGAGAAGTACACGAGTGTGGTGGCGTGGAACAGGAAAATCGCCTCATTCGTATAGGCAGGCCAGGCAAGGCGCAGCATCGTCGGCCACAGCACGCGGCGGAACTTGACCCAGCCGGTCATGCCATAGGCGTCGGCCGCCTCGGTATCGCCCTTGGGCACCGATTGCAGCGCGCCATAGAAGATCTCGGCCGAATAGGCGGCGGTGTTCAGGAACAGCACGAACAGCGCCCCGGCCCAGGCCTTGGTCATCCAGCTGGTGGCGACGGTCATCCCGAACACCTCGATGCCGGCGCGGGGCAGCATCACGAAGATCTCGTAGGCGAGGAAAAACTGGATGAACAGCGGCGAGCCGCGGAAGATGAAGATGAACCATTCCGCCGGTTTGCGCAGCCAGCGGCTGCGGGCGGCCTTGGCCATCGCAAGGCCGGTGGCGAAGAAGAAGCCGGTGACCAGTGCCACCGCCCCGAAATAGACGTTCCAGATCATGCCCGATCCGATCAGCGTGACCTGCTGGCACAGCGTGAAATCAGTGCGCGGCAGCAGACGCTCGCCGAACCCCAGCGAGCGGAAGGCATAATCGCCGATCGTTTCCCAACAGCTCATGCCACGCCTCCGGCAGCCTTGCGCTGCGCCTCGCCCGCCGCGGTGGCCTGCCCGCGGCTGAGGTTGCGCGTCAGCCGGCCCAGGAAGATCTCGGACACCCGGGTCATGCACAAGTAGAAGACCAGCAGGGCCAGGAAGTAGTAGAGCCGCCAGTCCGGGTGCGGATAGGCATAGGCCGAGGTCTTGGTCCCGCCCAACTCGCGCGCCCAATAGACGATGTCGCGCACGCCGAGCAAGAACAGCAGCGGCGTCGCCTTGATCAGGATCAGCCACAGGTTCGACAGGCCGGGCAGGGCGTAGATCCACATCTGCGGCACCAGCACCCGGCGGAAGACCTGCCGCTGAGTCATGCCGTAAGCCTCGGCGGTTTCAAGCTGTGCGCGCGGCACGGCCTGCATCCCGCCAAGCAGCACATTGGCGGCGAAGGCGCCGAAGACGAGGGCGAAGGTCACCACCGCCAGCGCGAAGCCGTAGATCTGGTGCCAGATCTGCGCGGCATTGCCGGGCGGGACTTTCGCAGCCGGGCAGACGCGGAATTCAAGGCCCTGACGCACCGGCTCGGTCCAGTCGGGGCAGCGGATCTGGTGGAACATCCATTCGATACCCTGATCCAGCGCGATCACGAAGAACAGGAAGAACACGATGTCGGGCACGCCGCGCACCATGGCCATGTAGCCGCGCCCCAGCAGGGCCAGCGGCCAGACCGGCGAGCGGGCGGCCATCGCCCCGGCAAAGCCGAAGGCCAGCGCCACCGGCGCGGTGACGGCCAGCAGCACCAGCACGGTGACGAAGGACCAATAGAAGGCGATGTGCTTGCCTGAGGTCAGGTAGCACCACAGCCAGCCAAGGCCTTCAAGCGAGGAGGGATCTGCGCAGGACGCGAACAT
>Ga0209024_1000631_pt1 | contig 50573 bp, 49 predicted proteins | sample AutmiccommunBRH5_FD_187380 | JGI IMG/M metagenome (GOLD analysis project Ga0209024, IMG submission 187380) | Deep subsurface microbial communities from Mt. Terri, Switzerland - Autotrophic microbial communities BRH/5 (SPAdes) (version 2) | ecosystem: Environmental > Aquatic > Deep subsurface >... | reverse complement strand
GCGGCTATTGCCTGCCCAAGGACACCAAGCAGCTGCTGGCCAATTACGACGAGGTTCCGCAGGTGATCATCGGCGCCATCGTCGAGGCGAACCGCACCCGCAAGGATTTCATCGCCGACCAGATCGTGGCGCGCAAGCCCAAGGTCGTCGGCATTTACCGGCTGGTGATGAAGGCGGGGTCGGACAATTTCCGGCAAAGCTCGATCCAGGGGATCATGAAGCGGGTCAAGGCCAAGGGCATCGAGGTCATCGTCTATGAACCGGCGCTGGAGGATACGGAGTTCTTCAACTCCCGCGTGATCCGCGATCTGGAGGCGTTCAAGGCCGAGGCGGATGTGATCGTGGCGAACCGCGCGGCGCCGGAACTGGCCGATGTGGCCGACAAGGTCTATACGCGCGACCTGTTCGGCGCGGACTGAGGCGCCAGGCCATGCCTGCAAAAAGGCCGCCCCTTGGGGCGGCCTTTTTCATTGCGGGGCGTTGCCGGCCGTCAGGCCAGCATCGCCATCGGGTTTTCCAGGTTCTCGACGATCGCCTTCATCAACTCGGCGCCAAGCGCGCCGTCGATGACGCGGTGATCGACCGAAAGGGTCATCGACATCATCGTCGCCACCTCGATCTGGCCATCCTTGCCCACCACCGGCTTCTTCAGCCCGGCGCCGACGGCGAGGATCGCGCCATGGGGCGGGTTGATGACGGCGTCGAAATTCTCGATTCCGAACATGCCGAGGTTGGAGATGGCGAAGCTGCCGCCCTGATATTCATGCGGGGCGAGCTTCTTGTTGCGGGCGCGCCCCGCGAGGTCCTTCATCTCGGCGGACAGGGCCGAGAGGGATTTCTGCTGCGCGTCCTTCAGCACCGGGGTGAACAGCCCGCCCTCGATGGCGACGGCGACTGCCACGTCGGAAGGTTTCAGCTTCAGGATCCGGTCACCGGCCCAGACCGCGTTGGCATCGGGAACGGCTTGCAGGGCGAGGGCGCAGGCCTTGATGATGAAGTCGTTGACCGACAGCTTGATGCCGCGCGCCGCGATCTGGGCGTTCAGCGTCTCGCGGAAGGCCAGAAGGGCATCGAGCCGCACGTCGCGGCGCAGGTAGAAATGCGGGATGGTCTGCTTGGCTTCGGTCAGGCGGGCGGCAATGGTCTTGCGCATCCCGTCGAGGGTAACCTCGGTGTGCTCGCGGTCGGCATAGATCTTGCGGACGGTGTCCGCGCTCATGCCCGCAGGCATTCCGGCGGCGGCGGATTTGGCCGGGGCCGGGGCAGCAGCAGCCGGGGCAGGGGCCGCGGCGGCGGCTTTCGGCGCGGCGGCGCCCTGCGCCTCGACATCGGCCTTCACGATCCGGCCGCGGGGGCCAGAGCCGGTCAGCGTGGCAAGGTCGAGCCCCTTGTCGGCCGCGATGCGGCGGGCCAGCGGCGAGGCGAAGACGCGGCTGCCGTCGCCGGATTTCGGCGCGGGGGCAGAGCCTTGCGCGGCGGCGGGCGTCGTGGCCTTGAGCTCCACCGTTTCGGCCGTCTCTGCCTTTGCATCCGCCTTCGGCGCTTCGGCCTTGGCGCCGGCCTCCGGCATCGCCTCGCCCTCGTCCAGCAGCACGGCAATCGGCGCGTTGACCTTCACGCCGGCAGTGCCTTCGGCCACCAGCAGCTTGCCGACGATGCCTTCGTCCACGGCCTCGAATTCCATCGTGGCCTTGTCGGTCTCGATCTCGGCCAGGATCTGGCCGGAGGTGACGGTGTCGCCCTCCTTGACCAGCCATTTCGCCAGCGTCCCTTCCTCCATCGTCGGGGACAGTGCGGGCATCAGGATTTCAGTCGCCATTGTCCCCTCCTCAGCGGTAGGTCACTTTTTTTACAGCGGCCACCACCTCGTCCGAGGTGAGGATCGCCAGCTTTTCCAGGTTCGCGGCATAGGGCATCGGCACGTCCTTGCCGGTGCAGTTGATCACCGGCGCGTCCAGATAGTCGAAGGCGCGTTCCATGATCGTCGCCGACAGGTGGTTGCCGATGGAGCCCACGGGCCAGCCCTCTTCCACCGTCACGCAGCGGTTGGTCTTCATCACCGAGGTCAGGACGGTGTCATAGTCGAGCGGGCGCAGGGTGCGCAGGTCGATGACCTCGGCGCTGATCCCCTCTTTCGCCAGCTTGTCGGCGGCTTCCAGCGAGTGGGCCATGCCGATGCCGAAGCTGACGATGGTCACATCGGTGCCCTCGCGCCAGATCTTGGCCTTGCCGAAGGGGATGGTGAAATCCTCCAGCACCGGCACCTCGAAGCTGCGGCCATAGAGGATCTCGTTTTCGAGGAAGATCACCGGGTTCGGATCGCGGATCGCGGTCTTCATCAGGCCCTTGGCATCGGCGGCCGAGTAGGGGATCACCACCTTGAGGCCCGGCACCATCGCATACCAGGCCGAATAGTCCTGGCTGTGCTGCGCGCCGACGCGGGCGGCGGCGCCGTTCGGGCCGCGGAACACCATCGGCGCGCCCATCTGGCCGCCCGACATGTAGAGCGTTTTCGCCGCCGAGTTGATGATCTGGTCAATCGCCTGCATGGCGAAGTTGAAGGTCATGAACTCGACAATGGGGCGCAGCCCGCCAAAGGCCGCGCCGACCGCGATGCCGGCAAAGCCATGCTCGGTGATCGGGGTGTCGATCACCCGCTTGGCGCCGAACTGGTCCAAGAGGCCCTGGCTGATCTTGTAGGCGCCCTGATACTCGCCGACTTCCTCGCCCATCAGGAACACGCTCTCATCGCGCTCCATCTCTTCGGCCATGGCCTCGCGCAGGGCTTCCCGCACGGTCATGGTCTTCATCTTGGTGCCTTCGGGCCAGTCGGGCGTGGTGTCGGCGGCCTTGGCGGGGTGGGGCGGAGTTTCGACGGCGGATGTCACCTTGCCCTCGGGCTTGGGCGCATCGGCCTTCTGGGCGGTTTCCTGCGGCGCGGGGGCCTTCGGCGCCTCGGCCGAGGCATCCTCGCCCTCGGCCAGCAGCAGCGCGATGGCGGTGTTCACCTTCACGCCGCTTGTGCCCTCGGCCACCAGCAGCTTGCCGATGGTGCCCTCATCGACGGCCTCGAATTCCATCGTGGCCTTGTCGGTCTCGATCTCGGCCAGGATCATGCCGGAGGTGACGGTGTCGCCCTCCTTGACCAGCCATTTCGCCAGTGTGCCCTCTTCCATCGTGGGCGACAGCGCGGGCATCAGAATCTCGGTTGCCATGTCTCTCTCCCTCAGGCGGTCTGCGGCGCCACTTTGGCGTAGATGTCGGTCCACAGCTCGGCCGGGTCCGGCTCGGGGCTGTCCTTGGCGAATTCGGCGGCCTCGTTGACGATGGCCTTGATCTCCTTGTCGATCGCCTTCAGGTCCTCATCGGTCGCGTGCCCGCCCTGCATCAAGAGGTCGCGCACATGTTCGATCGCGTCACGCTCTTCGCGCATCTTCTGCACCTCGTCGCGCGAGCGATACTTGGCCGGGTCCGACATCGAGTGGCCGCGGTAGCGGTAGGTCATCACCTCGAGGATATACGGGCCCTTGCCGGCGCGGCAGTGCGCCACCGCGCGCTGGCCGGCTTCCTTGACGGCCAGCACGTCCATGCCGTCCACCGCCTCGCCCTCGATGCCATAGGCGGCACCGCGCTGCCACAGGGTCGGCGACTTGGTTGACCGCTTGACGCTGGTGCCCATCGCATACTGGTTGTTCTCGATCACGAAGATCACCGGCAGGTCCCAGAGCTCGGCCATGTTGTAGGTCTCGTAGACCTGGCCCTGGTTCGCCGCGCCGTCGCCGAAATAGGTGAATGTGACGCGGTCATTGCCCTTGTACTTGTCAGAGAAGGCGAGGCCCGCCCCCAGCGGCACCTGTGCGCCGACGATGCCGTGGCCGCCGTAGAAGTGCTTTTCCTTGGAGAACATGTGCATCGAGCCGCCCTTGCCGCGGGAGTAGCCCCCCTCGCGGCCGGTCAGTTCGGCCATCACGCCCTTGGGGTCCATGCCGCAGGCCAGCATGTGGCCGTGGTCGCGGTAGGAGGTGATGCGCTTGTCGCCTTCCTCGGCCGCGGCCTCAAGGCCGACGACCACCGCTTCTTGCCCGATATAGAGGTGGCAGAAGCCGCCGATCAGACCCATGCCATAAAGCTGGCCGGCCTTTTCCTCGAATCGGCGGATCAGCAGCATCTCGCGGTAATACTTGAGCAGGTCGTCTTTCGAGACATTCGGCAAATCAGTTGCTTTGCGCGCGGCCATTGCGGGGAACCTCCGTGTCGGCTGGGTGGCGGCAGATAGTTCAACGTTAAACCATCCATAGCCGATCCCAAACCCAAGAACCAGTCCCGTTTGCCGTGGCGGCAGGGCCCCGCCGTCAGCGGATGACGATCTCGTCGCCGCGCACCAGCCCCAGCGTGGCGCGGGCGCGTTCGTCCAGCAGGTCGAGGTCGAGGTAATCGTCGGACAGGCGCAGCGTCAGGTTCTCCATCCGCGCCACTTCCAGCCGCAGCCGGTCCCGCTCATCGGTCAGCTGTTCGGCCTCGGCGGCCAGCTGCACGCGGCGGAACACGCCATAGTCCCCCTGCACGGCGGCAAAGGTGAAATAGCCCCCCAGCACCAGGGCGAGGGCGAAGAAGAACAGCGCGCCAAGCGCCGGGCGATTTCTGGGTCCGCTCATCATTTACCTCTGTGGCCCATCTGCTGCGGGCCTTTGCTGGTCGAAGCATGCCACAGCCGATTCGCAAAGAAAACCCCGCGCAAGCGATTGCCTGCGCGGGGGAAACATTGCCGGGGCAGGGTGCCTCGGATCAGGCGCGGCCCTTGTAGATGTCGACCAGCTTGGCCAGCATCGCCAGCGCATCCTCGCGGCTCCGCTGGAAGCTGTTGCGGCCGATGATCGAGCCGTTGCCGCCGCCATCGCGGATCGCGCGGGCATCGTCATAGACCGAGTCCTCGCCCTTCTTGGCGCCGCCCGAGAACACCACGATGCGGCGGCCGTTGAAGCTGGCCTGCATGCAGTGCTTCACCCGCGCCGCCTGGGTGGCGATGTCGATGTTCTGCGCCTCATAGACCTTCTTGGCCTCGGCCAGCATCAGATGGTCGGTCGACAGCTTGATCTTGATGATATGCGCGCCGATCAGCGCCGCGATCTGCGCGGCATAGGCGGCAACGTCGATGGCGGTTTCGCCATCCTTGCTGATCGCCTCGCCGCGCGGATAGGACCAGATCACCGTGGCGATGCCCTTGGCGGCGGCTTCCTTGCGCATCTGCACGATCTCTTCGTACATCTCGATCTGCGCGTCCGAACCCGGATAGATGGTGAAGCCGATGGCGGCGCAGCCCAGGCGCAGCGCGTCGTCGACGCTGGCCGTCACGGCCTGGTTCTTGCCCGAGGTGTCGGACATCAGGCTGTTGGCGCTGTTGCATTTCAGGATGGTCGGGATCTGGCCGGCGAAGGTATCGGCGCCTGCCTCCAGCATCCCCAGCGGGGCGGCGTAGGCGTTCAGCCCGGCATCGATGGCCAGCTGGTAGTGGTAATGAGGGTCATAGCCGGCGGCGTTCGGCGCAAAGGTGCGGGCCGGGCCATGCTCGAAGCCCTGGTCGACCGGCAGGATGATCATCTTGCCGGTGCCGCCGAGCTTGCCTTCCATCAGCATCCGGCAGAGGTTGCCCTTCACGCCGGCATTGTCGCCCTCGTAGTTCGACAGGATCTTCTGAACGGTTCTCGTCGCGCGCATGGTCGTCTCCTCGACTGGAATGGACTTGACGCAGGTCTAGGTGCGCCTGCGGCATCGCGCAATCGTGGTGGCGCTAACGATGCGCCGGGCGTGGCATTTTCCGCGCGCGGGGCCCGCAACTGGCGCGTTTCGGGCAGATTTCCGCCGATCTTGCCGACGCTGCGCTGCGGCGACACGCGGCCGGGACAATTGCTAATCCTCGTCCCCCGCCACCAGGAACAGCTCTCCCGCCGCCTCCATCTCGCGGATCGCGGTCACCACCGTGGCCATCGCCGCCTCGGCGTCCCTGTCCTTGACCTTGCCGAGATTTTCGATCTCGTCGCGCAGGCTGGTGGCCATCCGCTGCGACATGTTCGCCAGGATGAACTCCGCCGCTGCCGCATCCTCGCCGCGCGCGCCTGCCAGCGCCGTCACCAGCACCGCCTGATCGATATTGCGCAGCACCTTGGGGATATCGCGCGCGTTGATCCGCACCGGGATGTTGGTGAAGGTAAAGATCGCGCGGCGCACCTGTTCAGCAAAGCCCGCATCTTCCTCCTCCAGCCCCCTGAGCACATCATCGCGCGTCGAGGCGGCCGAGTAGTTCAGGATCGCCCCCACCCGCTCCACCGGCCCGGTGTCGAAGGCCTTGGCCGGTTGCGCGTCCAGCTGCGAGGCCAGCGACAGGCCGATGCGGCGCACCGTCTCGGGATCGACATTCCCGGTCAGCGACACCGCATAGGTGATGCGCCGGGCCTTGTCGCCGGGCAGGCGGCCCAGCAGGTCGGCGGCCTTCGACACGGCCAGCTTCGACAGCAGCACCGCCCCGATCTCGGTGCTCTCCTCCTCCAGCACCGGCAGCAGCCGGTCCGCCTCCAGCCCCGCGATCCGCTCCCAGGGGTCGGACATGCCAGAGGCGCCGGCCATCCGCCTGAGCCGGCTGGAGGTGGCGGGCGACAGATGCCCGTCGAGCAGAGCCAGCGCACCGTCGAGCCCGCCGGGAAAGGACAGCCCGATACTCTCGATGCCTTCGGCGAATTCCTGCACCACAGCCTCCAGCGTGGCGCGGTTCACGCTGCGCATCCTGCCGATTTCCTGGGTGATGGCGGCCTGCAGATGGTCGGGCAGCCGGGTCAGCGGCAGCTCTGCGCCCTCGGCCAGCAGCAGCCGCACGATGATCGCCACCTTCTGCGGCCCGGTCAGATCGGCAACCTCGCCGCCGCCGGAGCCCGGGCTGAGGCTGGGCAGGTCAAAGCCCTTGCCGACGAAGCCGCCGCCGCCAAATCCTGCCCCGTTCCTCAAGGAGGCAAGGGGGGTGAAGCCCGCCATCCAGATCCTCCTGCAACCCGTGTTTCGGGGCAGTCTGGACGCCGGGCCGTTAAGGCGGCGTTACCCGCGGCTCAGCTGGTGGTGGCGATGCAGGCGCGGCTCGCCTCGTCCCAGGCGGTGCCGGCGGCGCAGCTCATGCGCGCCTCGTCATGGCCGCAGGCCGCCGCAGCCGCCATCGGCAGCAAGGACAGGCACAGCGCGGCAAGGGCGGTGGTCAGGGCACGGGTGGTCATCGGGGAACCTCCTCTGTTCGGTCCATACTTGATGGGACCACGGACCCCGATTCCCGCAAAATCACAGCGCCGTGACAGATGGGGAGGGGCCGCCCTGCGCAGGCAGCCCCGGGGTCGTCACTCGGCCCCGAACACCCGCGCAAAGATCGTGTCGACATGCTTGGTGTGATAGCCAAGGTCGAACTTCTCCTCGATCTCGGCCGGGCTCAGCGCCGCGGTCACTTCCGGGTCGGCCAGCAGCTCGGTCTTGAAATCCGCGCCCCTCTCCCAGACCTTCATGGCGTTCCGTTGCACCAGCCGGTAGCTGTCCTCGCGGCTCACCCCCGCCTGGGTCAGCGCCAGCAGCACCCGCTGGCTCATCACCAGGCCCTTGAACTTGTTCATGTTGGCCAGCATCGTTTCGGGATAGATTACCAGCTTCTCGATCAGCCCCGCCAGCCGGTTCAGCGCAAAGTCGAGGGTGATTGTGGTGTCGGGCCCGATGGCGCGTTCCACCGAGGAATGGCTGATGTCCCGCTCATGCCACAGCGCGACATTCTCCAGCGCCGGCACCACAGACATCCGCACCAGCCGCGCGAGGCCCGTCAGGTTCTCGCTCAGCACCGGGTTGCGCTTGTGCGGCATCGCGCTCGATCCCTTCTGGCCGGGGCTGAAGAATTCCTCGGCCTCCAGCACCTCGGTGCGCTGCATGTGGCGGATCTCGATGGCGATGTTCTCGATGCTGGAGGCAATCACCCCCAGCGTCGCAAAGAACATCGCATGGCGGTCGCGCGGGATCACCTGGGTGCTGATCGGCTCTGGCGTCAGCCCAAGCATCTTGCACACATGCTCTTCCACCGCCGGGTCGATATTGGCGAAGGTGCCGACCGCGCCCGAAATCGCCCCCGTCGCCACCTCGGCCCGCGCCGCCTCCAGCCGTTTGCGGCCTCGCGCCATCTCGGCATAGAAGCGCGCGAAGGTCAGGCCCATCGTCGTCGGCTCGGCATGGATGCCGTGGCTGCGCCCGATGCGGACGGTGTCCTTGTGCTCCAGCGCCCGGGTCTTCAGCGCCGCCAGCACCCGGTCCATGCCCGCCAGCAACAGGTCCGACGCGCGCACCAGCTGCAGGTTCAGCGTGGTGTCGAGCACGTCCGACGAGGTCATCCCCTGATGCACGAAGCGCGCATCATCGGCGCCGATATGCTCGGCCAGATGCGTCAGGAAGGCGATCACGTCATGCTTGGTCACCGCCTCGATCTCGTCGATCCGCGCCACGTCGAAGGTCACGTCCTTCGCCTTCCACACCGCCTCGGCATTGGCCTTGGGGATCACGCCGAGTGCCGCCTGCGCGTCGCAGGCATGGGCCTCGATCTCGAACCAGATGCGGAACTTGGTCTCGGGCGACCAGATGGCGACCATTTCGGGGCGGGAATAGCGCGGGATCATCGGGGCGTCCTTCTGCGGCTGGGGTCGCGGGTCTGTTACTCCCAAACCCCTCCTTGCCGCAAGGTCGCGCCTCCCCCCTTCTTGCTGGTCCAAATATCCCGCGGGGGTGCGGGGGCGCGAAGCCCCCGCCTGCCAGCCCCCTGTGCGACGCAAACAGGCTAACCGCGTCGCTCCCCGGCTTTCCCCCGCCGCAGCGCGGCGCTAGGCTGGCCCGCATGAGCACCGTCCTGCAATCCCGCCTTCCCTTCGCCCCCTGGGCCGATCCGCGCACGCGGCGGCTGCCGGGAATCTTGCCGCTCGACATGGCCGACTGGCTCGACATCGACGATGCCTATGCCGGGCAGATGGCGCTGCGCGACGGGCTGATCGCAGGGCGGCCCGCCGATGTTCATGCGCTGGCCGAGGCCGCGCGCCCCGCGGCGGAGGAGCTTTACGGGGTGCTGCTGCCGCTGCTGCCGGGGCTCGGCTTTTCAATTGGCACCGACATCGCCGTCCGCCCCGACGGGGTGACGGTCCCTCTCGACTCCGGCCAGCCGCTGCTGACGCTCGGGCGGCTGGTGCAAGAGGATCTGATGCTGATGCTGCCCGGTGGCGCAGGCGAGCATGTGCTGGCCGGCGCAATCCTGTGCTTCCCCGCGGGCTGGACGCTGGCCGAGAAGTTCGGCCAGCCGATGGGCCGCATCCATGTGCCGGTCGCGATCTACACCGAGGACGTGGCCAAGCGCGTCCAGCGCCTGCTGGACGGGGTGCAGCCGGGCCGGCCGCTGGTGCGCGGCACCGCCCACCATTCGAACGCCCCGCTGTTCAACCCCCGGACCGAGGCGATGGGGCGGGCGATCAGCGGCGATCTGCCGTTCTTGCGGGTGGAGCGGCAATGCCTGCTGCGGCTGCCGCAGACCCGGGCGGTGGTCTTCTCGGTCCACACCTATGTGCTGCGCCCCGAGGCGCTGAGCGAGGAGCAGGCGGCGTTGCTGCGGGAGTTCCCGATCCGCCACGCCGCCTGAAGCCCGCTCCGGTCGTCGGCTTCAGATCATCTGCAGCAGCGACATCCCCAGCGGGGTCTGCGAGCAGGCCACCGCGATGCCGGTCAGCGACAGCGCCCGTGCGGTCAGCTTCAGGTCCTCGCGCCCGAGGGCGTTGTAGGTCAGCAGCGCCGCGCCGACCGGCGCCACCACGATGATCAGCGTCAGGTTCATCGAATAAAGCGTCAGCCGCTGCACCAGCGGGGCCTTGCCCGAGCGTTCCCGCGCCTCCGCCTCATACAGCGCCTCGCGGATCCGCGCCGCCTCGGACACCATCGGGTGCGGCAGGTCGGGCTCGGTATTGGCAAAGGCTTCGGGGGCGGCCGGGCGCAGGGTGATCTTGGCCCGGGCCTTGGCGAGGCGGGCGGCGATGGGTTGCCGCTCCGGGATCTGTTCCGGTTCCGAAGCCACCTCGGGCGCCGCTTCGGCAACCGTCTGGGGCTCTTCCATCTGCACCCGGCAGATATCGCGCACGATGCCATCGAACTCGTCGGGGCCGAATTCGCCGCCCGTCTCGCTCCACAGCGTCAGGTCCGCCGGATAGCGCGCGGCGATCTTGGCCGCGATCGACCGGCAGAGCGCCTCGCGCCGCTCGGCCAGCACCATCGGCTGGCCCTCGTTCACGCCGAAGCTGACGGCGAGCACCAGCCCTGCCTGATGGCCAGAGCCAAGAGCCGTGCCGAAACCCTCTGTCGGCTGGTCGCAATAGGCCAGCACGACGCGGGCGCCGTCGATCTGGAAGGTGGCGAAATCGTCATAGGGACGACCGAAGTGATAGCTTGCGCGCGGCCTGCTGCGGAATGCCTCGTCGAACTGCTCGATGAGGTCTTGGAACTCACTCAACATTGTTTCTTTGTACAGCAGGGTCGCGACGATCGTTGCTGAGGCATGATGCATCGCCGGAACTCTCCTTATTCGTGCATTCACACTTTACGAATCGAATATGCTCGCATTGGGATTGGATTGAGGCGATTTCGAGAACACTCCTTCGGCAGGCTGGCGATGGTTTCCGCTTTGCCCGGGCATCGTCCGCGCAAACGAAAAGGGCGCCCGAGGGCGCCCTTCGCTGTCATTGTTCCTGAAATCAGCAGGAATAGTACATCATGTACTCGATCGGGTGCGGGGTGTGCTCGTAGGCGTAAACCTCTTCCCACTTCAGCGCCATGTAGCCGTCGAGCTGGTCCTTGGTGAACACGTCGCCGGCCAGCAGGAACTCGTGATCCTTCTCCAGCTCGTCCAGGGCCTCGCGCAGCGAGCCGCAGACGGTCGGGATTTCCGCCAGTTCTTCCGGCGGCAGATCGTAGAGGTCCTTGTCCGAAGCCGGGCCCGGATCGATCTTGTTCTTGATCCCGTCGAGGCCGGCCATCAGCAGGGCGGCAAAGCACAGGTAGGGGTTCGCCGACGGATCGGGGAAGCGGGCTTCCACACGCTTGGCTTTCGGCGATTCCGTCCACGGGATCCGGACGCAGCCAGAGCGGTTGCGGGCCGAGTAGGCGCGCAGCACCGGGGCTTCGAAGCCCGGGATCAGGCGCTTGTAGCTGTTGGTGGACGGGTTGGTGATCGCGTTCAGCGCCTTGGCATGGATCAGGATGCCGCCGATGAACCACAGGGCTTCCTGCGACAGGTCTGCATACTTGTCGCCCGCGAAGAGCGGCTTGCCGTCCTTCCAGATCGACATGTTGACGTGCATCCCGGTGCCGTTGTCGCCCTTCATGGGCTTGGGCATGAACGTGACCGACTTGCCATAGGCATGGGCGACGTTGTGGATGACGTACTTGTACTTCTGCAGCTCGTCGGCCTGCTTGGTCAGCGGCCCGAAGATCAGCCCGAGTTCATGCTGGTTGGAAGCAACCTCGTGGTGGTGCTTGTCGACCTTCATGCCCATGCGCTTCATGGTGCTCAGCATCTCGCCGCGCAGGTCCTGCGCCGGGTCGACCGGGTTCACCGGGAAGTAGCCGCCCTTGATGCCCGGGCGGTGGCCCATGTTGCCCATTTCATACTGGGTGTCGGTGTTCCAGGCGCCGTCGACGGCGTCGACCTCGAACGAGACCTTGTTCATCTTCACGCTGTAGCGCACGTCGTCGAAGATGAAGAACTCGGCTTCCGGCCCGCAATAGAACGCGTCGCCGATGCCCGAGGATTTCAGGTAGGCCTCGGCCTTGATCGCCGTGCCGCGCGGGTCGCGGCTGTAGGGCTCGTTGGTGTCGGGCTCGGCCACGGTGCAATGCACGCACATGGTCTTTTCCGCATAGAACGGGTCGATATAGACCGATTCCGGATCCAGGATCAGCTTCATGTCGGACTGGTCGATGGATTTCCAGCCGGCAATCGAGGAGCCGTCGAACATGAAGCCTTCGTCGAAGAACTCCTCGTCGACCAGATCCGCGACCAGGGTCACGTGCTGAAGTTTTCCACGCGGATCGGTGAAGCGGATGTCGACATATTCGACCTCTTCATCCTTCATCAGCTGGAGGGCGTCTTTGATGCTCATGTGACCTTCTTCCCTTTTAGATTGAGCATGGGGGCCGCCGCTTGCCGGCGCGGCCCGCGAAAGCGTCAGACCGCGTCGTCGCCGGTCTCGCCGGTGCGGATGCGGATCGCCTGTTCGACGGACGAGACAAAGATCTTGCCGTCGCCGATCTTGTCGGTGCGCGCCGCCGAAACGATGGCCTCGATGGCGGCGTCGACCATGTCGTCGGCCAGCACCACCTCGATCTTCACCTTGGGCAGGAAATCCACCACATATTCGGCGCCGCGGTAGAGTTCGGTATGGCCCTTCTGGCGGCCGAAGCCCTTGACTTCGATCACCGAAAGCCCCTGGACGCCTGCCTCTTGCAGGGCCTCCTTCACTTCGTCGAGCTTGAAGGGCTTGATGATCGCTTCGATCTTCTTCATCCGCCGACTCCCTTGGGTAACAGACCTGTCGGAGACGTGTCAGACCACTTTCACAGCAGGGCCACAATTGGGTAGGCTGGACACCTGCGGTCCCTTGGCGGGAATCCGCGGGGTGCGATTAAATAATGTGCAACCTGTCTGCGGCGTGAGCAGTTTGCGAAAAACACGGGCGGAACCATGACCGAGATCCTCACATCTGCCCAAATGCGCGCCATCGAGGCGGCGGCTATCGCCTCGGGCCGCGTCACCGGGCTGGAGCTGATGGAGCGGGCAGGGCAGGGCGTGGTGGAGGCGGTGTTTGCCGAATGGCCGGCGCTGGCGGCCGCCCCGCACCGCGCCGTCGTGCTCTGCGGGCCGGGCAACAATGGCGGCGACGGGTTCGTGGTGGCGCGGCTGCTGAAGGGCTGGGGCTGGGAGGTGGAGGTGTTCCTCTACGGCGACGCGGGGCGGCTGCCTCCGGATGCGCGGGTGAATTATGAGCGGTGGTCCGGGATGGGGGCTGTGCTGCCGCTGGAGGACGAACGGTTCGACAGTTGGCCGAGCGCCGAGTCCGGCCACGCCGTCATCGTCGACGCGATATTTGGCACTGGCCTGGTGCGCCCGTATCTCGCGCATCGCCATCTCGCGATGACGCTGAACACCTGTCAGTCGTTGTCGGGGAAGGGCGGTCGCTATCCGAAGGTCGTTGCGGTCGATCTTCCTAGCGGGCTTTGTTCGGACAGCGGCCGCTGGCTGGGTGACGATCAGCCCCTCGATTTCGCCCCGCTGGCCAACCTGACAGTCTCGTTTCACGCGCCCAAGCTGGCGCACTTCCTCGCGGATGGGCCTGCCTCATGCGGAAAGCTTGTGGTTGCCGATATCGGGCTGGCAAGACCGTCGGCATCAGGCGCTGAGGCTCGCGCCCGGCCCGCGGGGTGGGCGTTCGCGCCCGCCCCGGGGGGGCGGGTCGGGCGCGAGCCGGGGTTGCCACCCCGGCAAGACACGGTCCAGGGTATCGAGCAAGCATCGGTTGCCCAGTCTGTCGCGAAAGCGGCGGGCCACAAATACACCCACGGCCACGCCCTCATCCTCTCCGGCGGCGTCGGGCGCGGGGGCGCGGCCCGCCTTGCCGCCCGCGGCGCACTGCGCATCGGCGCGGGGCTGGTCACCGTCGCCTGCCCACCCGCGGCGCTGATCGAGAATGCGGCGCGGCTGGATGCGATCATGCTGCGCCCGCTGCGGGGCGACGAGGCCGAGGCCCTGGCGGCGCTGCTGGAGGATGCCCGTATCAATGCGCTCTGCCTCGGGCCGGGGCTGGGGGTGGATCGGGCGGCGGCACTGCTGCCGGTGGCGCTGGCGGCCCGGCGGGCCACCGTGCTGGATGCCGACGCGCTGACCGCGCTGGCGGGCGACCCCGCGTTGTTTGCCCTGCTGCACGAGGGCTGCGTCCTCACCCCCCATGCCGGCGAGTTCGCGCGGCTGTTCCCCGACGTCGCGGCGAAGCTTGCCGCGCCCGCCACCACCGGCCCCGCATACTCAAAGATGGATGCCACCCGCGAGGCCGCCGCCCGCGCAGGCTGCACCGTCCTGCTCAAGGGCGCGGATACCGCCATTGCCGAGCCCTCCGGCCGCACCGCCCTCAACGCGGCAGTCTACGACCGCGTCGCTCCCTGGCTGGCGACGGCGGGGGCAGGGGATGTGCTGGCGGGGTTCATCGCCGGGCTTCTGGCGCGGGGGCTGGACCCGTTCAGCGCTGCCAGCACCGCCGCCTGGCTGCATGTCGAGGCGGCGCGCAGCTTCGGCCCCGGCCTGATTGCCGAGGACTTGCCCGAGCAGCTGCCCGCCGTGTTGCGATCCCTGACCTAGCGCGCGGTAACCAGCGCCGGCAGCGCCTCGATCTCGATGCCCTCGGCATAGATCACCTGCGGGGCATCGAATTCCAGCGCATAGACCGGCAGGTCCTGCACCGTGACCGCGGCAATGTAATCGCCGTCGATCAGCCGCCGCACCGGCACCACCGCCTGTTTCGCGCCGTAGAGGGCCAGCGCCCGCCAGTCGCGGATCAGCACCCCGGTGCCCGGCGCCAGCAGCAGCTCTGCCTCGGGCCGGTCGAGCCCCAGCACCCCGGCGCGCAGCCGCACCATCTGGCCGCTGACGCGCCGCGCGCGCAGCCCGCGCAGCACCCGCGCTCCGCCCCGGGTGATCACCCGGTCGCCGGGCGAGAGATACTCCACCGGCAGCGCGCCTTCCAGCGTCAGCACCCGCGTGCCGCGCGCCAGTCCTGCGCTGAAATCTGGGGCATCGCGGCATGCGTCCGCACCGGCTTGCCGGCCGGGTGCGCGCCATTGATCCTTGTCGGTCATGGGCCTGTTCCTGTCACTGCTCTGCCTTGAGGCATTTTTTTGCCAGATTAGGTGAAGATCCTGTTTCTGGCGAGCATTTTCATGGCAGCATCGGGGCCGCTTTTTGTGCTCGCATCCGCAGGGCGGAGTTGCTAGAAGGGCGCGGATTTGGAAGCGGTCCTACGGGAGGGCCGCTTCTTCGGCATTGCGGGTGTGGCGAAACTGGTAGACGCACCAGATTTAGGTTCTGGCGCCGCAAGGCGTGGGGGTTCAAGTCCCTCCACCCGCACCAGGTTGAAAAAGGACGGACAAGAATGCAGGTCACCGAGACCCTGAAAGACGGCCTCAAGCGCGGCTACACCATCACGCTCACCGCCGCCGAGCTGGAAACGAAAGTCACCGAGAAACTCGTCGAGGCGCAGCCCGAGATCGAGATGAAGGGCTTTCGCAAAGGCAAGGTGCCGATGGCACTGCTGCGCAAGCAGTATGGGCAGCGTCTGATGGGCGAGGCCATGCAGGACGCCATTGATGGCGCCATGAAGGACCATTTCGAGGCCACCGGCGACCGCCCGGCGATGCAGCCGAAGGTCGAGATGCAGGACGGCGAGACCTGGAAAGAGGGTGACGATGTCACCGTTTCCATGAGCTATGACGCGCTGCCGGAAATCCCGGACCTCGACACCTCGGCGGTGACGCTGGAGCGTCTGGTGGTGAAGGCCGATGAGGCTTCGGTCACCGAAGCGCTGGAAAACCTTGCGAAGTCCTCGCAGGATTTCGAGCCCCGCAAGAAGAATGCGGCGGCGAAAGATGGCGATCAGGTCGTGTTCGACTTCCTCGGCAAGGTCGATGGCGAGGCGTTCGAGGGCGGCGCTGCGGAAGACTATCCGCTGGTCCTGGGCTCGGGCTCGTTCATCCCGGGCTTTGAAGAGCAGCTGGTTGGCGTGAAGGCCGGCGAAGAGAAGAACGTCACCGTGACCTTCCCCGCCGAATACGGCGCGGCGCATCTGGCCGGCAAGGAAGCCGTGTTCGAGTGCAAGGTGAAAGAGGTCAAGGCGCCGAAAGCCGCCGAGATCAATGACGAGCTGGCCAAGAAATTCGGCGCCGACGATCTGGACGCGCTGAAGGCCCAGATCTCGGAGCGGCTCGAGTCCGAATACAAGGGCGCCGCCCGCGCCGTGCTCAAGCGCGCGCTGCTGGACCAGCTTGACGGTCTGGTGACCTTCGATCTGCCCGAGGCGCTGGTCGAAGCCGAAGCCGGCCAGATCGCCCACCAGCTGTGGCACGAAGAGAACCCCGAAGTGCATGACCACAACCACGGCAATGTCGAGGTGACGGACGAGCACAAGGCCTTGGCCGTGCGCCGCGTGCGCCTGGGTCTGCTGCTGGCCGAGATCGGCCGCAAGGAAAAGATCGAAGTGACCGATGCCGAGATGACCCAGGCCGTCCTGGCCCAGGCGCGGCAATATCCGGGGCAGGAGCGCGCGTTCTTCGAATTCGTGCAGAAGAACGCCCAGGTGCAGCAGCAGCTGCGCGCCCCGATCTTCGAAGACAAGGTCGTGGACTTCATCGTTGCCGGTGCCAAGGTCACCGACAAGGAGATCGGCAAGGACGATCTGCAAAAGGCCATCGAGGCGCTGGACGAGATCTGATCGTTCCGCCTTCGGGCTTTTGGAAATGCAAGAGGCCGCTCCGAAAGGGGCGGCCTTTTTGTCTTGCTGGCCTGAGACCTCTGCTTCTTGCCCGGAATCAAGGCGCCTTGGCGCCGCCGGGCAGCGCCCGTCCGCCCCCCCGGGCGGGCGCTCCCACCCGTTGCGCCTAGAACGCCGGTGGAGGTAGGCCGCACCATAAAGCGCCTAGAACGGAGGTTGCTCGCCCACCCGGCGGACGGGCTCTGCCCTCTGTTCAGTCCAGAGCGTCCTGCTGGCCCGCGATGGGAGCCCCACAAAAAAGCCGCGCCCGGTTTCCCCGGACGCGGCCAATCTTGCGCGGTGCCTTGCGGCTCAGCGTTCGTCGCGGGGGTCGAAGTCGTTCTCGGCGCCCATTTCGTCGAACAGTTCCGACACTTCGAAATCGGCGGCCGCTTCGGCTTCGGCGGCCAGTTCCTTGATCGACTTGCCCGAGGCCTGCAATTCGGCTTCTTCAGCCGAGCGGGCGACGTTCATGACGATGGTCACGGTCACTTCGGGGTGCAGCACCACCGACACGTCATGCAGACCGAGGTCCTTGATCGGACGGATCAGCACGACCTGCTTGCGGTCGACGGTGAAGCCGGCCGCGGTTGCGGCGTCGGAGGCGTCGCGCGGCGTGACCGAGCCGTAGAGAGCGCCGGCATCCGATGCCGAGCGAATCACCACGAAGGTCTGGCCGTCCAGCTTTTCAGCCAGCGCCTCGGCTTCTTTCTTGGTCTCGAGGTTGACGGTCTCGAGCTGGACCTTGCGGTTTTCGAACGACTTGATGTTGACGTCGTTCGCACGCAGCGCCTTGCCTTGCGGCAGCAGGAAGTTGCGCGCGTAGCCGTCCTTGACGTTGACGACTTCGCCCATCTGGCCAAGCTTGGCCACGCGTTGCAGAAGGATGACTTGCATGTGCCTCTCTCCTTACTTCACGGCGTAGGGAAGCAAAGCGAGGAAGCGGGCGCGTTTGATCGCACGAGCCAGCTCACGCTGCTTCTTGGCCGAAACGGCGGTGATGCGGGCAGGAACGATCTTGCCGCGCTCGGAAACATAGCGCTGCAGCAGACGCACGTCCTTGTAGTCGATCTTCGGCGCGTTGTCGCCCGAGAACGGGCAGACCTTGCGGCGACGGAAAAACGGTTTGTTGGCCATGGTTTATGGTCCTTTCCTCAAGCCCAGATCAACGACGGAAGCCGCCGCGGTCACCACCGCGGTCGCCGCCACGATCACCACCGCGGTCGCCGCGGTCGCCACGGTCCGGACGGTCACCCCGGTCGCCACGGTCAGGACGGTCGCCCCGGTCGTCGCGGCGCTGCATCTGCACCGACGGACCTTCGTCATGGCCATCGACCTTGATGGTCAGCACGCGCATCACGTCATCGTGCAGACGGGCCAGGCGTTCCATCTCTTGCACAGCCGCCGCCGGGGCGTCGGTGCGCAGGAAGGCATAGTGGCCCTTGCGGTTCTTGTTGATCTTGTAGGCCATCGTCTTCACGCCCCAGTATTCGGAGCCGACAACCGATCCGCCATTGTCGGCGAGAACGGTCGAGAAGTGTTCGACGAGGCCTTCGGCCTGCGCGTTGGACAAGTCCTGACGCGCGATGAGAACATGCTCGTAAAGCGGCATGTATGCTCCTGTTTCTATAGCGCACTTCATAGGCGGGCCATCCTTCCGCGTCCCGCCACGAGAGGCTGCGCTGGTTGCCAATGTGCGAAAGGATGGGGCCTTATACACGAAGCCGCCCCGGGCACAAGCGCGGTGAGGCTTGGCGGGCGGGCTTCCTTGCCCGCGACCCCTTCCTTCTTCGCCCGGAATCAAGGCGCTTTAGCGCCGCCGGGCAGCGCCCGTCCGCCCCCTCGGGCGGGCGCTCCTGAACCGCTCCGCCTAGAAATTCTGTGGAGGTTGGTTGCACCATAAAGTGCCTAGAACTGCGGTTGCTCGCCCACCCGGCGGACGGGCGCTGCCCTCTGACTGCGTGACCTTCCCTCCAGCGGATGTGTGCAGCTTGGCCCAAGCATCCGCGGTGTTCCATCCGTCATCGTGCGCCATCGCACAAGTCATGTTGGCCCCTGCCGAATTGTGCTGCACCTGCGAAACGGGCACCTTCCGCGGCATCAGTTCCCCCTTCCGCAGGAGATTGCGCCCATGAAGTTCCTCGCCCCCGCCGCCCTCGCTCTGGCCACCTTTGCCGCCCCGGCCTTCGCCGCCCCCGAGGCCTACACGCTCGACCCGAGCCACAGCCAGATCGTCTTCACCTACAACCACCTCGGCTTCTCGACCGGCACCGGCATGTTCTCGGGCTTCGAGGGCGAGATCCAGTTCGACCAGGAAGACCCGGCCGCCTCCTCCGTGACCGTCTCCTTCCCGGTGACGACGATGCTGACCGGCTGGGAAGCCCGCTTCGAGCACTTCATGTCGCCCGACTTCTTCGGCGCCACCGAAGACAAGACCGTCTCCTTCACCTCGAGCGGCATCGAAGTCACCGGCGACAACACCGCGCTGATCACCGGCGATCTGGTGCTGAATGGCGTGACCAAGGAAGTGGTGCTGGACGCCAAGCTGAACCAGGCCGGCATGCACCCGATGGAGAACAAGGAGTGGGCGGGCTTCGACGCAACCGTCACCCTGCTGCGGTCCGACTACAACCTCGGCCTCTTCGCCCCCTATGTCTCGGATGAGGTCGAAGTGATGATCTCGGTCGAGGCGATGAAGGCCGAATAAGCCACACTGCTTTGGTGCGAAGGGGCCGCCTGCAAGGGCGGCCCCTTTTGCGTTCGCGGGCTACTCCTCCAGCTTGCGGCGGTAAGCTCCCGGCGACAGGCCGATCCCGCGGCGGAAGCGCCGGTTGAAATAGCTCGGGTCCTGATAGCCCAGCTGATAGGCCACCGCCTGCGCCGAGAGGCGGGTATAGGCCAGCAGGCGGCAGGCCTCGTGCATCAGATGCGCCTCCAGCAGGTCATGCGCGCTCTGTCCCGTTTCGGCCCGGCACAGGCGCGACAGGCTGCGGGGCGACATGCCAAGCTCGGCGGCATAGCGGCCGATCAGCCAATGCTCGGTGTGGTGGCGGGCGATCAGCTCGCGCAGCCGCGCAATGCGCTGGTCCGGTCCGCCGGCGCCGCTGCGCAGCCGGGCGGCGGCCTCTGCCTCGAAGATCTCGCACAGCATCTGCGCCAGCATCGCCCGCAGCCTTGTCTGCCGCAGTGGCGCAGCCCCCGCCCAGACCGCCGCCAGCGCCTCGAAGGCGGCGGCAATGCCGGGGGTGGCGGTGGTCATCGCCGGCAGCGCTGTCAGCCCCGCGAGCTCTGCCCTGGCATCGAACAGCTCGGGATGGCTGGCGACGGGCAGGGTCAGCACCCAGCCTTCCGTCCCCGCCGCGAAGGTGAAGGCATGGGCGGCCCCCGGCGGCAGGAACAGCAGCGCGGGCAGGGCAGGGTGGCGGACCTCGGCCCCCACCGTGAACGCCACCGCCCCCCGGGCCAGCAAGAACAGCTGCGCCAGATGCGTGTGCCGGTGCAGCCCGATGCGCCAGTCGAGCCCCGCCGCGCGGTCGCGGATCCGCTCCATGTGCAGGATGTCGGGGAAGGGGGCGCGCTCTCCATAAAGCTGCCAGGCGGGAATGCGGTCGGGGATGCGGTCGGGGGAGGGGATGCTCATGGCCGGATAGTGCCATGATCTGGGCGGTTCGTCCATTTCCCGCCTGCGGCCCGGCACTATGCTGGCCAGAACAGGGAGGAACGGCACATGCACACTCAGGTCGCGATCATCGGCGGCGGGCCCTCCGGCCTTCTGCTCTCGCAGCTGCTGAACCTCGCGGGGATCAAGACCGTGGTGCTGGAGCGGCAGACGCGCGAGCATGTGCTGGGGCGGATCCGCGCGGGCGTGCTGGAACAGGGCACCGTGGCGCTGCTGGACAAGGCCGGCGCCGGCCAGCGGATGCACGCCGAGGGGCATCCGCATGGCGGCTGCTATCTGGCCCATGACCAGGACATGTTCCGCGTCGATTTCCAGGAGGCCTGCGGGCGCGAGGTGATGGTCTATGGCCAGACCGAGGTGACGCGCGACCTTTACGAGGCGCAGGACGCGCTTGGCGCGGTGCATGTCCACGGCGCCGCGAACGTGCAGCTGCACGATCTGGACGGCGCGGCGCCCTTCGTGACCTATGATCTGGATGGCGAGGCCCACCGGCTCGATTGCGACTTCGTCGCCGGATGCGACGGCTTCCACGGCGTCAGCCGCAGCTCGATCCCCGCCGCGATCTGCCGCGAGTATGAGCGGGTCTATCCCTTCGGCTGGCTTGGCGTGCTGTCGCGCACCCCGCCGCTGGCCGAGGAGCTGGTCTATGCCAACCATCCGCGCGGCTTTGCGCTGGCCTCGATGCGCAATGCCAACCTGTCCCGATATTACATCCAGGTTCCGCTGACCGACAGGGTAGAGGACTGGTCCGACGCGGCGTTCTGGGCCGAGTTGCGCGCCCGTCTGCCGCAGCAGATTGCGGGCAGTCTGGTGACCGGCCCGTCGATCGAGAAGTCCATCGCGCCGCTGCGCAGCTTCGTGAGCGAGCCGATGCGCTGGGGCCGGCTGTTCCTGTGCGGCGATGCCGCGCATATCGTGCCGCCGACGGGGGCCAAGGGCCTGAACCTCGCCGCCTCGGACGTGGGCATCCTGTCAGAGGCGATGATCGCCCATTTCAACGCGGGCGACGGCGCGGGGCTGGAGGCGTATTCGCAAACCGCCCTGCGCCGGGTCTGGGCGGCGATGCGCTTCTCCTGGTCCGTCACCACGATGATGCACAGTTTCCCCGGCAGCAGCGAATTCGACCGCCGGATGCAGCAGACAGAGCTGGACATATTGGCCAGCTCCGCCTCTGCCCGCAGGGTGTTTGCCGAGAGCTACACGGGCCACGTCTAGCCGTCCGCCGCGCGGACCGCCGTCAGCGCCACATCCACCTGCACGGTGAAGCCCACGGTGGTCTCGTCACTATAGCTCGCGCCCATCCCGAAATCACGGCGGTCGAGCGTGGTGCTGCCGGTCATGGTGGCGGTGTCGCCCGCAATGCTCAGCGTGAAGGGCATGGACACCGGCACCGACGCGCCGCGCAGCTCCAGCGTGCCGGTCGCTACCGGGCCCCCGCCCTCCTCGGCAATCCGAGCCGAGAACATGGCGGTCGGATGGGTTTGCGCATCGAAGAAGTCGGGCCCAAGCGCCTGCGGCGTGACCGAGCCCAACGTCAGCCCGGTCACCGGGATCGTCACCGTGACATCGCCGCTGCGGGTGGCCTCGTCATAGTCGATCTCGGCGCTCCAGCCGGTGAAGCTGCCGCGCACCTCGGCGCCCATCTGTTGCAGGGCGATCCCGAGCGTGCCCTCGGTCACCGTCCAGCCGGACTCGGCGGCGCTGGCGACCGGCGCCGGGGCCGCCTCGGGCTGGCTGGTCGGCGTGAAGACATCAAACCCGATCACCGCCGCCCAGACCAGCAGCGCCAGCACCGGCGCCGTAAAGGTCGCATGCGGCGTGGCAATCCCGCCGGAAACCCCGCGGGTCATCCGCGCCAGCGTCGCGTCGCGGTCGATGACCGCATGCTTCAGCGCCCCCAGCACATGCAGCCCGATCGCCGCATAAAGCACCAGCGCCGAAGTGTGATGCACCGCCTTGGCCGCCCCCGCCACCGCCTCGGACAGCGGCACCAGCGGCAGCGCCTGCCCGAAGGGCCAGAGGATCGGCGCGAAGCCCACCACCGCCGAGTGATAGACCCAGCCCGACAGCGGCATGACCAGCATCGCGCCGTACAGCGCCCAATGCACCACCTCGGCCGCCAGCGTCTCGGCCCGCCGGTCCGGATGCAGCGGTGCAGGGCGCGGCTGGACCAGCGCCCAGAGGATCCGCAGCAGCGCGGTGAAGAAGGCGGCAACGCCGATGGTCTTGTGCAGCGAATAGACGGTGATCAGCCGCGAGACCTCGGCCTGCGATCCGTCCGGCAGGTTGCCCGCATAGAGGCCGAGGCCAATGGCGCTGAGGATCAGCAAGGCGGTCAGCCAATGCAGGGCGCGGGCGAGGCTGCCATAGCTGGTGGCGGTGTTGGCGATCATGGGGGCTCCGGGAGGGCTGGGATTTGCGGGCAAGGTACAGGGCTGCGGCCCTTGCGCCCATCCCGTCCGGCGCACCGCGACTGTGCGGCACTGCGGCATTGGACAGGTCAGCCCGCAGTGTAGGAGGGCGGCGCCCGTCCGCCGGGCGGGCGAGCAACAGAAGTTCTAGGCGCTTTATGGTTCAACACCCCTCCACCGAATTTCTAGGCGGAGCCGTTGAGAAGCGCCCGCCCGAGGGGGCGGACGGGCGCTGCCCGGCGGCGCCAAGGCGCCTTGATTCCGGGCAAGGGAAGTGACCTCTTGCACTTAACAAAGAGCCACATTTCGCCCCCTGTTGTGCGCCGCCCCGCAGCGCGATAAACCGCGCCCAACGGCCCGAACGGCCAGTTTGGAGGAGACCCCGATGACCCGCGCATTCGTATTCCCCGGGCAGGGCGCCCAGACCATCGGCATGGGCCGGGCCCTCGCCGAGGCCTATCCCGCCGCCCGCGCGGTGTTCGACGAGGTGGATGCGGCGCTTGGCCAGAACCTCTCGGCACTGATCTGGGAGGGCGAGGCCGAGGCGCTGACCCTGACCGAGAATGCGCAGCCGGCGCTGATGGCGACCTCGCTCGCCGCCCTGCGCGCGCTCGAGGCGGAGGGGATCGACATCTCCACCGCCGCCTATGTCGCCGGGCACAGCCTCGGCGAATACTCCGCCCTCTGCGCCGCCGGCAGCCTGACGCTGACCGACACCGCGCGCCTTTTGCAACTGCGCGGCCGCGCCATGCAGCAGGCGGTGCCGGTCGGTGTGGGCGCGATGGCCGCCCTCCTTGGCCTCGACTTCGCCGCCGCTGACGCTGTGGCGCGCGAGGCGGTGGCGGCGGGCCCGGGCGGCGAGGTCTGTCAGGCCGCCAATGACAACGACCCCGCGCAGGTGGTGATCTCGGGCCACAAGGCCGCCGTGGAACGCGCGCTCGACATCGCCAAGGCCAAGGGCGCCAAGCGCGCCATCCTGCTGCCCGTCTCTGCCCCCTTCCACTGCGCGCTGATGCAGCCCGCCGCCGAGGCGATGGCCGAGGCTCTGGCGAGCGTGGACATCCGCGCCCCCGCCGTGCCGCTGGTGGCGAATGTCCGCGCCGAAGCGGTCAGCGACCCGGCGGAAATCCGCGCGCTGCTGGTCGCGCAGGTCACCGGCTCGGTCCGCTGGCGCGAGAGCGTGGCCTGGATGGCCGCCCGGGGCGTGACCGAATTCTGGGAGATCGGCGCCGGCAAGGCCTTGTCCGGCATGATCCGCCGCATCGCGCCCGGCGCCGCCACACGCGCGGTGGGCACGCCCGAGGATGTGCTGGCCGCCAAGGGCTGACGGCTGGCGCGCAGGCCCCGGCGCTGCTATGGCCAAACCAACAGACATGGAGGAACGCATGTTCGATCTGACGGGTAAATCGGCGCTGGTCACCGGCGCTTCGGGCGGCATCGGCGCCGATATCGCACGCGCCCTGCACAAGGCCGGCGCCACGGTCGCGCTGTCGGGCACCCGCACCGCGCCGCTGGAAGAGCTTGCCGCCGAACTCGGGACACGCGCCCATGTTCTGGCCTGCAACCTCTCGGATGCCGAGGCGGTCGAGGCGCTGCCCAAGCAAGCCGCCGCCGCCATGGGCGCCGTCGACATCCTGATCAACAACGCCGGCATCACCCGCGACAGCCTGTTCATGCGGATGTCCGATGACGACTGGGCCTCGGTACTCGACGTCAACCTCACCTCCAGCTTCCGCCTCTGCCGCGGGGTGCTGCGCGGCATGATGAAGGCCCGCTGGGGCCGCATCGTCAACATCACCTCGATCGTCGGCCATACCGGCAACCCCGGGCAGGGCAATTACGCCGCCGCCAAGGCCGGCCTCGTCGGCATGTCGAAAAGCCTCGCCTATGAGGTCGCCAGCCGCGGCATCACCGTCAACTGCGTGGCGCCGGGCTTCATCGCCACCGCGATGACCGACAAGCTGAACGACGATCAGAAGGCCAGGATCCTCACCCAGATCCCCGCCGGGCGCATGGGCACCCCGGATGAGATTGCCGCCGCCGTCCTGTATCTGGCCAGCCCCGAGGCCGGATATGTCACCGGCGCGACCTTGCATGTGAATGGCGGAATGACCATGATCTGACCTGCCGGAAGGCGGGACTTTTCGCACTTGCGAAAGCGGTTGCCTTCATACCACACTGTGCTATAGGCGGCGCAGACGGACCGGAGGGTGCCTATATGGCCGCTCCGGGGCGCCCCTGCGACGGGGTGGAAACCGCTCGGAGGCGAGCAACGGACGGACAGGGCGGAATGCCCGCATAGTGAGGACAAGACATGAGCGACATCGCTGATCGCGTGAAGAAGATCGTCGTCGAGCATCTCGGCGTCGAAGAGGACAAGGTGACCGAGAACGCCTCGTTCATCGACGATCTGGGCGCGGACAGCCTCGACACGGTCGAGCTGGTGATGGCCTTCGAAGAAGAGTTCGGGATCGAGATCCCGGATGACGCTGCCGAAACCATCCAGACCTTCGGCGACGCGGTCAAGTTCATCACCGAAGCCTCCTGACCGGCCCATCCGGCCCGCCGGACAGCCCAAGGAATTGCATTGAAAGCGGCGCCCCCCAAAAGGGCGCCGCTTTTCCGTTCCGCCCCCTCTTCTTTGCCCAAATATCCTCGGGGGGTCCGGGGGGCAGACGGCCCCCCGGCGCCGGCCAAGGGCGCTGCCTCTGGACATCCCACGCCCCCTCGGCAAGGCTCCCCAAAATCCACGAGGAGAGATGAGCATGGCAACACTCGGCAAGATGTTCGGCGCGGGCGACACCGACACGTTCATGGGCCTGCCCAAGGCGGACCTCACCAGCTACAGCGGCGGCGCGGCGATCCTTGGCGCGGGGGCCTGCACCTCCTATCCCAGCGTCGGCGCCTATTGCGCGGGCGGGCCGGCGGCGATCCGGGCGGGCGGGGCGCAATATGCGGCGAATCTGGCCCACATGAATTTCGACCTTGGCGGCCCGGTGCTGCCGGCGGGCGCGATCGCGGTCGATCTGGGGGATCTGCCGCAGGTCGATGGCGACGGGCCGGGCAACCGCGAGCGGATCAAGGCCGCTGTCCAGGCCGTGCTCGCCAGGGGCGGGGTGCCGCTCTTGCTGGGGGGCGATGATTCCGTGCCGATCCCGATGATCGAGGCCTTTGCCGGCCGCCCCGTCACCATCCTGCAGATCGACGCGCATGTGGACTGGCGGCAGGAGGTGGAGGGCGAGCCGCTTGGCCTCTCTTCCACCATGCGCCGCGCGTCCGAGATGGCGCATGTGGAGCGGATCGTGCAGGTCGGCCAGCGCGGCATCGGCTCGGCGCGACCCGGCGATGTGGTGGATGCGACAGCCTGGGGTGTGACCTTCGTTCCGGCGCGCGAGGTGGCTCGGGAGGGGCTCGCGCGGGCGCTGGCGGCGATCCCGGAGGGGGCCGAGATTGTCGTCTGCCTCGATTGCGATGCGCTGGACCCGGCGATCATGCCGGGAGTCATCGGGCGCACGGCGGGCGGGCTAAGCTATTGGGACACCGTCGAACTCATCGCGGGGGCGGCGGCGAAGGGGCGCATCGTCGCCTTCGACATGGTGGAGTTCATGCCCGAGCGGGATATCGACGGGCAGGGGGCGCTGGTTGCCGCGCAGCTGCTGGCGGCGGTCCTTGGGATTGTTGCGCGTCAGGGCCAAGCCTAGTATCAGGTGCCACGAAGGCAGGAACTGATACGGGGAGAAGCCGATGCGCCGGGTGGTTATCACTGGACTGGGTATGGTCACGCCGCTGGCTTGCGGGGTCGAGGCGACCTGGTCGCGGCTTCTGGCAGGGCAGTCGGGCGCGGGCCCGATCACCCGCTTCGATGCAACGAACGTGCTGACGAAATATGCCTGCGAAGTGCCTTACGGCGACGGCAGCGATGGCACCTTCAACCCCGATGACTGGATGGAGCCGAAGGACCGCCGCAAGGTGGATGACTTCATCCTCTACGGGATGGCCGCCGCGCAGATGGCGGTCGAGGATAGCGGCTGGATGCCCGAGGACGACGAAGGGCGCGAGCGCACCGGCGTGATGATCGGCTCGGGCATCGGCGGGCTGAACTCCATCGCGGAAACCGCGCTGCTGATCAAGGAGAAGGGCCCGCGCCGGGTGTCGCCCTTCTTCATTCCGGGCGCGCTGATCAACCTTGTCTCGGGGCAGGTCAGCATCCGCTATGGCTTCAAGGGGCCGAACCACGCGGTCGTCACCGCCTGTTCCACCGGCGCCCATGCCATTGGCGATGCCAGCCGGCTGATCCAGTGGGGCGATGCCGATGTGATGATCGCGGGCGGCGCCGAGAGCCCGATCTCCGAGATTGGCGTGGCCGGCTTCAACGCCTGCAAGGCGCTGTCGACCAAGCGCGCCGACGAGCCGACCAAGGCCTCCCGCCCCTATGATGCCGACCGCGACGGCTTCGTGATCGGCGAGGGCGCCGGCGTGGTGGTGCTGGAGGAATACGAGCACGCCAAGGCGCGCGGCGCCAAGATCTATGCCGAGGTTCTGGGCTATGGCATGTCTGGCGACGCCTATCACATCACCGCGCCGGCCGAGGATGGCGATGGCGCGTTCCGCAGCATGTCGGCCGCGCTGAAGCGGGCGGGGATCACCCCCGGGGATGTGGATTACATCAACGCGCATGGCACCTCGACCATGGCCGACACGATCGAGCTGGCGGCGGTGGAGCGGCTGCTGGGGAACTCGGCGGCAGGGGTGACGATGTCCTCGACCAAGTCGAGCATCGGCCACCTTCTGGGCGCGGCGGGCGCGGTGGAGGCGATCTTCTGCGTGCTGGCGCTGCGCGACCAGATCGCGCCGCCGACGATCAACCTCGACAATCCGGCGGTGGAGCCGAAACTGGATCTGGCGCCGAACAAGGCGGTGCCGCGCAAGATTGATGTGGCGCTGTCCAACAGCTTCGGCTTTGGCGGCACCAATGCCAGCCTGGTGCTGGGCAAGGTGACGGGCTGATGTGGCGGTCTATCGCGTCGAACTTCCTGACACTCGCCATCGTGCTGCTGATCGCGGCCGCGGGCGTGGTCGCTTGGGGGCAGCGGCAGTTCACGCAACCCGGGCCACTGGCGCAGGCTGTGTGCCTGCGGGTGGAGCAGGGGTCGAGCCTGCGCAAGGTTTCGGACCAGCTTGAGGCGCAGGGCGCGATTTCGTCGGGCTATGTGTTTCGCGTCGGCGCGGATTATACCGACCGGGCGGACCAGCTGAAGTTCGGCAGCTATCTGATCACCCCGAATGCCTCGATGACCGAGATCGTCGATGCGATCACGCGGGGCGGGCAATCGACCTGTGGGACCGAGATCAACTACCGGATCGGGGTGCTGGTGGCCGAGGTGCTGGTGCGCGAGCTCGATCCGGCGACGAACCGCTATGTGGAAGTGGCGAAGTTCGATCCAGCGACGACCGCGGCGCCGCAGGAATACATTGATGTTTCGGAAAGTGCCGATGTGCGGTTCCGGGTGACGCTGGCGGAGGGGGCCACGAGTTGGCAGGTGGTCGAGGCGCTGAAGCGGGCGGAGTTCCTGTCGGGCGAGCTCGGCGATGTGCCGCCCGAGGGATCCTTGGCGCCGGACAGCTATGAGGTGACGCGGGGCACCGCGCGGCAGACTGTGCTGGACGAGATGGCGCGGCGGCAGGCGGCGGCGCTGGAAGAGTTGTGGGCGAGCCGGGTGGGCGGGCTGCCCTATGAGACGCCGGAAGAGGCGCTGGTGATGGCCTCGCTGATCGAGAAGGAAACCGGGGTTGCGGCAGAGCGGCGGCGGGTGGCGAGCGTGTTCGTGAACCGGCTGCGGCAGGGGATGCGGCTGCAGACGGACCCGGCGGTGATCTACGGAATTACCAATGGGGAAGGGGCCTTGGGACGCGGGCTGCGGCAGAGCGAGCTGCGGCGGGAGACGCCGTTCAACACCTATGTGATCGACGGGCTGCCGCCTTCGCCGATTGCCAATCCGGGGCGCGAGTCGATTGCGGCGGCGCTGGACCCGGAGGAGTCGGATTACCTCTATTTCGTGGCCGATGGCACGGGCGGTCATGCCTTCGGGCGGACGCTGGACGAGCACAACGAGAACGTGGCGCGCTGGCGCGAGATCGAGGCGCAGCAGAGCACGCCGCAGACGGTGCAGCCGGCGGAGGCTCCGCCCGCCGACTGAGGATAACCTTTGCGAAAACGGAAAACCCCGCCAGATCAACGGTCTGCGCGGGGTTTTTCATGTGTTGCATGAAGATCCGTTAACGGGGCGTTCGCATAACGCCTTGATCCCAAACGAGAAAACTTGACTCGGCGCCCGGTCTGTGGCATTGATTGTGACATGCTAGAAGAAGTGGGAGAGCGGCGGTGGGGCAACCTGGCGTCGCTTTTTCGTTTCTCTCGTCGGGACGGCAGGAGAGGGGCGGCACCGACCACATGACACTGATCTTTCCCGCAGGGGATACGGCTCCGAAACATCTGCTTTCGGAGACCTTGGAGCATTTTGATGACGCGGCACGCAGCTTGGCCTGGGTGATCCACGAGATCAAGATCGGCAATTACCAGAAGGCCAAGGAGGCCGCGATTTCGGTTCGTGACTTGAAATCGGCCTTCCAGATGGCGATGGAAGAAAGGACGCGCGTTGAAAAGCTTGGACGACAGACAGCTGGGATCGTTCACGACTATGCGCTCGACTTCGACGCAGCACGCGCTGAAATCGGGCGCCGCCTGGCTCGCCTGCGCGACGCCGGAGCAGATTGACGAGTTCCTGGGCGGGCTGGGCGATGGGGCGCTGATGGCGCTGCCCTGGCTGTTCGAGTTCTGGGCGCTGCCGCATCAGCTGCCGCCCGAGGGGGCCTGGAAGACCTGGGTGATCATGGGCGGGCGCGGGGCGGGCAAGACCCGCGCCGGGGCCGAATGGGTGCGGATGCAGGTGGAAGGCGCGCGGCCGCTGGACGGGGGGCGCGCCAAGCGGGTGGCGCTGGTCGGCGAGACCTTCGATCAGGTGCGCGACGTGATGGTGTTCGGGGAGAGCGGGATTCTGGCGTGTTCTCCGCCGGATCGCCGGCCCGAATGGGAGGCGACGCGGCGGCGGCTGGTCTGGCCCAATGGCGCGGTGGCGACCGTTTATTCGGCGCAGGAGCCGGACAGCCTGCGCGGGCCGCAATTCGATGCGGCCTGGGTGGATGAGCTGGCGAAGTGGAAGAAGGGCGGCGAGGTCTGGGACATGCTGCAGTTTGCGCTGCGGCTGGGCACGCATCCGCAGCAGGTGGTGACGACGACGCCGAAGAACGTGTCGGTGCTGAAGGCGATCTTGAAGAACCCCTCGACGGTGATGACCCATGCGCCGACCGAGGCGAACCGGGCCTATCTGGCGGCCTCGTTCCTGGAGGAGGTGCGCAGCCGCTATGCCGGGACGCGGACCGGGCGGCAGGAGCTGGACGGGGTGCTGCTGGAGGATGTGGAGGGCGCGCTGTGGACCACGGCGGGGATCGAGGCGGCGCGAAGGGATGCGGCGCCGAAGCTGGACCGGGTGGTGGTGGCGGTGGACCCGCCGGTGACGGGGCATGCGGGGTCGGACGAATGCGGCATCGTGGTGGTGGGGATCGAGCAGGCGGGGGCGCCGAAGGATTGGCGGGCCTGGGTGCTGGAGGATTGCAGCCTGCGCGCGGCTTCGCCTTCGCAATGGGCCGAGGCGGCGCTGGCGGCGATGGCGCGGCACGGGGCGGATCGGCTGGTGGCGGAGGTGAACCAGGGCGGCGATCTGGTGGCCGAGGTGATCCGGCAGATCGACCCGCTGGTGCCGTTGAAGATGGTGCGCGCCAGCCGGGGGAAGGCGGCGCGGGCCGAGCCGATTGCGGCGCTGTATGAGCAGGGGCGGGTGCATCACCTGCGGGGCCTCGGGCCGCTGGAGGACCAGATGTGCCGGATGAGCCAGCGCGGCTATGAGGGGCGCGGCAGCCCCGACCGGGTGGATGCGCTGGTCTGGGCGTTGCACGAGCTGATGATCGCGCCGGCGGCGCAATACCGGCGGCCGCAGGTGCGGGGCCTCTGAGGAGGCCCCTCGGCAGGCGGCAACCAGTTTCAGGAGATCGACATGGTGTTTGACTTTTTCCGGCGGGCCGGGACTGGCGGAGCTTTGCCTGCTGCGCCCGAGGCCAAGGCCTCGGCGACGGGGCGGGTGGTGGCCTGGGGTGTGGCGGGATCGGGCCGCGTGGCCTGGAGCGCGCGCGATACCGCGACGCTGACGCGGATCGGGTTTACCGGCAACCCAGTCGGGTTTCGCTGCGTCAAGCTGGTGGCCGAGGCGGCGGCGGCGGTGCCGCTGCTGTGCCAGGACAGCGATTGCCGCTATGACGTGCATCCGATGCTGGAGCTGATCCGGCGGCCCAATACGTTGCAAGGGCGGGCGGAGCTGCTGGAGTCGCTCTATGGCCAGATGCTGCTGTCGGGGAACGGGTATCTGGAGGCGGTGGGCGGCGAGGCGGGCCTGCCGGGCGAGCTGCATGTGCTGCGCTCCGACCGGATGAGCATCGTGCCGGGGGCGGATGGCTGGCCGGTGGCCTATGACTACACGGTGGGGGCGCGGCGGCACCGCTTCGACATGACCGGGGAGCCGGACCCGATCTGCCATATCCGCAGCTTCCATCCGCAAGATGACCATTACGGGCTGTCGCCGATGCAGGCGGCGGCGGTGGCGGTGGATGTGCATAATAGCGCCAGCGCCTGGTCGAAGGCGCTGCTGGACAATGCCGCAAGGCCCTCGGGTGCCATCGTTTACAAGGGCGCGGACGGGCAGGGGCAGCTGTCGGCGGACCAGTATGACCGGCTGGTGAGCGAGATGGAGATGCACCATCAGGGCGCGAGGAATGCCGGGCGGCCGATGCTGCTGGAGGGCGGGCTGGACTGGAAGCCGATGGGGTTCTCGCCATCCGACATGGAGTTCCAGAAGACCAAGGAGGCCGCGGCGCGCGAGATTGCGCTGGCCTTCGGGGTGCCGCCGATGCTGCTGGGGATCCCGGGGGATGCGACTTACGCCAATTACCAGGAGGCGCACCGGGCGTTCTATCGGCTGACCGTTTTGCCGCTGGCGACGCGGGTGACGGCGGCGATCAGCCATTGGCTTTCCGGCTTTGCTGGGGCGGCGGTGGAGCTGCGGCCGGACCCCGACCAGATCCCGGCTTTGGCGGCCGAGCGGGACCAGCTGTGGAAGCGGGTCGGTGAGGCGGCGTTCCTGAGTGACGGGGAAAAGCGCAGCCTGCTGGGGCTGCCGCCCCTGGCGCTGGATGGTGCGTGATGGACGGCGAGGGCTCGCGCTATCTGAAGGCGCCGTTCGAGGTGCATGAGCAGCGCTTCGAGGCGACGGAGCGGATCATGGCGCTGCAATTCTCGGGCGTGGAAAAACGGCTGGAGCGGATCGAGGCGATGATCGAGGGGCTGGAGCGGCGGCTGTGGATGACGGTCTATGGCGTGGTCGGGGTGATCCTGACCCAGGCGGTGCAATCGGTGCTGGATTACGGCCCGAAGTGAGGAAACCAAGGATGCGGACGCAATTCGGGCTGGAAACCAAGCTGTGCCGGCTGGGCGGGGATGTGAGTGTCACCGATGGCACGGTGATTTCCGGATACGCCTCGGTCTTCGGCGCGGTGGATCAGGGCGGCGATGTGGTGGAGCCGGGGGCCTATGGCGCGAGCCTGGCACGGCTCGCGGCCTCGGGCGGGCGGGTGAAGATGCTGTGGCAGCATGACCCGGCGGTGCCCATCGGCGTGTGGGACGAGGTGCGCGAGGATGGCCGCGGGCTCTGGGTCAGCGGGCGGCTGCTGACCGACGTGGCGCAGGGGCGCGAGGCGGCGGCGCTGATCGCGGCGGGGGCGATCGACGGGCTGTCGATCGGCTATCGCACCGTCACCGCCGCCAAGGATGCGGGCGGGCGGCGCCGGCTGAAGGTGCTGGAGCTGTGGGAGGTGTCGCTGGTGACCTTCCCGATGCTGCCGGAGGCGCGGGTGGCCGAGGCGAAGGGCGCTGACGATGAATGGCGCGCGCTGACCGAGGCGCTGGATCGGGCGCGGGCAGAACTGGCGCTGCGCTGAGCCGCCCGGTGGGGGCGGGCTGCCGCGATGGCCCCCGCGGGCAGGGCGAGCAGGGTGTGAGCGGTCTGCCGCGGGTGTGGGACCGATAATCCAAGGGTGAAACGATGACCAAGACCGAGACGATGTCCAGGGCCGGCGGAGCTGTGCCCGCTGCCCAGGTGGCAGAAGCGACGGCCGCGCTGACCGGGTTCCTGAGCGAACTTCGGGGCTTTCGGACCGAGATGAAATCCAGGCTTCAACAACCAGAAGAGCGAGTGACCATGCTGGACCGCAAGAACCATACCCCGAGCGCTGGCCGTCCGGTGCTGTCTGCCGCCGTGCAGGACGAGGTGCCGCACGCCAAGGCCTTTGCCGCCTATCTGCGCTGCGGCGATGATGACGGGCTGCGCAATCTGGCGCTGGAGGGCAAGGCGCTGAACACCGCCGTGGCGGCCGAGGGCGGCTATCTGGTCGATCCGGTCACCTCGGAAACCATCCGCGGCGTGCTGAAGGCGACCTCGTCGCTGCGCCAGGTGGCCAGCGTCGTCAATGTCGAGGCGACGAGCTTCGACGTGCTGGTCGATCATACCGACATGGGCTCGGGCTGGGCCAGCGAGACCGCGACGCTGACCGAGACCACCACCCCGCAGATCGACCGCATCAGCATTCCGCTGCACGAGCTGTCGGCGATGCCCAAGGCCAGCCAGCGCCTGCTGGATGACAGCGCCTTCGACATCGAGAGCTGGCTGGCGAACCGCATCGCCGACAAGTTCGCCCGGGCCGAGGCTGCGGCCTTTGTCAGCGGCGACGGCGCCGACAAGCCCAAGGGCTTCCTGACCCATACCAAGGTCGCCAATGGCAGCTGGGCCTGGGGCAGCCTTGGCTATGTCGCCACCGGCGCGGCGGGGGATTTCGCCGGCGTGAATGCCAGCGATGCGGTGGTGGATCTGGTCTATGCGCTGGAGGCCGAATATCGCGCCAATGCGACCTTCGTGATGAACTCGAAGACCGCCGGCGCGGTGCGCAAGATGAAGGACGCGGATGGCCGCTTCCTGTGGTCGGACGGGTTGCAGGCCGGCGAGCCGGCGCGGCTGATGGGCTATCCGGTGCTGATCGCCGAGGACATGCCCGACATCGCGGCGAACGCCTATGCCATCGCCTTTGGCGACTTCAAGAACGGCTACACCATCGCGGAACGCCCGGACCTGCGCATCCTGCGCGACCCGTTCTCGGCCAAGCCGCATGTGCTGTTCTACGCCTCCAAGCGCGTCGGCGGCGATGTGTCGGATTTCGCGGCGATCAAGCTGCTGAAATTCGCGCTGTCGTAAGCGAGACCAGATCGGCCCGGGGCATTCCCGGGCCGTGGCGGGCGCGGGCCGGAGCCCACCCTTCCGTCTAGCTGCTCCCTCCGTCCGAGCGGGGGGGTGAAGGGTTCGCGCCCGCCTCGTTGGGGGCGGTGAAATTTGCAAGGACAGAGCCGATGATGTTGACCGAGCAGACCGTGGTGCCGGTAGAGGCCCTGCCGCTGGCCGAGATGCGCGCGCATCTGCGGCTGGGCACCGGCTTTGCCGATGATGCGGCGCAAGATGCGATCCTTGAAAGCCATCTGCGCGCGGCGCTGGCCGCCATCGAGGGGCGCACGGCGAAGATCCTGCTGGCGCGGGAGTTCCTGTGGCAGCTGGACGCCTGGCGCGAGCTGGATGAGCAGGCGCTGCCGGTGGCGCCGGTGGCGGCGGTGGCCTCGGTGACGATGCGGGACCGGGACGGCGCGGCGACGCTGATCGATCCGGCGCGCTGGCGGCTGGTGCGGGATGCGCACCGGCCGCGGATCGTGGCGACAGGCGCGATGCTGGCCGGGATCCCGGTTGGCGGGGTCGCCGAGATCGCCTTCACGGCCGGCTTCGGGCCCGCTTGGGCCGATGTGCCGGTGGATCTGCGCCAGGCGGTGCTGCTGCTGGCGGCGCAGTATCACGAGCGGCGGCATGAGGCAGGCGCCGCGGCCGGGGCCTCCGGTGCCATGCCCTTCGGGGTGATGGCGCTGATCGAGCGCTGGCGCACGGTGCGGGTGCTGGGTGGCCGGTCTTCGGGTGGGCGTCCGTCCGGGGTGCGGCCATGACGGTCCCGGTCCTGAACCGCCGGCTGGTGCTGGAGGAGATGCAGCGCCTGCCCGATGGCGCCGGGGGGTTTACCACCGAATGGTCGGTGCTCGGCACGCTCTGGGCCAGCGTGGTGGCGGGCACCGGGGCAGAGAAGGCGGGAGAGTTCGTGACCCTCTCCACCGTGCCCTACCGCATCACCGTGCGGGGGGCGCCCCCCGGCGCGCCCTCGCGCCCGCGGCCCGACCAGCGCCTGCGCGACGGGGACCGGCTCTACCGCGTCCTGGCGGTGACCGAGGCCGATGCCCGCGCCGCCTACCTGACCTGCTTTGCCCGCGAGGAGGTGCCGACATGAGCTATGCAAGCGGCGCCGCCCTGCAGGCGGCGGTGTTCCAGCGCCTTGCCGCCGACGCGGCTCTGGCCGCGCTGGTCGGCCCGGCCATCTATGACGCGGTGCCGCCCGGCACGGTGACCGGCACCTATGTCAGCCTCGGCCCCGAGGATGTGCGCGATGCCTCGGATGCCACCGGCGGCGGTGCCTCGCATGAGTTCACCATCAGCGTCGTCACCGATGCCTCGGGCTTCTCGCAGGCCAAGGCGGTCGCGGCCGCGGTTTCGGACGCGCTGACCGGCGCGCCGCTGACCCTCAGCCGCGGCCATCTGGTTGGCCTGTGGTTCCTCAAGGCTCGCGCCCGGCGGGTGCAGACCGGCGAGTTGCGCCGCATCGACCTCGGCTTCCGCGCCCGGATCGAGGACTGACCCTCTTTCCCCTCTTCTTTGTCGAAATATCCCGGGGGTCCGGGGGCAGCGCCCCCGGCCGCCGGCCGCATTCACGGAGTTTCCCCAGATGGCTGCCCAGAACGGCAAAGACCTGCTCATCAAGCTCGACCTCACCGGCGGCTTGCAATTCGAGACCATCGCGGGCCTGCGCGCCACGCGCATCAGCTTCAACGCCGAGACGGTGGACGTGACCAGCCTCGAGAGCACCGGGGGCTGGCGCGAGCTGCTGGCGGGGGCGGGGGTGAAATCCGCCTCGATCTCCGGTTCCGGCATCTTCAAGGATCAGGCCACGGATGAGCGCGCCCGGCAGATCTTCTTCGATGGCGAGGTGCCGCAGTTCCAGGTGATCATCCCCGATTTCGGCATCGTGCAAGGGCCGTTCCAGATCACCTCGGTCGAATATGCCGGCAGCCATAATGGCGAGGCGAGCTACGAGCTGTCGCTGGCCTCGGCCGGGGTGCTCAGCTTCGTGGCGCTGTGATGGCGAACCCCTGGGCGGGCGAGGTCGCGGTCTGGCTCGACGGGCAGCGGCATGTGGCCAAGCTGACGCTGGGCGCGCTGGCGGAACTGGAGGCGGCGCTGGCCGAGGACAGCCTGATCGCGCTGGTCGAGCGGTTCGAGGGCGGGCGGTTTTCCAGCCGCGACGTGCTGGCGCTGCTGGTTGCCGGGCTGCGCGGCGGTGGCTGGGAGGGGAGCGCGGGCGATCTGCGCACGGTCGAGATCGGCGGCGGTCCGGTGGAGGCGGCGCGGGTGGCGGCAGAGTTGCTGGCGCGGGCCTTTGCGCTGCCGCCGGGGTGATTGGAATGGATTGGCCGGGACTGATGCGGGCGGGGCTGCGCGGGCTGGGGCTCTCGCCCGAGGCGTTCTGGCGGCTGACCCCGGCAGAGCTGGCGATCCTGCTGGGGGCCGAGGCGGGGGCGGGGCCGCTGACGCGGGCCCGGTTGGAAGACCTGGCCCGGAGATGGCCGGATATGCCTGCGGGGGCGGTAAAGATGAAGGAGGCCGGCGATGGCTGATGTGGATGGCATGGACGATCTGGCGCGGCAGGCGGCGGATCTGGAGCGGGCGCTGATCGGGGCCGAGGCGATGACCGCGGCGTTCGGCGAGGAGCTTCTGCGGATGCAGGAGAGCATGACCTTTACCAGCCGCGAGGTCTCGCTGCTGACCACCGGCATCGGGCGCGGGCTGCGCAGCGCCTTCGACGGGCTGATCTTCGACGGGATCAAGTTGTCGGATGCGCTGAAGACGGTGGCGCAGTCGATGGCGGACAGCGTCTATGCGATTGCCATGAAGCCGGTGCAGACGGCGACGGCGGGGGCGATCGCCAATGGCATGAACAGCCTGATGAGCGGGCTGTTCCCGTTCGAGAAGGGCGGCAGCTTTTCGCAAGGCAGGGTGATGCCGTTTGCGAAGGGCGGCGTGGTTTCTGCACCGACGACCTTTCCGATGCGCAATGGCCGCGGGCTGATGGGCGAGGCGGGGCCCGAGGCGATCATGCCGCTGACCCGCGGCGCCGATGGGCGCCTTGGCGTGCAGGCGCAGGGCGGGGGCCGGGCGGTCAATGTGGTGATGAACGTGACGACGCCGGATGCGGCGGGGTTTGCGCGCAGCCAGAGCCAGATCGCGGCGCAGCTGGGCCGGGCGCTGTCGCGCGGCGAGCGCAACCGCTGAGGCGGAAACGGGGAGCAAGAGCATGGCATTTCACGAGGTGAGGTTTCCCGCCAACCTGAGCTTCGGCTCGGTCGGCGGACCTGAGCGGCGCACGGAGATCGTGACGCTGGCCAACGGGTTCGAGGAGCGCAACACGCCCTGGTCGCAATCGCGCCGGCGCTATGATGCCGGGCTGGGGCTGCGGAGCCTCGATGATGTCGAACGGCTGATCGCGTTCTTCGAGGCGCGGGCCGGGCAGCTGCACGGGTTCCGCTGGAAGGATTGGGCGGATTACAAATCCTGCCCCGCCTCACGCGAGGTGGCCTTCGATGACCAGTTCATCGCGCTGGGCGATGGGGCGACCGCAAGTTTCGGGCTGGTGAAAAGCTACGAGTCCGGGGGCAGCACCTATCTGCGCGCCATTGCCAAGCCGGTGGCGGGCTCGGTCCGGATGGGGTTGCAGGACGAGGCGCTGGTCGAGGGGCTGCATTACGCGGTGGATACGGCGACGGGGGTTGTCACCTTCGTGGTGCCGCCGGCGCCGGGCGAGCGCATCTCGGCCGGGTTCGAGTTCGATGTGCCGGTGCGGTTCGATACCGACCGCATCCAAGTGTCGGTGGCGAGTTTCCAGGCGGGCGACGTGCCGCAGGTGCCGGTGGTCGAGGTGCGGATATGAGCGCGGAAGAACTCTTCGCGCATCTGGCGGGTGGGGCGAGCACGGTGTGCCGCTGCTGGGCCGTGGTGCGCAAGGATGGGGCGGTTCTGGGGTTTACCGACCATGACGGCGACCTGAGCTTCGAGGGGATCGTGTTCCGCGCCGATAGTGGCATCACCGCGCGGGCGCTGGCGCAGACCACGGGCCTGTCGGTGGATAACAGCGAGGCCTATGGCGCGCTGCGCAGCGATGCGATTGCCGACGCGGATATCCTGGCCGGGCGCTATGACGGGGCCGATGTGCGGGCCTGGCTGGTAAACTGGGCCGAGCCCGAGGCGCGGCTGTTGCAGTTCCGCGGCAGCCTGGGCGAGCTGACGCGGGCGGGCGGGGCGTTCACGGCCGAGCTGCGGGGGTTGAGCGAGCCCTTGAACCACACGCAGGGGCGGATCTTCCTGGCGGGCTGCACGGCGGTGCTGGGCGATGCGCGCTGCAAGTTCGACCTGTCGCAGCCGGGCTACAGCGTGGAGCTGGCGGCGGGAGAGGCGGACGGCACGCTGTTCCGCCTGCCGCAGCTGCCCGAGTTCGAGGACCGCTGGTTCGAGAAGGGCCGGCTGTCGGTGCTGAGCGGCGCGGCGGCGGGGCTGTGGGGCAGCATCAAGAATGACCGGGTGGATGCGGGTGGGCGCAGCGTGGAGCTGTGGCAGGGGCTACGGGAGGCGGTGGCGCCGGGCGACCTGCTGCGGCTGGGGGCGGGGTGCGACCGGCGGGCCGAGACGTGTCGGCTGAAGTTTCAGAATTTTGCGAACTTCAGGGGCTTTCCGCATATCCCGGGTGAGGACTGGCTGACGGTCTATCCGGTCAGGGCGGCACGGTCATGAGCAACGCAGAGCGGATCGTTGAGGCGGCGCGGGGCTGGATCGGCACGCCTTACCGGCATCAGGCCTCGGTCCGGGGCGGCGGCGCGGATTGCCTTGGCCTGCTGCGCGGGGTCTGGCGCGAGGTGTATGGGGCCGAGCCCGAGGCGGTGCCGGCCTATACCGCAGACTGGTCGGAGCCCGAACGTGAGGAGCGGCTGTGGGCGGCGGCGCGCCGGCATTTGCAGGAATGTCCGGCGGGGGCTGCGCCGGAGCCGGGCGAGGTGCTGCTGTTCCGGATGCGCGCCGGGTCGGTCGCCAAGCATCTGGGGATCCTGTCCCGGACCGGCAGCGATGCCGCCTTCATTCACGCCTATTCGGGCCATGCGGTGCTGGAAAGCCCGCTCTCGGCCCCCTGGCAGCGCCGGATCGCGGCGCGCTTTGCTTTTCCCAGCGGAGGGTCGTGATGGCCACTATTCTGTTCGCGGCTGCCGGTGCGGCCATCGGCGCGGGGTTCGGCGGGACCATCCTTGGCCTGTCGAGCGCGGTGATCGGCCGTGCGGTGGGCGCGACGGTCGGCCGGGTGATCGACCAGGCGCTGCTGGGGGGCGGCTCGTCCTCGGTCGAGACCGGGCGGATCGAGCGGTTCCGGCTGACCGGGGCCAGTGAGGGCGCGCCGCTTGGCGTGGTCTGGGGGCGGATGCGGGTCGGCGGGCAGGTGATCTGGTCTTCGGACTTCGTGGAGACCGAGGAGAAGGAGGAGGTCGGCGGCAAGGGCGCGCCGAGCACCACCATCACCAGCTACAGCTACTCGGTCAGCGTGGCGGTGGCGGTGGGCGAGGGCGAGATCACCTGCATCGGCCGGGTCTGGGCGGATGGCGCCGAGATTGCGCCGGATGACGTGCAGATGCGTGTTTACACCGGCAGCGAGGATCAGCTGCCCGACCCGAAGATCGAGGCGGTGGAGGGGGCGGGGCTGGCGCCGGCCTATCGTGGCACCGCCTATGTGGTTTTCGAGAACCTTGACCTTGCGCCCTATGGCAACCGGGTGCCGCAATTCTCGTTCGAGGTGATCCGCCCGGCGCAGGGGCCGGCGATCAGCGAGGTCGAGGACCTGACCCGCGGCGTGCGGGCGGTGGCGATGATCCCGGGGACCGGGGAATATGCGCTGGCAACGCGGCCGGTGCATTACGGCACCGGCCTTGGCACGGGCGAGAGCGCCAATGTGAACACGGCGAGCGGGCGGCCGGATTTCCTGACCTCGCTGGAGGCCTTGAACAACGAGCTGCCCAATTGCGGGTCGGTCTCGCTGGTGGTGTCGTGGTTCGGCGATGACCTGCGCTGCGGGCGGTGCGAGCTGCGCCCGAAGGTGGAGCAGAAGGAGTTCGAGGGCGAGGGCTACCCCTGGCAGGTCAGCGGCCTGACGCGGAGCAGCGCGCTGGCGGTGGCGCAGATCGAGGGGCGGCCGATCTATGGCGGCACGCCGACGGATGCCTCGGTGATCGAGGCGATCCGGGCGATGAAGGCGGCGGGCAAGAAGGTGGTTTTCTACCCGTTCATCCTGATGGAGCAGTTGGCGGGCAATGGGCTGACCGATCCTTGGACCGGGGCCGAGGATCAGCCGGCCTTGCCCTGGCGGGGGCGGATCACCCTGTCGGCGGCGCCGGGGACCGAGGGCACGCCCGACCGGAGCACGGCAGCCGCGGTGCAGGTCGCGGCGTTTTTCGGGCAGGCGGCATGGACGGACTTTTCGACGTCGGGCCTGCTGGGGCCGCTGGGGACGGAGGAGGGCGAGCCGCCGACCGTGTCCTATCACGGGCCTGCGGAATGGTCCTATCGGCGGTTCATCCTGCACTATGCCTGGCTGTGCAAGGCGGCGGGCGGGGTGGACGGGTTCTGCATCGGGTCCGAGATGCGCGGGCTGACGCAGATCCGCGGGGCGAGTGACAGCTTCCCGGCGGTGCAGCAGCTGCGGCAGCTGGCGCTGGAGGTGCGGCTGATCCTGGGGCCTTGGGCCAAGATCGGCTATGCGGCCGATTGGAGCGAGTATGCAGGATACGATGCGGGCGAGGGCAATCGCTATTTCCACCTCGACCCGCTGTGGGCCGACGAGACCATCGATTTCATCGGCATCGACAATTACATGCCGGTGTCGGACTGGCGCGACGGGACCGATCATGCGGATGCCGGCTGGGGCGCGATCTACAACCTGGATTACCTGAAGGCCAATATCGCGGGCGGCGAGGGCTATGACTGGTACTATGCCCATGACGAGCACCGCGATGCGCAGATCCGCACACCGATCACCGATGAGGGCTATGGCGAGCCCTGGGTGTGGCGGGTGAAGGATATTCGCGGCTGGTGGGAGAATGTGCATCATGAGCGCATTGGCGGCGTGCGGCAGGAGGCGCCGACGGGTTGGGTGCCGCGGTCAAAGCCGGTGTGGTTCACCGAGATGGGCTGCGCCGCGATCGACAAGGGCGGCAACGAGCCGAACAAGTTTCTCGATCCGCGGTCGTCGGAATCGGACATCCCACACTATTCCAACGGGCGGCGCGATGACCTGATGCAGATGCAATATCTGCGGGCGATGCGGGAGTTCTGGATCGACCCGGCGAACAACCCGGAGTCGGAGCTCTATGCGGGGCCGATGGTCGACATGGACCGGGCGCATGTCTGGGCCTGGGATGCGCGGCCGTTCCCGCAGTTTCCCAACGATGTGGAGCTGTGGACGGACGGCGACAACTGGGCGCGGGGGCACTGGATCAGCGGGCGGACGACCGCTCAGCCGCTGGACAATGTGGTGGCGGAGATTTGCGCCCGGTCGGGGCAGCGGCAGATCGACGTGTCGGAGCTCTATGGCGCGGTGCGGGGCTATGTCGTCTCGGATGGTGGCAATGGCCGTTCGGCGCTGCAGCCGTTGATGCTGGCCTACGGGTTTGATGCCATCGAGCGGGACGGGGTGCTGCGGTTCCGGATGCGGCGCGGGGTGGCGGAGGGCACGGTGCGGCCCGAGGAGGTCGCGCTTGCAGAGGGCGACGCGGTGGAGCTGACGCGGATGTCGCAGGCCGATCTTGCCGAGCGGATCCGGCTGACCTTTGTCGAGGCGCAGGGGGACTTCGAGACGCGGGCGGTGGAGGCGATCCTGCCGGACGCGGAGTCGCGCAGCATTGCCGAGACCGAGTTCCCGCTGGCCCTGACCCGGGCCGAGGCGCAGGGGATTGCCGAGCGCTGGCTGGCCGAGGTGCGGGTGGCGCGGGACGGGGTGCGCCTGTCGCTGCCGCCCTCGCAGAGCTGGCTGGGGGCCGGGGATGTGCTGCGGCTGGAGGCGGAGGATGGGCGTGATCAGGGGCTTTATCGCATCGACCGTGTCGAGGTGGCGGGCGCCGCCGCGATCGAGGCGGTGCGGGTGGAGCCGGGGGTCTATGTCGCCTCGGACGAAGCGGAAACGCGGGTGGTGCCCAAGGCCTTTGCCGCGCCTGTGCCGGTGTTTCCGCAATTCCTTGACCTGCCGCTGCTGACCGGAACCGAGGTGCCCTATGCGCCGCATCTGGCGGTGACGGCGACACCTTGGCCGGGAACGGTGGCGGTCTATTCCTCGGCCAGCGACGCGGGCTACACGCTCAACACGTTGCTGACCAGGCGGGCTGTCATCGGGGTGACGCAGACGCCCCTGCTGCGGGCGGTGCCGGACAGCTGGGATCTGGGCGCCCCGCTGCGGGTGCGGGTCTATGGCGGCACGCTGCCTTCGGCCGATGAGGAGGCGGTGCTGAACGGCGCCAACAGCTTTGCCATCGGCTCGGGGGCCTCTGCGGGTTGGGAAGTGCTGCAATGCCAGCGCGTAGTGCTGGTGGGGGACGGGGTCTATGACCTCGACCTGCGGCTGCGGGGGCAGCTAGGGACCGATGCCGACATGCCGGACGAATGGCCGGTCGGCAGCTATCTGGTGCGGATCGACGGCGCGCTTCAGCAGATCGCGCTGAACGCCTCGGCCCGCGGGCTGGCGCGGCATTACCGGATCGGCTCGGCGGCGCGGGGCTATGACGATCCGTCCTATGTGCATCTGGTGGAGGCGTTCGACGGGATCGGGCTGCGGCCCTATTCGCCGTGCCATCTGGACTGGGTTCCGGATGGGGCGGGCGGCGGGGCGCTCAGCTGGATCCGGCGGACGCGGATCGAGGGCGACAGCTGGGTGTCGGTCGAGGTGCCGCTTGGCGAGACGCGCGAGGCTTATGTGGTGCGCGTCGTCGTGGGTGGCCAGATCCGGCGCGAGGAGACGGTGAGCGCGCCGGGGTGGAGCTATACCGCTGCGGAGCGGGCGGCGGATGGCGCGGCGGCCGGGTTTGAAATTCATGTGGCGCAACTGTCCGACGCTTTCGGGCCGGGCCCGTTCGAGGGGATCGAGATCAATGACTGACACGAGCCAGCTTTCGCTGCCGCTGCTGCGCGCCTCGCAGGCGCAAAAGCATGTGACGATGAACGATGCGCTGATGCGGCTGGACGGGCTGACGCAGCTGGTGATCACCTCGCGCGGAGTGGCGCTGCCGCCGGGGGCCGCGCTGGACGGCACCGTCTACGCCATTCCGCCGGGGGCGGTGAATGCCTGGGCGGGGCATGAGGGAGAGCTTGCGATCCGCGCGAATGGCGGTTGGGTGTTTGCCTTGCCGAAAGCGGGGTGGCGGAGCTTCCTCCTCGACGAGGGACTGCCGGCGGTTCATGACGGTACCGGCTGGCGGGCGGGCGCCGCGACGATGGCGCCTTCGGGGGCAGGGATGTCGTTCGGCGTGGCGCAGATCGACCATGTGGTCACGGCGGGTGCAAGCTCGGCAACGGCGATCCTGATCCCGTCGGGGGCGGTGGTGTTCGGGGTTACGGCCCGCGTGACCACCGCGATCACCGGGAGCCTGAGCACGTGGCAGCTTGGGAATGTGGGGGCGCCGGATCGCTTTGGATCGGGCCTCGGGCTTGGGGAGGGATCCTGGGCACGCGGGGTGTTGTCGGCGCCGATGGCGTATTACGAGCCGACGGGGGTGTTGCTGACCGCGACGGGCGGCAGTTTCGCGGGGGGCACGGTGCGGATCGCGGCGCATTACGCGGAGCTGTTGCTGCCGGTTGCGTGACGAGAAGCGAACGGCGCGGCCTCCCGCGCCGTTCCATGAACCACGGTCAGGTGTTGAACTCGACGATGATATGGTCGCCCACATCCGGCTGATGTTCTTCGCTCATGTTCGAGCGCAGGATCTCGATCCCGAAGCGCACCGAGCTTTCGGTGGAGGCCCAGATCGACGCCTCCTGCAGGGTCAGACGCAGGGCGATCAGGTCTGGATCCTGGCGCCCCTCGGGGAACCATGCGGCGGCGACGGGGGACCAGATCTCGTCAATCTTGGCGTCGTCATAGGTCTGGACGATGGCGCCGGCCATGCAGGCGTGCAGATCATGGTCCTCGTTGATGAAGACGAAATGGGCGCGGGCGCCCTGGCCAATGGCGCGCACGAGGTCGGTCTGGCGCGAGGACAGGAACCAGATCTCGCCCTTTTCGGCGTCGGGATAGTGCGTCATCGGCTGCAGATGCTGCCCCGATCCCTCGACGCCCAGCATTCCGGTGCGGGTGTCGCCCATTGCGGCGAAGAGGGTGGCTTTGGGATCGTCGCGCAGGTTCTGGCGCAGGCTCATGGCGGTCTCCTTCGGTTGGGCAAGGGCGCGGGCGCCCCTGCATCGCCGGTCAACGCGGGGACGGCGCGGGCGTTCCCTTCCGCCGGACGAAGTGAGAGGCCGGCGGCCGCTCAGGCGGTACGGCGGGGCAAGGCCGTGTCGAGGGTCGCCTGAACCATCTCTGTCGTGAACGGCCGCTCGAGGATCAGGCAATCGGCAAAGGGAGCCGTCTCGACGCCCTCGCTGCGCGGGATCAGCACGACGCGCCCGCCGCGTGCCATGATGCCGTCGATCAGCTCATTCCAGCCATCGGCGTGCCTGTCGTCGATCAGGAATGCCAGACGCATGGCGGTGATATCCTGCAGGGCCTGCAGGGCAGCAGCCGTATCACGGGCGCGAAGCACCTCGGCGCCAGGGTCGAACTCATTGACGATCTGCGCAAGATCCTCGGCCACGACGATATGTTTCAAGACGACAAGATAGACCTCACGGCCTGACGTGTGCTCCACGCTTTTCTCCTGATTGCGAGCGGGTCGCCAGCGGACCCGTCACTCTGGAGCCTGAATGGAACTCTTTCGGCATGGCTGCATTTAACTGCGACATAGCTAAGAAAAGAATCTGCCCATTCGATGACAACGCCCTGTGCCGATTGCCCGCTGCGCTGCAAGCCGCTGTTCGAGCCATTCACCGATCAGGAACTCTCCTTCATGGAGCGGTTCAAGATCGGCGAGCTCACGATCGAGGCGGGGCGCACGATCTTGATGCAGGGCGCGCAGAGTCCGCAGTTCTATACGGTACTGAGAGGACAAGGGTTGCGTCACAAGACGCTCGAGAATGGTCGCCGCCAGGTCATCAGCTTTGTGCTTCCCGGTGATCTTGTGGGATTGCAGGCGGTTGTCACGGGAGAGATGCAGCACTCCGTGGAAGCCTCGGTCGAGACCACCTTGTGCGTCTTCGACCGTGCGGGCCTTTGGGATCTGTTCTCGAACCAGCCGAAGCGGGCCTATTCCTTGACGTGGCTGTCGGCTGTGGAGGAGAATTTTCTAGGCGAGACGCTGGCGTCCCTCGGCCAGCGTGACGCAGGTCAGCGCATCGCCTGGGCGCTGGTGCGGCTGCATGAGCGGCTGACTGCGCTAGGCATGGAGCAAGGCGGGCGCGTTCCGCTACCTTGGCGGCAGCAGGATCTGGCCGATGCGGTGGGGCTTTCGCTGGTGCATACCAACAAGACGCTGGCGCGTCTGCGTGACAGGGGCCTCGCAGATTGGTCGGGCGGGCAATTGTCGCTGCCAGGGCGCAAGGAGCTGGCCGACATGGCCTTCATCGATCTGGAGTATCCGACGCAGCGGCCGCTGCTTTAGCCGCGTCTGCCACTGGTCCTCGGGCCATCGGCTGGGTAGAACGGCCGCATGAGCGCCAGAACCCCTTCCATATCCACCCGGTCAGCGCGAAGCGGGCGAGCTGCTCTCCATCGCCGGGACCGGGTCCGATGACCCCGTCCGCCCGCATCGCAGCCGCCATCGAGATCCTCGACCGCCATCTGGGCGGCACGCCGGCCGAGCAGGCGCTGACCGGTTGGGCGCGGAGCCATCGCTTTGCCGGGTCGGGCGATCGCGCCGCGATCCGGGATCATGTGTTCGACGCGTTGCGCTGCCTGCGCAGCTTTGCCGCGCTTGGGGGGGCAGGCGAGTGCCCTACCGGACGCGCGCTGATGATCGGCGCGCTGCGGGATGCGGGCATCTCCCCCGAGGCCCTGTTCACCGGGGAGGGCCATGCCCCCGCGCCACTGACCCCCTCCGAAGCCAGCCTACCCCCAGTGGATCTCCCCAGGAACGTCGCCCTCGATTGCCCCGACTGGCTTGCGCCGCAGCTGGAGGACAGCCTCGGCGAGGCCTTCGCCCCGGTCATGCAGATCATGCGTCAGCGCGCGCCGGTGACCTTGCGGGTGAACCTTGCGCGCACGACCCGTGACAAGGCACAGCATGCGCTGGCCGGCGATGGCATCTCGGCAGCTCCGCATCCGCTTGCAGAGACAGCGTTGCGCATCACCGAAAATCCGCAACGATTGCGCAACAGCGCCGCCTATCTGGACGGTCGGATCGAGTTGCAGGACGCCGCGAGCCAGGCGGTGGTGGCGATGCTCCCGCTGGAGGATGCCGCGCGGGTGCTCGACTACTGCGCGGGCGGCGGCGGCAAGACGCTGGCCATGGCGGCCCGTGCGCCGGCGCGATATGTGGCGCACGACATCGCCCCGCAGCGGATGCGCGATCTGCCGGAACGGGCGCGGCGCGCGGGGATACGCGTCGAGCTGGCCGATGCCGCCCGAGTGGCTACCCTTTGCCCCTATGACCTCGTCTTGCTAGATGTGCCCTGTTCGGGCTCGGGCAGCTGGCGGCGCGCGCCAGAGGCGAAATGGGCGCTGACGCCCGCGCGGCTGGCGGAGCTTCAGAAGATCCAGGGCCAGATCCTGGACGCGACCCACGCGTTTGTCGCACCCGGCGGCGTGCTCGCCTATGTCACCTGCTCCATGCTGCGGGCCGAGAATGGCGATCAGGTAGCCGCATTCCTGCAGCGCACCCCCGGTTGGCACTGCTCGGTTCAGCGCAGCTTCACGCCGCTGGAGGGTGGCGACGGCTTCTTCTGTGCCCTCTTGACGCGCGGTCCCAGCTAGGAACAATTTAAGGTTGTGTTTGCGGCGGGCGCCCTGAAATCGCATCGGCATTAAAGGCCGGTTAAGCATTTCCGGGCCGAATGCGTGTATTGATTTCGAGGAGGCCCGGGCGTGTCGCATTCGGCGCAATCACCGCATTCGCTGACCCGCACCGCCCTGGCGCTGTCGCCGCGCGGCATCTGGCTCGTTGTCGGGGCGATTGTCTTTGCCTGTGCTGCAGTTCTGCTCCGCGCCCGGGGGATCGCGCTGCCCTTGCTGGCGGCCGCGGCGACCTTGGCGGCGCTGGCGATCGTGCTGCGGACGCTGGCGCACCGGCATGCTGCCTCGCGGGCGCAGCTGCACGAGCAACTCGCCGCCTTCATCGCCCATGACGCTTCGCCCAGCTTCACGACGGATGGTGAGGGGGCAATCGGCTATCAGAACCGCGCGGCGCTGGAGCGGTTCGGCTCGCGCGGCGGCGAGACGCTGACGCGGGCACTGGCCGAAGTGTTCGCCAACCCCGCGGCCGTTCTGGTGCGCCTGCAGAACAAGGCCGCGTCGCTTGGCGCCGCGCGGGAGGACATGGTGACGCGGCGCGGCCATGTCCGCGTCTGCGTGCACCAGATCGGCGAGGACGGCTATCTGTGGCGGCTCGAGGACATGGTCGAACGCCAAAGCGGCGGGCGCGGCGCGGAAACCCTGAGCCTGCCGATGCTGATCGCAACCCGAACCGGCACGATCCTTTTCATGAACGAGGCGCTGCGCCGCATCGTTGGCGAGCGGGTCAAGAGCCTTGACCGGATATTCCCGGACCTGCCGCTGCGATCTGGCGAGGAGCACGAGATTTCCGGCGCGGATGGCCCTGTCCGTGCCCTCGTGGCCGAGGTCGAGGGCCCTGGCGGACGGCGCGAGATCTACCTGCTGCCCTCGCTCCAGCTTCCCCGCCCGGCCGCATCGGACCCCACCTCCTTCGAATCGCTGCCCGTGGCCCTGCTGCGCCTGTCGGCCGAGGGGCGCGTGATGGCGGCGAACCGGGCCGCCCGCGGGTTGATTGGCGCCGTCGAAACCGAGGTGCCGCTCTCTGAAGTGCTCGAGGGGCTCGGACGACCCGTTGCCGACTGGCTCGGCGATGCGCTCTGCGGGCGCACCGACCGCCGCCCCGAGGTGCTGCGCGTGCGCCGCCCGGATCGCGAGGTGTTCTTGCAGGTCACGCTGAGCCGGGTGATGGAGGACGGGCGCCCGGGCCTTGTCGCGGTGATGTCCGATGCCACCCAGCTGAAGACGCTCGAGGCGCAGTTCGTGCAGAGCCAGAAGATGCAGGCGATCGGCCAACTCGCCGGCGGCGTCGCGCATGATTTCAACAATCTGCTGACCGCGATCTCTGGCCATTGCGATCTGCTGCTACTGCGCCATGACAAGGGCGATCCGGACTATGCCGACCTCGTGCAGATCAATCAGAACGCCAACCGCGCGGCCAGCCTTGTCGGGCAGCTGCTCGCCTTCTCGCGCAAGCAGACGCTGAAGCCGCGGATCCTCGACCTGCGCGACACGCTGTCGGATCTGACGCATCTGCTGAACCGCCTGGTGGGCGAAAAGGTGACGCTGTCGCTTGGCCATGATCCGGTCCTGCGCCCGATCCGGGCCGACAAGCGCCAGCTTGAACAGGTGATCATGAACTTGGTGGTGAATGCCCGCGATGCGATGCCCGAGGGCGGGACGGTGCGGATCGAGACCGAGAACCTCTCGCTCGTCGCCGAGATGAAGCGCGACCGCGTGGCGGTGCCGCCCGGCGAGTATGTGATCGTGAAGGTGGTGGATGAAGGCGTGGGCATCGCGCCCGACAAACTTGCCAAGATCTTCGAGCCCTTCTACACCACCAAGCGCACCGGCGAGGGTACCGGCCTCGGCCTCTCCACCGCCTACGGCATCGTCAAGCAGACTGGCGGGTTCATCTTCGTCGATTCGGTGCAGGGCGTCGGAACCACCTTCACGCTCTACTTCCCCGCGCTGGACTATGGCGCGGTCGACGAGCCGGAACCTGAAACTGCAACTGCACCGCGGCGGCCCGAGAGCAACCCGGGCGAGGGCGCGGTGCTGCTGGTCGAGGATGAGGCCCCTGTGCGGGCCTTCGCCAGCCGGGCCCTGCGCCTGCGCGGCTTCAACGTTATCGAGGCCGAGAGCGGCGAAGAGGCGCTGAGCCTGCTGGAGGATCCCGAGCTTGTGGTCGATGTCTTCGTGACCGATGTGATCATGCCGGGGCAGGACGGCCCGACCTGGGTGCGCGAGGCGCTGAAGACCCGGCCCGCGGTGCGGGTGATCTTCGTCTCTGGCTATGCCGAGGACAGTCTTCAGGACAGTCAGGCCAAGATCCCCAACTCGATTTTCCTGCCCAAGCCCTTCTCCCTCGTCGAGCTCACAAGCACGGTGCAAAGCCAGCTACAGTGAGCGATTGGCTCGGCGCCGCCGCCAAGCTGCTCATCCCGCCGAGCGCCGGCGATGCCCGTCTTCGGGCGCCGCGGCGACCAGGGCGGACGGGTCCGCTGAGCCCCCGCTTCGCAAGATGCACTGCCGGCAGCGAAGATCGCGCGCGGGTTGCGGTCGACGAGGTCTGACTGGCGGGGGCGGGGCGTCACATGGGTCCGGGAGCTTGGGGTGTGGGAACCTGGCGCCGCCGCCCATCGGCCGAAACGCCGGGGTTTCGGGCAGCCTGCCCAGTCGGGCAAAGGAACGATCCGGTCGCGGGCCTCGCGATCCTGCCCTGCATCCTGCATGGCGCCCGTGCCAGCGCGCCGACGACTCCAGAACCGGTGCCGCGCTGGTCCGGCTCTCACTTCAGAAGCGCCGTTGCCGAGCCCTCCTTCGGCCCACGCTCCCGGAAGGCCTGGTCGGCAGCCAAATCAAACGTGACGACCCGGCCGCCGGGCTCACCTGATCGGCCCTGTAGCTGGCGACCGCCAGTGCCGACGAAGCGATAGCGTCGCGCCGATCATCAGCGCCCCGCTTCAGAAGCACTTCGCTGCCGGGCCTTCGGTTGTCCCACGGCCTCATACAACGCGTAGTCCGCCGCCAGACGTTCGGTCAGCCGCCGCGTCAGATCTGCCGGCAAGTCCATCGGCGCCCGGGGCGAGACGTTGAGGTGGGGCAGGGTGATCGCACAGTCGAGGCGGTCCTCGAGAAACTCCAGCAGCTGCTCGATATCCTCGTAGCGGAACAGGTGGTCCACCGCGATCTGCCCCTCTGCATCGGTCAGGAAGGCCGATTGCGAGCCGACGCGGGCGAACTCGGCCTGCGGCTGATCCAGATAGCCGGCGACGAAGGCGGCAAAACTGCCATCCCCGCCGATCGGCAGATGCTCGCGCAGGCGGTAACGATACCAGCTGCCCAGCCAGTCCAGCGGCTCGCGGATCATGGCGACGGTCTCGAAGCGCTGACCCTCCGCGCTTTCGCCCAGAAACGGCG
>Ga0209024_1000628_pt1 | contig 50834 bp, 42 predicted proteins | sample AutmiccommunBRH5_FD_187380 | JGI IMG/M metagenome (GOLD analysis project Ga0209024, IMG submission 187380) | Deep subsurface microbial communities from Mt. Terri, Switzerland - Autotrophic microbial communities BRH/5 (SPAdes) (version 2) | ecosystem: Environmental > Aquatic > Deep subsurface >... | reverse complement strand
AACAAGAAAGGCAAGCCCACACACAACTGGTTTGCCTGCGACGAAATTGAAGGCGCTGAACGTGTGGCCCGCGTGCTGGAAGTGGACCAAACCCCGATTGGCAAAACCCCGCGCAGTTGCCCCGCCACTTACATTGGCTTCTGGAACCGAATTCGCAACGTATTGGCCGACACCATTGAAGCCCGTATGCGTGGCTTTGCAGCGAACCGTTTTAGCTTCAACGCCGGGCCGGGCCGCTGCCCGGTGTGTGATGGCCAAGGCATGCAAACCATTGAAATGAACTTCCTGCCCGATGTGAAAGTGGTGTGCGAAGCCTGCCGCGGCAAACGCTTTAACCCCGAAACCTTGCAGGTTACCTGGCGCGACAAAACCGCAGCAGAAATTTTGAACATGAGTTGTTCAGAGGCCGCACCGTTTTTTGATGCCCACCCAGCCATAGCGCAGGCGCTGAATTTGTTGAACGACGTGGGCCTGGGTTACCTGACCATCGGCCAACCCAGCCCAACCCTAAGCGGCGGTGAAGCACAACGGATCAAGTTGGTGACCGAGCTTGTGAAGGTGCGTGAAAACAAAGCCGGGGTACAAATGAGCCCTCCCACCTTGTACGTGCTGGATGAACCCACCGTGGGCCTGCACATGAACGACGTGGAAAAGCTGATTGCCGTGTTGCACAGGTTGGTGAATGCTGGCCACACCGTGGTGGTGATTGAACATGATCTGGATTTGATTGCCCAGGCCGATTGGGTAATCGACATGGGGCCTGAAGCGGGCGTGGGTGGCGGCCAACTGGTGGCGCAAGGCAGCCCGCAAGAAATTGCCAAGGCAAAGGGCAGGCAGGCTGGGCATACCGCCCACGCCATGAGCCAATTTTATGGCAAGAGAAATCCCTGCGCCCGGTAGCGCAGGGAAGAACATTAAAATGCCTTTTTTAACGCTTTGGAGGCGCCGTAAACTGGAACAGCTACTACGGCTAAGCCGATTACAGCAGCAACCGCAGCAACCCCGGCCCCGGCCGCGGCTACCCCACCTGCAGCGCCAGTTGTTCCTACAATCAAACCCTTCGCAATATTAAAAGTGGCGCCAGTTAACCGCGTAAGGACCGGAGTTTTATTTAGAAACGGAATTGATTTTACCGGGTTCGCTTTCAACGTTCGCTCAAGCCCAGATCGTTTGTCGTCTGACAGCCATTGTGCGCTGTTTGGGTTGTCCTCTGTTTTCGACTCTGTCCATGCTGCTCGTACATTCGTCAGTGCTGTTTTGAAGGACTCCCGGTTTTCTGAAGTGTTGGTTTCAGCGAGTTTCTCGCCAGACTCCAGCAAATTGACCAAGTCGAAATTCGAGTTGTTTGCAGCCTTGGGGTCTGTGGTAATAATGATTTGCTTTACCAGTTGTTGAATTTCTGTTTTGTTGGGTGGGTTATTGTTATTTAGTTGCCCGATGACGGTACCAATTCGTGTGTCCACTTGCTGGCGAATTGTAATTGCGGTGTCTATCAGCAGGTCGCTTAAGATTTCGTATCCTTCAAGGCTGTGGTTTTTTAGCGCCTCAATCGTTGAATTTTGCTTGTATTTGTCGATATGATTGCGCAGGGAACCGCGCGACACTGTATTTTGTTCGGCTGTAAGGTCATTGTGCGCAGTGCTTGCCATTACCAGTTGATCCAGCAGTTCCGAGCTTGCATTGGGATTCTGGTTGTCACCTAGTCCCAAAAGCTCTGAGATGTGTCCCTCGGCGGGATTCAGTGCTTCTCTCAGTTTTCTTGCGGATATATCTGACATCCGTGATTTTCCGGACTCTGCTTTTTCGCCCGGCTCGGTTTTAAGAATTTCGATTGCACGAAGCATGGATTCTTTAAACACAGCTTGGCGGCTTTTGCCGCCAGGTAAAACTACAACGTCATTTTCATAAGTTCGGTCGGTACGCCCTTGTTTCAACAATGATTTGGGGCTGGGGTTTTGGTCAGCCTTATCGTTGGCAGCTTTCAAATACGCCCCTTGCTTGAAAACCGTTTTCAACACTTCCACGGGGGTATTGTCTGGAAGCGCATTCAAATTTTTGTTAAGGTCATCAAGATTGTGGGTAGTTGCGTGAGTCGTGAATCGGGTTTTCAAAGTTGCTGTATCGGTTTCAGCAATTTTCTCCAGCGATGTGGCTGCCAGCAATTGGCCAGCCGACCGCATCAGATTGTCGGCCTTTGGGTAGGCGTTGCTTTCTTCATCCTTGCGGTTACGGACAGCTTGCTCTACGCACCATCCCCCCAATATTATAAGCGCTAATTTTTTTTCGTCGGTGTTATATGCTCCCGGGTTCTGCCCACTTCTAACGATCAAGAGGGCTCTTTTGTAGGATGCAAAGCCTTGTGGCTTCCTTTCAGTCTCGGTGCCCGACGCGCCGAATTCAGCTGGTAGTGAAATTGCAGCCTCGGGGTTTTCGCTGAGCTCCTGAATTTGCTTACTAAAAAACTTTGCGGGTTCAAGCCATGCCGTATCAGGTTTCTTGTTGGCGTTGGCAACGCGAACCAAGTCTGTGAGTTGCTGTTGTGCTTCGTTTATAACCTGCGAGCTAAAGCCCTCAGCGTTACTTCCAAGCTGGCGGATTTGAGTGTTCTGCGTTGTCGTAACCAGGTTTAGTGTGTGCGCATTAATTTCGGCGTTCGTTGTTGAGGCTTGCTGCGCGCTCCTGTCGGCGACCTCCAATCGTTCGCCAGCGCCTACTCTCTCTATTTCTTTGTTGAGGATACGTCGATTAACCGCAGTTATTTGTTCTTGAGGTGCCCCGTTATTCTGCAGTGTTCGGCGTTCCGTGCGTAAGGCCGTGATTTCAGTGTTAATGTCGTCGAGCTGTTGTTGATATTCTCTGACGGTTTTTTCTTCAGGCGATTCGATCAACCGGGCCAGTGGATCGGCAGCATTGTCTGCTTCATTTCGTGCTTCGACTGCCCTTGTTTCGGCCTGTGTTGCCGCTTGCGTTGCTCTATCAAGCGTGGTGCGCGCGCCTGGCTGTTGCTGTTCCGCCTGGGGCAAGGCATTGAAAGTGGTTTGCGCCAGATCAGCAGCCGTTCTGGCTGCTGTTGCATCGGTTTCCAATCTTGTTGCTTGTTCAGCAGTTGTTCTGGCAGTGGTTCTGGCTGCGTCAATGTCTGTGGACAGACTGCTTAATACGTTGTTTATCGAATCGCATACATCGCTCAAGCTTTTGTTTAATTCAGTGTCATTGCCTGCAATACAAGTTTTCAGGAATGTGATGTAGCTCTGAAAAAATCGTAGCTCGTTTTGAGACATGCTTCGAGTATTGTCCGGGCTACCAAAATAGTGTTGAATCACTCCAATGTTGGCGTCGAAATCAGCCTGAAGATCCGGGGGTAGGCTGTTCCTGATGTTGTTACGTTCTGTCAATAAAGATAATTTGAGAGCTTGCGCCGTTTTGTAAATTTCATTGAGGGTTAGGTTTCTGTCGCTTTCTCCAGCAGGCGTTTTTTTCTCCAAGGCAGCTTTGATTTGATCGCATTGGCCTTGTAACCAAGCTTTTGTATCAAAAGCGTTCCCAGCAGGCGCTGCGTTCCCAGCAGGTGCCACTGGCGCAGCGGCAGCAGCTGGACCGGCAGTGTTGGCTACGGCTGTGGGTTGATTGGTTGCTTGCTTGTTCAGCCCGAACATTTTTAGCAACTTTAGCCCCAAGTGTCTGGAAACCTCTTTAAGTGCCTGTGAAAGGCTGCTTGTTGAACCCTCTGGTGCGTTGTCGTGTACGTTTCTTGCGTTGTTGGCGCTCGTGGCTTCTACTGTCATTGCACTCTCCAATTTGGTCAACTATTTATTTGAGTGTAAGCAACCAATCAAAAAGTTCGATTTTTTAAGCAAGTTTTAGCTTTTTTCTTTGCTACCAATTTTGCTTTCTTTGCCAGCTATTAAGTTGGCAATGTTTTGTTTGTGCCGGTAAATAAGCAATGCGGCCATAATGGCAACGGCTGCGGCTTGGCCGTTGATTCCGAACAGCAGCACGTTGTAAAACACGGCAAACAGGCTGGCGATAAGGGCAGCCAGTGAGGAATACCGGAAGAAGTAGGCAATCACAATCCATGTGATTGCTGTGGCCAGGCCCAATACCCAGTTCAGGCCAAGCAGCACGCCCAGTGCGGTGGCAACGCCTTTACCACCTTCAAACTTGAAAAATATGGGGTACAGGTGGCCAATAAAGGCGGCAAGGCCTATCCAGGCTATGTCGGTGCGGCTGTAACCCAGTTGGTCTTGAAAGTAAAAAGCCAGTGCCACGGCCAGTGTGCCTTTCAACGCGTCGCCCAGCAAGGTAATGATGGCTGCTTTTTTGTTGCCGCTGCGCAGCACATTGGTGGCGCCGGGGTTTTTTGAACCATAGGTGCGGGGGTCGGCCAGGCCTGCAAATTTGGAAACAAGCACTGCGAATGAAATGGAACCAATCAGGTAGGCGATTAGCAGGCCAACGGCGAAATTAAGCAAAGGTGTCTCCTTGTTATCGGGATTTGGCGTCGATTCTATCGACTTTTTGACCGTGGGTGGCTTTGGTTCAGCAAGGTGTGCAGGTGTTCCTTGGCCACATGGGTATAAATTTGTGTGGTGCCTATGTCGGCATGGCCCAGAAGTAGCTGCACTACGCGCAGGTCGGCCCCGTGGTTAATTAAATGTGTGGCAAATGCGTGCCGCAGCACGTGGGGGCTAACTGTTGTTTCAATGCCTGCCACCAAGGCCAGGCGCTTGATGTTTTTCCAGAAGCCTTGCCGGGTCATGGGTGTTCCAAAGTGGGTGATGAACAAGTAATCGCTGGTTTTTCCCTTCAGCAATTCACCACGCGCTTGTTGTAGGTAAAGCGCAATGGCCAGTCTGGCTGGTTCGCCCATGGGCACCAGGCGTTCTTTCTTGCCTTTACCCAGTACTTTCACGGCACCCACATTCAGGTCGACGGCGCGCAGCGGCATGTTCACCAGTTCACTGACCCGCAGGCCACTGGCGTACATGAATTCAAGCATGGCCTTGTCGCGTTGCCCTGCAGCGTTGCTTACGTCGGGCGCGGCCAGCAGGCCCAGCACTTGTTGTTCGCTCAGGGTTTTGGGTATACGCAAGCCACGTTTTGCGCTTTGCAGTTGGGTGCAGGGGTTGTCTTCGCGCTGCCGGGTGGTGTTTAGCCACAGGTAAAACCGTTTGTAGCTGCTTAGTTTGCGGTTCAGGCTGCTGGGCTTTAATTCCAGCAAGTCGTGTACGTGGTTGCGTATGTGTTCGCTGCTGGCGGCCACCATCAATTCACCAAACTGTTCGTCCAGCCAGTTTGCCAGTTGTTGAAGGTCGCTGCGGTAGGCTTGCAGTGTGGCTTTGGCCAGCCCTTCTTCAAGCCACAAAGTGGTGCAGAATTCGTCAATCAGATCGGCATTGCTCTTCATTGTGGTGCTGGCCGCATGTGAAAATAAAGGTCATGATACCTTTCGCAGCACCCTGGAGTTCCGTTTTATGTCGATTGCACACCTTCGTAAAGATTACACAAAAGCCACTTTGGATGAGGCCCATGCTTTGGCCAGTCCTTTCGATTTTTTCAGGCAGTGGTTTGACCAGGCCCTGCATGCCAAACTGCCGGAACCCAACGCCATGACCCTTGCCACCGTGAATGCGCAGGGCAGGCCGTCTGCTCGCATTGTGTTGATCAAGGGGCTGGACGACCGGGGGTTCACGTTTTTCACCAATTACGACAGCAGAAAGGGCCGGGAACTGGCTGAAAATCCACATGCGGCCATTCTGTTTCACTGGGCTGAACTTGAGCGCCAGGTGCGCGTTGAGGGGTTGGTCGAGAAGTGCAGCCCTGAAGAGTCTGATGCCTATTACCTGTCGCGCCCCGCTGGCAGCCGTTTGGGGGCTTGGGCGTCGCCGCAAAGCCAGGTGATCGATTCCAGGGAGGTGCTTGAGGCCAGGGTTAAACAGGCCGAGGAAGAACAGCAGGGCGACCCGCAAACACGGCCACCATTTTGGGGCGGTTACCGTTTGGTGCCCGATTTTTTTGAGTTCTGGCAGGGGCGGCCTTCGCGACTTCATGATCGGTTGGCCTACACGCGGCAGGGCGATTCATGGACAATATCCCGTCTTGCTCCTTAAGGATTTGTACTGCAATCATGTCGAACACAAAGCCTGGCAAAGCCGCCACTCCCCCACTGAAAGTGCTTTTGGTTGACGAAGAGCCAGGGCGCGCTGCGATCCTGGAACGCGCCTTGCTTGATGCCGGGTATGTGCTGGTGTCGCGCTTAAGTTCCGCGGACCGGCTGGCCGAGCACGTGGCTGTGTCGCAACCCGATATTGTGATCGTGGACATTGATTCACCCGATCGCGATTGCCTGGAAAACATGGCCGTGCTGTCGCGCAGTAACCCGAAGCCCGTGATCATGTTTTCTGATGAAGACAATGAAGACACGATTGCAAGCGCAATTCGGGCGGGGGTTAGTGCGTACGTGGCCGATGGCATGAACCCTGAACGCGTGCGCCCCATTGTGCAAGTGGCGGTGGCACGTTTTCGGGAATTTCAGGCCCTGAAAAATGAACTTCAGAAAACCCGGGATCAACTGGCTGACCGCAAGCTGATCGACAAGGCAAAAGGTTTGCTGATGAAGCACCGCAATTTCAATGAAGACGAGGCCTACCATGCCATGCGCAAGCTGGCCATGGAGCGCAATCAACGGCTGGTAGACACCGCACGCAGCGTGATCGAGGTGTTTGAAATGTTGGGCGGGGGTGGTGTGTAATGCAGCAGGAAATTCGCATTGGTGTGATTGCGCTGACTGACTCTGCGCCCTTCGTGGTTGCCCAGCACCTGGATTTTTTCAATGCAGAAAATTTGTCGGTGCGTTTGGTCAAGCAGGCTTCCTGGGCCACGCTGCGCGACAAGCTGGCGTTTGGGGAAATTGATGCGGCACACATGCTTTCGCCAATGGCGATTGCGCTGCAACTTGGCTTGGGCGGATCGCCCAGAAAAAATGTATTGGCTCCAGTGGTGTTGAACCGGGGGGGCAATGCCATTACCGTGAACAAACAACTGGCTGGTGTGCTGGCCAGTTTGGTGGAAGGCCAAACCCTTGGTTCTGTTTTAAGGGCAGGGAAGTTGCGCGATGAAAGGCCCATGGTGTTCGGAACGGTGTTTCCGTTTTCCATGCACACGCTGCAGCTTCGGCGTTGGTTGCGATTAAACGATGTTGATCCCGATCAGGATGTGCGTTTTGAAGTGGTGCCACCCATTCGCATGGTAGGCGCTTTGCGGGCGGGTTTGATCGACGCATTTTGTGTGGGCGAGCCTTACAATTCACTGGCTGTAAATGAGGGTTTGGGCACAATTGTGGCCACATCCAACAGCCTGTGGCCCAATGCCCCAGAGAAGGTTTTGGGGTGCACACAGTCTTGGGCAGAAAGCAATCCTGCTGCACTGGCAGGTTTGGTCAGCGCCCTGCGCAAGGCCTGTGCATGGCTGGAGGGTGGTGTGGAGAATAGACGGCAGGCGGCGGCCTGGCTGTCCAATTCTGACCACGTGAATTTGCCGCAAGATGTACTGGAAATGGCTTTGCTGGAAAGTGTCAAGGGCTTGGTGGGGGATGCGGTCAACTTGAAAGGTGGCGATCCCTTTATTCACTTTGATGGCCTTGCACTTACACCAGATCAGCGCCCGGTGTTTGAATCGCTGGTGGTTGAAACACACGCCCTGACCACGGAGCAACCTTTGGACAAGGCGCAGTTCGCCAATGGTTTGTTGCCGTTTGCCTATTAGTTAATTTGCGCATAGCAAGCATCGTCATTACACTTGAACGGTGAAAATGCTCGCAGTTGGAGTGCAGTATGTCGGGTTCAAACCGTGTTGTTTTGATGTTTGTGTTGCTTGCGTTGTTGGGTGGGGCTTTGGTGCACTTTCCTTCGCAGGCGGCGAGCAGAACCGACATTGATGCTGCAATTCTTCAACTGGGCAAAGCCGTGCCCGGCATGAAGCTTGAAGTTGAGTTGACCAAAACATGGAGCAGGGCCTATATTTCTGACCGGATCGAGGGTGCCTTGTTGACCATGGATCCTGATTTCCTGAATCGACTGACCCCCGATGGTGTGATGTTCGTGATTGCCCACGAGTACGCGCATGTGCACCTTGATCACCAAAAGAAGCTGGGTTTTAAAGCCATGGAGTTGGCGGGCATGCCCACGCCCGACATGGCTTTTGATGCAATTGAGCGCCACCCTGCTACCATGGAAAAATTGCATGCCATGAACAGACAGTTCGAACTGGACGCCGATGAAGCGGCCACGAAATGGTTGGCAGCATTGGGCATTGGCGCATGCACCGAAGATGTGCTTCGAAGCATTGATGGTGCAGACATGATGATGCCAGTGGTGCCTTCGCACCCCGGTTTTTATAGCCGCAAGCAGATTATTTGCAGGAAGTAACGGTTAAACCGCTTGTGGACTAAACCGCTTGTGCCACCCATTCCACCCAATGCCGCACATCCACCGTGGCATCGCTTTCCAGATGCCCCAAGCAGCCAATGTTGGCCGATGCAATGGCCTGTGGTTTGCCTGCCATCAAGTTGGCCAGCTTGCGCTTCTTCAATTCTTTCGACAATTCCGGTTGCAGCACTGAATACGTGCCGGCTGATCCACAGCACAAATGCGAATCGGCCACGGGCGTTAGCTTGAAGCCCAGGGTGGTCAGCACGTTTTCAATCACGCCCTTGATTTGCTGGCCATGTTGCAGCGTGCAGGGTGGGTGAAATGCGATGCTGCCAGGAATGCGTTGCTGCTCGATGGCGGCTGTTACTTTGGTGCCCAGGCGTGCCAGGGCATCAGCATTTTGTTGGGTGATGAATTCGCCAATGTCCAGGGTTTTTTCGCTGACCACTTTTGCTTTGGTAGCGTATTCGGGGTCGCTTTCAAAATGCTGTGCGTATTCACGAACTGTAACGCCGCAGCCCGATGCATTCATCACCAAGGCCTCAGCTTCGCCTGATTGCAGCAATGAATACCAGGCATCAATATTGGTTTTCATTTGGGTCAAACCGCCTTCATGGTCGTTCAAATGAAACTTCACCGCGCCACAACAGCCTGATTCCTGAACCACCATGCTTTGTATGCCCAAGGCATCGAGAATGACCGAAGTTGCGGAATCAATCGACGGCATCATTGCGGGTTGCACACAGCCTTTGAGCAGTATCACTTTGCGTGTGTGGGCCGTGCTGGCAAAGGGCAGGGTGGTGCGTTTGGCGGGCACTTTTTTCTTGATGCTTTCTGGCAAAATGCCGCGCACGGCTTTGCCCACGGCCATGCCCGCAGTGAACATCGGGCGGTTGGTCATCAGCATTTTCAGGCTTTCGCGGGTCAGCTTTTCAGCCATGGGGCGTTCAACCCGTTCATCTACAATTTTGCGGCCAATGTCGATCAACTGGCCGTACTTCACGCCTGAAGGGCAGGTGGTTTCGCAGTTGCGGCAGGTCAGGCAGCGGTCCAGGTGTTGTTGGGTTTTGCGGGTAACCTGTTTGCCTTCCAGTACTTGCTTGATGAGGTAAATACGGCCACGTGGGCTGTCCAGTTCATCACCCAGAATTTGGTAGGTGGGGCAGGTGGCTGTACAAAAACCGCAGTGCACGCACTTGCGCAAAATGGCGTCGGCGGCTTTGCCATCGGGGGTGTCTTTGATCCAGTCGGCGAGTTGGGTGTCCATGCGTTCTACTTACAAAATGGGTGACAGGCGGTTGATGCTGAACACACCAGCCGGGTCGAATTGTTCTTTCAGGCGGCGTTGCAGTTTCAGCATCACCGCATCGGGTTGCTGGAAAGCCTGTACACGCGCTGCTTCATTGGCTGCGTGGTACAGGGTGGCATGGCCCCCCACGCGTTTGGCGGTGGCGCGAATTTGCTCGGCTGTTACCCCAGTATCGGCTCGGAACCAACGCAAACCGCTGCCCCATTCATGCACGCTTTGGCCGTGCATGGCCAGGTCAACCGTGGTGGGTGGCACAGCCAGGCGCCACAAGTCGCCTTCAGCTTTGAAAAATTCATGTTGCTGGTCGCGCACGCTGGTCCAGAACGCTTGCGCGTGTTGGGCTTGCATTTCCTGGCCACCCATATTTTTAAGCGCGGCTTGTACCGCGGCACTGGCGCCGCGCAAGCGAACGGTTAGTTTGCCGTTTTCAAAAAACGTGGCGGAAATGGGCAAGGGCTTGGACAACCAATTGTTGCTTTGAGCAATGGCTTGGTTCACATCCATGTCGAATTGCAGGGTGGCTTCAGCGGGCGCAAGCGGCATGACCTTGATTGACAATTCGGTGGCAATGCCCAAGGTGCCCATGCTGCCGGGAATAACCCGTGATACATCGTAACCTGCCACGTTCTTCATGACCACGCCACCGAAGTTCAGTAGTTGGCCTTTGCCATCCAGCAAGGTGCAACCCAGCACGTAATCTTTCACACCGCCACGGCTTAAGCGCGCTGGGCCTGCAAGGCCGCTTACAATGGCGCCGCCGATAGTACCGGTTGCGCCAAGCCGGGGTGGCTCGAACGCCAATTCCTGTTTCTGTGCAGCCAGTGCGGCTTCCACTTCGGCCAGTGGGGTGCCGGGTTTCACGGTGATCACCAGCTCAGTGGATTCGTATTCCACAATGCCGGCCCATTGGCGCATGTCTATTTCCTCGCCTTGCAGTGGTCCGCCGTAAAAGTTTTTGGTGCCGCCGCCCAGCGGGCGAAGTTGTGTGTTGTTGCGTGCAGCCAATTCCACCCGCTTGCACAGGTCGTCGATAAAGTCGCTCATGGTCTCGTTCTTTTAAAAGCGGGGCAGGTCTGCAAAAGGCACTTGGCCACCGTGCACATGCATGCGGCCATATTCGGCGCAGCGGTGCAGGGTTGGAATGGCCTTGCCGGGGTTGAGCAAACCGGGTTCGTCGAAGGCTTTTTTTACGGCGAAAAATGCATCCAGTTCAGCGCGTGAAAACTGCACGCACATCTGGTTGATTTTCTCGATGCCCACGCCGTGTTCGCCAGTAACCGTGCCGCCGACTTCCACGCACAGTTCCAGAATTTCTGCGCCAAAGTCTTCGGCGCGTTTGATTTCTTCTGGCTTGTTGGCATCAAATAAAATAAGGGGGTGCAAATTGCCATCGCCGGCATGGAATACGTTGGCGCAGCGCATGTCGTATTTCTTTTCCATCTCGGTAATTGCGTTCAGCACACGGGCCAAACTGCGCCGGGGAATGGTGCCATCCATGCAATAGTAGTCGGGCGATACACGGCCAGCGGCCGGAAATGCGTTCTTGCGGCCAGCCCAAAATTTCAGGCGTTCCGCTTCGCTTTGCGACACCTTGATTGCAGTGGCACCACAGCCGTTCAGTACGCGGGTCATTTCTGCGATTTCTTCGGCCACTTCTTCCGGAGTGCCATCGCTTTCAAGCAGCAAAATTGCTTCCGCTTCGGTGTCGTAACCAGCTTTTACAAAAGGCTCCACCATTTGGCTGGCGCGCTTGTCCATCATTTCCAGGCCCGCGGGAATAATGCCCGCGGCGATTACCGCTGCAACCGCATTGCCTGCATTGGCCACGTCGTCAAAACTGGCCATGATCACTTGGGCCAGCGCGGGTTTGGGCACCAACTTGACCACGACTTCCGTCACCACAGCCAGCATGCCTTCAGAGCCGATCACAAGATTCATCAATTCAAGACCAGGGGCGTCGGGCGCTTCGGAACCGAACTCAACCACTTCACCTTCAATGGTAATGGCGCGTACCTTCAGCACGTTGTGCACGGTCAGGCCGTACTTCAGGCAGTGCACGCCGCCGCTGTTTTCAGCAACGTTGCCACCAATGGTGCAGGCTATTTGGCTGGAAGGGTCGGGTGCGTAATACAACTGGTGTTGGGCCACTGCTTCTGAAATGGCCAGGTTGCGCACGCCGGGTTGCACCACCGCGCTGCGCGATTGAACATCCACTTTCAGAATTTTGTTGAACTTGGCCATACCCAGCAAAATGCCATGCTTGTGCGGCTGTGCGCCGCCAGACAAACCCGTGCCCGCACCACGTGCCACCACGGGCACATTTAGCCGGTTGGCCAGTTTCAGGATTTGAATTACCTGTTCTTCAGTATCTGGCAGGGCCACCACCATGGGCAGTTGCCGAAACAGGCTTAGGCCATCACATTCGTAGGGTTTGGTGTCTTCTACTTCGTGCAGCACGGCGTAGGCGGGGAGAATTCGGTTCAGTCCGGCAATCACCTCAGCCCGCTGGGCAGCATTCAGTACAAAGTCTTCGGTGGGCGCATTCATAGGGGTACCTCTTTGACAGCCTTCAAGAATACCTTTTTCGAATGGATATGGTAATTGGTGCTTGCCCGAAGAAGTTTTGCTTGTTAGTCAAAAGTGATTTGCGATTGGGTAGTTTGCTATTGCGCTTCCAAAATCGCAGGTTTCGCGGCCAACTGCATGGCCCCCGCGATTAAACTACAAACCGCGAAACGGCGCTTTGCAGCTGATTGGCGCGATCATCCAGCCGGTTGGCCACCTCACTGGCTCTTTGCGCGACAGATGAGTTTACGGCGGCGGCGTCCACGATTTCTCCAATTCCGCTGAAGAATCGCTCCATACTGGTTTGCTGCTCCTTCAGTAGCAAGCCAAATGATTCAAAGGTTTGATTCATTTTGTCTGATTCAGCGTGCAGCAACCCCATGTCTTGCTCTGAGCCGGCCACTTTTTGCAAGGACATGTCTGACTTGATGTTGGCATCGGACGTCATTGCAACCGACTCTTGAATTTGATTCTGAATTTCCAAAATGAGTTTGGAAATCTGGTTTGCCGCATTGGCAGTGTCTTCAGCCAGTTTGCGCACTTCATCAGCCACCACAGCGAAGCCACGCCCTTGCTCGCCAGCGCGGGCGGCTTCGATGGCTGCATTCAGTGCCAGCAAATTGGTTTGGTCTGCAATTTGTTTGATGGTGTTGATAATTCCACCGATCTTTGTAGAGCTTTCATTCAGGGTGCCAATCCGTTCGCCGTTTCTGCTGACAATTTCCACCACGCTATTGACCGAAGATGCTGTTTCGCGCATTGAGCGAATTGAGTGGAGAAGCTGGGCTCGCGTTTTGGACGAAACCTCTTGTGCAGAATTCAAGTAATTGCAAGACGATTCCAGTTTGGCGTTGGCATCGGTCGCGATAGTGCTGAGCGAATCGGTGATCGATTCCTGTTTTTGGGTGTTTTGCGAAATTTGCAGCCCGGAGGAACGCACTTCAGAAACAGTCGCCCCGATTTGTTCGGCCGACACGCGAATACCCTTCACGGTGTCGCAGAAACTGGCCATCAAGGAATCAAACGACGATGCAATAGACGCTATCTCGTGTTTTTCTTTCAAATTCACTCGAAGGCTCAGGTTCGATGTTTCTTGTACCTGGCGAATTACTGCTTGCAATTTGTTCACTGGCCTTGAAATGGAGCGCCCAATCAGCCAGGCAATTGCCAGCCCTGCAATTGTGGCCAGCAAACCAACAATAGACACGGTTTGAATCGCCGTCTTCCCCAATTTCTCGGCATTTGATTTGGACTGATCAATGCTGGCCTTGGTCAGTTGCAACGCCGTGGCGAGTTGCTCTTCGGCCAAGCGTGCTGATTTTCTGACCAAAACAGTGGCCATCATCCGTTGGGGGCCAATGTCGGCCTTCATCATGTTTTCGAAGTTCGTTTTGTATTGGGAAAGACTGGTTGCCAGGTTGCCCAGCAAGTCCGTAATTTCCTGAGAGTGAAGTACGGAACTTAGCTGGACACTTTTTTGGATGGCTCCAATGGCGGTGTCCAGGTGCTCGGTAACGGATTTTTGTAAAATGGGGTCATCTGCATACATCAAGTCTTTGATAGGGCGCTCTGCCTTGAGAAATTCGACCTGCGCCAAAGCGGATTGCGACTGGATTTCAAACTTCGAATCCACCAAAACGGTGAATGATTCATTGAGGTTGCCCAACAAACTGGCTACCAGAACCTGGCAGGCAATTAAAGACAACAAAATAAATCCAAACCCGGCATAAATCCGTTTGACGATACTCATACTGGCCCCTGAGTGTTTAAGTGGTGTTGTGGCTTATTCCAGGGAATAGCCAACGTAGTAAATGCCAATGGTGGCGCCACTGTCGTTCACGATGGGCTCATACCCTGTCTGGAAAATTTTTCCGAGAATGTCCACTGGGCCGTAAAATGGCTTGCCACTGTCAATGGCAGCTTTGGCCGGGCCAGAAGGATCCAGTGGAGTGCCCACAGCGCGTTGGCCAGCTTTCATCACATTGGTGCTTCGACGAATGTAGTTGTTGCCTTCCTTCACAAACAGGGTGGCTGTACCGCCGTGTTTTGCGGTGATTTTGTCGACAATTTTGAAATCACCATTAATCTTTCCGCTGCCAAAGTACAACTGATCACCCTCAAGGCGCGGTTTGCCTTCGGCAGCAAGTTCTTGTTTAAGCGCGCTCATGGCTTTGTTAACTTTTTCATCGGCCATGGCTGGGCTAACCATACACACGGCTGCAGCAACTGACAAAAGACATTTTGATAGAAATTGACTCACTTGGATCTCCTGATTGGTATTCGACATGAACGACCGGAACTGCATGAACATTGCAAATATTACGCAGAGGATGTTGAGTCACATGGGTGGAACAGGGGATGTTTTAGGTCGTAATTTGTTTAATCAACAATTTAACAATTGCCTAAGGATTGCTGAAAACGGGTTGGGTCGAAGCCAATTCACACCGCGGCCGTGTGTGCATGCCGTAATCGCGAGAATTCAACAATTCAGGTTTCCCGGCCAATTGCATGGCACCAGCAAACGCAATCATGGCGCCGTTGTCGGTGCACAGGCTCAGTTCAGGAAAATAAACTTCCACACCACGTTTGCGCGCGGCTTTTTCAAGCTGTTCACGCAACAACTTGTTGGCACCCACGCCACCAGCCACTACCAGGCGTTTGTGGTCTTGCTGCAGGCAGGCGGCCAATGCTTTTTTTACCAATGTTTCCACAATCGCGGCTTGAAAGCTGGCCGCCAGGTCTGCTTTGTCTGTGTCGCTGATCACCATGGTTTCGGAAGGTTGGCTTACGCCCGCCAACTTCATGGCGGTGGTCAGCACTGCGGTTTTCAAGCCGGAAAAGCTGAACATGTAGTCGCCGCTGTGCAACATGGGGCGGGGTAGCTTGAAGCGTTCCGGGTTGCCGCTTTCCGCCAGTTTCGACAATGCCGGGCCTCCGGGGTAGGGCAGGCCAATCATTTTGGCGGTTTTGTCGAAGGCCTCGCCCGCGGCGTCGTCCAGCGTTTCGCCCAATAGCGAATATTGGCCCAGCCTTTCAACACCCATTAACTGTGTGTGCCCCCCGCTTACCAGCAGTGCAGTGAACGGAAATGCCGGCGGATTGATGGACAGCAATGGCGACAGCAAATGTCCTTCCAGGTGATGCACCGGGATTACCGGCAAATTCAGGCCCATGGCCAGGCTGTAGGCAAACGAGCAACCCGCCATCAAGGCGCCGGGCAGGCCGGGGCCGGTGGTTACGGCGATGGCATCAACCTGCTTCATCGCAATGCCGGCTTGCGCCAAGGTTTCTTCCATCAAAGGAATCAACCTGCGAATGTGGTCGCGAGATGCCAGCTCTGGCACCACGCCGCCGTAGTCTTTGTGCATGGCTATTTGTGAATACAGGGCCTGCCCCAGTATGCGGCCCTCGGTGGTGCACAGGGCCACGCCTGTTTCGTCACACGAACTTTCAAAGCCAAGCACAATTTTGGGAGGGTTTGCAGTGTGGGTCACTTTGGTAGCCAGAACAGAGTCAACGCCTTATTTTAGCGCGGCTTCGGTAAGCAATTGAATCTGAAAGGGTTCAAGCGCCAGTAATAGTACGAACATTACAAATTGGAGACATTTTATGTTGATCGGCGTCACCAGAATGCTGGGATCCCTGCTGTTGACGGTTGGGCTTGCGGGATGCCTGTACGAGGCTGACCAGACAACGGTTAGCAATTCAGGCCCAAGTGGCGGTGGCGGTGTAAGCCCATCTGAAACGGAAATGCCGTTGAGGGTGAAAGACCAGCAAACAGCTACTGGCCATGTGGCGCGCGTTGAGCAGGTCACCATTGCCGCGTTTGACGGCACTGAACTGGCGCTGACGGTTTACTTTCCTGAATTGGACGCGGGTGAGGCAACGCCTTTGTTGTTGCACTCCCATGGTTTTGGTGGCACCCGGGCCGCAACGCTTGATTTCGACGAAGCCACGCAAACATCGGAAATTGGTGTGGATACCCTGCAGGTGGCCTACAACGAAAAAGAACCCGTTTCTGGGCGGGCCGGTTGGTATGTTATTTCCTATGATCAGCGTGGTCATGGCGACACGGGTGGCAATGTCACCATTCTTGATCCAGATTTTGAAGGCAAAGACTTCAAAACCGTTCTGGACTGGGCCGAAGCCAATTTGCCCAACCTGGGCTACCGCAGCAAAGCCGGGGCATTGAACCCGGTGGTGGGCACCATTGGTCGCAGTTATGGTGGGGCTTTTCAATTGATTGGTACGGGACTGGATTCCCGAATCGACGCCATGGTGCCCAATGGCACGTGGTACGACCTGCGCTACAGCCTGAACCCCGGCGGTGTGCCCAAAACTACCTATTTGAACGGATTGGTGGCGGGCGGTTTGGAAAGCAACCGTGGGCGTTACGACTCCTTCCTGTTTCAAGGGCTTGCTGAGGCAAACACCACCGGTGTGGTGTCCGAGGAAATCGTAAAACGATTGGGTTCGCAAGGCTCCATTTCTTATTGTGATTTGTCTGCCAACCTGTCCAGAGGCATGACATTGAAAACCGATGTGCCTGCCTTTTTTATTCAAGGCGCCACCGATGTGTTGTTCAACCTGAATGAAGCAATTCAAAACTTTGAGTGTTACCGCAAGGTGAATGCCGACGCGAAATTGTTGTTCGTCAAATACGGGCACTTGCTCAATGCCTTGGGCGTGCAGCAAGACCCCAATGTGGCGCTGGAAGGCACCGGGGCCAAATACGCCTTCAATGAAAGTTTGATTTGGCTGAAAACAGCGCAAAACAAATGCCCCGCTTCCAATTGGGATGGTGCAACAGGCCGTTGCGTTATTCCACTGAGGAATATGATGTTCCAGTTTCTCGCTCAGCATTTGGTGGGCAGCAGGCAAGCCAGGTCCGCGAACTACCTGGGTTTCGATCCTGTGCTCTTGCCGGAAATTGCGTCTGTACTTGAAGACAGCAGAAATGACCCAACCGCAGTTGAAGTGAAGTCCAATTCATGGAACCGACCCAAACTGGAAGGTGTGCGTGCAGCCTCAGCGTTCACTGCGCCCACGCAAGTGATGGCGGGCGTGGCAGGTCTTTTTTCCGGACTCACTTCGACACAGGCTGCTCAGCTGGCTCAACCCGTGTATGTTGATTTGAACAATGCCAATCAAAAAGGCTGCTTTGTGGGCACGCCCAAGGCCACGGTGAAAGTAGAACCTGTTGGTCCTGCTTCGCCGGAAGCGCCTATTGTGTATGTGGGGCTGGGCTTGAAGCGTGCCGATGGCACGCAAACCGTGTTGCACGATCAAATTACGCCGTTGAAAGGCTATGGCGAGAAAGCAATCGAATTGCCAGGCATCTCGGTACAGCTGCGGGAAGGTGATTCGCTTACCTTGACCATTCAAGGCTACAACCCGGTTTTTGTCAGCAGTTTCAATCGCTTGCCGGTGCCTGTCACCGTAAGTGCCAGCGTTGCTTTGCCCAATCAGGTTCAAGACCCCACAGGTTTCTGTGCCCTGTAATTAAAGCGCGCACCGTTCTATGCAGAATGGTGCGCTGCACTAGTTGGGTGCCAGCCACCCGGTCCAATTTCATCCCATTTCAATAAAAACAGCCTCTTTGTGGTGCAAAACCACATGGATATGGCTGGCACGCCCCTTGCATATACACGGGCGTAGGTCGTCAACGGCGGCGATCTGCAGGTGGATTGACAGGTCTCCTGAGGTTGCGTTTGCGGCCAAGGGAGTTGGACAACGGCGTCCGTGCTGCTTCGTGCAGCCGGGGGCCGTTTTTTTTTGGTAAATTGGGATAAATAGTATGCTGATGTCCGTCAAAAAACAGAAGCTGGTGGTGATTGGTAACGGCATGGCCGGTATCCGGGTGGTTGAGGAGCTGATCAAGCTCGCCCCCGAACTGTACGAAATCACCGTGTTTGGCGCAGAGCCGCATCCCAATTACAACCGGATCATGCTTTCGCCCGTATTGGCTGGAGAGCAGAAATTCGAAGAAATCGTGCTCAATGATTGGGACTGGTACACCAGCAACAACATTACCTTGCACGTGGGGCGTGAAGTCACTGAAATTGACCGCGTAAAGCGCGTGGTGAAGTGTGCTGACGGCACCACTGCACCTTACGATCGTTTGCTGCTGGCCACAGGCTCCAATTCATTCATTCTGCCTGTGCCCGGTTCAACCCTGCCTGGGGTAATTGGGTATCGCGACATTGCAGACACCGAAGCCATGCTGGAAGCGGCCAGGCATTACAAAAAGGCAATCGTGATTGGCGGTGGTTTGCTAGGCCTTGAGGCCGCAAATGGCTTGGCCATTCAGGGCATGGATGTCAGCGTGGTGCATTTGCCCACCTGGTTGATGGAACGCCAGCTTGACCCCACCGCAGCAGGCCTGTTGCAGAAAAGCCTTGAAACCAAGGGCTTGAAATTTTTGCTGGCCAAGAACACCAAGGCGCTGCACGCCGGGCCTGACGGCCGCGTGGCGCAAATTGAATTTGCTGATGGTGAAATTCACGATGCCGATTTGGTTGTGATGGCCGTGGGCATTCGCCCCAACGACAAACTTGCCGCCAGCAGTGGCTTGTTGTGCAATCGGGGCGTGGTGGTAAACGATACCCTGCAAACCATTACAGACCCCAAAATTTATTCAGTGGGCGAGTGCGCCAGCCACCGGGGCGTGGCCTATGGTTTGGTGGCCCCCTTGTTTGAACAGGCCAAGGTGTGTGCCAACCACTTGGCGCAGTTTGGCATTGGTCGATATGAAGGGTCTGTTACCTCCACCAAATTGAAAGTAACGGGTGTTGATTTGTTCTCGGCAGGCAACTTCATGGGCGGCGATGGTTGCGAAGAACTGTTACTTTCCGACCCCATTGGCGGTGTGTATAAAAAACTGGTGATCAAGGAAGACAAACTGGTGGGCGCTTGCCTTTACGGCGACACAGTCGATGGCTCGTGGTACTTCAAACTGATGCGCGAAGGCAAAGCCATCAAGGAAATTCGCGAGAAGCTGATGTTTGGCCAAAACAACATTGGCGACACAGGCCATGAGGGCCAAAGCCAGGCCAGCAAAATGGCCGACACAGACGAAGTGTGTGGCTGCAACGGTGTGTGCAAAGGCACCATTGTGCAGGCCATCAAAACCAAAGGTTTGTTCACGATTGAAGAGGTGCGCAAGCACACCAAGGCCAGCGCTTCATGTGGTTCATGCACCGGTTTGTGTGAACAGATTTTGATGAGCACCGCAGGTGCTGATTATTCAGCCACGCCCAAAACCAAGCCCATGTGCGGTTGTACCGACCATGGTCACCAAGTGGTTCGTGATGCAATTTTCAAGCACCACCTGACCACGAAAGAGGACGTGTTTGCCACCATGAACTGGCGTACGCCCAATGGCTGCGCAAGCTGCCGCCCGGCTGTGAATTATTACCTCATCAGCTCATGGCCTGGCGAAGCGGTGGATGATCCGCAAAGCCGTTTTATCAACGAACGCGCGCACGCCAACATTCAGAAAGACAAAACCTATTCAGTGATACCCCGCATGTGGGGCGGCGAAACCACTGCCGCTGAACTGCGCCGCATTGCAGATGTAGTCGACAAGTACAACATTCCCACCGTGAAAGTTACTGGCGGCCAGCGCATCGACTTGCTGGGCGTGAAGAAGGAAGACTTGCAAGGCGTGTGGAAAGACCTGGACATGCCCAGTGGCCACGCCTATGCCAAAGGTTTGCGCACGGTAAAAACTTGTGTGGGCAGTGAATGGTGCCGCTTCGGCACGCAAGACAGCACACAAATGGGCAAGGACCTTGAACATGCATTGTTCAAAATGTACGCGCCGCACAAGGTAAAACTTGCAGTGTCGGGTTGCCCGCGCAATTGTGCAGAAAGTGGCATTAAGGATGTTGGCGTGATCGGTGTTGATTCCGGTTGGGAAATTTACGTGGGTGGCAATGGCGGTATTAAAACCGAAGTAGCCCAATTCCTGTGCCGTGTGAAAACATCCGATGAAGTGCTGGCCATTAGCGGTGCATTCTTGCAGTTGTACCGCAAGGAAGGCTGGTATTTGGAGCGCACTGTGCATTACCTGGAACGTGTTGGGCTTGATCACGCAAAAGCCCGGGTGGTAGACGATGTCGCCAACCGCAACGCATTGTGGGCCGAGTTGCAAGCCGCCCTGGCCATTGAAGAGGACCCATGGCACAAGCCCAAAGAAGCGCAGGTTGATTTGCGTCAGTTCATTCCAATCAAACTGGCGGAGGTGGTCTAATGTCGGCTTCACTACTTAAGGAACAGAAGGAAACTCAAATGGAATGGATCGACATTTGCGCAGTGGAAGACATCCCCGTGCTGGGGTCACGCATTGTGCGCCGCCCCACCGGGCAAGACATTGCGGTTTTTCGCAACACTGAAGAACAGGTGTTTGCGCTGCTGGACGAATGCCCGCACAAAAAAGGCCCCTTAAGCCAGGGCATCGTACATGGCACCACCGTAACCTGCCCCTTGCACAACTGGCAAATTGGTCTGGCCGATGGCTGTGCCCGCGAACCCGATGAAGGTTGCACAGCAAAGTTCACCGTGCAAGTGGTGGATGGCCGCGTGCACTTGAAAGCCAGCGAAGTAAAAAACCACGGCATTTAATTAAGTCACCTGAGTTTCGGAAATCAAGCCCATGACCGAATTGCTGCAAGCTGTTAGAAGCACCAAAACAACCTGCCCGTATTGCGGCGTGGGTTGCGGTGTGGTGGTGCGCACGCAGGCCGGAAAAATTATTGATGTGAAGGGTGATGAAACCCACCCGGCCAACCTGGGCAAGCTGTGCAGCAAAGGCAGCAAACTGGCAGAAACCGCCACAGCGAATGTGTATGGCCAAGTGCGTGCAAGCCAGCCGCTGTTGCGTATTCAGCGCGACCAGCACGTGCAGCCAACAGACTGGAACACCGCGCTTGATTTCACAGCGCGTGAATTTGCACGGCTGATTTCAACCTATGGCCCAGACAGCGTTGGCTTTTACATCAGCGGTCAATTGTTGACCGAAGACTATTACGTGTTTAACAAACTCGCCAAGGGTTTGATTGGCACCAACAACATCGACACCAATTCACGCCTGTGCATGAGCAGCGCGGTAAGCGGTTACAAGCGCACCTTGGGCGCCGATGCGCCGCCCTGTAATTACGACGATTTGGCCCTGGCCGATTGTGTGTTCATTGCCGGTTCCAACATGGCCTATGCGCACCCTGTTGCATACCGCAGGCTTGAGGCCGCACGTGCCGCCAAGCCCGGCCACAAACTGATTGTGGTTGACCCGCGTGCCACCGACACCGCGCTGATGGCTGATTTGCATTTGAAAATTCAGCCCGGCACCGATGTAATGCTGTTCAACGCCATGCTGCACGTGATGATGCAACAAGGCTGGCTCGACATGGCCTACATCAACAAACACACCGAAGGTTTCGACGCCGTGGCCAAAGGTTTGGCCGATTACACGCCCAAGCTTGCAGCCAGTGTGTGCGGAGTTCCGGAAGGCGATATTGTATTGGCCGCCACCTGGTTCGCCCAAAGCAACAGGACACTCTCCCTGTATTGCCAAGGGTTGAACCAGGCCACCACCGGAACCGACAAAAATACATCGCTGATTGCTTTGCATTTGGCCACCGGGCAAATAGGCAAAGAAGGTGCTGGCCCGTTCTCGCTGACCGGTCAACCCAATGCCATGGGTGGTCGCGAAGTGGGTGGATTGTCTACCTTGCTGCCGGCACACCGTGAATTAAACAACCCTGCACACGTGGCTGAAGTGGCCGCATTCTGGGGTGTGAAGCAAATCAGCGCCACACCCGGTGCCAGTGCGGTTGAAATGTTCGACCAACTGGAACAGGGCAAAATCAAAGCCGTGTGGGTGGCCTGCACCAACCCTGCCCATTCATTGCCCAATTCGCAGAAGGTGGCACGTGCCCTTCAAAATGCCGAGCTGGTGGTGGTGCAAGATGCCTATTTAACACCCGCCACCGTGCAATATGCCGATGTATTGTTGCCCGCAACCACCTGGGGCGAGAAAGAAGGCACAGTCACCAACAGCGAAAGGCGCATTAGCCGTGTGCGGCCCGCCATGCCCGCTTATGCCGATTCAAAAAATGATTGGCAAATTGTGGTGGAGTTTGCAAAGCGGCTGGAAGTGGAGTTGCGCAAGCTGGGCGTAGAAAGCCCCAGAATTGACGGGCAGGGAATTGACGGCAACTGCAACGCATTCATGCCTTACAGCAGCACTGAAGAAATTTTTAATGAACATTGCGAAACCACGCGTGGCCGTGACCTGGATATCACTGGTTTAAGTTACGCAATACTTGAAACCGACGGCCCACAGCAGTGGCCCATGCCCGAAGGCGCAACACAAGGCAAAGCCCGCCTGTACGAAGATGGCGTGTACCCCACAGCCACGGGCAAAGCAAAATTTGTATTTGCACCTTATGAGCCGGTGGCTGAAGAGGCCGACGCACGCTTTCCCTGGCGCTTGAACACCGGTCGCCTGCGTGACCAATGGCATGGTGCAAGCCGCACCGGTACCCTGGCCGAATTTTTCTCGCATGAAGCGGAACCGGTTATTGCCTTGCACCCGGCCGACTTCAAACGATTGAACCTGAAGCCGCAAAGCTGGGTGTCGGTGAAATCGCGCCGCGCCACCATCACCCTGCGTGCGAAAGAAGATGAATCAGTTGCCCGCAACCAGGTCGTGTTGCCCATGCACTGGGGCCCCGAATTTTTTGGCGGCAAGGCCGGTGTGGGTGGCGTGAATGCACTCACCATTGAAGCGTTCGATCCCTATTCCAAACAACCTGAACTTAAACATTCAGCCGTGAATATTCAACGCGTGCACTTGCCCTGGCAAGTGGTGGTGTTTGTGCACAGTGAACACTGGTTAAGCCTTTGGCAAAAAGCCCGGACCCTGTACGCAGAATTTGATGCCGCAGTGTGCGTGCCCGTGGGGCGTGAACAAACCGGCGTCTTGTTCCGCGCAGCCAGTGCGCAAGCACCGGCCAAAGAAATAATCGATCGCTTGCAAGCCTTGTTTGAATGCGAGGGTGGCGATGTCATGGTGTACTCAGACCCGAAAACCGATGCTCGCCGCCGCATTGGCGTGAAGGTTCAAGCCAACGCACAAGGCCAAACCGCCACACTCAACAAAGTGTTTCTAGCGGGCAACATCGAATCCGAAGGCTGGCTGCGCAATTACTTTGACCAGCAACTCGATGTAATGCCCTTGCGTAGTTTTCTGCTGGCACCGGCCAGCCAACCGCCCGGCGTGCAAACCGAAGCAGTGCGCATGGTGTGCAACTGCGTGGGTATATCTGAAAAGTCAATTGAGCAGGCTGTTGAAGCAGGCCTTGCCATAGCCTGCGCAAAAAATATGCCTGTCAGTGAAAATGAATTGCTTGCCAGTTTGCAGGGCACGCTGAAATGCGGCACGCAATGTGGTTCGTGTGTCCCTGAAATTCGCAAACTCATTCGCGCACAGGCCAGCCTTGCTACAATAGCGACTTAGTTGTAACTTAGGCCCAACTTGAGTGCCATGCCCAATACCGTCCACACTGAAAAATTTTCCTGCGCACCCTTCATCAAAGAAATTGGTCGCGGCAAAGACGGCGCGCGAGGCCTTCCCCGTGAGCAGGCCAAAGCCTTGTACGCCGCCATTCTACGTGGCGAAGTGTCGGACTTTGAACTGGGCGCCGTACTGATCGCCCTGCGGGTGAAAGGTGAAACCAATGATGAACTGATTGGTTTTTTGCAAGCCATTGGTGAACATTGGCCCGATGAAAGTCATTCCCCGCACTTTCACACCCTGCAAGCCCTGAACGCGCAATCCAGGGCAGACGGCAAGCCCGTGGTGGTTATTCCCAGTTACAACGGCGCCCGGCGCAAACCCAACTTCACGCCTTTGCTGGCGGGTTTGCTGGCCCAGCGTGGCTATCCGGTGTTGGTGCATGGCCTTGAACACGATTTCACAGGGCGCGTTACCAGCGCGCAGGTGTTTTCGCACCTGGACTGGAATGCGGTCGACATGCCGCACCCCGCACCCCTTTATTTGCCCATGGCGCAAATTTACCCGCGTATTGAAGCTTTGTTGCAAACCCGCAAAGTGCTGGGCGTGCGAAGTTGCACACACACCTTGGTGAAGTTGATGGTGCCCAGCGCATTCAACAACGCGCTGCTGGTGACAAGTTATACCCACCCGGAATTCTGGAACCTGCAGCGCGAAGTGTTGTGCGCGACCGGACACACCGCCCTTGTATTGCGTGGCCACGAAGGCGAGCCAGTGGCCGCCCCATACCGCAGCCCCCGCATGGATGGTGTGAAGGCTGGCAACACATGGCGCATTGCCGAACCTGAAAACCTGTTCACCGAGCAGCCCGACCCTCACCCCGATATTGATGCCGAATCTACAGCGCGCTTAATTGAAATGTGGTTGAACAACCCACAGGAAATGCCTCACGGCTTCGCACGCCAGCTTGACGCCATTGAATCGGTGCATCGCACAGCAAGCCATGCAGCAATTTGATGTCATCGTAATTGGTGCTGGGGCGGCTGGTTTAATGTGCGCAGCCCAGGCCGGGCAGGGGGGCTTGCGAGTGGCTTTGCTGGACCACAGCGAAAAACTGGCCGAGAAAATTCGGATCAGCGGGGGTGGCCGCTGCAATTTCACCAATGTGAATGTATCAGAAGCCAATTTCATTTCTGAAAACCCGCGTTTTGCACGTTCGGCATTGGGCCGCTACACCCCGGCTGATTTCATTGCCTTGGTCAAGAAATACAACATTGCATTTCACGAAAAGCACAAAGGCCAACTGTTCTGTGACCGCAAAAGTGACGACATCATCGACATGCTGGCCGCCGAATGCAACGCAGGCAAGGTGAAATGGTTTCGCCCAAACACCGTGAATGCGGTGGAACATGACGGTAGCCAATTCAAACTAAGTACCACGGCTGGCCCGTTGCAGGCGCGCCAAGTGGTGGTGGCCACCGGCGGTTTGCCCGTGCCCAAAATCGGCGCGACCGATTTTGGCCTGAAGTTGGCCAAACAATTTGGCCATGCACTGGTTGATCAGCGGCCCGCCCTGGTACCGCTTACGTTCGATCCCGGTATGTGGGAACCTTTTGTGGAACTGGCTGGTGTGGCTTTGCCTGTGTTAAGCCGCGGCAGTGAGCCCCAAGCCCCCTGGTTTGATGAAGACCTGCTCTTTACCCACCGGGGTTTGAGCGGGCCGGCTGTGTTGCAGGCCTCTACTTACTGGAACCCAGGCAAGCCGATTACCCTTAATCTGTCGGGTAAGGTAGCTGATACGGTTGCGTATCAAACCGATTTGCTTCAAGCCACGCTTGGCGCAAAGGCCAATGCAGAAAACTGGTTCGCGGCGCAAGTGCCGCACTGGCCCAAGCGTTTGGTGCAGGCGTGGTTGAACAAGTCCGAATTACAGGCAATTGCCGGGCGCAAGGTGGCTGAGTTGGGTAAGAAGCAGCTGGGCCCACTGGCGCAAGCTTTGGCTGCCTGGCAGCTGGTGCCCAGTGGTACCGAGGGCTATAAAAAAGCCGAAGTAATGCGGGGCGGCGTCAGTACTGCAGATTTACAGCCTAAAACCCTGGAATCTCGCAAAATTCCCGGCCTGTATTTTATCGGGGAAGTGGTCGATGTAACCGGCTGGCTGGGGGGTTATAACTTCCAGTGGGCCTGGGCCAGTGGCTACACGTCAGCGCATGCAATATTGAGTCAAAAATAGTTGAAAATCCTTGAGAAAACTGACTTTTGCATGGTAATATCTCGGTCTTTGCCAGATTCTTGGCGGTAACTCTTTGCTTTAATATATTTGGTTTTGTGGAAAATGTACGCAAAATCAATGATTTAGTTAAAAGGCATTGAGGTTACACCGAACCGAAACAACTTACGAACACCCGATTGGAGCCATATGCCAAACGTTCGCGTTAAAGAAAACGAGCCATTTGAAGTTGCACTGCGTCGCTTCAAGCGCACCATTGAGAAAACAGGTCTGTTGACTGAGCTGCGCTCACGCGAGTTCTATGAAAAGCCAACTGCTGAACGCAAGCGCCTGAGGGCTGCTGCTGTAAAGCGTCACTACAAGCGCCTGCGCAGCCAAATGTTGCCCAAGAAGATGTATTGATCTGTTGGATATGTCACTGAAAGCGCAAATTCTTGAAGACATCAAGCTGGCCATGAAGGCCCGTGAGCAAGCAAAGCTCACAACGCTTCGAATGCTCTCAGCGGCAATCAAACAAAAAGAGGTCGACGAACGCGTCGAACTCGACGATGCGGCGGTTCTCGCTATCATCGAAAAGCAAATCAAACAGCGAAATGAAGCCGCCATCCAGTTCGAACAGGGTGGTAGGCCAGAATCTGCCGAGGCTGAGAAAGCCGAAGCAGGTGTTTTGGCTGCCTATCTTCCCGCCCAGTTGTCTGAAGCCGAGGTTGTGGTTGAAATTCAGGCAATTGTCCAAGCCGTGGGTGCCACCGGCCCGCAAGACATGGGCAAAGTGATGGGTGCTGTAAAAGCCAAGCTGGCTGGCAAAGCAGACATGAGCAAGGTTTCCGGTTTGGTCAAGGCCGCGCTGTCCAAATAAGCGCGCTTTGCGTTTTCTTCCCCCTTGGGTTTGTTATTCTAGAAGTCGAGCCAACGGCTAGACTTTCCTGCGCCTGAATTCACCCAAACTGCATGATTCCTCAAAGCTTTATTGATGATTTGCTGTATCGCCTCGACATCGCCGATGTGGTGGGCCGGTATGTGCAATTGAAGGCTGCGGGGGCCAACTTACAGGGCTTGTGCCCGTTTCACAACGAAAAATCCCCATCGTTCACGGTAAGCCCCTCCAAGCAGTTTTATCACTGCTTTGGCTGCGGGGCGCATGGCAATGCGGTTGGCTTTGTGATGGAACATTTGGGGATGACCTTCCCGGAAGCGGTTGAAAGCCTGGCGGGCAATTTGGGAATTGATGTGCCGCATGAAAAAGGCATGGATGTACCCGCAGAGGTGCGCTCCGAGCGGGAGGAGCTGGTTGGGCTGCTGACCCGCGCCGCCAATTATTACAAAACACAATTGAAAAAAAGCCCACTGGCCGTTGATTATCTGAAAAACCGCGGGCTGACCGGCCAAGTGGCTGCCCGCTATGGCATGGGCTACGCGCCTGACGGGTATCAAAACCTTGAGAGTGTCGTTGAAAATTACGCCAGCAACACCCAGCTTGACTTGGCGGGTCTGACCAAGATCAGCGACAGCAACCGCCGCTACGATGCATTTCGTGGCCGCATCATGTTTCCCATTCGCAATGCCAAAGGGCAGGTGATCGGTTTTGGTGGGCGGGTATTGGGCGATGAAAAGCCGAAATATTTGAATAGTCCTGAAACGCCTGTGTTTTCCAAAGGGCATGAAGTGTATGGCTTGTTTGAAGCCCGTCAGGCCATTCACAAAATGGGCTATGCCCTTGTGACCGAGGGCTACATGGACGTGGTGGCGTTGGCCCAATGGGGGTTCGAGAACGCGGTGGCTACTTTGGGCACTGCGGTAACGCCGGACCATGTGCTGAAGCTGTTCAAGCAAACCGACCGGCTTGTGTTTGCCTTTGATGGCGACGGGGCTGGTCAAAAAGCCGCCTGGCGCGCCCTTCAGGCTTGTTTGCCGCACGTGAGCGAAAACAAGCGGGCTGATTTCATTTTTCTGCCTGCCGAGCACGACCCCGATTCATTTATTAGAACCGAAGGGCCTGATGGCTTTGAGGCCATGGTGGCGCAGGCCGCGCCTTTGTCGGAATTTCTTGCGCGCTACCTGGAGCGCAATTACCCCTTGCAACAAATCGAGGGCAGCGCGGCAGCTATTTCATTTTTGAAGCCCCTTGTTGTGCAAATGCAGCCCACGGTGTACAGGTCTTCTTTGTTGCGGTCCTTGGCGAATTTGCTGGGTGCCACACCCATGGAGCTTAATCGACACTTGGGATTGAAAAGCCGCGAGGGCGGCGGCGATTACTTTTCACCGAAAAACAAAGGGCAGTTTCAGGGCGGTCAGCAAAATGGTCAGCAGGGCAAATTTTCCGGCAAGAAGTTTGGCAAGCGGTTTGGTAAGTTCGAGGACGAGCCCCTGCAAAACAATTGGGGCCCCAGGCCTACTGCAAAATCGCCTTTGTTAAGCCTGGCGGCGCGGGTTATTCGTGCACCCCAGCACGTTGATCTGTGCAATTCGTTGCTTGATTTGTATGAGCGAGAGAAAAATCCTGTCCCGGAAGTGCATAGTTTCGTTCATTTGCTTGAAAAAATCAGAAGCGACCCCAACTTGTTGGAGGCGCGTTTGCAGCATGCCTTCAACGACGAAGTTCATCAAAATTGGGTTAACTCCGTGCTGAAGGAAGCGCGCAGTCTGGACGATTCGCTCGATTTTGAAACCGAGTTGCGATCTGGCGTGTATCAATGCAGTGAACTGTGGTTTAAGGCCGAACTGGAGCGGCTAACCACCGAGATGCCCACTCAAGGGGAGCAACTCCGTTGGTATCACGAATGTATGCAACGCTTCCAAGAATTAAAACAAAAGCGAGTTAATCAGTTATAATTAAGGGTTACGGTGCAAGATTTGCATCTTTGCAGTGCGTTATTGCGCACAAAGTGGCTGTTATTGAGTTGTTCAGGGAATGAATGTTCAAAATATTCAACATTTTTTCAAAAACACAGGAACAGAAAGCCAAATCTGGCCACAAAACCAAGTCTATGAGCGAGCAAGAAGACGCTGGCTTACAGCAAACCGATACACACACACAGATTCCTGGTGGCCAAAAGCCGGAGAAGGAATCCTCCACTAAGGCATCCAAACGCAAGGGAGCGTCGTCAATGGCAGGGAAGAAGGTTTCTCCTCAAAAGGCAACAGTAAAAGAAGCGAACGTAAAAACCGTGGTTAAGAAGACAGAATCCAATAAAAAAGCACCTGTTGCTGAAACGCCTGCGAGCAAGAAAGTCGCCGCACCTGCACCTGTTTTGGCCGAAGAAAAGCCCAAACGCGGCCCAAAGCCAAAAATTGCTGAATCCGTTGTGGAGCCCGTGGCAGCTGCTACCGAGGAATCACAACCGAAGAAGCGCGGCCGCAAGCCAAAGGTTGTAGAGCAGGCAGTAGAGGCCCCCAAGGGTCGTGGTCGCCCACCGAAGGCTGGAAAACCCAAGTCTGAGGACGACGACGACGAAGACATCGATTCCGGTGCTGATGCATCCATCGATTCCGACGACGTGCCCGAGGACGACGACTCAGACGCGAAAAAAGCGGATCTGGTCATCATGCCCAAGCGTGGCCGGGGTTCCAAGGCCAAAGACAAAGCGTTGATCAACTCCGCTTACCTTAGCTCGGCCAACGCCACGGTTGAAGAACTGGAATTGCGCCGTAACCAGCTGAAAACCCTGATCAAAATGGGTAAGGAACGCGGTTACCTGACCTTCGCTGAAATCAACGATCATTTGCCTGACGATGTAACAGACGGCGAAGTGATTGAGGCAATGGTCAGCACCTTCCACGACATGGGCATCACTGTTTACGAACAGGCCCCTGACGCGGAAGCCTTGTTGATGAACGACAATGCACCGGTTGGAACTTCTGCAGAAGACGCTGAAGAAGAAGCCGAGGCTGCGTTGAGCAACGTTGATTCTGAATTTGGCCGCACGACCGATCCCGTTCGTATGTACATGCGTGAAATGGGTACGGTGGAATTGCTGACCCGCGAAGGCGAAATTGAAATTGCCAAGCGAATTGAAGCAGGCCTTAAAGACATGGTGCAAGCCATTTCCGCTTGCCCGGCCATTGTGGAAGACGTGGTTGGTTTGGGTCAACGCATTGCCGAGGGTTTGTCCACTGTTGATGAAGTGGTTGACGGCATTGTTGACGATTCCATTACAGACGACATGGTGGAAGCCGCAGCACCTGAAGAAGTGAGCGACGACGAAGAAAGCGATGACGAGGAAGAAGGCAACGACGGTGGTACCACCTCCGGCATGTCGGCCCGTCAGCTTGAAGAGTTGAAGAAAAATTCGCTGGCTGTGTTCTCTGAAATTGAAAAGCAGTTCGCCAAACTGAAAAAGGCGCGTGGCGATGGCGGTTACAATTCCGCAGCCTACAAAAAGGCCAAGGAAGCGATTGCCGAGCAGTTCATGAAGGTTCGTTTCACTGCGAAACAGGTTGAGCGTTTGTGCAGTATTTTGCGTGAACAGGTAGACAGTGTTCGCAAAATTGAACGTGAGATTTACGACATCGCTGTGAACCGCGTGGGCGTGCCTCGCGAACGGTTCCTCGACAAGTTCCGTGGTCACGAGGTTGAAGCAGCCTGGGTTGACACCTTCAGTGGATCAAACGCTGCATGGGCGGAAACCTGGCTGCGCAATGTGCCTGCCATCAATGAATTGCAGCAGAAGCTTGTTGCCATTCAAGATGCCGTGTCATTGCCGCTGAGCGACCTGCGAGCCATCAATCGCCAAATGGTATCCGGCGAAAACCGTGCCCGCCTCGCCAAACGTGAAATGATTGAAGCCAACTTGCGTTTGGTGATTTCCATTGCCAAGAAGTACACCAACCGTGGCTTGCAGTTCCTTGACTTGATTCAGGAAGGCAACGTGGGCTTGATGAAAGCGGTGGACAAGTTTGAATACCGCCGTGGCTACAAGTTTTCAACGTACGCCACATGGTGGATTCGCCAGGCCATTACCCGTTCTATTGCTGACCAGGCGCGCACCATTCGTATTCCGGTGCACATGATCGAAACCATCAACAAGATGAATCGTATCAGCCGCCAAATTTTGCAGGAAACAGGTATTGAGCCCGACCCGGCCACACTGGCCGAGCGCATGGAAATGCCTGAGGAAAAAATTCGCAAGATTCTGAAAATCGCGAAAGAACCCATTTCGATGGAAACACCGATTGGCGATGACGACGATTCACACCTGGGCGATTTCATCGAAGACAACCACACTTTGGCTCCGCAAGACGCAGCGCAATACAGCAGCCTGCGCTTTGTAACCAAAGACGTGCTGGATTCACTGACCCCACGCGAAGCCAAAGTGCTGCGCATGCGTTTCGGTATTGAAATGAGCACCGACCACACGCTGGAAGAAGTGGGCAAACAGTTTGACGTAACCCGCGAGCGGATTCGTCAAATTGAAGCCAAGGCACTTCGCAAGCTGCGTCACCCCAGCCGTTCAGACAAGCTGAAAAGCTTCCTGGAAGGCGAATAAGTTGGTTTGAAAGGTAAAAGGAGGGGCCTCTAGCTCATGCTTGGTTAGAGCAGCGGACTCATAATCCGTTGGTGCCGTGTTCGACTCACGGGAGGCCCACCAAAAAACGAAGGACTTGGATGCAGCACACGCATCCAGGTCCTTTTTTTATCACCACACCATTGCGCAATTAGTCACACACGGTATTGGTGGTCCATTGCCCAACGTTGTTTAAGGTGATCACACCACATCGGGCGGCTCGCGCGTCGATTGGGGCTGCAGTGATCGTAAAATTCCTTAAATTGGCTGCAGGGTTATAGGTGATTGTGTATACGCCGTTATCATCTCTCGGGCTGGTCGTGAAAGGCAGCACGACGGTCGAGGTGGGGTAATTGTTTGTTCGAAGGTACTCTCTTTCCAGGAAATTGGTCAGCTCGAGCAGGTCGTTCCTGGCGGTGCGATACCAGGTTTTTTCCAACGCGTCATTGTTGTTGAATATGCTGAGTGTGGCCAAAACGCCGATGATGGCGACAACAATCATTATTTCTATCAACGTGAAACCGAGTGCTTGTCCAGCTTTTTTAAGCTTAATATTCTTGTTCATCTGCGGAAGTCCTCGCGCCATACTTCTTCAACTTTTCGGGGCCGAAAAGCGGTGTGATTAAGCAAAACAATGTTGGGTTGTACAAGCAAACGTTGCTCATAAAGCTCTGATACGAAATGTTGGTCCACATCACATTGTTTGAAGGTGCCGTTGCCTTCGGCCGCATAAATTATGTTGCCGCAGGCTGACCAGGTGGGGTCCATGATGCCAATCCGGTTCAGGTGATAGGCACCGTTGCTCTTTCTGCTGGAGAAATAAAGGCGGCCATTGAACTGAAAAGCATCCTGGTGCCGTATTTCTTCCCCGGGTTCAAGGAAAATTCTCCAGATGTTCTGGTTGTTCCAGTTCACCCGTATTGTATTGGGGTTGCCCTCCAAGGCTCGACCACCATCCCCATCCGATTTGAAATAGGCGCCTATCGTAGTGAAGTCCTTATACACAGGTTCTTCAACAGCGTCCTCCAGGCCCTTGCTCCACAAGCCCACCACTTCCGGGACAGATCCGTTGTTTTGGCGAGAAGTCACGAAACTAATCACGCTGCCGCCTTTGGGGTGCCTCATGACGGCTGGTTTTGATGAAACGAACACTTGTTGGTTTGGGTTCTTTGTTTTGTAAATCACTTGTATGCGATTGGATTTTCCCACGGGTTCTTCCAGCTTGAATCGGACGATTTTGCCGCTTGAATCTGCGGCGTAGGCGATATCCACCGTTCCTCTCAGATCATGGTCCGTAAGCGATGGGGCATAAAGACCCCGAAATGGTGATTCCTCGCCACCGGCCGGAACATCGAACGACAGTTCCACGTCGCCATTGAAAAGATCGATGCCCAGTAAAGTGCTGCTGTTGCTGATTGAACCCAAGCCATTTCCGATAAACACCATGTGCCTGGCACCACCCCTAACCTTGGCTCTGGTAATTTCCACCATGCCTTCGATGTGGCCAATTTTAGTGCCTGAAAAATGTTCCCAAAGCACACTGGGGCTTGCGCTGCCCCCGGTTATGTCAAGTGCATACAAGCCTTTTAAACCTTTGCCCAAGGTGCCGACCAAAATCGTTCGCTTCGTGCCGGAATTGTCTTTGGCTGTGTAAATGGCAATTTTTCCGTCGACCGTGTGCAATGGCCGCTTTGATGTGTCGTAACCTGGTTCAGTCACCAACATGTTCAAATTTGGAAGCACAGCGCTGGGCATGTATGCGAATTCTTCCTCGCCGGTGTTGGCGTTGATTGCGTGCAGCATGCCGTCGTCTGCGCCAAAGTAAACCACCTGTCTGCTTCTGCCGTGGTCGTAGTACATCATGTTGGAATTAATCACCTGCCCCAGTTTGCTGGTTCGAACAGTGAAATTACCCGGCGGGGTCTTTCCATGCATGTAGTTGATTATTTGATTGGCTCTGATTGGTGTTGGATCAATTTTGCCTCGAAGTGTCGGAGGAATTTTGGTTTCCGAAAAAATATAGGATCCCCTTCCAGCAACACCAAGTGGTTGCAAAATACCATCTCCGGTGATGATCAGCCTGGGTTTTGTTCTACTCTGCAACTTGTTTTTGGCTTGCCAAGCTACATCCGTTGGGCTGTCATTGACCGTTTCAAAAGTGCTGTTTTTGAACTGTCGAGAAATAAAATCGCCGTCAAATCGTTTGATTGTGGGAACTGGTGGATTTTGTTGATAGTACGATGGCGCATACCAAAAAAAATTCTCTCCGCCCCTTTTAAATGTGTCGGGAGGTAGGTCGATCAAATTGCCAATTTGCAGCGCATTAACAGCCCCCGATCCAACAAAAGAACCTTGTGATCGCTTGTCACCTTTGAACTTCACGTCCGCGATTGCGTTCGAGAAAACGGCATTCAATGTTAATGTACCGATTAAAAGGCAACGAAGAATCTTGTTCGGCTTCATTATCAGTGATCCTTTCTTGATGAATTTCATTTGCACGCTTTAATAATAAACAGAGAAGTCGCATTGAACCTTCAGTAACAGCTTCTTGGTAATCTGTGCAGTGGTGTTTGGGTCTATTCCTGTTCCCCGTGCAACGATTCTGACCAGTGCCTGTTCGAAAGGCGGTATGCAGGAATAATTAACCAAAGTGACAATAAAAACGGGTTCACGAGCTGCAAATGGAATTTGCGTTATCAAGGGAAAGTTGGCTTGCCCGCCGTTGGATTCCAAGAAAGCTTTGGAAACACGAAATGCCCGGTTCTGGCTAATTGCGTCGTTGAGGCTAACCTTGTTTTCACCTGGATGAATGCCAATCTTTCTGTATCTGGGATAATCGATGTTCGGATTAAATGGTTTAAACGGAGAAAATTCAGAGGTCAGCCATTGCTCGGCATAATCCACACCCAGCCCAGCAGCGGTGTAAGCAATATCGTAGTCGTTCGATCCTGAGGTTGCACGAACATTCAAGGTGTTGCTTTTAATCCATGATGCGCTGGCTATTGTCCCCAAAAAAAGCGCCAATAAAACCATAATCAAGGCATAGCCTTTGTTCTGGTTTGATTTGTCAATAATATGGCGCATCTTTCTAGTTCCTAAGATAAATTATTCTGTCAAACGGCGTGCGTACCATTTTCTGGCTATAGTCCATGTTTTCAGGATCTGTGTTGGTGCTCGGCGCAACTTGATCACTCGCCACCACGTCGTATCGGTACCTTAAGCTAACCACATCGCCTTTTTCATCTGGATTTCTCCTCAGGAAATTTTCCCCTTTGACGTAAGCATCAGCGTAGCCGTCATCATCCTTGTCTATACCCGCCCAAAAAGTAAGGTTTTCTATTCCGCTGGCAAGCACCACCGTATCAGCTATCGGATCAAGTCCGTTCAGTACGTCCATGTTCTTCTTGATGCCATCTCTTGTAAAACGTCGGCAAGTCACTTTGTCATCACCGCGTCGAATTCGGACATAGTAAAGTTTGCGCGTTGCCGAAAGGTCTCTGCCCGTGCAGTCAAAAGATGAAATGAAATCATCGTTTTGTTCAGCATAAAATCGGTAAAAAAGTATGTAGTTGTTTCTCAGGATGATAGACTCACCCTTTTGAAAACCATATTCTTCGGGAAAGTCAATCAAGTCATTGGTGGTGGGGGAATATTTGTATCCTGCTTTTTTCACTTCGTGATTAATTGATTCTTGTAGTAAACGCGCATTTTCAAGAATTGAAAACATTGCATTGTGAGAGAAGTTGTTGTTGTAGAAATTGGATATGCCAGTGAATGCGGCAGACAGCACAATGGCGCTTAGCGCGACATAGATCATCAACTCGATCAGTGTATAGGCTTCGATTTTTTTATTTTTATTGATTGTCCGAATTATATTCATAATTTGCCCATTAACCTGTAATAGTTTTCGGCTTGGTCTGGTTCTGTTTCGCAGTTATATCCTGTCTCAATGGTTTCATTTCCATCACGCCACATTATTTCTATAGCAATCGCCTTTCTTTGTTTTAAAAAAGTAACGCAACCACGGCCATTTGGAAGCAAGCTTCTCATTTGATTGTGCCAAGCTCGCAGGTTTTTTAAAGCCAATTTATCGTAAATTTTGTCATTCTTCATTTTGTTATTAAGCAGCTTAATTACTTTGTCAACGTCGACTCTTCTTTCGCCAAGCTCGAAATCGTCCACAAATGGTTTGCTCGAACGAACTCTTTCAATCATGTCCAGCGCCAGCATGGAGGCGTGTGCACGGTACTCTGCCGTGGTGGACGACTTGAAAGACTGGATTTGCAAGTTACTTAAGCTGAGAAATCCAATAGCAAAAAGAAAACTGGCAATCACCACCTCTATCAAAGCGGCACCCCGGTTTTTTTTGTTTGGCAGATAAGTTTTCATGTGGTCTCGCGTGGTCGGTTTAGTCTTGGAAGGGTGGTTAGCCGTCTTCAGGCGGGTCTACCGGAGTATTCGCTTGCACACAGGTATTGTTTGGCATCACTTCAGTTGTTGTGTGAATTCGGCGGCTCACTGTCACACGCCTTGTGTACTGGCTTTCGCAGACTGTGAAAATCGCCTCCCTGGGTCTCCATTGGCCGTCTGCTCTTTTGGCCTCCAGATAGCCGGAATTTGAAACCCTGAACACCGCCCCAACAGATTCGTTGGTGGTGAGCAATATTGATTGCGCTGCCTCATTTATTTCGTAAACAAGAACGTCTGCTCCGGTGCCGTCGAAAACCTCGTTGCCGTTGTCTACCCAAACACGCCAGCCCTGTTCCCACCTGCTGTTGATCGCGCCAATGTAGACAAGCTGATTTCTGGCCCGGGCCTCAGCCCGGGCCAATCGAGCGGACGCGGCCAGTTCACGGGCTGTGGCATCGACTCGCGCGGTGTAGATTTGTTCGAATAGTGGAGGAACCATCAAGGTAATCAACACTGCGACGATCGCTATTGCGATCATAAGTTCCAGCAGAGAATAGCCCTTGAGCCGTGTGTTAAGCCGTGTACGAAGCATGGGTTCATCGCTCGATCGAAATATGATATTGATTCTATTAATCATTTTCCGGGTGGCCAATCACCCGTCGAGGTTGATCGTAAGGGGGTAGGGTTAGGTGCCGTGGGGTGACCAAGATATTAAAAAGTGTTCACTAAACTCCAGGTTTTCAATTAATTTAAAAAATCTCAATAAAATCAACAATATAAAAAATAAAATAAGTGTACATTTGTACTCTTCTGAGACTTTATTCTAGTTTTTTCACCAAAATTACTTGCGAAAAACAGGCGTTTTTATGTACATTGGTGCACATCTGTTCACTAATGTGGAAAACGCAATGAGAACCAACAGTCAACTAAGCAACAAAGTAGTCCGCGGACTCTCCAAAATTCTGGGTCAGGAGTTCGTTACTTTCTGGCTTGAGCAAGCGGGTAGCACGCAATCTGCTGACCGTTGCCTGGCCGAGGTGGTGCGCATTGACCGCGAAACAGCCGATGCAGTCAGCCTGTGGTTGCGGCCCAATGCGCTGTTTACTGGTTTTGAGGCCGGCCAACACGTCAACTTAAGCATAACCATTGACGGTGTGGTGCACACTCGTTCTTATAGTTTCAGCAACGCACCCACAGAAAGTGGCCTTGTGCGCTTGACGATCAAGCAAACCCCAACCGGTTTGGTGTCGCGCTTCGTGGTGAACCAAATGGAAGTGGGTGCGGTGGTTGAACTCGGCGATGTATTCGGTGACATGACCCTTGCACACACTCAACCCATGCTGAACCAACAACGCCCCACCATGCTGTTGTTGGCAGCTGGTAGCGGCATTACCCCCATGATCAGTTTGATCGAAACACTGGAAGCCCAAGGCTGGCCTGCCGATGTCACGCTGATGAGTTGGGCACGCAACCCTGATGATGTGTTGTTTGATTCAACACTGAAAGAGAAAACCAACAAACACTTCAAGTATGTGCGTTTGCTGGAAATCGGCGCCAACCTGGCCGAAGGTGATTTGGCTGGCCGCCCAAGCGCAGAACAGTTTGCAGCAGTTGCAGGTAGTTTGGACAACACCGATGTGTACGCCTGTGGCCCTGATGGTTTTATGGCTGCGCTGCGCGGCATTGTGGGCGACACGCCCAAGAGTTTCCATGCAGAGTCGTTTACCCCAATGGCTTTGACCGTGGATGAAAACGCAGAAGTAAAAACATTCACTGTAACCCTGACCAAAAGCAATCGCATTCTGGAAGTGGCCAACAACAAGCCACTGTTGAAGGCGCTGCAAGAGCAGGGCATTAACCCCCCACACGGCTGTGGCATGGGCATTTGCAACACCTGTTCTTGCGAAAAGCTGGCAGGCACCACGCAAAACATGCAGAACAAATCGGTGTGTGGCACCAACAACACGGCGCTGCGTTTGTGTATCAACGCTGCCCAAGGCCCGGTTTCACTGGACCTGTAAAAGCAAAACCTGAAAATACTGGAGCTGATCATGAAAAAAGTTGACCGCAAATTGAGCCCCGCTGAACTGGAACAGTTTGGTGCCGAGATTGAAGCGATTCGCCAAAAGCATTTGGCGGACGTGGGCGAGCGCGATGCCAAGTACATCACCAAGATTGAAAAAGCCGTGCGCTACACAGAAATTGCTGGCCGCGGAATGTTGATGGCTGGCATTTTTCCGCCCGCATTCATTCTGGGTACGCTAACTTTGGGTGTGTCAAAAATTCTGGAAAACATGGAGTTGGGCCACAATGTGATGCACGGTCAGTACGACTTCATGAACAACAAGCGTTTGACTGGCCAAACTTACGAGTGGGACACTTGGTGTACCGCCGACAACTGGCGCTACAGCCACAACTACCGCCACCACACTTACACCAACGTGTTGGGTGAGGACCATGACATTGGTTATGGCGTGTTGCGTTTGTTTCCTGAACAAAAATGGGAACCCCGCTTTTTGGCCAACGTGCCTTTGATGGTGATTTTGGCCACTTTCTTTGAAAACCTGTTGGCGTTGCAAACCCTTGAACTTGAAAAAGTAATCAACGGCGAGAAAACCCTGAAGGAAACAAAAGACCGCGCCATTCCTACCTTCAAGAAGGCTGGGCGCCAAATTGTGAAGGACTACGTGTTCTTCCCGCTGTTGGCAGGTCCCTTCTTTCTGCCGGTGCTGGCGGGTAACTTCATTGCCAACATCATTCGCAATTACTGGACCTTCGTGATTATTTTCTGTGGACACTTCACCGCAGATTCCGAAGTGTTCGACAAGTCCATCATCGAAGGTGAATCGCAGGCCCACTGGTATTTGCGTCAACTCAAGGGTTCATCGAACCTGACTGGTGGCAAGTTGTTCCACATCATGTCGGGCAACCTGAGCCATCAGATTGAACACCACCTGTTTCCCGAGGTGCCTGCGCACCGTTACGCCGAAATGTCGGTTGAAGTGCAGGAAATTTGCAAGCGTTATGGCCAGCATTACAACAAGGCTTCTTTGTTCAAGCAGTTCTCCACCGTGGTGGGCCGTGCGTTCAAGTACAGCTTGCCAAGCCTGAAGCGCAAGAACCAGGAGCCTGTGGCTGCTTGATGTAATCCAATGGCTTTCCCGTTGCGTTATTGGATATTGTGCACCCTCCCAAGGGGTGCATGGTATTGATAACAAACATAGGAAGTCAGCCATGAAAAAACTAATCTCTGTTGCCGTATTGTCTGTAGCCGCAGCCACCCCTGCCTTTGCGCAAGGTCCTTATCTGGGTGCCGCATACAATAGCCTGGCCATCACCGACAGCCGCATCAATGGTGTTGAGCTTGATGTGGATACCCTGGGCGTGGTGGGCGGCTATGAACTTAGCCCCAACCTGGCCATTGAGGGGCGTTTGTTGACCGGTGTGGACGAAGAGAACTCGGGCGCATTCCGTGCCGAAGTCGATTCCTACATTGGCGCCAATCTTTTGGGCAAACTCCCATTGAATAATCAGTTCTCGTTGTACGGCACCTTGGGCTACGGCTTTCTTGATGCCAATATCAGTGGGCCCGGTTTCAATACAAACGACGATGATGGTGGCCTGAACTACGGTGGCGGTGTGATGTACACCGCAGGCAATGTGAACATTCGTGCGGGTTACGAAATGCTTTACGACCGTGACAATGTGGAAGCCGAAGGTTTGAATTTGACTGCGACTTTTGCTTTCTGATTGTGCAAGCCAACAGGGTGCAGCAAGGTGTGCTGCATTCTGTGACTGCCGAACGACACTCGCTGAATGATCTGTCATTGTATGCATGGAAGTGATGGCTTTTAATGAGCCTTGTTGTTACTTTTCTTATGTAACAATACCCCCCACACTTTTTGGGGCTTCTACCATTGGCAGAGAGTGTGAATGATTCGCTTTGTTTTTCTTGTCGGAGTTTTTCTGTCGTCGGTTGCTTATGCTGCGCCGTTGCGCATCGGTGTGTCTGATTCGCTGATGTCGCTGCCCGTGTATGTGGCCGAGTCGGAGGGGTTTTTCGCGAAGCGAGGTGTCGGTGTTGAAATCGTGAATTGCCTGGGTGGCAAGCGATGTTTTCAAAATATGCTCGATGGGAAGACTGAGCTTTCAACGGCAACGGAATTGCCGATGGTTTTTAACAGTTTTACGCGCAGTGATTTTGTCTTGCTAACCACCTTTGCCAGTGCGTCCAACCATGTGAAGGTGCTGGCTAGAAGCAGTGAGCGAATTGATGCTCCTCACAAGTTGTCGAACAAAACCTTGGGGTATGTGAAGGGTTCTTCCAGTCAGTACGTGCTGGATCTTGTGTTGGTATACAACGGAATAGATCCTGGCAATGTAAAGCTCAAGGAACTCAAGCCTGAGAATGCGCTGACTGCCTTGGCCAACAAGGAGGTCGATGCGGTCAGCCTGTGGGAACCCTTTGTTTCCCGAATTCAGCAAGAATTGGGCAGTGATGTACAATTGGTTCCAATTCCAAAGTTGTATACTGAATCATTCAATTTGTTCGCGATGCAGTCGGTGGTCAAGAACAGGCCACAGGAGCTTGAACGGCTGATTCTGGCTTTGAAAGACAGTACGCAGTTTATTCAAACCCATCCGGACAAGGCAAAGGCTTTGGCTGGCAAGCGGCTTAAATTACCGATTGCAATGATTGACAGGGTTTTCGATGATTACCGTTTCCGGCTTGGCTTGAATCGCTCCTTGTATCGAACCATGGAAGGGCAAGCGCGTTGGGCTATTCGTGAGGGGCATGTCAGCAAGGCTTTGCTTCAACCCAACTACGGTAACTTGACGAACCCGTCTTTTCTTAAAAAAGTAGACCCAGGCGCAGTGTCGCTGCAATAAAAGGGAAGCACTGTGCGCGTTGAAACCAAAATCAATCTGGCTACGCTCAGCACGGTGGTTTGCGCGATTGTTTTGGTCTTGGGTAATTTGTTCGTTCTCAGCGAGCAGTTCAAAGGGCTGGATCGCACAGAAAAAGCGCAGACCATTACCCGCCTGTCTTCAAGCCTGTTGGTGTTGACCCAGGAATATGTGTTGTTCAAATCTGCCTCGGTCGCGGAGGCTTGGTTCAGCACCCATCAAGAACTGGAGGGCCTGCTGGCGTCCACGTCTCTCTCATTTCTTCGCCCTCAGGAACTAAACGACATTCACGAAAGCCTGGCAGAATTGAAGCCAATCTTCAATGAATTGAACCGCGGTGATCTATCCGGCAACATCAATCCCGACTTTCTGGAGCGTCGACAAAGTTTGATTGTTGAGCGCCTGATTACGGAAACCTTGATGATCTCGGAGTTGGGTTATCGGTGGGCTGCGCAAGTGAACCAGAATCAGGCCAATAACCTGAAGGGGTTGACCTTGCTGGAATTTATTGGGCTGGGCAGTTTTGTGGTGGTGATTACCATGTTGGTTGTGCTGATGCGTCTGGGCGTGTTGAACCCTTTGGTCAAGCTCAAGCGCACGGCAGATGCAATTCGGCATGGTGATGAAAACGCGGTGTGTGATGTAAATACACACGATGAACTGGGCGATGTGGCGCGGGCTGTGAACCAGATGGCGCACAATCTTGCGCATAAAAATAAACGGCTTCGTGAGGCCAATTCGCGGGTTGAAATGGCCAGTCAGGCGAAGACTGAGTTTCTGTCGAATATGAGTCATGAAATTCGCACACCGCTGAACGGGATTGTTGGTTTGACGTATTTGTTGAAAGACTCGTCAGTGTCAGGCAACCAGAGGTTGCTGTTGGATAGCCTGGAGAAAACGTCGCGTAACCTGATTGATTTGGTCAGTGACGTGCTGGATATTTCCAAGATCGAAGCCGGTAACATGGAGCTGGAGTCCAGGGTGTTTTCCACTTTGGAATTTTTCGACAAGGTGTCGGGCATCATGACCGGGGCCGCAGCCAACAAACCCATCGAATTGATCATCGACCCGTCGGCAGGCATGCCCCTTGAGCTGGTGGGCGATGAGCTTCGTTTCAGGCAAATTGTGGTGAATCTGGTTGGCAATGCAATCAAGTTTACGCAAATTGGCTATGTGCACCTGTCTATCCATGTGTTGTCCAACATAGATGGTGTGTGTCGTTTGCGTGTTCAGGTGCAAGACACCGGTGTGGGCATTTCCCCTCAGGGGCAAGCGAATCTGTTTCGCCAATTTCATCAGGCTGATGTTTCGGTGGCGCGTGAATTTGGTGGTTCTGGCCTGGGCTTGAGTTTGATCAAAAAGCTGGTAGAGATGATGAATGGAAGCTTGGGTTTTAGCAGCGAACTGGGGCAGGGCAGCACATTTTGGGCTGATATGGAATTTGAAACGGTCACCACGACCGAGGTTCAGGTTCAGGAAGAATCAAAGAATACCCTGCTATTTGTTTCAGAAAATCCAATGTTGATACAGGCGATGAGCAATGCGGCCTCTTTGGTAGGGCGCAACTTCGAAGCCATGCCCAATTTGAATCAAGCATTTCAGTGGGTGCAGGGTGGAGGCAAGTCGATTGGGGTTTTGCTGGACTTTCCCCGCGGACCGATCGAACGACTGGTCTGGTTGGAGTTCGTGAAATCAATGGGTGTACACGGGGTGCCGTGTGCGGTATTGCTACGCGGCGATGACCCCCCGCGTTTGCTGAGCCAGAAAATCAGTGATGTGTTTACTGCCATCTATGTGAAACCCCTGACGCCGTTACAGCTTCAAAGCATGTTTATAGGTTCACATTCACATTTGATGGATAGAACGGATTTTTCGAATGCCGAAATGGGCAAGCTGAATTTGCTGATCGTTGATGACAGCGAGTTGAACTTGAAGGTGCTGGAAGGCATATTGAGCCGTAAGCAGGCCAATATCACCAAAGCCTACAATGGCCTGGAGGCTTTGTCTTACCTGTTGCAGTTTGGCCATGGATTCAACGCAGTGGTGATGGATGTTCAGATGCCATTGATGGACGGTCTGGAAGCAACGCGCGAATTGCGCAAGCATTCCTTCAATGCAGACTTGCCAGTGATTGGCTTGACGGGTGAAGTAAGCCCCGAAGACGAGAAACGTGCACTGCAGGCAGGCATGAGTGCAGTGTTGCACAAACCACTTCAGCCTGATGAATTGATGCTTTTGTTGAACAAGCTGATCAAGCCTGAGCAGGGCTAGAGTTCAGCTTATTTGGCGGCCACAATCCACATGTTGTCGCTGGTGGGTTGGCGGTCAGCCAGGCCAAACTGAACCACTTTCAAGCCATGGCGGGTCACCAGTGCTTCCAGATTGCTCGGTGTGAAGTAGTTCACGTGATCTGGCAGGCGAAAACCGCACCATTTTTCAGCACGAATTTTTCGGTTCCATGAGCCGTAGTTGGGCACTTTGATGATGACAACACCGCCTGGCTGCAATACCTTGGCCACACCTTTTAGCAAGCCGTCGGGTTCCACTTCATGTTCCAGAAATGCGCTCATCAACACGCCTGCAAAGTGATTGTCGGGTAGTTTTTGAATGCCGTTGAACGCGTTGTCGTGCATGATGCTGCCACCTCTTGGCTCCACAACCTCGCTGGCAGCCTGCGCAAGGGCTTTGGACACTTCAATGCCGTGTGGCTGATATTTGGCAGGCAGGGTTGCCAGCAGGCCGCCTGCGGCACAACCAATATCGAGTACACGCCCGTCTGGAATGTATTTCTCGATCAATTCTGGCAGTTTGTTGCGTTTTAGGACTTTTTGGCGAAAATGTTTAAACGCGCGGCTCAGGCCTTGTTTAACCGGTTCGCGCTCTTCACGCACCTGGCGTTCCGTTTCCGATGTTTTTTCCCACGCAAATTCTTCACTTAGCCTTTCATACACCGGTGCGCACTTCAGGTACACAAACTGGCAGTTGTTGCATTCAATCATCGGCCATTCAGTGTTGCCATAACCCAGCGTTTTGGCATTTTCTGCGTGGGCCTTGCAAAAAGGGCAGCTGCGCGACACAAGGCGTGAACTAACATCCATTCTGGAATTCCCGTGGTTTGTTCATGTGATTTGGTGAAATGTGTTAGTTTGGCAACGGTCTACACACAATCGAAAAAGATTGTACATCACCGGTTTTAGAACGTGGAGGAATTGGATTTGAAACTCTTGTTAAGCTGGGTTCTACATGCTGTGGCCTTGATGGCTGTGGCGTATTTGCTGCCAGGTGTTGTGGTTGAAGGGTTTTGGGCTGCTTTGTGGGCTGCTCTCATTTTGGGTTTGGTGAATACGGTGGTCAAGCCGATCTTGCTGATTTTGACCCTGCCGCTGACCGTGCTGACACTGGGCTTGTTTTATTTCATCCTGAACGGCTTGATGTTTTACTGGGTGGGCTCAATTCTTGATGGTTTCCAGGTCAGCGGTTTCTGGTGGGCTGTGCTTGCGGCACTGCTGTATTCGCCGTTTGCCACCTTCTTAAGCTCGATCCTGCTTCAGGAGAAGGTCAGGGTCGAGCGGATCGATTGATCAGGCCTGCTGTTCGATCTTGAATTTCCCCATGACGGTGTCCATCTGGTTTGACAGGCTTTGCAGTGCTGCAATCACCTGATTCACCTCTTGGGCAACGCCTTGGGTTTCTTCGGTCATCCGGGCTATTTTTTCCACTTGCTGGGCAATCAGGGTGGAAGCGGAGCTTTGTTCTTTCAGGGCTTCAGTGATTTCATTGACTGCCCGCTCTGCATCACCTGTCTGGCTGTTGATTGCCTCCATTTGCTGGTCTGCACCAAGCGAAGATTGTTGCCCGGAATTGATCATTCCCGTCCATCCATTGACCTGTGCAACTGCAGATCTCGTTTCCTCTTGAATGTTTGCAATCAGTGCAGAAATGCTTTTTGTGGATTCTGCGGTTTTTTCGGCCAGTTTGCGAACTTCGTCGGCCACCACGGCAAACCCTCGGCCTTGTTCACCAGCACGAGCAGCTTCAATTGCTGCATTCAAGGCCAGCAAGTTGGTTTGATCGGCAATTGAATGGATCACCTGAATGATGCTGGAAATGTTGTCCGACTGTAGCCCCAGGTTATTAATGCTTTGCGCCAGGTTGCCGGATGCGGTCCCAATTTCGTCCATGGCCAGGCGCGCCTGCTTTACACTTTCCCGGCCTTGAATGGACGATTGGCCAGCCTGACTCGACAAGCCCAGGGCTTGGTTGGCATGGGTGTGTACTTGGCTGATCGATACGGTCAGCTCTTCCACCGATGCAGCCACGGCCGAGGCTGAGTCAGTTTGTTCCTGAGCGCTGGTTTTCACTTGTGATGCTGCGGTGACCAATGAATGTATGGTTTCGGCCATGCGGCTGGACGCGTCTTTTACTTCGCCGACCAAACCTGTTTGTTTCTGACGAATGTGTTCAAGCGCAGCGCGTATTTTGCTGATTTCGTTGTTGCCTTTGCTGTGAACGGGTTTGGACAAATCGCCCAGGCCGATTATTTTTGCATGGGCCAGAATTTGCGCAATTTCTACATTGGTGTCGCGAAACACCACAAAGCCCAAAGCAAACGCCACCAGCAACACAGCCAGTGAGCCCACGCCTGCCTTAACCAAGTCGGCATTCATGCTGGAAATGCGTGTAACAAGTTCGGTTTGAAGCGCCTTGTTTAATTCATTGCTTAGCTGAAAGCTGCTGCTGGTGGTTTCACTGAGCAAACGCACTGTGTCGGCTGAACCATCCAGTTTTTCGGTGGTGTGGTCTTTGGCAGATTCGGTCTGTACCCACGCCTGGATTGATTTCAGACGACTGTCGATGATGTCAACGTGTTTGCGTACATCGGCAGACATATTTCCCCCGGCCGCTGCCGATTTCTCTGTGGCCTCCCGAATTTCCTCCAGCGCTCTGTTCAAAGTGCCAATTCGTGAGCGGGCAAAACTCAAAGTGCCTGCAACATCGCTGTCTTGAATGCGCAACTTTCCTTCAAGGTCTGCAAGGTATTCCATGACACCAGGCAGCTGAAAGGCCATTGGGCTCATCATGTAGTAAGTGGGCAGGTAGGGGTCCAGGGTCAGTTCACTTTCATCGGCAAGCTGGCGAACCAAAGTTACCATTTGATTGCCCAGCGCTTCGGACTGGGCTGGCGTTGCTTGTTTCGACAATGCCGCGGGAAGCAGTTCGACGATTTTGTCGATGTTGGTTTTGGTGTTGGACCAGCTTTCTGGCAGGTCTGCCTTCAGTTTTTTCAGGGTTTCACTGGCTTGACCAATCGATTCAGATTGTTTTTGAGCACGGTCAACAAGAATGCGCTGAAAAGCGGGATTGATTTTTTCCAGGGCAATGGCGCCTCGCAATTCGTTTTCTGAAGAGCCTATCAGCGTGTTGATTTGGGCATACATCTGTTGGAACAGAAAACCAAATGCGACCAGCAATGGCAGTGCAATTAATGCGCACTTTTTGGGTAACGTGAGTGAATCAAGAATGGATTTGAACGGCATACATTTCCCCTGCGCAAGCGGATTTTGATAGACAAATCCAAGTGTGCCGTGCGTGGTGCGGTTTGACATCCCTGTTCAATGGGAACCCGAAATGGTTAGTAAATCAGAAAACCAATTCGGAGAACCCTTGCCAGCTCAGCCGCAGTGCAAGTGCGGTCAGCAGCCAGTCGAGCAGCGTTTTGAACTGGTGCTCGGGTACACGGGTCAGCAGTTTCGCGCCAAACAGGTTGCCCCCCAGTGTGGCAATGCCGATGCCCAGCAGCAGGGGCCAGTAGGCAATCAAGCTGACATCGAGGCTGGCAAAGGCAATGACCTTGATGCCGTGTTGAATGGTCATGGCCATGCCGTGTGTGCCCACCACCATGTGGCGTTCCCATTTGTTCTTTGGCATGACCGACATGACCAAAGGGCCTGTGGCACCCAACACCAGGCTTAAGCCAGTGGTAACGCCACCCGATGCGGCCGGGTGCCATTGGCTTAGGTTCAGCCATGCGGCTTTCCAGGTGGCCAGCAGGATGAAAAGGCCCAGCAAAAGCTGTCCCACCGGAACAGGAATGTACCGTGCCAGCGGTGTGATCAAGGCACCACCGGCAAGCGCACCAAGCAGAAATGGTCTGATGTAAGCCCAGTTAATGTGCTTGCGTTGCACCAGTACCCGGTTGGTGTTGGACATCAGCTGTGCTGCACCATGCAGTGGAATTAACAGCGCCGGGGGCACGAATTGCGCCATCAAGGCCAGCAATACAACGCCTCCGCCCACACCCATGGCGGCAGTAATGCTGGATGTGACGAAGGCCGCCAGGCTGATCAATATCACCAATGTCATGGTGTAGCTTTAATTTGCAAGAACTTCGATCGCTCCGATGGTGGTGCCGGCCAGATCCAGTTCAATGGTGTGAGTGCCCGCGGTGTTGGCCTTGAGGGTAATGAGGGTTGTTTCATTGCCGGGCAGGGGGATGCGTGCGTCCAGCCCTTGCACAATCAGTGAGTCCGTTTCATTGGAGTAAACCAGAAACTGAATGCGCTGGCCTTTGGGGACTTGGATGTGAAACGAGCCCGTGGTCAACTTACCGTCAACAATAGACAAGGATTGCAAGGCCTGTGCTGCATCACCTTGCCCTGTGTCTGGCACAGAAGGTGTACTTTGTGTGGTTTGAATGTAAAGGTAAGCCCCAGCCAGCGTGGCACTGGCAAGGCCCAGGTAAACAAGGGCACGTTTGTTCATGGGTAAGTGGGTGCTCGCTTTAATTTGGTTGTTTCCAATCGGTGAATATACACCTCATTTTGAGGGGTAAAGTACTTCAGAATGCCTTCAGCTGTGCCGTTAACTCCCGTAGCTGGGTGAGGAAACCATGGAAGTTGACAAAAGTGCCGAAGAACAACTGTTGCTGTTAGAGCAGGCGCGGGCTACAGCCCAGGCGCTTGCGGATCAATTGGCCACGCAGGTACATGATTTCCAGCTCGCCAACAGCAAGCTGGAAAAGACGGTGGATTCTCAGCAAAAGGAAATTTACCAAGTCCAATTGATGCTTGACCAAGCCCACCGCGACATCAAGATGCAGTATCTCAGCGCGGTCAAATCCTTCTCCAATCTGATGGAATTGCGGTCCCCAATGTTGGTGGCCCATGGTTTGCGGGTTGCCGAGCTGGCCCGTTTAATGGCCAAGGAAATGCACTGTGGCGACGACGCCTTGCAAGACATTTATGTGGCAGGGTTGCTGCATGACATTGGCAAGCTGGGGCTGAAAGACGATACCTTGTTCAAACCCCTTGTTTCGCTGGACGGCGAATGCCGGGTTGCCCTGATGAAGCATCCGATGAAGGGGCAGTGGGCGTTTCAGGGCCTGTCAGAAATGACGCGGGTTGCAGCGATTATACGGCACCACCATGAACGCTATGACGGGCAAGGTTTCCCGGATGGGTTGGCCGATGAAAGCATTCCTTTGGGGGCCAGAATTCTCGCGGTGTCAGAAGATTACGACGAGTTGCAGATGGGCTGGCTTGCTGCCAAGGAGTTTGATGATCAGCAAGCACAGGCTTTTCTGGTGGGTGCTTCAGGAAAGCGCTATGACCCGGCTGTGATCGCTGTGCTGCCTGCAGCGCTTGAAAAGCTGAGGGCTGCTGAAAAAGCGCATGAAAAAATTATGCATGGCGAGGATTTGTACGAAGGCTTGGTTTTATCCCGCGATTTTGTGGGCCCAGACGGGTTCATGTGGCTGTCAAAAGACCATGTGGTGTCCCGGCACTTCATTGACCGGGTTCGGGAAGGTGAGTTGCAACACAGTGTGTCGTTGAAAATTTACACTGTTAAAACTGCGAATTCCCGAAATACCGCGGCTACTTCAAAAAGCGCATCCCAGCCTGCGAAGCAGACTGGTCATGTTGCGCTCTAGGTTGGCTTTGTCAAGGAATCAGTACCGTGCTGCCGGTGGTGCGGCGGTTTTCCAGTTCGGTGTGTGCTTTCACCACATCGGCCAGCGCAAAGCGCTGGTTGATCTGTATTTTGACTGCACCGCTGGCCACTACGCCAAACATTTCTGCAGCGCTTTCCAGCATCTCAGATTTGTCCACCGTGAAGGAAGCCACGGTGGGGCGTGTAAGCACCAGCGAGCCGCGTTCTACCAGCCATTGAAGGGGAACAGGGTCAACTTTGCCACTGGCATTGCCAAAGCTGACCATCATGCCGCGCGGTTTCAAACAGTCCAGTGATTCCACGAAGGTGGCTTTGCCCACGCTGTCGTAAACGACAGGCACGCCCTTGCCGTCGGTCAGTTCTTTCACGCGTTTAACCACATTTTCTTCGCTGGTCACAATTACTTCCGCACAGCCATTGGCCCTGGCCAGTTCCGCTTTTTCGTGTGTTGATACGGTGCCGATAACACGCACACCCAGCGACTTGGCCCACTGCGTGGCAATGGTGCCTACACCACCGGCGGCCGCGTGGAACAGAATGGTTTCGCCGGCCTGAACCTTGTAGACGCGGCGTAGCAGGTACTGGGCTGTGAAGCCTTTCAACATCATTGCTGCTGCGGTGTCGAAATCAATGGCGTCCGGAATTTTCACCAAAGGGTGCGCGGGCATGTTGCGCACAGTGCAATACGAGCCTACAGGCCCTGAGCCATAAGCCACGCGATCACCCACTTTCAGGTCGGTAACGCCTTCGCCAACCGCGCGCACAATGCCTGCGCCTTCGGTGCCTGGGCAGCAGGGCAGGGGTTGTGGGTAAACACCGGTGCGCCAATACACTTCGATGAAATTCAGTCCAATCGCTTTGTGTTCAATTTGTACTTCGCCCGCTTTGGGAGGGTTCACCTCGATGTCTTCCATTTTCAGTACATCGGGTGCGCCTGGATTGTAAAAGCGAACAATTTTTCCTGTGCTTGTGCTCATGTTGTTACTCCTTTTTTTGCTTGTTTGTTTGCGCCCGCCAGAAAAAAAGACGGCGCCCAAGAGCGCCAAACCCACGCCCCAAGTCGCGGGTGATCGTTACAGCAGCCGTTACAAACGTTTGATCAGGCTGGAGGTGTCCCAGCGGTTGCCACCCATGCCTTGTACTTCCGCATAGAATTGGTCAACCAGCGCGGTCACCGGTAGCTGGGAACCATTGCGGCGGGCTTCTTCAAGCACCAGGCTCAGGTCTTTGCGCATCCAGTCTACTGCAAATCCAAAATCGAATTTCCCCTCCACCATGGTTTTTCCACGGTTGTCCATTTGCCAGCTTTGGGCCGCTCCCTTACCAATCACGTCGAGGGCCTTGTTCACGTCCAGCCCCGCATTCATGCCGAACTTCAGTGCCTCTGCCAACCCTTGCAGCAAGCCAGCGATACAAACCTGATTCACCATTTTGGTCAATTGCCCCGCACCAGCGTCGCCCATCAGGGTCACAGCCTTGGCGAATGCTGCAATTACGTCTTTGGATTGCTCGAAGTCAGCATGTGTTCCCCCACACATCACGGTCAGTTGGCCATTTTCCGCGCCAGCCTGCCCACCTGATACCGGGGCGTCGATGAAACCGAAGCCCGCATCCTTGGCATGTTCAAACAATTCACGCGCAATTTTTGCGCTGGCGGTGGTGTGGTCAATGAATACCGCACCGGGCTTCATGCCATGGAACGCACCATGGATACCAGTGCAAATTTGTCGCAGATCATCGTCATTGCCCACGCAGGCGAAGACGAAATCCTGGTTGGCTGCCGCTTTTTCAGGCGTGGTGGCGATTTTGCCGCCGTGCTGTGCAACCCATTTTTCTGCCTTTGCCGAGCTGCGGTTGTACACGGTCACTTCGTGACCTGCCTTTGCCAAATGCCCTGCCATTGGATAACCCATGACGCCCAAACCCAGAAACGCAACTTTGAAACCCATATACCCACCTGAAGAAAGTTTTAATTCTTGAGGAAACTGTATCGGATTCGTTTTGTTAATGC
>Ga0209024_1000626_pt1 | contig 51087 bp, 38 predicted proteins | sample AutmiccommunBRH5_FD_187380 | JGI IMG/M metagenome (GOLD analysis project Ga0209024, IMG submission 187380) | Deep subsurface microbial communities from Mt. Terri, Switzerland - Autotrophic microbial communities BRH/5 (SPAdes) (version 2) | ecosystem: Environmental > Aquatic > Deep subsurface >... | reverse complement strand
ACCAATTGAACCTGGCAGGCGCTGAACGAATGCTGAAACACCTTCGTTGCCCTTGCCGCCCAAGCCCACGGGCCACTTTACGGCAGTACCTTCACCAACAGTGCTCTTCCAGTCAGCGCTAACCTTGCTCAGGTAGTTCGTGAAAATGAAAGTAGTACCGGAACCATCGGCACGACGAATCACGCTGATGTCTGTTTCAGGCAGGTTAACACCTGGGTTCAGGGCAACAATTGCCTTGTCGTTCCACTTGGTAATCTTGTTCAGGTAGATGTTGGCCAACACTTCGCCAGTCAACTTCATCTGGCCGGGGGCCACGCCCTGCAGGTTCACAACTGGCACAACACCACCGATCACGGTTGGGAACTGCATCAAACCTTTTTCTTTCAACACTTCAGGTGTCAAAGGCGCGTCAGACGCACCGAAGTCTACTGTCTTGGCCGTAATCTGCTTGATACCACCACCGGAGCCGATGGACTGGTAGTTCACCTTGTTGCCTGTTTCCTTGTTGTAAGCATCAGCCCACTTGGAATACACAGGTGCAGGGAAAGAAGCGCCAGCACCAGTAATTTCGGCGGCGTTCACGGAAGTCATGCTCAGGGCCAGAGCGCCTGCAGAAATCGCTGTAGCGATTGTTTTAATGTTGAACATTTTTTCACCTCACTTATTAAAGTATGGTCATACTGCCGCACAAATATTTCAGAATCATGACAAAAATAAGGCATTAATATAAATGTCAAAAAACCACACCCAGCTGCCTGAGTGTGGTTTTTTTGCAATCAAGTCAAGGGCTTACCAAGCACGATCAGCCAAATCGGCCAGTAATGTAGTTTTCAGTTTCCTGCTTCCTGGGTTTCAGGAAAATTTGGTCGGTTACACCAAACTCAATCAACTCACCCAGGTACATGTAGGCCGTGTAGTCGGAAACCCGGGCGGCCTGCTGCATGTTGTGGGTCACAATCACCACGGTGTAATCTTCTTTCAATTCGGTAATCAGCTCTTCAATGCTGGCCGTGGAAATCGGGTCAAGCGCCGAACAGGGTTCATCGAGCAACAAAATTTCAGGCTTGATCGCAATGCCGCGTGCAATACACAAACGCTGCTGCTGACCGCCCGACAAGCCATTGCCGCTTTGGTGCAGCTTGTCTTTCACTTCCTTCCACAACGCGGCCTTCGTCAGCGCCCATTCCACACGCTCTTCCATTTCCCCCTTGGACAACTTTTCGAACAAACGAACACCGAACGCGATGTTTTCATAGATCGACATCGGGAATGGCGTGGGCTTCTGGAACACCATGCCAATTTTGGAACGAATCAGGGCAATGTCTTTCTTGCTGGTAATCAGGTCTTCGCCGTCCATCAAGATCTGGCCCTCGGCACGCTGCTCGGGGTACAGCGCATACATTTTGTTAAATGTGCGCAGCAGGGTGGACTTACCACAGCCAGACGGACCAATAAATGCCGTGACCTTTCTTTCCGGAATCGTCAGGTTGACCGACTTCAGCGCATGAAAATCGCCGTAATAGAAATTCAGGTCTTTGACTTCCAGCTTCGTTTTCTCGACAACAACTTCTGTATTGGGCATTTTTAGGCCTTGAATGGTCAATTATTTTGAGTTCTTCAACAGCGAACGCGCGATGACGTTCAACACCAACACGCCCGCAGTGATCAGGAATACACCGGCCCAGGCCAGTTCCTGCCACTCTTTGAAAGGGCTCAGCGCAAAGTTGAAAATCATCACAGGCAAGTTCGCCATCGGCTTCATCATGTCAGTGTTCCAGAACTGGTTCGACAGCGCTGTGAACAACAATGGTGCGGTTTCACCCGCAATGCGGGCAACCGACAACAAAATGCCAGTCAAAATGCCCGCGTAACTGGCCTTCACGGTGATCGCCATCACCATTTTCCATTTGGGCGTACCCAGTGCAAAGGCCGCCTCGCGCAGGGCGTCTGGCACCAGGCGCAACATGTTCTCGGTGGTTCGAATCACAATCGGAATTTGAATCAAGGCCAAAGCCACAACGCCCGCCCACGCCGAAAAGTGACCCATGATGCGCACCATCACTGCGTACACAAACAGGCCAATCACAATAGAAGGGGCTGACAACAAAATGTCATTGATGAAACGAACCGACGCAGCCAGCTTGTTGTCTTTGCGCGATTCCGCCAAATGCACGCCCGCCAAAATACCCAGTGGCGTACCAAACAAAGTGGCAAAACCCACCATCAGCAAAGTGCCCGTAATTGCGTTGGCCAGTCCACCACCTTCTACACCGGGAGGCGGGGTCATTTCAGTGAACAGGTTCCACGACAAGCCATTGATGCCCAAGGTGACCGTGGTGTACAAAATCCAGATCAACCAGAACAGGCCGAAGGCCATGGCCGCCAGCGACAGTGTTAGCGCGATCGAATTGACCAATTTGCGTTTGGATTGCATTTTCAAACGCATTTTCTCGTCGGTGGCCACGGTGGTCACCAGGTTTTCTTTCGAAATCGCAGTGGGGTCTGTGTAAATACTGCTCATGGCTTATCTCCCGTTGCTCGACAATTTGGCCAGCAACAGCTTGGATGCCACCAACACGAAAAACGTGATCACAAACAGAATCAAGCCCAGTTCCATCAACGCCGAGGTATGCAAGCCTGCATCGGCTTCCGCAAATTCGTTGGCCAACGCAGACGTAATACTGTTGCCCGGCGAAAACAAGGAAATGTCATTCAGGTAATTGGTGTTACCAATCACAAATGTAACGGCCATGGTTTCACCCAAGGCGCGGCCCAAACCCAGCATCACCCCGCCGATCACGCCCACTTTGGTGTGGGGCAACACAATTTTCCAGATCACTTCCCAAGTGGTACAACCCATGCCATAACCGGCTTCTTTCAACATCACAGGGGTTACTTCAAACACATCGCGCATCACAGCTGCGATGTAAGGGATGATCATGATGGCCAGCACCACACCCGCAGTCAGCAGGCCGATACCAATGGGCGGGCCAGAAAACAGGGCGCCGATCACAGGCACCTGCCCCAAAGTGGAACCCAGGGGGCCTTGCACATACTTGGCAAAGATTGGCGCAAACACCAGCAAACCCCACATGCCATACACGATCGAGGGCACAGCCGCCAGCAACTCAATGGCGGTGCCCAACGGGCGGCGCAACCAAGGGGGCGACAGCTCGGTGAGGAACAGGGCAATACCAAAACTGATGGGCACGGCAATGACCAAAGCAATGAAGGAAGTCACCAAAGTGCCGTAAATGGGCACCAGTGCACCGTATTCATCAATGGGTGGATCCCAATTGGCCGTAAACAGGAAATCAAACCCAAATGCGGTGATGGTTGGCCAGGATGCAACCATCAGCGACGCAATGATTCCGCCCAGCAACAACAGGGTGAACACGGACGCTCCGCTGGTCAACAGGCCGAATATGGCATCGCCCCGTTTGGTCGGAACCTTGATCGTCGAGTTATTGGACATGTTGGTAAATGGTTAATCCAGCTGAAGCTTTCATGTAGACCCACAAGGGTATCCAAGAATTATGACAAATAAATGACAAAAATAAGACTTACCCATGAAATCGAATACCAGGGCAAGTCACCGGAATGGAAATTCAGGCCGGTTTTCGCTTCATGAAAGTAATTGGCACCACCGAAGGGGGCGGGCTATTGAATATGTCTTTGCGCATTTTACCCATGATGTGCATTTCACAGGGTTTGCAATCGAATTTCAGGGTGTACTTTTGGTCACCATTGACAAGCACCATGGGGTCGGCCTTCACCTGCCCCTGCACGCCACTAACACCCTTGGCCTGTTTTGGACACAAATTAAACGAAAATCGCAGACAATGCTTGGTGATCATGACGGGCACCTCACCAGCCTCCTCGTGCGATTCATAAGCTGCAGCGATCATCTGAACGCCATGTTTTTTGTAAAATTCACGCGCCTTGTCGTTGTAAACATTTGCCAAAAAACTGAGCGACTTTTCAGGGTACTCCACATAAGGCTGCACCGGCTCCTTGCGGGGCGGTCGCTGCCAGGCAGCCACACGGGCCACGTTCAGGGCTTCAATGGCCTCGCGGCGCATGGCATTCAAGGTGCTGGCAGGCACAAACCAGGGTTGGCTTAGGTGCACATTCAAACCCAAAGCTGAGAAATCGGTACCCCCCAGCTTTCCAAGGTGGGTTTTAATACTTTCCACCGCTGTGTCGGCTTGTTTGGCCAGCTCCAGCGCCATTTCAACCTGCGCAGTGGCAGCAACGCCGTCTTCATCGGTCAGGCTTAGCTGCAAGCCTTTTAGCACATCGCCGTCCATCCACTCGGTCAAGGTCAGCCACAAACCAATTCGGCGTTCGGCGCTTTCTTTGTTCAGGGCCATGTCCCAGGCGTGGTCGCGGTTACGGTGCATGGGCAGGCCAGCCTTCAAACCGTCGTAGCTGGCAATGGGGTCTTTGGGAAACACCCGGTACACCGCCTGCCCCTCGCCTTTGCTGTGCAATTTCTCGGCACGGTTCACATGCAAGCCCATTACTTCGCGCTTGCGCATGAAATTCAGCCCGTCGCCATTGTGCAACTCATCGCCGGTTTGAATGTCGATGCTTTTGTCATTCACCGCGATCACATGGCCCACTGGCTGGCCAATAAACTTGGGTGAATCAAAGGCACCAATGTCGATCTTGCGGCCACTGGCGAAGTAATCGGTGGAGCCACGGTGAAAATTGCGGTCGGGGTCTGGACGAAAATAGTGGCGGGTGGTGCCGCTGGATGCGCGGGTGAACTCGCCGCGCTGCTCCATGATTTCATCGAGCAAAATCCTGTAATGGGCCGTGATGTTTTTCACATAGGCCATGTCTTTGTAGCGCCCTTCAATTTTGAAAGACCTTACGCCCGCATCAATCAAATGTTCCAGGTTGCCGCTTTGGTTGTTGTCTTTCATTGACAACAAATGTTTGTCGAAAGCCACCACAGCACCACTTTGATCGGTCAGCGTGTAGGGCAGCCGGCAGGCTTGTGAACAATCGCCACGGTTGGCGCTACGGCCAGTTTCAGCCTGGCTGATGTAACACTGACCGGAGAAAGCCACGCACAACGCGCCATGAATAAAGTATTCAATGGTGGCCGAATTGCCCACAGCGTCATGAACCGCTGCTATTTCCTGAACAGTCAATTCACGCGCCAACACCAGTTGAGAAAAACCACTGTCAGCCAAAAATTTTGCTTTCTCGACCTTTCGAATATCGCATTGTGTGCTGGCGTGCAGCTGAATGGGCGGCAGGTCCATTTCCAGCAAACCCATGTCTTGAATAATCAGCGCATCAACACCCGCGTCATAGAGTTGCCACACCAGTTTGCGGGCCTCTTCCAGCTCCGCATCGTGAAGAATGGTGTTGATGGTTGTGAAAATTCGGGCGTGGTAGCGGTGGGCAAACTCCACCAGCTTCGCAATGTCTGCCACCGAGTTGGCTGCATTGGCGCGCGCGCCAAACACCGGGCCACCCAGGTAAACCGCGTCTGCACCGTGCAGAATCGCCTGGCGACCAATTTCAACGTCGCGTGCAGGGGCAAGCAATTCCAACTCGTGTGGCAACAAACTCATGATTTCACTGGCAATTTCAAACAAAGGGTGCCCATTATTTCAAAAAGCCGGCCTGATTGAAAGCAAAACCGTGATTCCCACGCCGGGTTTACAACACCCAGTACAGGGCCAGCGGCACGAATATCAGGCTCATCAGGTTCCCCATCATCACCAGCGAGGCCACACGGTGGGGCTGCAGGCCGTATTTCTCAGCAAATACAAAACCAAGCACCGCGGGGGGCAAGGCACCAAATACGATCAACATGGCTGCGTGCTCGGGGCTTAGTGGCAACAACCACACACAAACAAACGCGAGAACAAGACCCGTCACCGGGCACAACACGCCACCAATAACACCCAACTTCACATCCGAGAAATCGGCTTGGGTCAAACGCACCCCCAAAGCAAAAAGCAGCAATGGAATAGACACGTCACCCGTCATGTCAATCGCGAAATACAGGGGCTCCCACACCTCGATCCCCAGCACGCTGATCAACAAACCCACCAGCGATGCGGCAATCACGGGTTCTTTCCACAAATTCCACACCCGGGCGTTTGGGCTCATCATCCACGTGCCCAGCGAATAATGCAGGGTGTTGCCTACAACAAACAACATCACCGCCGCGGGCAGCGCCTGCTCGCCAAAGGCCAGAATGGCCAGAGGCAAACCCATGTTGCCGCAGTTGCTGAACATCATCGGCGGCACAAAAACACGGCTGTCGATCCCCAACAAACGGCCAACGGGCCAAGCCAGCAAACCCGAACCCAAAATTACTATGGCCCCGCCCACGGCCAGCAACCAATAGGCTTCAATGTCGAACGATTTGCTGGCCAAGGCTGAAAACACCAGCGCCGGTACAAAAATTTCCATGTTCAGCTGGTTGGCAAACCGCATGTCTGGCTTCTTGACTCGCCCGTACCAATAGCCCAAGGCCACCACCGCAAACACCGGAAAAATAACCGCAACAATGCGCAATAACATGGGCAGGCCGTTCAAAGAAAAGACAGGGAAGGCGCAGTTTACTGCAAGCACCTAGGCAGGGCGATTCGGGTTTGTATTGAACAGCAGCTTCAAAGCGGGGTGGTTCAGGTTGCGAGGGTGGGTAAATGCGAAAAAATCTTCAACCACATCGCCAGCATCGCCCATGTGCACCACCGTGTGGTCGCGCACCACATCTTCAATCAACAACGCAGGCACGGCAAACAAACCCAAGCCGGCCCTGCCAAAGGTTTCCAGCAAGGCCAGGTCATCAAACTCCCCAACAACCTTGACTTCCACCCCCGCGCTTTCAAGCCAGTGCTCCAGCTTCAGGCGCAGCACATTGTTGCGAGACGGCATAAGAAATGGTGCGTGTTGCAGGCTGTGCGGAAAATTTGCCTGGTATTTCGCCTTCAGCGTGGGGCTCGCGAAAATGCGCACCGGATAAGTCAGCAACTTCGCCACCTGCAGGTGCGCCGTGCCCTGCCCACCAGGGCGCTCGGCCAGCACCACGTCCACACTGTGTTGCACCAGCTCTGAACACAGCGCCTCGAATCGCCCTTCCTGGCACACCAGCCGCACCGGGCGCTGCATGCCCAAAATCGGCTCGATCATGTGAAACGACACTGTTTTTGGCAAGGCATCGGCAATGCCCACTGACAGGCGAAGGGTGTAATCCAGCTGCTCATCGCCCAGGCTTTCAGCCATTTGCTCACCCAACTGAAATATTTGGTCGGCATAACGCAAGGCAATGCGCCCGGCCTCGGTCAGCCCCAAACCCCGACCCACGGGCTGGAACAGTGCACGCCCCAGCGTTTGTTCAAGATGCGCGATCTGGCTGGACAAAGTTTGCGCCCGAAGACCAAGCCGCTCGGCAGCAGCGGTCAGGCTGCCCGTGTTGGCCACCATCCAGAAATAGCGCAAGTGATGAAAATTCAGATTGGTAAGCTTCATTTATACTTCGATTAATTCGAACATTTAATAAGCAATTGTTCCATTTATTCTTACATTAAATCCACGTACACTTCAACTGTCTATTTTCCCGAACTAGGAACACGCATCATGAAACGCATTGTTTTATTTTTAGCCACCAACGTCGCCATCATGGTGGTGCTGGGCATTACCGTGCATGTACTGGGTCTGAACCAGTTCATGGCGGGTGGGCAGTTGAACCTGAGCATGTTGCTGGCATTCAGTGCAGTGCTGGGCTTTGGTGGCTCCTTCATCAGCTTGTTGATCAGCAAGAAAGTGGCCAAGTGGAGCACGGGCGCACAGGTCATTGAAACCCCGCGCAACCCCACCGAACAGTGGCTGGTTCAAACCGTGGAGCGTTTTGCCCGCAAAGCCAACATCGCCATGCCGGAAGTGGCCATTTACGAAGGCGCGCCCAACGCGTTTGCCACCGGCCCCAGCAAAAACAACTCGCTGGTTGCTGTAAGCACTGGCTTGCTGCAAAGCATGAGCCGCGAAGAAGCCGAAGCCGTGCTGGCCCACGAGGTGGCGCACGTGGCCAACGGCGACATGGTCACATTGACCCTGATTCAAGGCGTGGTAAATACATTTGTGTTTTTCCTGGCCCGTGTGGTGGGATTTGCGGTGGATCAATTTCTGCGCAAAGACAATGAGGAATCAAGCGGCCAGGGCATGGGTTACTTCATCACCGTGATCGTGATGGAAATTACGCTGGGTATCCTGGCGTCGATTATCGTGATGTATTTCTCGCGCCAGCGTGAATTCCGCGCCGATTCTGGCGCAGCACACCTCATGGGTTCCCGCCAACCCATGATCTCCGCCCTCAAGCGATTGGGCGGTATGCAGGCCGGTGAACTGCCATCGAACATGGCCGCATCCGGCATTTCGGGCAAAAGGGGCATCATGGCATTGTTCAGCAGCCACCCACCGATCGAGCAGCGCATTGAAGTTTTGTCGCAACAACGATAATGGCCAATTAAAAAAGCCCACCAACGTTGGTGGGCTTTTTGGGGTGCTACAGAACCCGGCGCACCTTCCAGAAAGTTTTACGCCAGTACAAATCATCGAGCTTGCTAATGGTAACCCCAACCTTGGTCGAAGCATGCAAAAACTGCCCACCGCCCAGGTAAAAACCAACATGCTTGGTGGTGTATCCAGTGCGGAAAAACAGCAAATCACCCACCTTCAAATTTTCCCGATCAACAGCCTCGCCCATTTGCACTTGCTGGGTGGTAGTGCGCGGCGCATCTACATTGAAATGGCTGGAAAGTGTTTGTTGTACAAACGCCGAGCAGTCAATGCCAGCTTTTGAATTGCCCCCCAGCTTGTAAGGTGTTCCACGCCATTCACGGAACTGCGCCAGCAAGGCTTGCTGCACCATGCCCCGATCAGCAGCATCGCCAACAAACACCGTGCCATCTTCCAGCACCAAGGCATCACCTGGCACTTCCTGCACACTGGCACATCCGTGAATCAGCAATGCCAAAGCGCAAACAAGCAGTGCTGTCCAGGGCATGCGCATCAACATGTCAAACGACCGCCTTTCTTTCGCTGAAACGCAGCAGGCCCTTCACGAAACGGTACAACAACCAAATGCTCAAAGCGATGTACACCAGCATGCCCAAACCAAAAGCAAACATGGTGATCACGGACACCACAAACCAGAACATGCCGATCCAGAACGTGGAAATAAGCCAGTCGTAGTGACTGTAGTAAATGGTGCCTGTGGCCTCGCCGCGCTTGACGTAACAAATGATCAAGGCAATCAAGATGGGGATGAAGGCCGTGAATATACCCACAGCGCCAAGAATATAGGCAATCAACACAATAGTGCGGTTGGATTCTTCCTGGTTTGGAACCGGGTTGGGTTGATAGCTCATCGTGATCCCCCGTAAATGATTACACCTTCAATGCAGCAATACCAGCAAGGGCAATTTGTGCATCCTGGTCTGATTTAACACCGGATACACCCACTGCACCCACACACTGACCATCTACCACGATAGGCACGCCGCCTTCAAGCAAACCATCAACATAGGGTGCAGTCACAAAAGCGGTGCGACCATTGTTGATCACGTCTTCCAGAATTTTGGTTTCTTTTCTCGCCATGGCAGCGGTCTTGGCTTTGGACGGGCCAATGTGCGCGCTCATGGGTGGTGCGCCATCCAGACGAAGCAAACCCAACAGGTGACCACCATCGTCTGCAACTGCGATGGTGACACCCCAGTTATTCTTGTCGGCTTCTGCACGGGCAGCAGACAAAATGGCTTGAACATCGTCAGCAGACAACACGGCTTTGGTTTTCATGAACTCACTCCAATTCGGTTTTAAAAAGTCAACCCGAAGTATGAGGGAGACTTCCCGCGATGGCTACACAGGAAGTCCCTAATTCAAGCAGAAAGCTTAAGGGTTGCAGCTCAAACCTTCCTCTGCTGCGTCACATGAAGCCGGTTTGCCTGCGCCGCCGGTGCCCTCGGTAGCAGGGCGGCCTGGCCCTACTTCCAGTACAACACCGTTGATGATTTTACCAGCCACGTTTTCAGTGCGAACCACGGAGCGGGTTTGCTCTTGGCGCGCCAGTACCACCGCACCTTGCGCTGTGGTCAACGCAGCCGACTCTTGGGGAGAAACCAGCAGCGAACCGTTGTACACCACCGGAACCCGGTTCAAACTGCGTGCACCCATCGTAGAAAAATGCATACGTTCCTTTCGTTCGGGGCCAGCCAAATACACCACCTGCCCGGGCAACAAATTATTTCCCTCAAAAGGCAACACGGTCACAAAACCACCAAAACCGGCCCGGTTCACTTCGCCCACTTCCACACGAATTGCACCAACAGCAGCAGCTTGTCCCACGCCCGAGGACTCACCAAATGGTGCAACGCCGCCTTGCGATCCGCTGGCATTGCCGATGGGAATGGAAAGCGTCAAGCCCGCGAACGAACGGGATGTTCCTGCAGCAATGTCGTTGTACGGGATGCGTGCGCGAATTTGTGACACATCGCCTGTGGTTGAAAGCCCCCGTGCGCGAATCGCCACCACATCGGCCTCAATTCCCATTCCGGCAACTCGCAACTGCACGTCATTGTTCACTGCAAAAAGGCTGGCCCCTTGCTCAGGATTGTAGCCATATGCTTGCCCGTATTTCTTTCCAGACAAAGCGGCGAACTGGCCGTTGATCTGGTTGTTTTTGGTCAACACAACCGACCCGTTTGCCGTGGAATTGAACTGCGTCATCGACCCGGCAGCAGTCAGGATTTGCCCAGACTTTTGATGGATGGAGGTACTTGCCAAGGTGATGCGCCCCAAACCGGTGATGGGATCCACTGCATCTTTGGCGGAAAACACATCAAGTGCCGGCGGCAGCAGCATCGCAATATCAGCCGATGACAATGGACGTGGTGCGCCCTTGGCGGTGAAGGTCAACGTGCCACCCGTTTGCTCGACATTGCCCACCAACAACAATCGACCATCCGCCGTGATCTGGCCACCACGGCTCATCAAGTTCATCACTTGCAGATCACCACGCGCCGCAATATCGGTTTTTTCTGCGGTTGCGCTAACAGTGGTTTGGAACTGGTTGTTTGCATGCTGCAACGAAATCGTGCCGCCAACTGCATTCAGTTTTGCAGCGCCACCCACCTGCAAGGAATCTGTTTGTGAAATGCCATTGGCATTTACCTCCAGGTTTCCATCAAACCGCGATTGCGCAAACACCACCTGCGTGCCTTTCACTGTGGAATTGCCCCCAACGCTCAAACTCAAGGCGCCCGTGGACGTCCCTTTGTCTGCATTCAAATCGCCGGAAGTCGACATTTGGATTGTTTTGCTGGAATCCAGTTGAGTGGTTCCATTGAAGCGGTTCTCCATGTCTTTCAATGCAATGCTGTCTGCCTTCAACACCGCATTGCTCAAGTTCACCAGCTCGTTCTGGGTCAAGGCACCCGTCAGGTTGATATTGCTGCCACCCTCTACAGTGGTGGCGTTTAACACCACGTTCTGCGCTTTCAAACCTAAGTCGCCTTGCACCTGTGCAGCCAGTTTTACATCGGTTGCCTGAATGTTTAGCGAATTTTGATCCGCAATTGACACCACAGGAAGGGAGGAATCTTTTCCTGCAAGGGTTACCTCACCCACAAAATCATTCTTGGAATTGCTCAGATTGACGTTGTCGGCATTCAGCAAGGTTTTCTGCTGAACATGCAAAGCCGCACCTTGCGTTGTCTTTTCTGCAGTCACTGCCAATTGCTGAAGTTTACCCAGGTCGCCCAACACTGCTTCTTTCGACACCAACGTCAAGTCTGCAATATTTGCCCCTTCCACGGCCAATTCGCCCTGGCTGTGCAAAGTGGCCTGACTCGCCAAGCCTTCGCCTTCAATTCGCACAACACCATTCAATGTGTTGGCATTGTTGTCCAACACGATTTGATTGGCCTGAAGTGTCAGGCTGGATTTTGCGTTCAATGCCTTGGTCTGTTGAATCGACTGGGCTTTAATCTGGGCAGGACCATTGGCATTGCCAGACACCACCAATGTATTTTCGTCATTCAGCTTTGTGCTGCCTGAAACATTCAGCACCACCTCGCCTTGAAAGTCATTGGCATCATTCAACAACTCCACAGCAGCGGCCTGCAAATCGGCGCGATTGCGAACAGTCAATGCCTGTGCTTGCGTCAAACGATTTGCCCGCACAGTTAGATCACCAACGTTGCCCTGAATCGACAGATCATGTTTGGAAGATACATCTGCAGTTTCTGCGGACAGCACAACATTGCCACTGGCTTGAATGCTTTCCATCACCAGGTTTTTCGCAGTCGCGGACAAATCGCGACCCACAAAATTGATGTTCAAAGCGTTCGAGTCGACCACGGTAGCGTTGTCTGAATTCACAGTCAGGTGACCTGAGAAATCATTGCTGATCCGGTTCAACTGAACAGTGGCAGCATTGACCTCAACAGCGCCACTGTGATTGATGGAAGCACCTGAATTGATCACCTCGTCCTGAGCGACCGACTGGGCGGTCAATTTCAACACGCCGCCGCCGCGCACATCACCAAGCGTTAAGGTGTTGGCATCCACAATTTCCGCGAACTCAGTCGTGTTCAAATTCAAGACACCACCAAAATCGTTGTTTTTGTTTTCCAACTTTACGGAAGTGGCCTGAACGGTTGTTTCACCATTGAGAGACAAAGATTCACCCTGGGTAACTGAACCCGCATTTAAATGAGTGGATTTGCTGCTCGCAAGATTATCCAACTTAATTTGATCAGCTTGTGCATTCACAATTTCAGCTGTCAGGTTTTTCAGTTCAAGCGCTTTGCCCGCTGTAACATCCAACTGCTGCATGCTGCCTGAAATGGACAGATCGTTTTTATCTTTAATGGCGACGCTGTCTTTTGCCTTGACGTTTACAGCGCTCTGAAAATCATTTTTTTCATCAGCCAGCGTAACCGTATCGGCTGTCAACGTAGCAAGCCCGGTCACTGTGAGCGTGTTCGATTGCTCAACATTTTTTGCTTTGACATTCAGCTGAGCAGAATTGCCCTCCACTTTCAAATCGCCCGCAGCGTGAAGGGTGTTGTTGCCGCCATTGAGTACCACGCTGCCCCGGAAAGCATTGCCCTCTTCGATCAGATTCGCGGTTTTGGTGTTCAGCACCACACCGCGAAGCACATCTACTGCTGCGGATTGCTCAAGCACATTCGAAGTAACACTCAAGCTACCCGCTTGAACGCTACCCAGTGTTACAGTGTTCGCCGCCTGCACAATCAACTCGCCCACATTGCCCTGCACAGCCACACTGTTTGTGTCGCGCAGCAATGATTTGCCTGTCACCTGAAGGGCAACGACACCCTCGAAATCGTTGTTGGCATTTATCAATTCAACGCTTTCTGCATCCAGATCGGTGCGCCCCTGAACCTTCAGCGCGTCAGATTGTTCAATCTTTTTTGCCCTCAGGTTCAAGGTTTTAGTGCTACCACTCAAGGCAAGTTGATTGCTGTCGTGAATGGTCGCCATACCTACATTGTCCAGAACTACCTGGCCCTTGAAATCATTTTCCAGAGCCAGGTTTACTGTGTCTGCAGCAATCGTTATTTCTCCACCAGACTGGTTGGCCTCGGTTTGGGTCACCGTAGTTGCCTGCAAGCGCGCCTTGTCCAACACATTCAGTTTGTTCATTTGAATGGTGGATGCCGTCAAGGTTCCACTGCCCATTTCCAGCTCGCCTGCAGTCAAGGTACCGCCAACAGTCGCATTCAAAACTTGCGAGCGGCCAGTCATGAACAAATCATTGCCATCGACAATGTCTGCCTGCCCGGTCACCGCCAAGTCAAGCGTGCCTTTGAAATCGTTTGATGCGTTTTGCAAGTCAACGTTTTGGGCTGTCAGGGTGGCCTTGCCATTCACCTGCACATTATCTGTTGATGCGGCGTGCCTGATATTGTTGCCTGCGGCATTCAAGGTGCCCACCGTTGTGGAAGACAGGCGAAGGTTCTCGCCGGCCACCGCATTCAACGTGTTGGCGTTACCACCCACTTCAAGATTTTGATCCGAATGCACAGTGGCAAGCTGTGCGGCATTCACCGTAACCACCTCACCGAATACATTCTTTTTGTCGTTCAAGTGGATGTTGGCTGCCGTAATATCGCTGGTTTTCGTTACAGTCAGCGCAGCGGTCTGGTTCACATCGGCTATGGCTTTTGCGGTCAGTTTGTTGGCCGTGCCTTCCAGGGAAATGCTGTTGGCGTCGTGAATTTTTACATCACCCGCAGCATTCAGCACCACGGTTTTTTTGAAGTCGTTACCCGCGTCGTCCAAAGTAACCTTGGCTGCGCTTAAGGTAGTTACACCGTCAACTGCCAAGGCCCCCCGCTGCTTTACATCACCACCCTTCAAGGTCAAATTGCCTGCGGTCGAAAAGCCATTCAGTTGAACCTGCTTGCCATCCAGCACAATCATTTCAGAAGTGAGGCTCGACACAGTCAACGTTTGACCAGCGGAGGCGGATACCGATGCTGCCTTGCCAGCCACTTCCAGATCTTCTGAAGAATGCACCCTGGCCGCACCGCTTAAGTCCAAATTCACCACGCCTTCAAAGCGATTGCCTGAATTGTCCAGGTTGGCTGTACCACCTTGCAGTGTGCTTGTTCCTGTAACAACCACAGCACCATTTTGACCGTCACTGATACCGTTGGCTTTCAAGACAAGGTTGCCCGCCGCAGACAAACCATTCAAGGCCAGTGTTTGCGCATCAATTTCGGCGCTTCTTACCTTGCCCGCAACAATAAGATTGTTGGCGTCGTGCAGCTTAACCTGATCGGTCACCGCGAAGTTAACCTGGCCTTTGAAGTCGTTCCCATCGTTTAGCAACTCAACCTTGCCCGCGTTGAAAGTGCTGGCATTCTCGACAATGACTTTTTCTGCCTGTGCGGAATTCACTTGATTCACTGCCGCAGCGTTCACTGTCAAGCTATTCGCAGTCAGATCGCCCAAAGTTACTTCACCCGGTGTAACCAAAGGCGCGTTCACTGTCAGGGAACCGGCACTGCCTGCAACCGTAATTTTGTTCTTGTCGCGCAACGCTGCATTTGCTTTGTTTTTCAAATTGACTGCGCCAACAAAGTCGTTGCCTGCATTTTCCAGCATGGCGGATGCGGTGCCATCTATGCTTGTATCGCCATCCACAGTTAATGCGGCATCTTGTTTAATTTCACTGGCAGTCAATGTCAGGTTTTCAGTCACCTTCAGAATATTGGCGATTTCAATACGGCCAGCATTTAGTACCGCCTCGTTTGCTTTGCCTGCCACGCGCAGTGTATTTGCGTCATGAAGGGTGGCCAGCCCGCTCACATTCAGGTCCACCAGACCCTTGAAATCGTTTTCTGGGTTATTCAACAACACAGAGGCGGCATTGATGCGGGTGGTGTTGTCGACTGCCAGCCTGCCTCCTTGTTCCTGATCCACGCTGTTGGCCGTCAATGTCAACACACCCGCATGCCCTTCAATGAACAGACTGTTCTTGTCAAACAATGTTGTGGTGCCCACATCAACAAGATCAACTTTGCGCACAAAATCGTTGTCTTTGTTATTCAAGTTGACCGTGCCAGTATTCTTCACGCGTGCTTCAATGCGTGTTTTACCTTGTACCGTCAGCGCGTTGGCCAGATCCGGATTCTGGTCTACTGCGTTTGCTTTCAGGGTGAGGTCGCCTGCTGCACGCAAACCATTGATTAACAGCTTGTCGCCTTCAAGCGTGGCATTGTTGACATCGCCTGTTACAGCCAGGTTATTGATGTCACGCAAGTGCGCATCAACTGATGCGGCCACATTCACCTGGCCTTTGAAGTCGTTGCCTGCGTTGTTCAGTGTTACTGTGTTGGCCGTCAGGGTTGTGGTTTTTCCAACCTCCAGCGTACCCGTTTGAGTAATTTCTTCTGCAGTCAAAACAAGCCTATCGGCTTTGCCGGAAACATTCAGGCTGTTCAAATCTTGCAGTTCTGCAGCGCCCTTCACGTTCAGCTTGAGCTGGCCGGTGAAGTCGTTGCCTGCGTTGTATAGCGTCACTTCATCGGCAATCAGTTGGCTGGAACCCGCCACAGTCAGTGCCGCATTCTGATAAATTCTCTTGGCGTTGACCTGCAAGGCATTCTCGGGATTTGATGCGTTGAATGTGCCGGTGAGCTGAACCGTGTCGCCTTGAATCGAAATCTGGGAAGCCTGGTTAATACCGGCCGTATTAATGACACTGCCAGATCCGTTGATGGAGGCCGTTGCAAGCAAAACGATTTTTCCGCCCGCTGCCAGTACCGAACCAAGCTGGTCAATCAAAGCATTTTCATGCCCAGCCTTGACAGTGAACACCATGTCGGCTCCACCAAGATTGGCAGTCACTTCGCTGGCTGCAATTAAATTCACTGCCGCCGATGCATTCAAGGAACCGTTTTGTTTGATCACCGGCGCCAGAAATACAATGTCTTTGGCATGGATGGAACCCAGGCTTTCAATTTTCCCTGAACTGGTTTCGGCCTTGAATTCAATTAACTGTTCAATTTCCTGTTTGTCATTCTTGAACTTGAATTTGTCATCCACATTCAGGGTAGAAGCAACCAAACTACCCACATTCACCTGAGATTTTGCGCCGAACACAATGCCGTTCGGATTGATCAGGAATACGCGGCCATTGGCTTGCAATTCGCCAAGAATTTGAGACAGATCGCCGCCCACCACTCGGTTCAAAATCACCGAATTTGCGTCAGGCTGCATAAATTTGACCAATTCACCTTCAGCAATTGAAAATTCTTTCCAGTCGACCACGGTGCGATCGACGTGCTGGGTGACCGTGGTTACTTTTCCAACAGACAGGTCAACAGGCGGGGCAACCGTCACTTCCTTGCCTGTAGAGTGATGAAGAATGGGAGCCGAGTGAATTCCCGATGCACACACCAGCAGCACGGCAGCTACAAGGGGCTTCAAGGGAAAGGGGCGATTGGGGGTGCAATTGGGGGTGTACATGGTGCGTACCTTCTTAGAAGTAGTAAACATAAGATGCAAAAATTCGGGGGCTTTGGCGCTTGGGGTCGGAGCGGCGAACACCGGCAAGCTCCCAGGCCAGGCTCAGGTTGAACGTGAACACGTCTGCCCTGTCCCATGCCACACCAATGCCATAACCAGCCAGTTCGGCGTGGTTGTCAAAACCACTTGGGCGTTCACTTGTGTCTTCGCGCAAACGCACGCGCCCTTGGTCATAGAACACATTGAATGACAGTTCCCGGGCGTAGCTTCCAAACCAGTTGGCGGACGGCAGGTAGCGCGCCTCAAGTGTGAACAGGTCGCAACTGTCGCCTGATGTTTCGCCTTGGGCAAATGCGCGCACTGCGGTGGCACCACCCAGTGAACATTGCTCGCTGCTGTCAAGGTTCTCCATTGCATGCTGCCCACGAATCAAGCCCCACAGCATCAACTTGCCCGGCACAATCGATTGCAAACGCCCCAGGGAGTAATTCACGCGCATGGCTTTCAGTTCATCGTCCAGACCAAAGGGCACACCAGCTGGATAATTCACTTTGCTTTCTTCCAGTGTCAGGTTGAAAAAGTTCAGGCCACCACCTGCAACACTGTCGCGGGAATCGCCACTGAAGCCCAACCGGAATGAATCCACTTCTTTGACTGTTTCCAGCCCGGCAAGGGATTGCCTGTCCGTGAATTCTTTTTTGTCGTAGCCAGCCAATGCAAACAGGTTCAGGTTGCGTGAACGAATAACCGGGTACAGGGCGAATGCGCCAATTGATTCCGCGTCACCGTTCAAACCGAGAGGAAAATCGTTGTCGTTCAGTTTGTAGTTCACAGTGGATGCATTCACACCCAACTTCAAACCGTTCGACCCCACCGGCAAGGTGTAACCGAGCAAGGTGAAATCAAGCCCACCCGTTTCAGATTGCAAATAACTAACCGACAAGGAGTCGCCCAAACCAAGTGGGCTTTCCCAGGACATGGATGCAATGCCACGGTAAATACCCGCGTAGCGGGAACCGTTTGCGTCCAGCCCCACACTGCCGGTCAGCGCCCTGTCGTTGCTGGGTGTTGCCACCAGAATTGCTTTGCCGGGCTGGGTGCCGGGCTTGATCGCAAATGACATGCGAATACCGCGCAAGTCGTTGAGCAGAAAAACGACCCGCTCAACTTCATCCACACGAATCACGGAGCCGGGTTTAAGCTGGTTCAAGTGCGCCTGAACAATTTCCTTGTTGACCCGTAGCTCCTCTTCAGGCCAAACCACTTCCACCGACTCCAGTACACCGGGCAACACGGCAATGGTGACCACGCCGTTCTTGATGTCCTGCGCGGGCAGGTAGGCGTAAGCCAGGTACAAGCCCAGTTCACGTTGCAAATACGCAGTCACAACTTGTGCAGCACTGCTGAGGTCTTCGAATGATCGATTGGCGCCAACATAGGGTTTCAAGCGGGCTTCAATGTTATCCAGATGTCTGTCATCAACACCGTCAATCCGGTACCGGGCGACATCGATCGACACGTCATTCATCGGCTTGCCCAGTTCGGGCGCAGGCTGCTTGCCGGTTTGATTGTCAATGTCGGGTTCCGGCTCTGTGTTGCGGGTTTCCTTTGCGGGCTCGGGGTTCAGAAATGGGGCAGGGGTCGACACTTGCGCACTGGCCTGAGAAGACAACACAGCCAGCAGCAACACAACGGATATTCGGGAAAGACACATGACATCAACACTTAAAATGAGGGCGAACCGGATTGGAACATCAAAATTTGAAAACGGAAAATAGGGTCATCGGCATGGCATCATCCATTCGAACTACCCTGCCTAATCAATAAACACCAGAATGCTGCTGAGGTTGTCGGCCCTTCCACCCGCTCGGGACTGGGCAAGCTCATGGATGTGCCCTGCGCAAGCAGAATCGTTGCGAAGGTTGCTGCCTAGCAAAACAAGTTCGTCGTCACTGAAATGCTCCCAAAGCCCGTCAGAACACAGCAAGAACCAGTCGCCCGACAACACCACAAAGGGCGGAGAAACCTCCACCTGAAGCTGCTGTGGCGGCTCGCCAAGTGCTGTGTACAGGGCATTTCGGTTGGTCTCTGGTTGCCCCTGCCGGTTATCGGCCATCCACTGCAAAATGCTGTGGTCTTTGGTTCTGGATTTCAGCTGGTTGTTCTGGAAGTGATAAACACGGGAGTCACCCACATGCACACACACAGCTTCGCTGCTTCGCTGGTTCAACACCAAGACACACACGGTGGTGTGCATGTCGGTCAGCTCGGCATTTGCTTGTTGAGCTTCCAAAATACCGTGGTTCACCTTGTGCACCATCGCAAGCAGTTGCGATGCATTGGCAGTGGGGGCGTGCGTGAAGGCATCCAGCATGGTATTTACAGCGTGTTGCGATGCAACTTCTCCACCCTGGTGCCCCCCTGCGCCGTCGGCCAGTACGCAGACCAGCCAGTCGCCCACACGGCGATGCCCCAAGGAATCCTGATTTTCCTGTCGATCGCCTGTGTCACTGCGCTGGACTACGCGGTACCGCAAGGGGCTGATCGATCCGGATCCACTTAACTGAATGGTCAATTCCATGTGCTGCCCAGTTTTTTGAAGCGCTCGCAGTACAAATCCCAAAGCCTTGCCTTGCGCGTTGCACTTAAACCCAGCGTAAAACCGCCTGTGCGGTTCGCTTCATCGATTATTGTTTGGGGATCCAGTTCGGCATTGACTTGATCGATCAAGGATTGAATGCGCGAAACACTGAGCTGCATGTGCGTTGTCAAATCGTTGTAAGCCTGTTCCAAGGCCTGCTCGGCAGTCAGGTAAGCCGGTGTGGGTTCGGCCAACAAGCGTTGCAAGGCCTCGCCTGCGGAATTTGAGAATTTCAGCGGGTTGTTCCCTTTGCTGGAAATGGTGGTCAAGCTGCCGCCCATTTCCTGTTGAAAAACCCGCCGCGCCTGCAGCAAACGCATGCAACCTTGCACGCTGATTTCAAGCAAATGCTTCAGGTGTGCAAGCTCAGCAGACTGGTCAATAAAAACGCCCTGCGGCGAGGGCTCCACTTTGGATTCAACAGCCCCCTGCTTTCCCACATACATTCGCTGTGCCAGAACCGATTCACGCGGCACATCGTTGACCTGTTCGGGCACATTCAGTTCAGCCAGCAAATCATCAATGTTTAAAGACGGCACCGCACCGGGCATCAATGATTCAAGTGGATCAACCTGAGTTGGTGGCATGAACTCATCGAGCCCCGCCCAATCGCCTGCGCTTGTTTCAAGAACAACAAGGTGCTCGCCAATTTTTAGCGCATCACCCGCCTTCAGGCACACCCTTTGGCCTTGTGGCATGGGCTTGCCATTCACCTGCGTGGTGTTGGTTCCAAGGTCTGTCCAGTGACACTGTCCACCTTCAATTTCTACGCGGGCATGTTGGCGCGATACGATGCGGTTCGGGTCATCAAGCACCCATGCACAATCAGGGGAGCGCCCAACTGTTCCACCGTGCAGTGGAACATTCCAGGAGACCGGGGATTGAACACCCGATGCTGTGAACTGAGCCTTGAAGATGAAACCTGAATTCATGTCATGCCCCATTTAACGCAACACAAACACTTCAGAACCCAACACGCCCACGTGCATGGGCCATTGGTGCAGTGCGCCGCCCTGATTTGCATTGAATTGAAGCAAGGGTTGATGTTCCGGATTGAGCAGTGCATAAATTGACGACTGCCGAACAGGGCGCACAAGCCATTGCGTGGGATCCAGTGCCGCATCATTCAGTGTGTAGTGCGTACACATTTGTTCCAGGTGACTGGCAAAATTACCGTGCACCTGTTGCAGGTCAAGGCCGTAGGCAGCTGCCACCTCACGATTGCGAACCGAAAAATAGGGCAACAACGCAGATACTTTCTGGCCCTGAAACAGGGTCAGCAAGTTCAGAAGAAAATCCTGAATCCGTTCTTGATCATCCGCATCAGCGGGAGATTGCATTACATCCAGATAACGCCAGCGGGGAAATGAAACCGGCAAATCCACTCGCGTATCGAGAACCCGGTTTTTGTTGAATCGTTGCCCGCGCAGCACACTGCCTTGCAGCTTGAACAGTACGTTGGCGTTTATGAAACTGGCCGGCCCCCTGTCCTTTTGGATTTCAACCAGAACCTGGGCCTCGGTGTTACAGGCACTTATAGGCTTGCCACTACTTTGTACGGTGGTGGAAATTGCCTCAACCTGAATGCGGTTCTCGCCGGACTGAATGTATTCATGCACAGGCAGATGCAGCTCCTGACCTGCGGTCAACTTGGCCAGCACCATGCCATTGAGTATCAGCAGTGCATCCTGACCCTGAACACAGGCGCGCAACAACAGGCTTTTATCCATGGCTTAAATCCCATTGCGCCATGGTCAATTCAGTGCCCAGTTCCCAGACACAGGAGCGCCAACCCACCAACGGGTCGATCGATTGCCCGTGCACCACCAGGTCAGAATGAGACAGGGTCAGGAACACACCCAATGTGCGGGTTTCAGGATTGATTTGGGCATGTAGTTTCAGCTTGAGATAACCAGCAACAATTTCCGTTGTATTCACCACGGGCTTGCCCACACACACCACTGAATTGACAAGGACGTGCAAGGGCGCATCATACTGACGCACAAGCAAGGGCGCGCCAAAGGGAAGCTGACCCACCTGCATTGCGTCCTTGATTGACCAGTGTATTGCCAAGTCCTGCGGCAACTGGACGCTCAAATTGACCAACACACCCTGATGCTGAAGATTCGCTTCCCATACCAGTGCATTTGCTGACATGCGCACGTGCATGTCAGCATCAAGACGGAACTCAAAACCGGCAGTTCCTTTTTGCCAGCCCGCACAAAATTGCAGGTCAGCATTCAGGCAGGGGGTTGCAATGCGGACACTGCTTTCATCGAGCAAATTGGGTTGCGCAGTGCTTTGCCAATTCGACTCCACCTTGGCCTGCATTGCCGCATCCAGTTCAAATGTGCGCTGCATGAAATTCAGTTGCGCCTGCCTTGCATCGTACAACTGCAACTGCTGTGTTGAAACAAAACCAGCGGGCGTCAGCATGCCCAGTTCGCAGTGCTCAACCAAGGCCGTTGGACTGACCACCCGGGGGTCTTCGGCCAATGTGTTGCGGCATACCTGCGCAATCAGGCTTTGGGGAGAATACTCACCAAAAATCTTGTGCTGAAAACCGGATTGTGTGCGAAAGCAGTTTGCGTCGTGGTGACACTGATGCACCGCTGTGGGATCGGACACACCTTGATGAAGGCACATCAACTGAATGAACGGCTTTTCAAGCAAACCGTGCGAAAGCAGGTCCAGGCAATTTGTTTCAGGCTCAATATTCAACCAGGCTTGCCGACATGAACCGGTGCCTGCCAACACGGTGTAAATGTGTTCATACGCACCCCTGGGTACGCCTTGAAGAATTGCTTTTTGAACGCAGTGCAAAACGCGGTCTAAAATGGATAGACTTGCAGGTATCTGTTCAAGCCTGACCCCACCCTGAAATACACTGAACAACAGGCAGGCTTGGTGGTAAGCATTTTCAATGCCCTGCGTTTGAAGACCATGAATTGTTTGCTCCACTGTGACCGGATAATCCGGGTTCACACTGTAGATTTTCTTCACATCCAGCTCGGCCAGCAAGGCCTGAATACGCTGCACATGGTCACTGTATGCCAGCGAATCAAAGCGGTCTTTTAAATCAAGGCTCAGCATGATGGCACCTGCTTGATGCGCAGTTTGCACGATTGCAACTGATAAATTTCCAGCCCTTCAGGTGTCGAAAAACAGAATGATTTGACAGGGCCAAACAGGTTGGCAAGGTCCGGGCCTTGCAGTGTGCCCAATGCCAATTTTAAATAACGTGGGTCAAACCAGGGCCAAACGCGATTTCGGCCCAAATCGTCTTGCATGTGACGCATGCGCCGCAAGTGGTTTTTAAGCAGACTGAAAGGGCCTTCCTCCACCACCAGCACATAGCCTTGATCGGCAGGTTTCCACGTCCACAAGCTGGCAGAACTTGCAGCCAGCCCGGCAAGTCCAACGACGCTGACCTTGCAATCAAGCGGTATAGCACCCCCTATGCGGCGCCCCAGAAACGGCGGGAATTCGGCCAGCACATTGCCCTGTGACATCAGTTCGCTTCTGGCCACGCCATACACAGACAACATGTACTAAGCACCCATCAAGGAATTGGATCAACCGGTGGCTCAACCACCTCGGGAGCCAGCGCGCTTTCTGGCGGGGTAGGCGAAGCACTGGCAGCACTGGCCCCACCGCCTGCGCCATTGACTGAAATGGACGGTCCACTGAAGGTGATGCCCGCTGGCGAAATGACGATTGACGAGCCGCCGACATTGAGCGACAGGCTTGCACCTGCAGTCAACTTCAAACTTGAACCCGCCTTGAAATTGCCTTGTGCTGCGGTGTTTAAATTCATGTTACCGCTGGCATCCAGGTCGGTGCTGCCACCAGACTTCAATGAACATTGCCCGGAGGTGCTGACTGCAATTTGCCCGTTGTTGATCAAGCCCAGCAAGCCCTGCACCTTGACCAGCAGGTCATCATTCACTGTCAGGTGCAAAGCCTGTTCAATTTGCTGACTGACTTTTCCAAGAACAGTGCGGGATACATCGGCCTTGATTTCTTCAATCAGGTTGCCGTGAATCAGGCTATTGGAATTTCCGCCAATTTCGGTGTTGCTGTTGTTTTTGATCAGGCTTAGGTAGTCTTTCTCGGCCTGAAACCAAACATATTCACTGCCAATTTTGTCTTCAAAACGCAGTTCATTGAAATTCGATGGCGCACCCTTTTCGGAAGACTGGGAGCGCCAGCCTGACACTGTTTTGTGATCGGGCAGGGGATAAGGCACATTCTGTTCGGCGTTGTAAGCCACACCCGTGACCAGTGGACGATCCGGGTCGCCGTCTTCAAACGACACAACCACTTCTTGACCAATGCGTGGAATGGCAATGAAGCCCCAACCCTTGCCAGCCGCTGGCGAAGCAACACGCACCCAGCATGAACTGTCTTGATTGCGTTTGCCATATCGGTCCCAGTAAAACTGAACCTTGATGCGGCCAAATTCGTCGGTGTGAATTTCCCGACCTTCCGGGCCAACCACCAAGGCAGGCAATGGGCCTTTGGCATGGGGCTTTCTGGACTTGCGCTCCGGGCGAAACGGCTGACTGGATTCGATCGCTTCAAATTCACAACTGAAGTCTGACTGAGCACCGCTGTGGGCCTCGGGTTCTGCCTCGAAGATGCTGACAACCGTGCTGACCAGCAAAAGGTTTTTGGAAAAAGCGGGGTTGTCTTTGCAAACGGTGTTGAGCAGGTACCCCACTGACACGCCACGCGCAGCAGTGCTTCCGCTAAATACAAGCTGCCGGCTTTGAGCCGCCTCATGACGAAGTTGGCTGTAATGCGCACCTTCGCCTTCATTTTCATATTCGCCCGGGTATTCAAACACCTCGAAAGCAGCATTGTATGCTTCGGCATTGCCCTGCGACTTCACCAGCAAGGATGCGGAAGGTGTTTTAAAATTGTAGTCGCTGTGCGCATGCCGGGGGGGTTCAATCGACTTTTTCAGGGTCATGCCTGAAATCATTTCCTCGGGTGTAAGGCGCCCGCCCTGAATGGAAGGATCGTAGGCCAGCGTGTCGTAACCCGGGAAAGCGGCATGGGATGTGGATGAATCCACCAACACCAGCGTGTGCTTTCCTTCGGCGTGTTCAAAGTAGAAATAAACGCCTTCCTGTTCCAGAATCCGGCGAATGAAATTGAGATCGCTTTCACCAAACTGAACCACGTATTCCCACACGCGCTTGGCACCCAGGGTGCGATCAAAAAAGCGCACCGATGGATGGGCGTGGCGTGCAATGACCTCGGCCACAATCGCGGGCACGGTTTTGTTTTGGTAAACCCGGAATTCCTGATTTTTACTGAGCAGCCAGGTCCATGACTTTACCTCAAGCCGATAGGCACAGCGCCCGCCCGCAGCTTGTGAAACCTGCTCCATCTCCACCACAACGCCATCGAAATAACGCTGGTTTTTCTCTCGCGTTTCAAAGGCAAGGCAAAGGCTTTGGCCCAGAAAATCATCTGCCTGCAAACTGGCAGAATCGGATTCGAGGAAAATGGTGCCCGTGCTGTTTTCCGACAGGGATTCTTGCAGACGTGCAGACCTGAAATGAACGTCATCCAGGGGCACCGACCCGCTCAATGCGATCAATCTATTCATTGGCGACTGATTTCAACGCGACGATTGGCAGGGGCAAATGGATTGTTGGCATCCACCAGCTTTTCTGCACCCTTGCCTTCAATTCGCAACAGCGAGGGCGACACACCTTTGGTGATCAAATAAGACTTCACGGCCTTGGCTCGTTCAGCTGACAAGGCCTGATTCAATTCAACGTTGCCACTTGCATCTGCATGCCCTGTTACCAGAATTGGGGGCGTGTTGGCGGGCCGGTTGCCCAGCACCTGTGCAAACACGTCCAATTGCTTTTTCAGGTCAACGGGCAATTCAGCAGAGCCCAGTTGAAAGTGTGCATTGGGAATGGAGAAGCGCACTGCTGGCTTGAAACCCATGCATTTGAATCCGTTTTTGCGCAGCTCTTCACAGGCCTCTTCGGGAAACAGACCTTCCTTCACCTGCTCGGCAGCGGGAACTGTATTGCCCAAATCAACCACTAAAGATTCCGCGTTGGCAGGTGAAAACAACACCAACAAAAGCGGTGCAACAAAAGCGAACTTCAGAATGCGTTTCTCAAACATAGCTACTCCGATATAGGTAGGGCACAGGTAAAAAAATCACCTTAAAAAATCTCGTGTTACGATTTTTGCGACTCGGGCGTCGAGTCTATTCCTTTTGAGAAAAACCGTTCAAAGAGTGATACATCCCAGCAAACAGAGAGTGAACCTCATCCCCCGATATGACTAAAAACAGCCGAGTGATCTGGAGCGAAGGCCTCTTCCTTCAGCCCCAACATTTCCAGCAACAAGAACGCTACTTCGACCATGAAATTCATGTTCGTACCGCGCACTTCAATGGACACTGCCATGGATTCAACATGCTGCAGCTGGACCCTGACCTGCTTCTTGCAGGGAAAATTGGCGTGTTGAAAGCATCGGGCTATTTTCAGGATGGCACCTACTTTTCCATTCCTGACAAAGATCCGCCACCCCCTTGTCTGGATCTGGGCAAGCACGTGCAAGCACGCAAGGTCTATCTAAGCCTGGCAAAACCGCACTGGGCCGGGCCGCAATTGCAATGGCCAACAGGAAACAACGCCAGCAGCAATACGGCCGCGCGCATGAAATTTCAGGCAGAAACAGTGGATGCACAAAACGTGTACGACCCTGAACTGGAACCACAAACTGTGGACGTTGCGCGCCTGAACACCTTTTTGAGTGCAGATGCAGACCACCAGGAAGGGCATGTGCAATTGGCAGTTTGCGAGTTGCTTCAATCGAAAAACACTGAGGTACAAATCAACCCTGCCTTTATTGAGCCCTGCCTGTGCAGTTTGAACAACGCAAACATTCGCCGCGTGCTTGAAGCGGTGCTTGGTTTACTGGAAAGCAAAATTGACCAGCTTCGGCAACGGCGCATTCGAAAGGGTAGCCACAACAGTTCCGAGATTGGCGACTTTCTACTGCTTCAAAGTTGCATTCAACATCGTTTGGTGTTTGCCCACCTGCTCAACAGCAAACAGGTGCACCCCGAAGCGGCCTATCTGCGCTTGCTCGCCTGCCTGGGCGCGGTAACCCTTTACGGCGACGACACCGCGGCCGACTTTTCACCCAACTACAACCACGACAACCTTCGACTGGCTTTTGAAGCGGCGCTGACAGCCATTCGGAATGCACTGGCCGGGTTACACGACCAACATGCCGTTCAAATTCCGCTGGTTCAGAAACAAGGTGGCATTCACATCGGGCAAATTGCTGACCGCACACTGTTGGCCAACGCGCACTTTTACCTGACAGTGCACGCGCTGGCACCGGAGGAAACAGTGCAGCGACTGTTTCCGAGTGCGGTAAAAATCGGCCCGGTAGAAAAACTGCGCGACCTGGTGAACCTGAATTTGCCTGGCGTCCGTTTGAAAGCTGTTCACCAAAGCCCCGCCGCCCTGCCGTATTACGCAGATCACTTTTACTTTCAACTTGAAACACGTGCAGAACCACTTTGGAAAATGCTGGAGCAAACCGGGCATGTGGCCATTCATTACGCTGGCGACCTGCCTGAACTGCGAATTGAACTGTGGGCCGTTCGCCGTGAACAGGAGCAATTGCTGTGAATCCCAACGATCCGTTTTCCGCGCTGGGTGGCGAACGCACCATCATCAAGCCCCGGCTGGGAAAACCAGCCTCGCAGGCCATTCAATCACTGGACAACATTCTGGGTCCAAGCGTTCAGGCTGACACCGACAGTGAGGCATCAATTTCACTTTCGCAGTCACGGTTTGACAACGCATTGCAACAACTCAAGGAAAGCCCGGCGGCAAGCAAAAACATGCTGCTTGTTCATGCCAGCCCACTGTTGCGCCTGGTGTGTGCCATGGGCAGCACGGCAGAAATACCTTCACCGAAAGCTTTGGCTAACACATGGTCAAAAGGCTTGAGTGAACTGGAACACACCCTGGAGAAACTCGGGCGCCCGCAAGCGGAACGCCTTTCAGTGCGCTATGTGCTGTGTACCTTCATGGATGAACGCGCAGCCAATACGCCCTGGGGTGGTTCAGGTCTTTGGGCTTCCCACAGTTTGTTGCTGCAGTTTTTCAGCGAAACATGGGGCGGTGAAAAAGTGTTTGCGCTGATTCAAAAAATGATGCGCAGCCCTGCAGAGAATCGTGACCTGCTGGAATTCATGGCGATCGTTCTTAGCCTCGGTTTTAAAGGCAAATACCAGGTGGAAACGGGTGGTGAACTGGCATTAAGCCAGCTTCGATCCCAACTTTTTCAGCTAATCAAATCGAGTCCGCTTGACCCGCTAAGCCCACTACACCCCACATTCTGGCAATCAAAAGCACCTGCATCGGGAAAGCGGTTTTTGCAAATTCCCCTGTGGTTACCAGTCAGCGTTTTTAGTGCGCTGGGCACTGCCATTTTCCTTGGACTTTACTTCAACATGAATACGCAATCCGATCAGGTATTTTCTGAAATTACCTCTATTTCATTGCCCGCACCAAACTTTACACAAGCTCAAGCTGCACCCGCTGCACCGGAATTGGGGCTGGAACTTCCCACTCAATTGCGCGAGGAAATTGTTGCAGGTTTGCTGACCCTGAAACAGGCGGGAAACAGGTCGACTGTTATTTTGGTGGGCGATGGTTTGTTCAGTTCCGGCAGCGCAGAACTGAACAACACGGCAATTCCGCTGGTTGAAAAAGTGGCCCGTGAACTTGCGCTTCACCCAGGGCAGGTCACAGTAACGGGCTACACCGACAACCAGCCCATTCGCTCCATCCGCTTTCCATCCAATTGGCAGTTGTCAGCGGAACGCGCTGAACATGTCGGGCAGCGTATTGCGCGCTTTTTGCCCAACACAGCAATTGCCACCGAGGGCGCGGGCGCCGCCAATCCGATTGCGCCCAACAACACCGCCGAAGGCCGAGCCTTGAATCGACGGGTTGAAATTACCTTGATGCACGCCCAATAAAACCCACTAAGACACCCACCGAGTTCACCATGCTTTTGCGATTTTTATTTTGTTTTTTGGCGTTTCTGGGTTTGGCTGCGCTGGTTTGGCTTGTAGGGCCAATTGTGTCGATTGGCGAGTTCCAACCTTTTTCTGGCACCTGGGCACGGGTCAGCTTGACCCTCGTTCTCTTTTTGCTGGTGTTTTCACCACTCGCGTTTCGCTGGTGGACTGTCCGCAAGGCAGAGCGTGCTCTGAAAGTCGGGCTAACTCGTCAAGATGAACAGTCACGTGTTCAATCAGCCAAGCTGCAAGATATTTTCACCCAGGCTGTGAATACTTTGAAGCAGCATCAATCACGCCAGGCCTGGTACAAAAACAAACCCGGCCTGTATGAATTGCCATGGTATGTGTTCATTGGCCCACCTGGCAGTGGAAAAACCACGGCATTGAAAAATGCAGGTTTGCGTTTTCCGCTGCAAGACCCCTTGGGAAAAGATGCAATCAAAGGCGTGGGCGGTACCCGCAATTGCGATTGGTGGTTTACCGATCAGGCTGTATTGATCGACACGGCCGGGCGATTCACAACACAGGATTCTGACCAGAACACAGACGCAGTTGCCTGGAATTCATTTCTTGGCTTGTTGAAAAAACACCGCCCGAAACAACCAGTCAACGGTGTACTGCTAACCTTGAGTGTTCAAGATTTGCTTGATACTGAAGCCAGGCGCAAGGAAACTGCGACGAAAATTGCTTTGCGACTTCAAGAAATGATACGGGCTTTGGGAATGTGCCCACCCGTGTATGTGTTGATCACCAAACTCGATTTGTTAAGCGGCTTCAACGAAACATTTGGACGACTTGATGAAGCAGAGCGCGCGCAAGCGTGGGGCGTTAATTTTGAACACCCGAACACGCTGAATACGACATTGAAGGACACCTTGCCACAAGCATTGGCCGACATGGTAGATCGACTGAGCGAGCAGTTGAACACGCGCATGACCCGGGAGGAGCAGGAAAAAAGACGAATCAAACTGTTTGATTTTCCGTTGGCATTTGCGCAGTTAAAGCCCGCCATTCAAGGCTTGCTGCAAGATGCTTTTCAGTCTGAAAGCCCGTTTGAAAGGCCTGTCACGTTGCGTGGTGTTTACTTAAGCAGTGGCACACAAGATGGCACGGTATTCGATCGAATTTTGTCGGGCATGGCGCCCGGCAACGCGGCGTACCCCACCCACAAAGGACAAGGAAAAAGCTACTTTATTCGGGACGTGTTGTCGCAGGTTATTTTTCCAGAACAGCATTTGGCATCGTATGTAAAAAAGAAAGCGCTGCTGGAAAAAGGTTTGTATTTTGGCGGGCTTGCTGCAGCACTGGTGCTGTTCAGTGGCTTGTCGCTGGGCTGGTGGCTAAGCCACAACAACAACAGCAATGCGATGGCACAAACGCTTGCACGAAGCAAGACAGCAACAACGCAGGCAGCCGCCTTGCCCACTGAAGCACAGGCCCCGCTGCAACCCCTGTTTCAAACACTGAACACACTGCAAAATGTGGCCCAACCCACCCCCGATGACTGGGTTCATCACTTGGGTTTGAACCAGGACGACAAGCTGCAACAGGCTGAAGAACTGGCCTACCGCAATGCGCTGACCAATGCGCTGATGCCCCATGTGGCCAAACGGCTTGAAGACCGATTGCGCGCTGCATTGAACCAAGACATGGAATTGGCATATGAATCACTGAAAGCCTACATCATGATTCACACGCCACAGCATTTTGATGCGCAGGCTTTGTCAACCTGGGTGGTGTTTGACTGGCAACAGCATGTGTTTGCCCGTTACGAACCGGCCATTCGGGAATCGGCTACCCAGCATTTGCAAGCGGCCATCGCCTTGGGTGCACCTGGCAACCTGCCTGCGAAAGATCAGGAACTGATTAACACCGCGCGGCAAATCATTGGTGCGCAAGCGCTGGACGAACGCTTGTACAAGCGCATGGTGCGGTTTTTCAAACCAGAACCTGCCAGCGATTTCAACCTGATTCAAACCGTGGGTGTCAGTGCTGCGGGCATTTTTACAAGGCCCAGTGGGCAGTCACTGAATCAGGGTGTTGAAGCCCTGTACACACGAAACACCTATGTAAGTTATTTTCTTGCGCAACTGCCTTTGGAGGCCAAACGTTTAAGCGACGAAGCAAGCTGGGTAATGGGTGATTCAAAAACCATGAATGGCTTGAGTACACAGGACCTGCTGCGCAAGGCACGCCAGTTGTACATTCGGGACTACATTCAAACCTGGGACAGTTATTTGAAAGACGTTCAAATTCAACGTCCGGTTCAGTTTGATCAGGCTGTTGATTTAGCCCGCGTTCTGGCTTCGCCACAATCGCCTTTGAAAAAATTCCTTGAAGGTGTGTCAAAGAACACGCGTTTGGCGGGTCAAATGAGCCAGTCCACCGACAAGGCCGAAGCCATTGCGAATCAAAAAGTAAACCAGGCATTGTCGCCCAATGTGGCTTTGCTGGCGGGTTCCAACTTCAAGCCTGTTGACATGGAAGCCCCACTTGAACAACAGGTGGATGAACACTTCAGTGACATCAATGGTTTGTTTGAAGGCAGCCCGCCTGCATACACGCAAGTGTCTGCCCTGCTGAACGACCTGTACGCGCAACTTGCTGCAATTGCCGGCGCAAAGAAAAGCAAAACAGCCCCGCCTCCGCCCACCGCCATGGATTCACTGCAAGTGAACGCTGGCGTACTGCCCGAACCCGTGCGCGCAATTGTGGGGCAACTGGCAGGGCAAGGCAGTGCACAAGGCCGTGTGGCTGAACGCGCAAATTTAAGTGCTGACCTTCGGCCACTTCAAGAGGTATGCCAACGCACGGTGGCCAATCGCTACCCCATTCATTCGGGTTCGGGGCTGGACGTACTGACAGACGACTTTGCGCGGTTTTTCGGGCCCGCTGGTTTAATGGACCAGTTTTTTTCAAGCCGACTGGCCAACATGGTGGACACAGGTGGTTCAAGCTGGAAATTGAAGCCACTCAGCGATGGGTCGCAAGCACGAGCCAATCCATCTCTGATCCAGTTTCAGCGCGCCGCCAGAGTTCGTGATGTTTTTTTCTATGGCGGAAAATCTGCACCGGGTTTTGAAGTCGAAATGCGACTGGTCAATTCCAGCAACCCAGGCGATGTGTTCTACCTTGAAAACAATGGCGACATGAAAATGTTTTCCAGGCAATTTCAACCCACCCACAGAATTCAATGGGGGGGTCAATCGCCTTCGGCAACCCTGCGCATCCGTGCATCGGAAGGCGCATACAAAACTTACAACGGCCCGTGGGCACTGTTCCGTTTGTTTGATGCAAGCACAATTCAAAACACCGAGCGGCCAGAAAAGTTCAAAGCGCGATTCACGCTGGATGGCAAACAGTTTGACTTCGAAGTGCTGGCCAATTCGGCATTTAACCCGCTTCGCCTGAACGAACTTCGACAGTTTCGCTGCCCGGGCCAACTATGAACACCACCGGCACAACACGCAATATTTCATGGTTTGGCAAGTTGCCCTGTGTGGGCGACTTCTGTAGTCAGAACATGTCTGCCTACCTGCTGGGCACACTCGACGGGTGGCTGAGCAAAGCCCTGCTGGAAGGCCAGGAAAAACACGGTAAAGCATGGACACAGGCCTACTTTCAAACCCCCATGCACGGTTTTGTGTGGGGTAAAAATACCCTTCACACCTTAGCCGGAGATGTGGTGGCTGGCGTCATCATGCCTTCTGTTGACAAGGCAGGGCGTGAATTTCCATTCATTTTAATGGAACAAATACCCGCGCACCCCACGCAGCAACTGTGCACGCAAAGCCTGAACAACTGGTTCTTGCGCGCCCATTGCCTGTGTGCAGATGCGTTGAACGAGGAATGGAGCCTTGACAGGTTGAACCATGCCCTTGCAGATTTGCCCGTGTTGCGGTGGGCACGCGACAGCACCAACATCACGGCAACAAAACCCGGACACAGCCAGTGGTTCAGAATCGAGTTTGCCGGGCACATCCACAAAGCGCTGGAATGCGCCGGCTTGCCCCAGGCCCAAGCATTTGAGGCGTTGCTGGGCCTGCAACCGCAAACCCAATCATGAACGACAACACAGTGATTCAATCCGTGCCTGCCACGGATACCGATGCCAACCAGCAACCTTTGCCAGCTGGTACGGTGATTGAAGGTTTCGAGATTCGCGGTGTGATTGGCGTGGGTGGTTTTGGCATTGTGTACAAAGCCTGGGATTCCATGCTGGAACGCCTTGTGGCCTTGAAAGAATACTTGCCTGCCTCGCTGGCGGTGCGCACACCAAACGGGCAGGTTCAGGTTCGCGACAAACGCCACAGTGGCACCTTTGATGCAGGCATGAAAAGCTTCATCAACGAAGCCCGCTTGCTGGCCCAGTTCGACCACGCCGCCTTGGTGAAGGTTTACCGGTTTTGGGAAATGGCGGGCACTGCCTACATGGTGATGCCGCTTTATCAGGGCATTACCTTGAAGGCTTACGTGGAGCAAAGCACAGAACCTTTGCAGGAAGACCGCTTGCTGCATTGGCTTGAAGCATTGACACAGGCGCTGGAAGTGATGCACCAGCAGCAGTGTTACCACCGCGACATTTCACCGGAAAACATCATTATTCAAGAAGGCACGGGCTTGCCGATATTGCTGGATTTCGGCGCCGCACGCCGTGCAATCGGCACTGTGTCACAACCCTTCACCGTCATTCTGAAAGCCAGCTACGCCCCCATTGAACAGTACGCCGAAGTACCCTCGATGACACAAGGCCCCTGGACAGACGTGTATGCCCTGGCTGCAGTGGCGCATTTCCTGATCACGGGAAAGACCCCGCCCTCTTCGGTGGCGCGCATGGTCAATGACACTTACAGACCACTGAGCAGCCGCAACGACTTGCCCTTCAACATGCAAATCCGCCTGGCCATTGACCAAGCACTGGCGGTGCAACCCCAAGACCGCACAGCCAGCATGGCGCAGTTTCGCCACACGCTGTTAAAGCCTGCAATTGATGTGCTTGACTTGTTTGATGTCCCCCGGGAAACGCAGGCACCCTCCCATGGAAACGCCAACAAGGCATTGAAGAAAACCGTGCTTCTTCCTGTGTCCGCATTGGTTTCAATCGCCTTGATTGGCGCGATGGTGTATTGGGCCATGTTGCCCACGGTTGAACCTGTTCCTCAGGCCATTGAAGTTCTTGCCACCAACCCACCTGAACACACATCGGCTGAAGAAATTCCTGTTCCGGTTTTGGACAACGCAGTGGAGCCTGCCTTTCAGGCGGTGTTGAATCAGGCCAGCGACACGCTGGGGATCGAGATGGAAAAAACCGTACTTCGAATTGGCCAAGACCTGCTGCAGTTCAGTGTGCGTTCACCAATCAACGGGTATGTGGCGGTGTATGTGCGCTCTTCCGACAACACCCTGTTGCAACTACTGCCCAATGCACGCATTCCGGCCTTGTCGATTGTTGCGGGGCAAGCCTTGCAACTGCCACCCGCCAATGAACCCATTCAGGCAGCAGGACCAGCCGGGCAAAACCAGTTTTTGGTGGTGGTGACCGACAGGCCACGCAGCTATGCCCACTTGAAGCTGCAAGACCACTACGGCTTTGGTCTGATTGGCGACAGCACATTGCTTGACCCGGACACACAAGCCGGGCTGGAAGGAAGCAGCGACTGCGCAAACCCGCCATGCCAGGACGCCCTGGCAGCGGCCTGGTTTTCTGTTGAGGAGGTCGATTGATTCTTCTGTAGAATAAAAAAATAATCCGGGCTATTCATTTTATTAAAAGCCCGAACCTACCGGAGACATCATGAAAACCACCACCGCAGCATTCGTTTTGCTGACCGCGGCTTTGGCATTGCCTGTTCAAGCCCATGCAAACACCACAAAAATGTGTATTTTCGACATCGCAGGGCGCAGCGGCCCCGCCTTTGCGCAAGCGCGGGATTATGCCGTGGCCGCAAAAGCGTGGGGAAGCAATATTGAACTGGAAGCCTATGTGGACGAACGGCTAGCTGCCGAAGACTTCAAAACAGGCAAGTGCGATGCTGCCGCCATTTCCACCTTGCGTGGTCGCCAGTTCAACAAGTTTGTGGGCAGCATTGATTCAATTGGTGCGGTACCCACCTACCAACATTTGCGCACTGTGATCGATTTGATGAGCAATGCCAAACTGGCGGGGAAAATGACATCGGGTTTGTTTGAGGTGGCTGGCATTTTGCCAATTGGTGCGGCCTATGTGATGGTCAACGACAGGGCGATCAATTCTGTTGAAAAAGCAGCTGGCAAAAAAATTGCCGTGCTGGACTACGACAAATCACAAGCCAAGATGGTGCAGCAACTTGGAGCCCAACCTGTATCAAGCGAAGTGATCAACTTCGGCACCAAATTCAACAATGGGCAGGTGGACATTATCGCGGCCCCTGCCATTGCCTACCAGCCACTGGAGCTGTACAAGGGGATTGGCACCAAGGGCGGCATTTACCGTTTCCCCCTGGTGCAACTGACTGCCAATATTTTGATTCGGAAAGACAGGTTTCCTGAAGGATTTGGGCAGAAGTCGCGCGAGTGGACGCAGAAGCAGTTTGACCGTGCCATTGCGCTGGTGGACACCTCGGAGAAAGGCGTACCCACCGCAGCCTGGCTGGACATTCCCAATGCTGACCGTGCCAAGTACGATGTGCTGATGCGGGAATCAAGAATTCAAATGACTGCCGATGGTTTCTACGACCCGGAAATGATGAAAATTCTCAAGCGAATCCGGTGCAGGCTGGATGGCAGCCTGGGTGAATGTGCAGACAAACGGGAGCTTTAAGCAGAGCACCCCGTCCTAAACCAACCCATGCGCCTGTTCATCGGCATGGTATGAACTGCGTACCATGGCGCCCACCGCCGCGTGAGTGAAGCCCATTTCATAGGCTTTTTCCTCAAACATTTTGAACACATCTGGGTGCACATAGCGGCGCACTGGCAGGTGGTGACCTGATGGCGCAAGGTATTGGCCAATCGTGATCATGTCGACCTGGTGTTCGCGCATGTCGCGCATCACTTGCAAAATTTCTTCATCGGTTTCACCAAGGCCCACCATGATGCCGCTTTTGGTCGGCGTGTCGGGGTGTGTCTTTTTGAATTCCTGCAACAGCTTCAATGAATGTTTGTAGTCAGAACCCGGGCGGGCCTCTTTGTACAAACGTGCTGTGGTTTCCAGGTTGTGGTTCATCACATCGGGCGGTGCTGCGTTCAAAATATCCAGTGCACGGTCAAGGCGCCCCCGGAAGTCGGGCACCAGAATTTCAATTTTCGTGTTGGGCGACAATTCGCGGGTTTTTTCAATGCAGGCCACAAAATGTCCGGCGCCGCCGTCACGCAGATCGTCGCGATCCACCGATGTAATTACTACATAATTCAGGCGCAAGGCCGCAATTGTTTTGGCCAGGTTCAGCGGCTCGTTTTCATCCAGTGGGTCCGGGCGGCCATGGCCCACATCGCAGAAGGGGCAGCGGCGGGTGCATTTGTCGCCCATGATCATGAAGGTGGCTGTGCCTTTGCCAAAGCATTCACCGATGTTGGGGCACGATGCTTCTTCGCACACGGTGTGCAGCTTGTGCTCGCGCAGAATTTCCTTGATTTCGTAGAACCGGGTGGACGGTGAGCCCGCCTTCACGCGGATCCAGCTGGGCTTTTTCAACTGTTCGATGGGCACAATCTTGATGGGAATTCGGGCTGTTTTTGCGGCCGCTTTCTGTTTCACGGTCGGATCGCTGACCGCGCTCAATTCTTTGGCGACGGCTGATTTTTCATTGATCTCGGACACGCTGTTGCTCCTTAAGCCCTGACTGCGGATCGCGCAGCTTCAAGGTGTTGAACCAGATTTTTCATCAGATGCACTTGCATCTCAGGAAGTGAAATTTTAACACCAATCGTGGCCAAGTCCACTGTTTCCAAGTCCTTATAACCACAGGGGTTTATTTGCAGGAAGGGTTTCAGGTCCATCTCCACGTTCAGTGACAAACCGTGATAAGCACAGCCCTTGCGGATCTTGATGCCCAAGGCCGCTATTTTGGCCAAACCGCCGTTGTGAAAAGTGTACACGCCAGGGGCATTGGGTTTGCGTTGGGCATCCGCCACACCCACCTGCACAAGGGCATCGATGATGCTTTGTTCCAGCAGCTGCACGTATTCGCGCACCTTCAAACCATAATGGCGAAGGTCCAGAAGCGGGTAAACAACGATTTGCCCCGGCCCGTGGTAGGTGATTTGCCCACCTCGATCGGTATTGACCAAAGGGATGTTGTTGCGCTGCAACATATGACTGGGGTCACCAGCAAGCCCCAAGGTGAAAACAGGGGGGTGTTCACAAATCCAGATTTGGTCGCCCACTGGCCCGCTGACCTGCCCCCCACGGGCATCTGTGAAATTTCGCATGGCTTCCCAGGTCGGCAAATAATCGACCAGGCCCAATTCGCGAATTTGAATAGAGCCTCCAACTTGTAAGCCTTTGGGTTGCAGGGGGCTTTCATCTTGATGGATCATGTAAGCAAATTTCCGATGTTTACAATTTTGCAGTTGAGTCGATTATGTCTTCTGAGCCCATTGAATGGTTTGATATCCCCAGCGTGCTGGGGCGCAGGGCAGCGTCCATTCTGGGGTTGTCGAAAGTTCCCATTGTGGAACTGGACGATTCGCACCGCCCCCTGATTCTTGCACACTTGTTGGCCCTGAATGAGACCGATCGCAGGTTGCGCTTCAGTTATGCACTGGGCGATGCCGCCATCGCAAAGTATGTGGCAAGCCTGGACTTTGAACGTGATTCGGTATTTGGCATTTTCGGGCGCGACGATGTGTTGCTGGGTGTGGTGCACCTGGCGGCTCTGAACGAGGCCGCAGACGGCAATATTCCAAAGGGGGCCGAGTTGGGCTTGTCGCTGGATGCAAACATGCGCGGGCACGGCCTGGGCACCTTGCTGTTTCAGCGCGCGTTGCGCCGCGCCCGCAACGAGGGTATTGAAATGCTGTTCATCTACACCCTGATGGACAACGAGGCGATGCTGCGCATTGCCCACAAACTGAACATGCGTGTAAGCACGGCCGATGGGCAGTGCGAGGCCCACTTGCGAGTGGAACCGGCAAGCACGGGTTCAATGGTTCGCGAATTTGTGGATGAGCAGCTGGCCGATCTGGATCACTTGTTCAAGGGTTCTCTAAACCAGTTCAAAAGGTGGGCCGAGGAACTTTAACCGGGCGTGCACTCGGGCAACGGATCGCTGCCCTTGAATACCCAGATCGGCGCGCTCACGGCGACAATCCGGTCGCCACGCTTTACACGCAGGAAATACCAGTTTTTGCCCTCAGCGGGTGTTACCGTGAATCGCCCTGCCTTGCCGCTTCGCGTTTGAAGTGGCACGTAGCGCCCTTCTGCATTGCTTGCCGGCCCGGACTGCGAACTGAACAGTTCAAATACCATGCCTTGAAGTGGGTCCATGGGGTTGGCGCTGTCAACATTGAATTCAAACTGAACCCTGTTGTTCCGGGCGCCAATACGCGAGCCCATCGGCATGCGCTGGTTGGCCTGTGCCGCCTCGAAGTTCATGCGCAATGCGTTTTCATTCTGGGCAACCGTGTAAAAGCGACGCGCCAGAAATGCTTCGCGAATGTCGGCTTGATTGTTGGAGCGAGCAATCAACACGGTTTTTGGCAAACTGCTGCCACCCCAATCGGTTGAATGGTGGTCTTCCGAACCGACCGGGCCAAGGTACCAGCCTTTGTCGAGCGCGTGACCATACCAGGAACCCGATTTGCCATCCGTGTCATATTCACTGCCCTTGCCAAACACTTCCACGCCCACCACCCGGTAGTCGGCTGCAGGAACGTATTTGAAGTCGTTGAAGGCATAGGCTGAATCGCCTTGCTGAAACACGTTCAGCGCATTCAGTGCGCCTGCCATGCGGGTGGCTTGACCTACGCCCTCGCCAATTTGCAGAAACACACTGTGCAGGGCATCTTCACGCCCTGGGTGGTTAAACACGAGAATGCCGTCATCGCCGCCACCAAGCTGCGACGACGACACAAACCATTGCCAAAACAAGTCCATGGAAACGGCATAACCCGGCCCGGTTTTCGCATTGATGTTGTTCGTGCTTAGGTACACATTGGCGTGACCAAACCGGTCAGATGTCCATTCAAAGCCACGCATGGCAGTGAACTTCCCGCCGGATTCCGCCGTAACCTGGTCGGCCTGCGCCAGCGTGGTTTGCCACTTGGTCAGGCTGTTGGGCAAGTTATCAGGGTCAGAGATCAGACAGGACAAGGGCGTGCCCAAGCAATTGTCGGGGTCGGGCAAGGCCAGCGGGATGGACAAGTTGTCGGAATGGTCCGAGGACATCACGAAGTTCATACCGCGTTCGCGGGTTTGCTGGTACACCTGCAATGGGTCGGTGTTGGCCTGCCCATCGGAATAAGCGGTGTGTTCATGCATGGCACCCAGCAGGTGCGCGTAGCCTTGCCCCTTCAACCCAGCGCCGTAAAAAGGCGTGCATTGCCCGGCAGAAGGTTGCTGTGCAGCGAACAATTCAGACGTGTCATTTGACGTGGACCGCACACTGGCATTGACAGCACGCTGGGCAACACCGGCTTGAAAGTTCTGGCGGTCAGACACTTCAATGCTGAAGGTCAGGGTTTGATCGGCAAGGTCTGCTGGAATTTGTGCCTGCGCTTCGGCTTGGTTGGAGTTGCTCAATGGCACGTTTGCGCCACCTGTTTGCGTCCAGCGGTAAAACAAGGGGTCACCATCAGCGTCTGTGGCCTCTACGGTCAGGTTCAGCGTTTCACCGGGGCGCACGGGTTCGGGCAAGGCCGTGGCATTTTGAATCACGGGTGCGGTGTTTGACGCGCGGGCGGGCGTGGTGACGTCAAACAGTTTGAAACCAAGGCCCATGTCGTTGTCGATTGCAATAGCGCGCAATGTATACGTTTGTGATTCTGGGGAGTTCGGAAGCTGCACGCTCAGATTGCAGCTGGTTTCTTCATACTGAATGTTGAGCGTTTCATTGCGCCATTGATAGGTTTGCAAGGCTCCATCCGGATCGACCGACTCGCAGGAAGTAGCCGTGAGTCGATTGTCTGACCCAACAGGCGACGCGCCAGCATTGACCAGGGGCAAGGCGTTGTCGAAGGTGTTCTGGATGTTTATTTGAACCTGGTCTTCCAGCACTGAGCCGTCAGAAAATTGCACCTGCAAGGTAAACAATACCGGTGTGTTTTTCTCCACTTGCGGCAAGACAAGATCAAGAACTGCTTCATCAGAACGACCGGACTCGCCAAAGAACACGGTGTCTTCATTCGACGGAAACCATGCGTACCCCAGCACGGTATTGTTGTCGCTAGCCTGAACCTGCGCGGTCAATGTCACAGTGCTTCTTTCAGGTGCTTGCAGGTTTTCACCGGCATTGACCGTGGGGCTTTTCTCTTGCCCTTCAATACGGCTGGCCGCGTCGGGATTGTCACCGCCATTGCCAGTGCAGGCAGCAAGAACAAACAAGGTGGCAAAAATATGTGCAGGGCGAGCGTTGTACAGCATGATGACGGTCCGATTGGGTTTGGAACTGTTACCAAGTTATGCGCGCTTAAGATGAGGTGAAAGCTACTAAGAGACAAGTCACCGATTTGAAACAATCGCACCGAGCCTAGTCAAGCAAGTGACCCGTGCGAACAAGAATGGTGCAACCTTCCCTGCTGAAAGGTGTGTGCATGCTGGCATGCGGGCTGCGAATCCAGGTGCCAGCGGGGTAGTCGCCAAGCTCATCGGAAAACACGCCGTCGAGTACAAAAATTTCTTCGCCGCCCATGTGGCGGTGCATGTTGAAATAAGTGCCAGGTGCCCAACGAACCAGTGCAGTATGGCGGGTCTCGAAACTGTCCAGCGGCATCACCTTCAAGCCGGGTACCAAACCTTGCCGCCATTCAGCAGTGTTGGTGTTGATGACCACAGGTGTTTGATCTTCCGCGCGCATGTGCCGCAGCTTGACCAGAATGGTACAACCCTCGGTGGACTTGGGGGAATGCTTGGTACCCACCGGGTTTTTAACAAAAGTACCAGCAGAATAAGCACCGAACTCATCTTCAAAAGTGCCTTCGAGTACAAAGAATTCTTCGCCGCCACCGTGCTCGTGTTCAGGAAACGCACAGCCCGGGTCGTAGCGAACAATCGAGGTGAGGCGGGCCACTTCATCGCCATCGCGCTCTAGCGGCTTGCGCCAAACGCCCGGTGCTGGGGATGGGATCCACTCGACGTTGTTGCTGTTGACAACTGCGCGTTGGGAAAGGTCGGCATTGAGTTTCATGGTGCTGCTTGTTGTGTACTGCGATGGTTTGATTTTAACGCAAAGCTCGCCTGCTGGTTATCGTATGCCCAATCAGCTTGGGTTCCGATAATTCAACCGCTCGTTAAAGGCCCACTCAACGCGAGTTTCAATCTCTCACCTGAAAACCTGGTTTTCCCTTTTTGAGATTCACCCTGACTCACCAAGCTTGGCAAAACAGACGGCCAAGCATTGGTGTCGGCTATTCGCCGACCGTGGCGGGTGAATTCAAACGGGCAGGTTTTCTTGAAGGCGAGGCGATCGAAACACCGCCGCCGATTGGGTTGGACTACTCCGCCTATCGTGGACTACTCACTAGCTGGGCGCCGAGCAAAGTCGCTTTGTGAGTACAATCAATTCGGGTTACACATTTGACCCCAAACTTGACCCCTCGCGATACCCAGCCTAAATTCCAAGCAATTATGTTTTTTGAGAAATGCCCATGAGCAATCAACTTTTACAAAACAGCGGCATGGGAATAGTCTCTGAAGCAAAATGAGTTCATCAATAGTAAATTATTCGAAACTGTTGATACTGCAATGCCCGGTGACATCATCATATTTCCCTCCACTGGCGGTTTTGTGAACCACATTGGAATCGTTATCGACCAAGAGCGCTGGATAGGGTCCCAGTCTTCGACCGGCGTTGAATATGTAAAATTCAGCAACGGTTTCTGGGGAAAGCGAAAGCATTACTTTCGCCGGTTGAAAAACTACTCAACACAATCGATATCAAGCTACATCAAGAACGCAGGTTTTCTTCATGCTTAAACTCAAGATCTTATTGAGCGTTCCTGTATCTGCAATTCTGTTAGCCTGCAACGTGTCCAAAGAAGAACCCATGGATTCAACACAGACGCAATGGCGTTTCGATTCTTATTCATGCGCTTTCGCATGTGACCCCATGCTTGATGAAGTTCTAAAACCGCGAATTGGCGACGTACTCGATTTCAAATCGCCTCAAAATGGATTTGATTTGTTCAGCGAATGCGATGGAACGCTTTCCTTGAAACCAACCAAGTTGAGCCGCGAAGAATTGTTTGAACAACTGAATCAAACTGTGCCGCCCAACCAACTATTCTCAGAAAAAAATACTGGCTTAGCAGAATCGACTTTAAACACAGCCCAAGCAATTTGCCATGAGAACGGAAAATCTTCCTCGACTTTTTGGGCTGTATCGCTGAACAATGAGGAAATGAAAGTGTACTTTGAAGGTGCGAGTTTCCTGAATTTCAAATCGATCAGCGCGAACTGAAATACACCGAATTGGCGCTATTGATTGAATCGCACATGTCAGGCCGGTTTAAGCCAACTCGGCAGTGGGATTGCTTGGGACGCACTTGAAGAAAATCGCCCCGTTTGAACAAGGCTTCAATGTTCGCTTGACGACACCTCGGCCCGACCATCAGTTTTGTCGGGCCGAGGTGAATTGAACGCCTTCGTTCAAAAAGGGATCAAGCGGTTTTCTGTGCGGAACAAGTAACCCACGCCAAATTGGCAATAAACCGCAGCACATTACATCGACCTGCGGTACTTCCCCCCTACTTCAAACAGCGCCTGCGTAATCTGCCCCAGCGAACACACCCGCACGGCATCCACCAGCACCTCGAACACATTGCCACCATCCATCGCGGTTTGCTTCAAGCGCTCCAGCATGGGACCGGCCTCCGAAGCATGCCGTTGCTGGAACTCTGCCAGGCGTTTCAGCTGACTCAGCTTTTCTTCTTCTGTGGCACGGGCCAGTTCAAGCGAATTCAGTGAATCTGCGTTTTCATCCGCATTAGTGAAAGTGTTGACCCCGACAATGGGCAGCGTGCCATCGTGCTTCTGAATTTCATAGTGCATCGATTCTTCCTGAATCTTGCTGCGCTGGTAGCCGGTTTCCATGGCGCCCAACACACCGCCGCGTTCGCTGATGCGGTCCAGTTCATCCAGTACCGCGTTCTCTACCAACTCGGTCAATTCCTCAATCACGTAGGCACCTTGATTCGGGTTTTCGTTTTTCGCCAAACCCCATTCCTTGTTGATGATCAACTGAATGGCCATGGCGCGGCGCACGCTTTCTTCGGTCGGCGTGGTTACTGCTTCGTCATACGCATTGGTGTGCAGGCTGTTGCAGTGGTCGTACACGGCAATCAGGGCTTGCAAGGTGGTGCGAATGTCGTTGAAGGCTATTTCCTGTGCGTGCAGGCTGCGGCCACTGGTTTGAATGTGGTACTTCAACTTTTGGCTGCGGTCGCTGGCGCCGTAACGGTCGCGCATGGCGATGGCCCATATGCGGCGCGCAACACGGCCCAGCACGGTGTATTCCGGGTCCATGCCGTTGGAAAAGAAGAAGCTTAAGTTGGGCGCAAAGTCGTCGATCTTCATGCCGCGCGCCAGGTAGGCTTCCACGAATGTGAAGCCGTTGCTCAGCGTAAAGGCCAGTTGTGAAATCGGGTTCGCACCCGCTTCAGCAATGTGATAACCGCTGATCGACACGCTGTAGAAATTGCGCACTTCATGGTCGATGAAGTATTGCTGAATGTCGCCCATCACGCGAAGGCTGAATTCAGTCGAGAAAATGCAGGTGTTCTGGCCCTGGTCTTCCTTCAAAATGTCGGCTTGTACCGTGCCGCGCACGGCCTTCAGCGTGGCGGCTTTGATGTTCGCGTATTCCTGCGCGTTCGGTGCGCGCTTGTTTTCCGCCGTGAATTTGTCCACTTGCTGGTCAATTGCGGTGTTCAGGAACATGGCCAAAATGCTGGGTGCCGGGCCGTTGATGGTCATGGACACACTGGTGCTGGGTGCGCACAAATCAAAACCGCTGTACAACACTTTCATGTCGTCGAGTGTGGCCACGCTCACGCCGCTGGTGCCAACCTTGCCGTAAATGTCGGGGCGCAAGTCGGGGTCGAAGCCGTACAAGGTAACTGAATCAAATGCGGTGGACAATCGCTTGGCGTCGCTGCCACTGCTCAACATTTTAAAACGGCGGTTGGTGCGGGCTGCATCGCCTTCACCGGCAAACATGCGGGTGGGATCTTCATTTTCACGCTTCACAGGAAACACACCCGCTGTGAAGGGGAAGTAGCCGGGCAGGTTTTCCAACATCACAAATTTCAGCAAATCAGCACGGCTTGTATACTTGGGCAAGCTGACGCGGTTAATTTTCAAACCGCACAGGGTGGTTACTGTCAGCGGTGCTTGCAGGGCCTTGCCGCGCACTTCATAGGTTAGTGTGTCGCCTTGGTAGCCCTGGGCCAGCCTGGAATAATCTTTCATGGCTTGTTGGGCCGCCATGCTGATGCGGGTATTGGTTAAGGCCACAATGTCGGCCAGTGCATCCACCGCCTTGGTTTTGTCGGGCTTGTGTTGCAGCAGCAGGGCTTGTGCGTGTTCCATGCATTCAAGGTCGTACACAGCCGCCACGTCTTTTTGAACCTGTGCTTTGTAGCTGCGCACGGCCTGTGCAATTTCAGCCAGGTAGCGCACTCGCTCGGAAGGCACCACCGCCTTCAGGGTGGTGGAGTGTTTGGTGTCAATGGTATTGAAAAGGCCTTTGGAAGGCTTGGCAATGGGCAAGGCTGCGCGCAAGGCTTTGTAAAGTGCGCTTACTCCATCATCGTTAAAACGGCTGGCCAGCGTGCCGTACACGGGCATGGTGTCGGGCATGCTGGTGAACGCCATGCGGTTGCGCTGCACCTGCTTGCACACATCGCGCAGGGCATCGAGCGCGCCTTTGCGATCAAATTTGTTCACGGCCACGAAATCGGCAAAGTCCAGCATGTCGATTTTTTCAAGCTGGCTGGCGGCACCATATTCAGGTGTCATCACATACAGGCTGAAATCCACATGCGGCACAATGGCGGCATCGCCCTGGCCAATGCCAGGGGTTTCAATCAGCACCACATCAAAACCAGTGGCACGGCACAGCGCAATAATGTCGGGCAGGGTTGCGGGTACTTCCTGCGCAGAATCGCGCGTGGCCAGTGAACGCATGAACACCTTCGGGCCGTTGCCGGCCCAAGGACCAATCGCATTCATTCGAATGCGGTCACCCAGCAATGCACCACCTGTTTTTCGGCGTGATGGGTCTACGCACACCACACCAATGGTCAAGTCATCGCCATGGTCCATGCGCAGGCGGCGAATCAACTCGTCGGTCAGGCTTGATTTGCCTGCACCACCGGTGCCAGTAATGCCCAACACCGGGGTTTTGCTGGTTTTTGCCTGAAGCCGAACAGCTTCCAGATCGGCAGCGGGCACTTCGTCGCGCTCAAGGCGGGTGATCAGTTGGGTCAGCAGGGGCCAGTTGAAGGCCAAGGCTTGAATCCCTTCGGGGGTACACGCCACTTCCGCTTTTTTGCGGGCATCGCGCACAAGTGCTGCACGGGTGATCATGTCGCCAATCATGCCTTCAAGGCCCATTTTCTGGCCATCTTGCGGGCTGTAAATTCGGTTCACGCCGTAGGCTTGAAGGGCTTCAATTTCAGAAGGCAGGATAACGCCCCCACCGCCACCAAACACTTGAATGTGCCCAGCATTCTGAGCCTTCAGCTCATCAACCATGTATTTGAAAAATTCGTTGTGCCCGCCTTGGTAAGAACTGACGGCCAGGCCGTCCGCATCTTCCTGAATGGCAGCATCAACCAGTTCCTGCACCGAGCGGTTGTGGCCCAAGTGGATTACTTCCGCGCCCTGGCTTTGCAGCAAACGACGAATCATGTTGATGGCAGCATCGTGGCCGTCGAACAAAGATGAACCTGTGACAAAGCGCAGGGGCGTGCGTTGGGTGTCAGGGAGGGGTTTTCCCACCTCGCCGGTGCTGCTTTTCATGTCTGTCTCCTGATGGGTTGCGGTTGTTTTCCACCGCTCGTTTGAATTTTAATTCTAACCTATCCATGAACCATGCGTAGCATGCAACCAGACCTAAAAAGCTTAAAAGAAGAACACTGGAGATTACCCAATAGGACAATGGCACCCCGTAAACCGTGATGCCAAGCAGGGGAATGAACAAAACAACACTGAGTATTAATGCAACCCAGACCCCAAGCAGGCGCCAGGTAATTCGCTTAACCTGCCGCCAGTACTCGTTTTCCAGTGGGGTGGGAGGCAGGTTTTTCATGAACAGCGCCTAGGCTGCAAACTGGGGCTTGAAGCGATACACCGCCAGGGTGCTGCGCAGGTTGCCCAGAAACTCGACAGGTTCTCCATTGAGGAAAAGCTGCTTGCCCAGCACTTTGTGCCCGATTTGGGCCACCAGTGCCTCGAAGTCTTTGGGCGTGCACAGGTGAATATTGGGGGTGTTGTACCACTGATAGGGCATTTGCTTGGACACTGGCATGCGGCCCAAAGCGATTGACCACACATGGTACCAATGGCCAAAGTTGGGGAAGCTCACAATGCCTTCCTTGCCCACGCGTGCAATCTCCTTGAGGATGCGCTCGGTGTTGTGCATGGCCTGCAGGGTTTGCGACAGAATAACGACGTCAAACGCGTGGTCCTCAAACATGGCCAGGCCCTTTTCAAGGTCTTGCTGAATCACGTTGATGCCACTGGCCACACTGCGCTGCACATTGGTGTCGTCTATTTCAACACCGTAGCCCTTGGCCTTGCGGGTTTTCATCAGGCGGGCCAGGAATGAACCATCGCCACAGCCCAAATCGAGCACGCGTGCTCCCATGGGCACCCAGCTTTCAATCAAATCGAGATCAGCCCGGGGCACCACGATGGGCAAGGGTTGTACGTCTTGCGGCACAGCATGCAGGTTTTTCATGCGAGCTCCCTGGCAATACGCTCAAAATAACCCCGAACCACGTTGTGGTAGCGCGAATCCGTCAACAAAAAGGCGTCGTGACCATGCGGGGCATCAATTTCAGCGTAGGTTACGTCGCGCTGGTTGGCCATCAAGGCTTCCACAATTTCGCGGGTTCGCTCGGGGGCGAAACGCCAATCGGTGGTGAAACTGACCAGCAAGAATTTCGCCTTGGACACTTCCAGTGCCTTGACCAGATCACCGCCCGTGTGGCGTGCCGGGTCAAAATAATCAAGCGCCTTGGTGATCAACAAATACGTATTGGCATCGAAATAGTCTGCAAACTTGTCGCCCTGGTAACGCAAGTAGCTTTCCACCTGAAAGTCGACATCCAGCCCATAGTTGTAGTCGCCATTGCGCAAGGTGCGGCCAAACTTTTCGGCCATGTCGTCGCCGCTCAGGTAGGTAATGTGGCCGATCATTCTGGCCAGGCGCAAACCGCGCTTGGGTACCACGCCGTGCTCGTAATAGTTACCGCCATGAAAATCGGGGTCTGTCACGATGGCCTGGCGAGCCACTTCATTGAAGGCAATGTTTTGCGCACTCAGCTTGGGCGTTGAAGCAACCACCATGCAATGGCCCACCCGATCCGGGTAACTGAGGCTCCATTGCAGGGCCTGCATGCCGCCAAGGCTTCCACCCATGACGGCTGCAAACTTCTGGATGCCGAAATGATCCGCCAGGCGCACCTGGGCATTCACCCAGTCTTGAACTGTAACAAACGGAAACCCCGCCCCATAAGGTTTGCCGGTTTCAGGGTTGATGCTGCTGGGGCCAGTGGATCCAAAACACGAACCAAGATTGTTCACGCCAATGACAAAAAACCGGTTGGTGTCCAGGGGTTTGCCTGGACCCACCATGTTGTCCCACCAGCCTTCGCTTTTTTCTTGCCCCTCGTACAGCCCCGCCACATGGTGCGAGGCATTCAGGGCGTGGCACACCAACACAGCATTGTTTTTGTCCGCATTCAGCGTGCCGTAGGTTTCCACCATCAAGGAATAGCTGGGCAGGGTCTTGCCGCACTCAAGCAAAAGCGGTGCGGTGAATTCAATAAGTTCGGGCTCTACGAAGCCCACAGACTGGTTGGCAGACACAATACGGCGTTTCTAAAGTTGGATTGTTGTTCTTGCAAGCCTTTGAGTATAAATCGCAAACTGCCCGCCAAAGCAGTGCAAATGCGGGTCGTGGTGCAAAGTGCTTACTTAGTCGTTGTGCAGTTGACGCATCAACGCATCAATTTTATCGATGTCGAAAGTTCGAACCACTTTTTTGACCAGCTTTTGCGTGGTCGCAAAGTCTGTTTTCAACAAGAGTTCTTTCACATCCAGCAACTGCGAAGGGTGCATGGAATACTGGGTCAAACCCATGCCCAGCAGCAAGCGGGTCAGGCGAACATCGCCTGCCATTTCCCCGCACACGCTTACAGGCACACCGGCTTTCCCGGCGCTTGATATCACTTCGTAGACCAAGCGAAGAACTGCCGGATGCAAAGGATCATAAAGGTGCGCCACCTGGTGGTCTACCCGATCCACAGCCAGCGTGTACTGAATCAGATCGTTGGTGCCAATTGACACATAATCCAGATAATTCAGAAAGTGCGGCAGGCTGAGTGCAGCTGCGGGCACTTCGATCATGCCGCCAATTGACACGTCTTGATTGGCCTGAAAACGACGTTCCAGCAATTGTTCACGGGCCATGTCGATGTAAGCCAACGCCTGCCGTGTTTCACGAATATTGGTCAACATGGGCAGCAAAATTTTCACAGGCCCGTGCTTCGCGGCGCGCAACAAGGCACGAATCTGGGTGAGAAAGATCGCGGGCTCGGCCAGGCTGAACCGTATGGAGCGCAATCCCAGCGCAGAGGTGCTTGAAATGGGGGGCGCGCTGCTGTTGGCCCCATCAAACTGCAGGGTTTTGTCCGCCCCAAGATCAAGCGTGCGCACAGTCACGGGCTTGCCCTTCATGGCCTTGATCACCTTGCGGTAAGCTTCAAACTGCTCGTCCTCCGAGGGCCATTCTTTTCGGTTCATGAACAGAAATTCGGAACGGAACAAGCCAACACCATCGGCTCCGGCGTCCACCACACCTTTGATGTCCTCGGGCAATTCAATGTTGGCCAGCAATTCAATTCGCCGACCACATTGTGTGCGCGATTCCGTGGTGATCAGGCGTTTTAATCGCTGGCGGGAAAGGGCCAGGATGGCCTGCTTGCGCTGGTACTCATCGACCACCATGGTGGCGGGGTCAAGAAACACGGCGCCAATTTTTCCATCGACCACCACCAAATCGCCGTTGTGCACAAACTCCAGAGCACGCGGCACGCCCACCACAGCGGGAATGCCCAGGCTACGCGCCACGATGGCTGTGTGCGATGTGGCGCCACCCATTTCGGTCACAAAAGCACCAACGCGGCGACCTTTAAGCTGCACCATGTCGGCTGGTGAAATGTCGTGCGCCACAATCAGCCAGGGATCCTCATTTTCACCCTCGGGCGGCAAAGGCATGGCAGTTGCATGGCCCCGAAGGGACTTCAACACCCGTTCCACCACCTGGCGTACATCGCTGTTGCGTTCGCGGAAGTAATCGTCTTCAATCGCGGAGAACTGCTCCAGCAAAACTTCCATTTGCTCAATCAAGGCCCATTCAGCATTGATCAGCTTGTTTTGAATCAGGTTTTTGGGCTCTTCTGAAAGAATGGGATCTTGCAGAATCAAGGTGTGAAGGTTCAGGAAGGCGTCAAATTCCGCAGGCGAGTCTGCGCTGATCTGGGCTCGAATTTCAACAAGTTCTTCTGTAACGCGCTTAACCGCGTTGTCGAACCGCTTTTTCTCGAAACGCACCGACTTTTTTTCAATTCGGTTGCGGGGAATGTCCCGCATGGCCGTGTCCCATACCAGAGCCCGGCTAACCGCAATGCCTCTGGATACAGCGATACCATGCAAAGCCAGGGTCATGGGTTACTCGCCTTCGCCAAATTTGTCATCAATCAGGGCCACAAGGGCGGCAATGGCCTCGGCTTCGTCACTGCCTTCGGCTTCCAGCACCACATCATGCCCTTTGCCTGCAGCCAACATCATGACACCCATGATACTTTTTGCATTCACCCTGCGACCCGCCTTGGCAATCCACACTTCCGATTGAAATCGGCTGGCGATTTGCGTCAGTTTGACCGAGGCACGGGCATGCAAACCCAATTTATTGCTGATGGTGATCTCTTGCTGAATCATCGTTTTTTGCCGGATTAAAAGTTTGACGTTGCGGCGCAGTAGCGCCAGTGCTGACAATGCCATTTCGACCACCCATGACCAGGCGCTCGGCCACTTCATTGAGGGGTAGATCGCGAAAACCCAAGGCACGAAGCACCATGGGCAAGTTGCAACCCGAAACAAGAACCGTGGGCAGGTTAAGCGATTCTGCCCCCGCACGCACTGCCGCATTCGAGGGGGTTGCGCCAAACAGGTCGGTCAGAAACACAACACCTGCGCCCGCTTGCACTGCGCGTGCTGCGTCTTGAATGCGCTTGACGGTGGTGTCGATGTCCTCGGAAGCCGGCACATCGACAACCTCAAAACCATCCGGCACACTGCCCATGACGTGTTGCACACATTGAGCGATCGAATCGCCCAGTGGTGCGTGGGTAACCAAAACCAAACCCAACATCAGCGCACCTCCTGCAACGCGGTTTCCACCGCCTGCACAAACGTGTCTGCAACAGGGAACCCCGTTTGATCCATGATCTCACGGAAACAGGTTGGGCTGGTAACGTTCACTTCGGTCAGGTTCTGGCCAATAATGTCCAAACCCACCAGCAACAATCCACGTTTTTTCAGCTCAGGGCCCAACGTGCGCGCAATGTGCCAATCGCTTTCACTCAAGGGTTGCGCCCGCCCGGTGCCACCCGCCGCCAGGTTGCCGCGGTGTTCGCCCTCCTTGGGCAAGCGCGCCAGGCAAAAAGGCACTGGCTCGCCATTGATCAGCAACACGCGCTTGTCGCCTTCCGAAATTTCCGGAATGTAACGCTGAATCATGGCGGTTTTTCGACCGTAATCGGTCAGTGTTTCCAGAATTACGCCGGTGTTCTGATCACCTTTTTTCAGGCGAAAAATGGAGGTGCCTCCCATGCCGTCCAGCGGCTTGGCGATGGCGTCCGGGTATTCTTCCAGAAAACCACGCATCTGCGCGGCGTT
>Ga0209024_1000622_pt1 | contig 51517 bp, 49 predicted proteins | sample AutmiccommunBRH5_FD_187380 | JGI IMG/M metagenome (GOLD analysis project Ga0209024, IMG submission 187380) | Deep subsurface microbial communities from Mt. Terri, Switzerland - Autotrophic microbial communities BRH/5 (SPAdes) (version 2) | ecosystem: Environmental > Aquatic > Deep subsurface >... | reverse complement strand
CAGCACCCTCGAAGCCTATCGCGGCAAGGCCGGATGGCTCACCGTGAAGCTGATCTCGGTCGAGACTTTCGGCAACCAGGAGCAGCATCTGCTGGTTGCCGCGGGCACGACCGACGGCGTCGTGCTCGCGGAAGAAGACCCGGAAAAACTGTTGCGCCTGCCCGCGACCACGCAAGCAGCCAGTCTGTTCAACGCCCCTGACGCCACCCTGCTGGCCGACGTGGAGACCCGCAAGACAGCACTCCTGCGCGATGTCAACGAGCGCAACCTCGGTTACTTCGAGCAGGAAGTCCAGAAGCTGGACGCCTGGGCGGACGACCTGAAGCTGGGGCTGGAGCAGGAGATCAAGGAGATCGATCGCGAGATCAAGGAGGTACGCCGCACGGCCGCGACCTCACCAACCCTGGAAGAAAAGCTGTCATGGCAGAAGAAGCAGCGCGAACTGGAAGGCAAGCGCAGCAAGCTGCGCCGCGAGCTGTTTGCCCGGCAGGACGAAGTCGAAGCCCAGCGCAATGACCTCATCAGTCAGTTGGAAGTACAGCTCCAACAGCAGGTCGAGGAGCGCACGCTGTTCACTGTCGAGTGGGAGTTGACATGACGACCAAGAGAGAACTTGCGAGAGGAGCACTTTGGCGGCAATGGGACCTGCATGTCCACACGCCTGCCTCATTCCACTGGCAAGGACAGAAGTTTGACGGCGATCTGTCATCTGCCCAAACCACGGGGCTGGTCGATGAAATGATCGAAGCCATGAACAAGGCCGAACCCGCTGTGTTCGCCATCATGGACTACTGGACCTTCGATGGCTGGTTTGCACTGAAACAGCGTCTCTCTGAGGCGGATGCGCCGAAGCTAACAAAGGAGGTCTTTCCCGGAATTGAGTTGCGACTGTCCGCGCCCACTGAAAGACGGCTCAACGCCCATGTCATCTTCTCAGACGAAATCTCCGATCAGCATCTAAAGGACTTCCTAGCAAACCTCAAGATTGAGCGCCTGGACCGGTCTATTTCCAAAGATGCCCTTGTCGATCTGGCGCGCGCAACCGCCGCCGATATGTTGGCAAAGAAGGGGCACAAGAAGGATGTAGTCGATAGCGACTACGCGGATGCACTGTTGGCCGGCTACAAGTTGGCGGAAGTAAAGACCGAGAGCTACAAGCAAGCCATCTCAAGCGTCCCGGATGGACTGGCAATTGGGTTCATGCCTTACGATACGAGCGACGGACTCACCGAGGTGAAGTGGGAACAACATTACTCGTACTTCCTCGGGCTATTCGAATCCTCCCCTATCTTCGAGTCGCGGAATCTGGAACTGAGAACGGCCTTCTTATGTGAGAAGACTCCGACGAACCATGCATGGATCGACAACTTCAAGCATGGATTGAAAGGCATCCCCAGACTGGTGGTCGCTGGAAGTGACGCACATTGTTTTGTTGGAGTCGCGGGCAACGACGACAAGCGGGGCTATGGCGACTTCCCATCTGGCAAGAAGACGTGGATCAAGGCCGACCCAACGTTCCGTGGCCTCAAACAAGCCATTCTTGAGCCGGCGAAGCGCTCCTACATTGGTGACAAACCACCCAAGGTGCAGGAAGTCGAGTCCAACAAGACCTACTACATCGAATCCATTGAAATCACCAAGACAGGAGACAAGGCCGGCGTAGGGCAATGGCTCCACGGCTGCGACATCCCGTTGAACCCCGACCTTGTTGCCATCATCGGGAACAAGGGAAGCGGGAAAAGCGCGTTGGCCGATGTCATCGCGACGCTTGGTAATTCCAGACAGTCCAAGCACTTCAGCTTTCTCCGGCGGGACCGCTTCCTAGGGAAGACCGGCGAACCCGCACGACACTTCACCGGGACGCTGACCTGGTGCGACGAGAGTACCGAAACACGACCTCTCAACGAGTTCCCATCCGAAGAGAAGGCAGAGCTTGTTCGCTACATTCCACAGCACTACTTCGAGGAGCTTTGCAACGAGCATGTGTCGGGCAAGTCGGATGCTTTTGAGAAGGAACTTCGGTCAGTGATCTTCTCTCACGCGAGTGAAGACATGAGGTTGGGCGCACTCGACTTCGATCAACTGACGGAGCAGCAGGAGCAGTCGCTAAGGAACCGATTGGGTGAGTATCGCAAGGAACTGGCCTCGGCCAACGCATCAATCGTGCGTATCGAGGAGCAGCTTCAGCCCATAGAGCTGAAGAAGCTCACCGACCTGCTTCTGCTGAAGGGCAAGCAGATTGAAGAACACGACAAGCTAAAGCCAGCGGAGGTTGCTACGCCCACAGAAGCGTTGAGCCCCGAGCAAAAGCAGGCTGCGGATGGCTTGGCAGCGGCTAGTCAGCAGATAGAAGCTGCGAAAAAGCGCACGCTAGAGATCGCCGGCGAGACCACCGAACTAGCCAAGCGGCAGAAGGCGATAGCCAACATTCGTGAGCAGCTGAGATTGCTCCAACGGACCTTTGACCAAGCACGGAATACAGTGTCCGATGACCTCAAGCTGCTTGAGTTCGCCTGGTCCGATCTTGCAGCCATCGACATCAAGACAAGTGCTCTCGACAAGAGATCAGCTGAACTCACGACGAAGCAGGGCGAGTTGAAGACCGAGTCCGAGCAGCTGACTGAAAACCTGAAGACCTACACGGAGACGCAGCAAGGGTTCACCGCGAAACTGAACGCGCCTCAGCAACAGTTCGAGTCTTACCAGCGACAGCTTGCCGAATGGAACAGGAAGCGGGATGAACTGATCGGCTCACCCACCGAGCCGGAGTCGAAGGTTGGCCTAGAGACCCGTATTGAGCAGATCGAGGCGCTGCCTCACCAGCTCAAGGAGTTAGAAGCAAAGCGATTGCAGTTGTCAGGTGAAATATTCGACACCCTCGATGCCCAGCGAAGAGCGCGTGCGGAACTGTTCAAACCTGTCCAGGACTTGATCCAGAAGAACGGCCTGATACGGGAAGACTACAGGTTGCAATTCCAGGCAACTCTTGCGGCATCTGCGGATGCCATCGCGGATCAGTTGTTCGCCTTGATAAAGCAGACCTGGGGTGATTTCCGTGGGCAGGACGAGGCTCTTTCGACAATCCGAAAGCTGTTCGACAGTCATGACCCGAACACCAGAGACGGGGCATTGGCCTTCGTTGGCACCTTGCAGGAGAAGGTCTTGGAAGCCGCCAGAGCTTCCGGGTCGCCTGCTGGCATCTTCAACTTGGTAAAAAAGGGACAGTCCGCAGCGGCAGTGTATGACCTGATCTTCGGGCTGAATTTCCTTGAGCCGCGATACTCCTTGCTGTTCCAAGACACGCAGATCGAGCAACTCTCTCCCGGGCAGCGTGGTGCACTATTGTTGATCTTCTACTTGCTGGTGGACAAGGGAAAGACGCCCATCATCCTGGACCAGCCGGAAGAGAACCTTGACAACGAGACGGTATTCCGCCTGCTCGTGCCCGTTCTGTCGGAAGCCAAGAAGCAGCGGCAGATCATCATGGTCACACACAACCCCAATTTGGCGGTTGTGTGTGATGCAGAGCAGATCATCCATGCGAGGTTCGATCGAGCATCGGACTCCACCATCGACTATGACTCGGGGGCGATCGAAAACACGGGGCTCAACGGCGCCGTCGTGACCGTACTTGAAGGTACGAAGCCCGCATTCGAAAACCGATCCGGGAAGTACCATTGACATGCCGGCGCTCGAACCTCAGTACTTGGCCATCCTGAAGCAGGTGCTCGCCGCCCGCTTCGTTCCGTTCCTGCCGCCATTGCTCGGCAACGTCAATCCCGCCGATCACGCGGCGAAACAGCTTTCGCGGGCCTTCAGCGCCTTCGTTCTCCACAAGCTGCTCGACATTACGCCACAGGTGGCGGCCGCCTCGGTCGTGGACGACTTCAACGACAAGGGCATCGACGCGATCCACTACCACGCGCCATCGGAGACGCTGTACCTGCTGCAAACCAAGTTGAAGGAGTCTGAGCAATTCAAGCAGGAGGATGCGCTGCCATTTTGCGAGGGCATTCGCTTGTTGCTCAAACAGGACTTCACCGCGTTCAACGGGAATGTCCTGAATCGGAAGGCTGATATCGAGGGGGCACTCGATGCGTGCAGCCACATCAAGCTGGTCGTGCCCTACACGGGAGATGGTGTATCGCAAACGGCCCGCGACGCCTTGCAGGCCCTGCTCGACGACGAAGACCTCGACGAAGAGCGGCTGGTCAACCAGGTGGAGTACTACACGGCGACCGAGATCGCCCGCGACCTGCTGGCGGAACAGGCCTATCAACCCGTGCACACGGATGTCGCGTTGCAGAAGCACGCGAAAGTCGAAAGCCCGCGAGCCACGTACTACGGTGTCGCGCGGCTGGCGGACTTGGTGGCCCTGCATCAGACGCACGGCAAGGCCCTGTACGAACGCAACATCCGCTACTTCCTCGGCAGTAGCAAGTCCGATGTCAACAAGGCCATCAAGACGACCTTGCATGACGCCCCGTTGGACTTCTTCTATCTCAACAACGGCGTCACGGCCGTCTGCGACCTGATCGAGCCGAAGGCCAACAAGAATGGCGTCAAGAAGTTCAAGGTGCGCGGCCTGTCCATCATCAACGGCGCGCAGACGGTGGCGTCGGCTGCCGAGTTCGTGCGCCAGCATCCGGGCAAGAGCATCGATGACGCCAGGGTGATGCTCACCTTGATCAAAGCCCCTGCAGACGGCCCGTTCGGCAAGCGCGTCACCAAGGCGCGCAACCATCAAAACCCGGTGCAGACAGCAAACTTCGCTTCGCTCGACGAAAACCAGGAGCGGCTGCGGCAGGAGATTGCCCACCTCGGCTTCGATTACCACTATCGCCCCGAGGCCCTCGCAACCGGCCCCAAGGCCATCACGCTCAATGAGGCTCTGCGGGCACTGGCCTCGCAACAGAACGACCCGCGCTACGCCGTTTGGCTCAAGAGTGAGCCGGCGCGGCTCGCCAATCCCGACTCCGCCGAGTACCAAGCGCTGTTCACTGATGCCCTGCCGGGAGTGGTGCTGGTCAACGCCGTTCTGTGCCACCGCGCGATCCGCACTCTCGTAGTGGGCTACGAGCAGAACGCCCCGGCACGAAGCCAGGAACGCCTGATCTACCGTCATGGCGTGCACGTCATCACGGCGGTCATGATGAAGCGCCTGCGCAACCGCATCGGCGCGGCAGCCGTCATCGATCCGGCGGCGACTCCCGCACTGATCAGCCAGCCGCTCGATCAGCTCCGACAGCAGACTTTCGACCTCGGCCAGCAGCAACTCGTTCTTGAGGGGCCGCTGGCCTACTTCCGCAACCAGGGCAACGTCGTGGCCTTCCTGGCTGACCTGATGGAAACACACTTTGCGCTGGGCGCCGATCCGGCCATAGCGCCACTACGCAATATTCAGAATGCAGCGGACGCGTATCCGCGCAAGCGCCTGATCGACTACTTGTCGAGCCGCGCGCCACAACTATGAGAGCGATGTCATGAGCAAACAAAAACTAGAACTTACCTGGATCGGAAAGGAGAAGCGGCCCAAGCTGGAGCCACGCATCCTGCTCGAACATCCAGAGAAGTCATATCACGCCAAGCATCGCGTCACGGACAGCGACATCTTCGACAACCGGCTGATCTTCGGTGACAACCTGCTTGCGCTGAAAGCATTGGAGCAAGAGTTCTCCGGCAAGGTGAAGTGCGTGTTCATCGACCCACCGTATAACACCGGCAGCGCCTTCACGCACTACGATGACGGGCTAGAGCACTCGATCTGGCTTGGCTTGATGCGCGACCGACTGGAACTTATCAAGCGGTTGCTGGCAGAGGATGGGTCGCTGTGGATCACCATTGATGACAACGAAGCGCATTACCTCAAGGTTCTGTGCGATGAGGTCTTTGGGCGGGCCAACTTTGTCTCGACTGTAATTTGGCAGAAGAAGTACGCACCAAAGTCCGACTCTAAGTACTTTTCTGCGTCCCATGACTTCATTCTTGTCTTGGCAAAAAACCTCGATAAGTTCAACTTGGGTCGACTACCGAAGACAGAAAAGCAGACGGGGAGATATACCAATAGAGACAGCGACCCACGCGGCCCATGGAAAGCAAGTGACGTTCTGCGAAATGAAGCGCGGGACTATGCGATTTTTCCAGTGCGTCTCCCTTCAGGTCGCGAGGTACTCCCCCCCGCGGGAACGAGTTGGCGGTATACGAAAGAGAAGTTTGCTGAGCTCATTGCAGACAACAGGATATGGTTTGGTGTTGATGGTGATGCGCGACCAGCGTACAAGCGCTTTTTGTCTGAGGTCACCGACACGATTCCGGCTACAACCATTTGGCCTTATGACGAAGTCGGCCATAACGATGAGTCAAAAAAGGAAATGCGTTCTCTGTTCGGCGAGAACTTATTTGACACACCGAAACCGGAGCGGCTTCTTGAGCGGATATTGACGCTGGCAACCACTGCCGGCGATCTTGTCCTTGATTCATTTTCGGGTTCCGGCACCACCGGCGCGGTCGCGCACAAGATGGGCCGTCGCTGGATCATGGTCGAGTTGGGCGAGCACTGCCACACCCACATCATCCCCCGCCTGCAGAAGGTGATCGACGGTGAAGACAAGGGCGGAATTTCTGAAGCCGTCGGCTGGCAAGGCGGTGGCGGCTTTCGCTACTACCGGCTTGCCCCCAGCCTGATCATCAACGACCGCTGGGGTAACCCTGTCGTTAACCCGGAGTACAACGCGGCAATGCTGGCCGAGGCCTTGGCGAAGCTTGAAGGCTTTACCTACGCGCCCTCGGAGACGCGCTGGTGGCAGCACGGCCACTCCAGCGAGCGTGATTTCATCTGCGTCACGACCCAGAACCTGTCCGGCGAGCAGTTGCAGGCATTGTCCGATGAAGTTGGCCCCGAGCAGAGCCTGCTTGTGTGCTGCTCGGCCTTCCGCGGCGTAACGGCCACCAGGGCATCCGAGCGTTGGCCGAACCTGACACTGAAGAAGATTCCCAGGATGGTGCTGGCCCGCTGTGAGTGGGGCCAGGACGACTACAGCCTGAACGTGGCCAATCTGCCGATGGCGCAGCTTCCGAAGGCCGAGCCTGCGGCCACGGTCGATAGCAGCAAGAAGATCAAGAACAAGAATGCGGCCCTCGCCAACGCGGCACAGGGCGGCCTGTTTGGGGAGAACGAATAATGAGCACCCGCGTCCTGCACGCCGTTACCGGTCGTCTGTCTCTTCGTCCGCCGCAAGCCGAGTCCCTCATCAAGCTCGCTCGCGCGCTCGATGCTGCGCCAGAGCTATTGGGTCACGAGCGTGATGTCTCGGCCATTCTCTCAACGTTGAGGGCCGAATTCAGCACACTGGAGGACTTCGAGCGCGAATTTCCGTCGCTGTGCTTCGCGCTGGCAACGGGCGTGGGCAAGACGCGCCTGATGGGGGCCTTTATCGCCTACCTGCATCTGGCGCACGGCATCAACAACTTCTTCGTGCTTGCGCCCAACCTCACGATCTACAACAAGCTCATCACGGACTTCACGCGCAACACGCCGAAGTACGTGTTCAAAGGCATTGCCGAGTTCGCGCAGCAGCCGCCGCTGATCATCACCGGCGACAACTACGACCAGACCGGTGCGGCGGTGGACAATCAATCGATGGGCTTCGCCCACGACGTACGCATCAACATCTTCAACATCTCCAAGATCAACTCCGAGGTACGCGGAGGCAAGGAGCCCCGCATCAAGCGGATGAAGGAAGTGCTTGGCGACAGCTACTTCAACCACCTGGCTAGTCTGTCTGACCTGGTGCTGCTGATGGACGAGTCGCACCGCTACCGGGCCAGCGCCGGCGTGCGCGCCATCAACGAACTCAAGCCGCTATTCGGTCTGGAAGTGACGGCGACGCCGTTCGTCGAGTCCAGCCGAGGGCCTGTGCCGTTCAAGAACGTGGTGATCGACTACCCGCTGGCGCGGGCGATGGAGGATGGCTTCGTCAAGGAGCCGGCCGTGGTCACACAGCGCAACTTCGACGCCAAGGCCCACACGCCGGAAGAGATCGAGAAGACCAAGCTAGAAGATGGCGTGCGGCTGCACGAGACGACCAAGGTCGAGCTGCTCACTTATGCCCGCGAAAACGGCGTCAAGCCGGTCAAGCCCTTCATGCTCGTCATCGCCCGCGATACCACGCACGCGGGGCAACTCTTGGCGCTTCTGGAGTCGGAAGCCTTCTACGAGGGGCGCTACCAGGGGAAGGTGATTCAGGTCGATTCCAGCCGTACCGGCGCGGAGGAAGAAGAGATGATCACGCGCCTGCTGGCAGTGGAGAGCGTGGATGAGCCGACCGAGATCGTGATTCACGTCAACATGCTCAAGGAGGGCTGGGACGTGACCAACCTCTACACCATCGTTCCGCTGCGCGCGGCCAATGCCCGCACGCTGATCGAGCAATCCATCGGGCGCGGCCTGCGTCTGCCTTACGGCAAGCGGACGGGCGTCGCGTCGGTGGATCGCTTGAACATCGTCGCGCACGACAAGTTCCAGGAGATCATCGACGAGGCCAACCGCGGCGACTCGCCGATTCGTCTGAAGCAGGTCATCCTCGATGCGCCGAGCGCCGACGACAAGAAGGTCAGCGTGCAGGTCGAATCAGGTGCATCGGCGCGTCTCGGTTTGACGGAAGCACCGGTCGTGGTCACAGGGGCTTCAGCCACTGACAGTGGAGCGGAAGGCCTCGCGCCCAAACCGGTGTTCACCACGGAGGCGGAGAAGCAGGCCGCGCGCGTGGTCATGGACGTCATCGGCAAGTACGAGGTCAGGCGCGATCTAGTGCCCACCAGCAGCGCGCTGCTGAAACCAGAGGTGCAGAAGGAAATCCTCGCGGAAGTGGCAGAGCGGCTGAAGCCGCTGCAAGGCGAATTGCTGGCGGGCGCCGATGAATCAGTCCCCGCACTTGACTTGTCCGCGGTGGTGGCGAAGACCACCGAGATCGTGGTGCAGCAGACCATCGACATCCCGCGCATCGCGGTGGTGCCGACTGGCGAGGTCACGACGGGCTTCCACGCCTTCAAGCTGGATGTGAGCCAGCTCCATCTCCAGCCTGGCCAGCGCGAGATCGTCGGTCAGATGCTGCGCACGAACGAGCAGTTCACCCTGGCCGCTGAGGTTGGGCTGCGGGAACAGCGCCCAGAGGACTACATCGTCCACGCCCTGGTTGACTTCGACGACATCGACTACTTCACCCACGCCGATTTGCTCTACGACCTCGCGGGCCAAATGGTGCAACACCTGCGCGGCTATCTGTCCGAGGACGAGGCCATCAGCGTCCTCGATCGTGACCGCCGCCTGATCGCGCGGGAAATCCACGCGCAGATGATGGCCCACTTCTGGGAGGAGGCGACCGAGTACGAGGTGCAGGTCAGTCGCGGCTTCACCGAACTCAAGCCGTGCAATTACACCGCCACGGCAGGCCAGACGGCCCACCACTTCCGGGAGACCGTGACAGAGACCAGCCGCATCAAGCAGATGCTCTTCGGTGGCTTCGCGCGTTGTCTGTACCCGCTGCAGAAGTTCGACTCGGATACCGAACGGCGCTTCGCCATCATCCTGGAGCGCGACGCGACGAAGTGGCTCAAACCCGCGAAGGGGCAGTTCCAGATCTACTACAAGCTCGGCACCGAGCAGCCGGAGTACATCCCCGACTTCGTGGCCGAGACAGAATCAGCAATTTTCATTGTCGAGACGAAGGCTCGTGGCGACATGAACACGCAGGAGGTTCAGGCGAAAGCGGCCGTTGCTGCCCGTTGGTGCGGGCACGCATCGGATCACGCACGTGAAGTTGGCACGAAACCGTGGAAGTACCTGCTGATACCCCACGACGAGGTTACGGAATCGAAGCGACTTTCTGACTACATGCGGTTTGAGAAGAAGATGGCATGAGGGCGTGGCCGACTACAGAATTCATCCGCGCAATGCTCGCGCCTCTCCTCAAAACGGTGGATGTCACGTCGGCGTTTATGAGAACGCAATAGCGTGGATGCTCTCTGGCAAGAACCACCTATCAAGTGTTGCGAGGGCATCTGATGAAAGCTGCTGTGTGAACAGCAATGCAAGGCGGCGCTTCGGTCTTGAGCAGGCAACATAGAACAGGTTTCGGTTGCGCTCGAAGGTCGCTTGCTTTCCCGGCGGGATGGCTGATTTTCCTGCCAGTTCGAGCATCTCTCCAAAGTTGTACTGATTCCACCCGCGACCGATGACGACAAGAACATTCTCGAACTCCGCGCCCTTCACTCCGTGCTTGGTTTCGAAGGGAGAGTGTCCATCCAAGTAGCCCCGAAGCGCCTTGATTTCTGCGTATCTGACTGCGCGAAGCTTCTCTATCTCCGCCAGCGCGGCGGGCATCTCTTCGCCACTAGTTCGATCGAATTCGCGCAGCTCTCGCTCACGTCTCTCGATGGCTTCCGGGAGTCTTGGCTTCCGCAGGTTGAGAAGGTGGTCGACGACCTCTCCAACCGTGCCATTTTCGCGAATCACCATCAACTGGCTCATCGCATCATGCCAAGCTGTCTTGTCGGCTCGACTCCGTAATAGCGGCGTGTTGCCACCCAGTGCGTCGAACATGGCACCGAACCTGCTTGCGGAGAAGGCATCGCAAGCAGGCTCCAACTGGTCCACGAAGAAGGCGATATGCGGGTGTTCCTTCTTGGCAAACGACTCGTTATAGCGAAAAACCGCCGGCAAGCTCGCATAGCCTTGCTCGCTGGCAAGAAGCCTATGCGTCAGCATGAGAACTTTCGTGCTTTCGGGGGAGAAATCCCATCCCCCTTGTGCCAATAAAGCCTTCACTTGCTCAAGGGTTTCGTGGCCGACCTCTGAAGGCAAATCTCCTCCCCAATGGGCACCTGTCTGTCGTTCGCCAGTCCAGGCATTCGTATGAAATACGCTGACCTGCCCAACGGCAGTCGGGTCTTCGACAAACTGCTGTAGCTCCGGGCGCATCCGATTGAGGCAGTCAACGATGGTTTTTACTGATCGGAAGTTGGCCTCTTTGCCAATCTCCTTGACTCGCTGATGCTCCAGTCTTCCACATCCATTGCCATATATCTTCTGCCAATGGTCGCCGAAGAAGCCGAATAGGGGTGAAGGTGGGTTCTCCAGAAACAGTCGCTGAATCGCCACAATCCAATCCTTGTCGGTATCCTGATATTCATCCACGAGAATGATGGGAAACCGATCCGTCACTATATTCCTGAACTTGGCGCTCTCCATCAATGAAACGGTGAGCGGCAGTACATCATCGTGATGCAGAGACACACGATCCTCGCGAATGGAACGGTGCCCGAAACTGTATTCAACCACACGGGAACCCAGACTTCCCCCGGCTTCCGCAATTCTCTCTTGCCATGCCGGCATCGCCTCAACCAAACCACGGAGTTGTTTCTGGAAGCCACTAATCAATGACCAACAGAAGGCATGATTGGTGTCGCAGTACACCATTGGGCTTCTGTCAGTACGGGCGGCAATTTCATCGCGGGCCACGTTGGTGAACGTGATGCACGCAATCTGCTGGTTTCTCCTTGGGAACATGTTCTTGTGGCGCTCGATCAAGTAGTGGAGCGCCTTGATGAGTGAGTAAGTCTTTCCCGCGCCTGCTCCTGCTTCCAAGCGGAAGTGCTCTCCAGCGACCAGGCTGCTGAACATGGCATCAAGTGCACGCTGGCTGGCAATTTCAGCGGGTGACTGCGGATTAGTCATCTGCTCCCCCCTCGTCAGCGATTGTCGCCTCGACCACCAAAGCAAGCGCCGGGTCCGGGACGGCTGGCTCGATGTCGGCCGACAGCCAGCGTACTCCTTCAAGGATGTACTTTGGCGTTGTCCAGGATTTCTCCTCTATCGCGTACTTGAGCGCAAACTCGGACTTCTTGATCTTACTGGCCTTGCTTCTGGCTTCCGTTTCAAGTTCTTCCCGTGTAGCGCCCTTCAAGTCGAACAATGTTCGGTTTGTGAGAATGAAGGCATCTTCAAACGTGCGGCCACATGGGCCACCTTCTTCCTCCGCACATTGATAGGCAATGCGGTTGCCGTGCTTTGCTTTTTCGGAGGCATCCTTCGTCACCAGGCCATTGAGGGTGAATGGATCATCATCGGAGAACCAGGCTTTCAGGCAGGCGTTGCTGGAATAGGTTCCCTTGTGGACCTCGCACGCGCTCCCGCCGGGTTCTTCTACTGAATCCAGATCGGTGAGAATTAGGGTTGGCAATTCAAGGAAGCGCAAGAGCTCGAAGAAAAGATGAGCATATGCTCCGCCGACCTCCATGGTGGTTACGTACTGGCTTGATAGCTTCGGCCGGGTTGGCTCCGCGATCTCCAGCTTTTCGATGATGGCGGGGAGCAGAAGTCGTTCGCTCAGTCCCTCTACCAGGATCGCCTTGTCGGCAAAAAACAGGTCACAGCGGGTTAGTGTCAGGTACTGATGAAGGAACTTTTTGTCCGGCTCGGAAACGCCATCCAGTCCCTTGCGCAGATCCTTGATTCTCGTCTGCCGAACGCCAGCAGCTGCACCTGGTACCTCACCACTGAGGAAATAGCGAATACTTTCAAATCCGGCTTCGTTGGCTATATGCGATGAGTGTGTAGAAACAACGAACTGGACCGGCCAAACCGTCTTGCCTTCCGTTGCTTCGACCAGCAGTTGAGCGGTTTTCGCGAGCTGACGTATGAAGACTTCTTGCATTTGAGGATGTAAATGAGCTTCTGGCTCTTCAATGAAGACCAGATGCACTCCTGGTGAGCTTGGCTCGGCCAGAAACGACTTATAGAACCCCGCAAGCTGTAAAAGGATGAAGATGAGGTTCCTAGCGCCAAGACCGTTGTAGGACTCCGGCAGGGTCACTCCGCTGTAGCCGATATAGCGAACCTTAGTGAAATTGGAGAGCAACTTGCGAACGTCGAGCAGTGTCTCTGTATGCAGTTCCTGATTTCCCAGCCCTGGATATCCAAAGTTTTTCAGCGCCGGGATCAGACTGTTCAGTTGACTACCGAAGCTGCTGTCTATCTGAGTTTGAATGTCCTGAACAGCCTCTTTCAGTGCTTGGGCAATATGTTTGTCGGCTTCATCCGCTGATGACGATGAAGCCGTAGCAAAGAGGAGTTCAACAGTCTTGGCGAGTATGTCGGACTCGCGGGATGTTATGTCGTCCAAGCCTCTTTGGGCGTTGATGAAGCCGGTCTTGATCAACGCCTTCAGCGCGCCTGGCTGTAACTGGCGTTTGTTCTCCGCGTCATTTGGGTCTTCGGCCCATATTCGGACGGCAAAATTGATTGGGATACATTCTCGAAGCGAGCGAAAGAAAGCTATCCTCGTTTCATCGGTCAGGGGGGTATCCGGTTGCCCCAAGAACAATTGGGCGAGCTGCCCATCCTTCAGCTCGTAGCGGACTACAACGACCGCCTCATTGCAGTCGGGGTTGAGGTCGATAACGAATGGACTGAGAGGCCCCAACTGCGGCTGAGCAGGATCATATTCAAACGTCAAACGCAACTCGATAAACGGAACTAGAGCCCTGACTACATCGTCATCTTGGCCATTGGTATGAGCTTCCAGTGCCGCGCAGAATCTGTCGTAGCAGGCACTGGAGAAATCTTCGAGCTGAAATGCTGCGGTGCCTTCAGCCAGTAGCCGCCGTATGATTTCGGACAATGAGGTCTTGCCACTGTTGTTTCGCCCCACGACAACCGTAGTCAAATCCTCCAGCGCAAGCTGCACGTCTGTGAGTAGACGGAAGTTCTTGATCTTTGCATGACGCAGCTTCATCTGATCCCCTTGACTATTGGCGTGTCGGGTTACGTCAGGCGTCTGTGGCTCTTGCTGGCAACCCCTTTTTGCCCTCCCAAGTTTAGTAGTGAGTGTACGTAACTACAGATATTTCTTGAAGCTTCCGGCCGCGATACTCACCGCCACGCCGAGCAATGCGGCGCTGGGCAGCAGGATCAGCAGCGGGTTCACGCTGACCGGCAGTGCCAGGTAAGTCACCCACGGCAGCACGGCCAGCGGGATCAAGCTGGCCCTGGCGCGGTGATAGATGAACCCCGATTCGCGTCCCGCGCCGAAGCGGCGGATGTCCCGGCGCACCAGGCCGTCCACCAGCCCGGCGAAGGCGGCCATCAGGAACAGCGGCAGGGTCAGGCACAGCACCAGCAGCCGCACGAGGAAGACCAGCGTCGTGTAGGCCGCAGCGATCAGGTAGCTCTCCACGTTCGTGTAGACCAGGCCGATGTAGTAGCGGAAATCCTTGGTCGGGCGATGGCTGCCGGCGCTGGCCTGCGTCGAGGCGTCGCGTATCCAGTCCAGCAGACCGCTGCGCACGAACAGCCAGTCGTAGCCCTGCGCGACCAGCCGGAGCGCGGTGCGCCCCGGCTCCTGCACCAGCGCGCTGCGCGTGAAATGCGTGGAGAGCTGATCCAGCTCGTAGTGCAGCATGCCCTGCGCGTGGCGCCAGCCCTGATCGGGCCAGAAGAAGTGCATGCCGACGCATTCGATCAGGATGCACAGCAGCAGTGCGCCGCACAACACGCCGAAGAAGCGGAACGGCAGCGTGACCAGGCCGGCGATCAGGCCCTGCTGTCGTTGCTGCTGGCGCTGGGCCGCGACAGCCGGATCGCTCATGCTTCCGCTCCGTCAGCGACGGCCGCCATCTGCTTGAAGTCGTCCAGCAGGTCGGCCGGCAGCGCGCCATCCTGCAGGCCGGGCAGGCTCTGGTTCTCCCACCAGTCGCCGGCCTCGACGTAGTGCTGGCGCATGTAGCCGGCCAGCTGCTGCAGATCCTGGGGCATGGCCTCGTCGGGGTCGGGGGCCGGCAAGGGCATGCGCACCTTCCAGAGCGTGCCGCCCTCGATCAGCGCGAAGCACTGCCCCTTGGGCAAGGCCACCACATGTGCGGGCTCGATCAGCGGCACACTGGTCGTGCTGATGCGGTCCTGGGTGCTGGACGTGAAGGCGGTGTTGCCGAGCGGATCGGAGCTGTCGGTGGCGCCGCTCATGATCGCGGTGGCATGGACATCGACCTTGGGCAGTTGCCGCGTCAGCAGTTCTGCGGTGGCGGTCTCCCTTACCCTCAACATGAAGAGGTTGTTGAAGTTGCCGATCACCTGGCCGGCCTTGGCGCGGTTGCCGATGCGCGCCTCGATGTCGCTGAGCGTCTGCGTGTAGGCCGTCACCTGCACGCCGGCACCGCCGCCCTTGTTGACCATCGGGATGAACTCGTCGCCCATCAGTTCGTTGAACTCGTCGGCGTGGACGTTGATGGGCACCTTCACGCCGGTCGCCGATCCGGGCAGGCCGTCGTCGATGCCGAACTTGTAGATGTGCCCCGCGACGGAAACGAGGTCGGAGAACATGGAGTTGCCCACCGCCGCGGCCACCTCCGCATCGGACAACGCATCCAGACCCACGTAGACCACCGCGCGTTTGCGGATGATCTGCATCCAGTCGAAGATCGGCCGCGGGTCGGACAGGTCCGAATAGTTCGGTGCGAGCAGTTGCGCGATCTTGCCGGTGGTCAGCTTCTCCAGCAGCGGCAATAGCGAGGCGACGATCTTGTCGAAGTAGGTCCGGTCGTAACGCACGGCGCTGCGCAGGCCATCGAGCACCGGGTCGTAGACGCGCGCCTGCGACAGGTACTGCTCCAGCGCCACGACGCGCTTCTCGCGCCCGATCATGTTGCGGGGGATGTTCTTGTCGTTGAGCCTGCCTTCGAGCTGGACGATGACCTCCCAGGCCTTCGGCTCGTTTTTGGCGAAGTAGTGCTGCGCGTACTCGATGAACAGCGCGTCGATGTTGATGACGTGGCGCTGGATCAGCAGGTAGTCGGGCCGCTGCCCCAGCTCCACCAGGGCGCGGGCGATGATGTTGACGAAGCGCCAGGCGAACTCGCGGAATGCGGCGCTGTTGCCTTCGCCCGAGAGCTGTCCGGCGATGCGCGTGGCTACCTCGGAGATCCGCCCGAACCGGCCCACCGCGTTGTAGCGCGCCGAGATGTCCGGCCAGCCCAGGTGGAAGACGTAGAACTCGCCTTCGCGCCCGGCGCGCTTGGCCTCCACGTACATGCGCTTGAGCAGGTCGGCATCGCCCTTGGGGTCGAAAACGATCACCACCTCGTACTCGCCGGCCGCATTGCGGCGGCGGATGTCCTGCGTGATGAACAGCTCGGCCAGCCGCGTCTTGCCCACACGCGTGGTGCCGAGCACCAGCGTGTGCCCCACGCGCTCGCCCAGCGGCAGCGTCACGTCGGTCTCGTGGGGTTCGATACCGTGCAGCCGTGGCTGTCCGCCCACCGGCGGCAGCGGCCGGGCCGGATTGAAAGGACTGTCCCAGGCCAGGACCCGCGCAAGCTTCGATAGTGGAAACGGCGCGAATTCCAGCCTTTCCTCCATCCGCCGCGCCGCGCGATAGATCGCCGTCGGCTCCACGAAGCGGCGGAACTCCGGCCGGTAGGTCTGCATCAGCCGGTGCGTGTGCCGCTGCTCCCACTTGAAACCCCGGCCGATGAACAGCCGCTGCTGGCTCACCGGCACGTCGCGGCTGATCATCACGTAGCGCGGCAGGCGGCGGATGTTGCGGCGGTAGCGCAGGATCGCCCAGGCGTCACGCAGGCGGATGGCGCCGAAGGTCAGGAAGGCCAGCGCCGTTCCCAGGCCCAGCAGCGGATTCAGTGCGAGCGACCACGGTGCCACCAGGCACAGAAGCGCGGCGGCGGCGCAGATCGCCACGGTGTAAAGCTCCACCGCGGGACGGAGCAGAACTTCCACCGCATGCGGCTGCGCCATCGTCTCACTGCTCGATGCCGGTGGCGGTGATGAGCACCGGGTAGTGGTGCAGGCCCAGGCGCTGGGCCAGGTCGTCGCCCGAGGCCGGCGCGAGGGTCAGGCCGGGCGCCAGGCGGCGCAGGTCGACCAGCGCCGCCGTCGACTCCACGTTGACCACCAGGCCCACGGCGCCCAGCTCCCGCAGCGCGGCGTGGCGCTGCCGCAGCCAGGCGCGCGAGCGCGCGTCGTCGCCGACCAGGAACAGCGGCGTCAGGCCCGGCGCGCGGATCACGCGGCGCGGCACGTCACCCGGCGACAGGTTCGCCGAGCGCACCGGCAGCATCGCGGCTTCGGCCTCGGCCGAGTTGCCCACGCGCGGGCGTGGCAGCGGGGCTGGCCGCGCGGTGTCGTCCGGCTGCGGATTCAAGGGCTGGTAGTACGGCAGTGCGGATGCGCCGCCACGGTCCTCGACCACGATCAGCGGCGCGGAGGCGGTTTGGGCGAAGGCGGTGGTCGTGGACAGCAGCCCGATGGCGGCGATGAGAACGATGTGGTTCATGGCGTGGTGGCCTGGAGGGTTGTAACGGGAGCGCCAGGGCCGAGCACGCGGGTCAGGTGCCGGTGCACGCTGCGCCGGTAGCGCGCTGCGGGGGCGCCCCCGGCCGGGCGGTGGTAGCGGCCGATGGCGAGCAGCCAGTCCTCGCCCGGCGTGTGCTGCTCGCGCAGGATCTCGGCGGCGATGGCGAGGTTGCGGTACGGGTCCAGCAGCTCGCAGGGCTGCGCATAGCGCTGCGCGTGGTAGCCGAGATTGACCTGGCCGAGCCCAGCGTCGATGCGGGTGGCGGACGTGCGCTTGAGTGCCTGGCGCAGTCCCGCGCAGGCCTCGGCGCGGGTGGCATAGCGGTACGGCTTACCGGCGACGTTGAGCGTCCACGGCCAGGGCATCAGGCGCCCGCGCAGCCGGGTGCCGCTCTCCTGCAGGGCCACGGCGTACAGCACCGCCGCCGGCACGTCCGCACGCTGGGCCGCCAGTTGATAGGCCGGCGGCGGGACTTCGCGCGGCGGCGTGGCAAAGGCCGAGGCGCCGGTGGCGAGCAGCGCGGCGCAGGCGCCCCACAGGGCGCGGCGGCGTTGGGTGGCTACTGGCGCTGCCATTGCCCGTTCACCTCGCGCACCACGGCCGGCAGTTCACCGGGCAGGCCGAGCGACAGCCAGCGCCCGGCGTCGTGGTTGAGCGTGACGGTGCGGGCGCGCACCCGGGCCGGGTCGATGCCTGCCTGGGTGGCCCACTGGCGGATGCGCGCGTCGTCCTGGCGGCTGCCGACCATGTAGAGATCGAAGGCGGTGCCCGCGGCCTGCAACTGCTGCACGCGCTGCGCGCAGGAAGCGCAGTCCGCCTTGACGAAGACGGCGAGCCGGCCGGAACCGGTGTTGCCGGCGGCCGGCGTCTTTGCGTCGGGCAGGTTCACGCGCGGCTGGCCGGGCGCGAGGCGCTGCCAGGCCGCGTCATAGGCGCGCTGGTAGGCGAGCAGCTTCTCGACGCGCCGGGCCTCCATCCGCACCTGCAGCTCCGCGTAGCGCCTGCGTTCCTCATCGCTGCGGGCCTCGATGCCCAAGGCCGTGAGCGGGTCGAGCTGGGGGGAATGCACGCCCAGCGGCCCCTGCATCAGTTGCCGGTAGCGCGCCCACTCCTCGCTGCGCAGCCCCCAATCGCGGGCGTGGCGTTCGTCGAGCGTGGCATCGGTGCTTGGCTGCACCTGGCTGGGCACCACGCGCGCATTCGTCACCGGAGATTGCGCGGAGGCCCCCAGGGAGGCGGACAGAAGCACGGCAGCAAGCATCGGCCGCAGGATCATGGTCCGCCCTCCTACGGCACGGCAAGGCGCTGCACCTGGCCGTCCACGCGGAACACGGCAGCGCGAGCCTCGATGGATTGCAGGTGCCAGCCGCCCTCCGCGTCACCCTCGCGCAGCAGCCGGACACTGCCGAGCGAGGTGGCGGCCATGGGTGCGACCGACAGGAAGCGCTCGCCGCCGCGCAGTTCCACACCGACCACCTGGAACGGTGGAACCGGCACCGCCGGCTTTGTCGCCTCGGGGGAACGACGGGCGGAGACGGCGGTAGCTTGGCGGGCTTTCTCCAAACGGGTTTCGATGCCGTGCACACGTGCCTGCAAGGTCTGCAGGTCGATGGCGAGGTTGTCCGCAGACTGTGCGGCCTCGATATGCGTGATGCGCTCGTCCAGCGCCTGTTGTGCGGTGGCGAATTCGGCCTGGCTGAGCGGCGTAGGCCGGCGCCTGTCCACCTCGGCCTGCTGTTCGAGTTCGGCCAGCCGCAGGCCCAGCGCCTGGACCTGGGCGTCCTGCGCACTGGCCTCGGCCTGTTCGGTGAGACGCGACAGGCCGACACTGTTGACGACGGCCAGGGTGCTTGTGAGCAGCAGCCAGACGACCGCGGCGATCTTGAGCCAGCGCGTGCGGGAACTGCGCTCGGATGGCGCTTGGGGAAAGGTCATGGCTGCAGTTCCTCGGGTCGGTGGGCGTCCGGCACGGGCGTGGCGGTGCCGGGCGGGTTGGCGGAAAGGAAGGTGGGAGCACCGTGCCAGCTGAAGCAGACCTGGCGGGTCAAGTCATCGACCGACAGCTCCCAGGCGGGGCCGGCAAGGGTCAGCAAGGCATCGCGCAGCATCAGCGGGCCCAGGCGCAGGTGTGCGACAGGCAGCGGCAGCGCGTAGAGCGTGGCGGCCTCGGCCGCATCGCAGAGCCGATAGCCGGAGCGCAGCAACACGTGGCGCATGGCATCGCCCACGCTGGCATCGAGCATGGGCGGAATCGAGACCTCCACCGCCTGCTGCAAGAGATCACGCTGCGCGGGCTCCGGCACCAGCTCGACCAGGGTGTAGCGGCCGTAGCGGGCCACGGGCACCAGTCGCTGCTCCGAAGCTGGCTCGTCGGGCGGCGCTTCTATGTGGTCAGGGGTGGCCGGTGTCGTCGTGCAGCCGGACAGCAGGCCGCTGAGCACGGCGAAGATGCAGAGAAAACGAGGCAGAGACGGCAGCATGTGGCACCCCATGGCGATGAGATGCCTTCACCATTGCAGAACCGTGCTGCGCGGGATGCCGGAAATCCGAAACGCGCGGCGCCCCGTTTCCGAGGGAAGTCAGGACGGGTTCGGGCCCGTCATTTCGCCGGTGGCGATGGCGCTCGGGTTCGCCGTTGAAGACGCCGCCCGGTCCGGCAAGTGCGGCCGCACCGGTTCGATCCGCTCGATGAACCGGCGAAGTTGCTCCCGTGACTCGGCGCTCCGACACGGCAGCTGGTCTTCGATGATCAGGATGCGCATGACGGCACCGTTCCAGACGGATGCCGTCAATCTATGGCCCGCTTCGCGACCGGTCTACTGAAGTGTTTCTGACTTTCCCATCAGGATCGGGCGCGGGGACCGGCCTCACGGCGTCGCCTCCCCGTGCCGTCGGAAGGCGCGCCAGAGCGCGAGGTCATAGGCAATCTTCAGCGCGCCACAGGCCACCAGCGGTGCGGCCAGCCAGCCGGCGGCGAACAGCGCGCCACCGATGGCCGGGCTCACCGCGGCCGCGAGGCTCCTGGGCACGGCGGTGAAGCTTGCCGCCGCGGCGCGCTCAGCCGGCGTGACTACCGCCATGACGAAGGCCGAGCGCGTCGGCACGTCCATCTGCGACAGGGCGCTGCGCAGGAACAGCAACGCGAGCGCCACCGGCAGACTCTCGGCGAGGGCGGCGAGGATCAGGCAGACGCTCGACGGGATGTGGGTGAACACCATCGTGTTGACGAGGCCGATGCGGCGCGCCACCCAGGGCGCTGCGAGCTGGGAGCCTGCCGAGAGCAGCCCCGCCCAGAAGAAGAACTGGCCGGCGGCGGCGAGCGAGAGGTCGAAGCGCTCGAACAGCCAGAGCGCGAGCAAGGTGTTGACGATCAGTCCTCCGGCGAAGGCGTCGACCGAGAACAGCGCGGCCAGTTTGATCACGATGCCGCGCGAAGGCCCCAGTGGTGCGGGCGGCGCCGCCTGTGCGTGGACCGGATGGTTCGGCAGCGTGCGGTAAAGAAGGAAGATCGCGACGCCGGTCAGCCCGTAGGCGACGAACATGAGGCGCAGCGCGTCGAGCTGCACCAGGCCCGCATTCGTCAGGGTTTGCGGAATGGCCGTCGCCAGGGAACCGGCCGCGGCGCACAAGGCGCCGACGAAGGTGTAGCGCGCGAAGAGGAAGGTGCGCGCCTCGCCCTGCGCCGACTCGGCCAAGCGGGCGTGCTCCAGCGGCAGGAAGACGCTGACGTCGCCGGAGCTGGGATTCATCGTGCCGACGAAGGCGACGAGCAGCAGCGGCCAGAAGTCGCCAACGCCACCCAGGCCGGCCAGCAGCAGACCGGTCAGGCACATCAGTCCGGCGGCGGCGAGCAGCAGCCGGCGCTGCGGGAAGTGATGTCCCCACTGGCCTACCGCCAGGGTCGCCAGCGCCGAGCCGAGCAGTGTGGCGGTACTGATCAGCCCGACTTCCCATGTGCCCAGCCCCAAGGCCAGCAGATAGACCGGCAGCAGGATGGCGACATAACCGTCGGTGAAGGCCCGCAGCGCCCGGCCGACGAGCAGCAGGCGCGCCTCGGGCGCGGCCCCGGCGGGTAGCAGCATCACTTCGAGCCGAGCAGCCGCGCGACCTTCTTCAGCGGCGTATCCGCACACCAGGCGTAGAGCGCGTCGTACATCACTATGCCTGCCTTCAGCATCTCGTGGTCGTCGGCGAAGTTGAGCGACAGCCCTTTCGAGATGGCCAGCAGGCCGGCCGCTTCCTTCGCCAGTTGCGGCTGGGCGCAGTCGGCGGCGCGCACGATGATGGCCAGCTTCTGCAAGGACGGGTCCGTCAGCTGGTATTTGGCGATGAAAGCATCGAAGCTGCATTGATCGCCGTGGTGACCCAGTTCCACCCCGGAGACGTCATAGGGGGTAGCCCCAGTCTCGGCGGCGATCCTCATGACGTCGCCCGACGGCACGTAGAGAAACTCCGGGCTTTCGTCGATGAAGCGGGCAATCAGCCAGGGACAGGCGATGCGGTCGATTTTCGGGCGTTCACGGGTAATCCATTGCATGACGGTCTCCTACTCTTGTTTCTGAGCGTTCGAACTGCCAGCCCTCGCCGCAATCAGGCAAGCCACGAGGCAGGGCAAAGAGCGCCAGGGGCCGGCCCGCGTCATTTCACGGCCTTCTGTGCGTCCAAAGTCCTTTTCAACGACTGCGCCAGCTCCGCCGCTTTGCCTTTGCCCCAGTAGTGCAGAAAGACGTAGCGCGGCTCCTCGTGCGTCATGTGGTTGTGGATCGCCACGATGTTGATTCCTTCTCGCCGCAACACCTTGAGTACGGTCTGGAGTTCCTCCTCACGCATCGCGAAGTCACCGTCCACCACGGCCCGCTCGTCGGTCCCTGCAAACGCAGCCCAGGTGTTGACGCCCATCTCATTGCCGACGGGTGTGCCGTACATCTTCGCCTCGCGCCCGAAGCTCACCTTGACCATGCCGTCCTTCACTTGCGGCTTGGCGCCGAGGATTTCCTCGATGCGCGCCGCGGTGATGCTGCTGGGCGTGGGAATGCTGCCGCCAAAGGCCTTTGCGGGTTTGGGTTGGCTTGCTCGCACCTGCGCGACCCGGTCATACACAGCCTTGACCCCTGTGGCCAGTTGCCGCGCATCGCCCATCCCGCCGATGTGCATGAAGTAAACCTTGGGCTGGTCGAAGAAGAAGTGGTTGTGCAGCGCCGTCACTTCCAGGCCGGCTTCAAGAGCGGCGCTCATGGCCGGATTGACCTCGTCCTCGAACAGCACCGTGTCGCCCATCATCATCGTGCTGCCGCCCATCGGCGTGAATGCAGCCCACGATGTCAGGCCCATGAAGGGGGGCATCGTCCAGCGATCCACGCTGATCTTCACGTCATCGCGCGGCTTGCTGACCTTGAAGACGTTCTCGGTCTTGTTGTAGTTGCCCTTGAGTCCCGTCACGGACTCGATCGTTGCCGTGTCGACCGTCGGTCCGGCCGCAACGGCCATTTGCATGCAGACTGCTGTTGCTGCGGCGAAAAGGATTCGGGTTTTACGGGTCATATTACCTCCTGGTGGGGATAAACGATCAACACATCGTTCCGGGCGCCTCCCTCCCGCAGCAGGATTGAACGTACTGGCGAGTTCGGATTTCGGGGTTTCGGGTTTGATGGTGCGGTCCATGTTCAGGCTCCCAATCGGGTGAAAGCCGCTTCGGCGGTGGTCCAGGACAGGTTTTGCATGAAGGCGTCCACGTAAGCCCCGGCCTTGGCGCCGAAGTCCATGTGGTAGCTGTGCTCGTACATGTCGAGGGCGATCAGCGGCGTGGCGCCGGGCAGGTTGTGGGCGTGGTCGGCGGCCCAGGCGTTCACGAGACGCCCCCGGCGCGGACTCCACACCAACAGGGTCCAGCCGGAGCCGCCGCCCTGGGCCTTGCCCATGGCCGTGAATTGGGCGCGCCAGGCGTCCATGGAGCCGAAATCGCGCACGATGGCCGCCTTCAGCGTCCCGCCAGGGTCGCCTCCCGCGCCACCGAGGGAATCGAAGTACACCTCGTGCAGGATCATGGAACCGCTGGCGATCATCTCCTCGCGCTTGAGGCCGTTGATCTCGAACACCGGCGCCGCTCCCCAGTTCAATTGCGCCAGCTCTTGCTCGATGGCGTTGAGACGCTTGACAGCGCCGCCGTAGTTGTTCTCCCAATGGCTGACGATGAGTTTCTCAGACAGGCCGGTGAGTTTGGCCGGATCGCATGAAAGGGACTTCAGTTCGTAAGGCATCTTGGCTTCCTCAGCAAGGTGGATCGGAAACGGCGCGACGAAGGCTGACTCGATCAGGTTCAGCCTTGGCCCGGAAACACCAGCCACCCCGCCAGTCCCGCCGCGAGGATCACGACGACGACGTTGAGCTTGTTCTTCCAGACATAAAGGAATGCCAGGGCCGCGGCGAAGATCGACATGCCCGCCGTCAGCGATGGCACGCGTTCGGCAGTGACCCGCGCCAAGTCGATTGTGGTTGCGCCGATCAGGCCGACTACCCCAGCCGCGACGCCGTCCAGAAAGGCGTGTAGCCGTTTGTTCTCCACGACCGCCTCCAGCCGGTCGTAGAAAATCAGCGAGAACGCAAAGGCCGGAAGAAACACACCCACCGTCATGGCCACCGCCCCGATCGGCCCCCCCGCCACATAGCCGACGAACGTGGCGAAGATGATGAGCGGTGCCGGCAGCACACCGGACAGCGCCAGGCCGTCCAGGAACTGCCCATCCGTCATCCACCCGCGCCCGACGGCGTCGTTGCGAACGAACGGAATCGCTGTGTAGGCGCCGCCGAAGGTGAGCAAGCCGGCCTTGAGGCCTGAGGCGAAGATGAGCAACACCGAGGCTTGGCCCCGAACGACCGTTTCCACCAGCTTTGCTGTTGGCTCAGCCCAAAATGCCATGGCCGTGGCCAGCGCCACCGCTGCCAGCGTCACTAGCAGTGCTGAGGCCCGATGCTTGAGCACGAGCAGGGCGTACACAAGCCCACCCACGGGCAGGGTGATCCAAAAGTCGACACGAACTATGGCTGCCAGCGCGCAAACGATGGCAATGGCCCACAACCAGCGATCGAGCAGGATGTGCTCGCCGATGCGGTGCACGGCGCGCACGATCAGGGCGATCACGGCCGCCTGTACGCCAAGGAACGCAGCGCCCAGCGCGGTACCCACGATGTCAATCTGGAAGTACAACCAGGACAGCGCGAACATCAGCAAGAATCCGGGAAGCATGAACCCGAGTCCCGCCAGCATGCCACCCAGCCGCCCTTTCGCTCGGATGCCCAAATGAACGCATAATTCGTGGGCTTCGGGTCCGGGCAGCACCTGCATCACCGCAAGCAGCTTGTTGAAGCGTTTGACGGAGATCCAGCGTTCCTCGTCCACGAGCTCGCGGCGCAACATGCCGATCTGAGCCACAGGCCCGCCCCATGCGAGCAAGCCGAACTTGAGGAAGCGAACGAAGAGCTGCAGGTAGCTCATCGCTGGAGGGACGGCTTCAGTCGTGGCATCCGTCTGAGGACGGGTCAGGGTGTTCACGTTATTTTTTCCTCGTAACTCTTCAACAGCCAATCAAAAACTTCGCACGCGCGAACAAGCAGCGCGTCGTCGTCGGATTCGGATGCCCTCAGGCCCGCGAGCAGCTGTTCGATGCCCGGCGCTTCCGGTACCGGCAGTCCGCCCACGTCCAGGCAATGCACCACTTCGCCCAGGCGCGTCAGCGCCCGGTCGTCCTCCAGGCCAAAACTCGCCAGCAGCGTCTCGAAGGTGACCTTGGTACCGACGTGGCTGAACGTCGCACCGTCGAAATCGAAGCCGAGCCAATCGGCTTTGCAGTCGGCGGGACTCGTCAGCCAGACGATGCGGGCCTTCGGGTCGATAAACCGGCGGATCAGCCAGGCCGAGGCGAGCCGGTCGACCCACGGACGGGCCCGCGTGGCCCAGACACGGCCCCGATAGTCGGCCCGCTCCAGTCGCGGAATGTCAGCCTGCCGAGGGGTCGGCTCGTCGGGAGAAAGCCGGCGGGTGAGCGCGTCGCGCAGGTCGTCGAGCAGGCTCAAGGTCTGCCGCTGCGCCTCGCCGGGGAAGAAGTCGATGCGCGCCACCTGCTCGAAGCGGCGCACGAGCGGCTGGAGCTTACGCGCGGCGGCTGCGCCGTCCAGGGACGCCAGGCTCCGTCCGAGCCCTTTGATCTCCTCGACGATGCCCGCGTACTCCTCGCCCCGGTCGAACAGGGCGCGCAGCGCGGCTTCCTGAGCTTCGTCACACCCCGACAGTCGATAGACCTCGCCGCTGCCCCCGGCCTCGACCGACTGCGCCGCCACTTCGTCCAGCGCCGTAGCGCTATCGGCCGAGTCGGGCAGCAGATAGACCCCATCGCGCAGCGTCGCGCAGCCCAGCGCCTTGACGGAGCGCCAGACGCGCATGCGGTCGGTCGATGCCTTGGTGGGCAGGCTGATGAACAGCGCGAGAAAGCTCAAGCACGGACTCCTTTATCGCCAAGGGGTGGGTAATGAGTTATATATCTTACTGCATGTTATAGATCAAACGAAATCTACGAAGTTGCGTAGCGAGTCCGTCGGATCTGATCCCAAATCGCATGGTGCCCGCCGATGCGCCGACCAGCCTTATCAAGGAACGCTGGGAGAAGCTGGTGATGGCCGATGCTGGCATTGACCGGCACTACTACGGCCGCGCTTTTTTGTTTTCTGAAACGCTCCCCTGAAATAGCGACTGCGGCAACGACCGAAGACAAGAATTCGGCCCCCGAAGGGGCCGATCAAGAGGGAAACAATCTCAATGCACCAACTGCCGCGCCAACGCCACCTCCACCGAGTCGCCATCCTGGTTCAGGACATCGAGCCCGGATTCGGGCACGTCGCCGGAGGTGCTCTGCGACACCATGATCTTCTTGGCCATCAAACCCAGGCAGGTCATCTGCGAGGAGTTGGCGTAGCCGAGGTAGATCACCTTGACCGACTGCTTCTGACCGATACGCCATGAACGGCGTGCGGCCTGCTGCAGCGAATACACGTTGTAGCCCGACTGCATGAACACGATCGTCGGGAACTCCAACAGGTCCAGGCCGGTTTTCACCAGTTCGGGATTGGTGACGAGCACGTCGATGCCGCGGTCCAACTGCTCGGCGATCCAGTCTTCCCGGCGGGAGGCATCCACGCTCGCGCGCAGCACCGCCACCTTGAAGCCTTCCTGCTCCAGCAGCACCTTCAGGCGCGACGTGGTGTCGCGCGTGCCGGTGTAGACCGTATAGACCAGGGTCTTGCGACCTTCTGCTTTCTCCTGCTTGCAGATTTCGATCAGCTCGCGCTCCTTGGGCATCACCTCCAGCTCGTTGAACTGAGCCGGGACGAAGGCCAGGGTGTTGCGCGTGCGTGGATGCACCACCGTCTCCGACCGGAAGCAGCAATCCGGCCAGGCCAGCAGCACGTTGAGGACCACACCCAGCAGCGTCGTGTCGCGCTTCGCCAGGGCCTGCTTCAGCTCCGCGGTCAGCCGTCCCGCCAGATCGCGATAGGCCGCGGCTTGCGCCGTGTCCATTGTGACCTCACGGAACTCCTCGTCGTAGGGCGGCAGCACGTTGCCGCCGATGTCCTTCAACTTGAGGAAGACGGTGAACGGCTGGACGCAACGCAGCACGCCCTTCGGACCGAAGCCCGGCGCCTTGACCGTGCGCACCGATACCTTGGTGCCCTTGGCGGTCTTGTGTGCCGTGCCCGTGCTCTCGGAGTAGATGTCCTTGAGCACGCCGTGATCGCGCATGAACGTCATCGCGGCCGACGTCATGGAACCTTGCTTGGTCGGCCGGTAGCCGTCTTCGATCATCCGCCCAGGCAGGGCGCGGAACAACAGGTGGAACAGGTCGTCGCCGTAGCCGCCCATCAGCGTGCCGGTGAGCAGCAGCGTCTTGCGCGCCTTGGCCGCCAATACCCCCATGGCCTGGCCCTGTGCCGAGCCGCCGTTCTTGTACTCGTGCGCCTCGTCGGCGATGAGCAGGTCGAACGTGCCTTGGGGAAGCTGCCTCTTGATGAACTCGGACGGCTGGTAGCCGCCCTCGCCGAAGCCGAACTCCATGTTGGCCATCGCACGTTCCATGCGATGGGCTTGCCGGTCCGAGAAGACCAGCTCGCCGTTGCCATCCATCAGGTTGATGAACTCGTGGATGTTGTCCCCGAGCATCGACGCGAGAAAGGTCTCACCGAACTTCTGCATCAGCTTCTGCGCGGTGACTTCGCCAATCGTGGGAATACGCTTCAGCGCCTTGAGCACGGTCGAGGACTGGTCACTGGCGGACAAGCCCCTGGGACGGATCAGCGTCCACAGCGGTGCGGCGCAATGGCTGCACTTGCGGCGGGACTCCTCGGCTTCGAGTTCGACCGGGTTGATCGGCTCGCCGTCGAGGTCGGTGATGATGTGGCCGCAGTCCGGGCACGCCGCCACGTCGCCGTGAGGCGTGCGCCGCCGGGTGAAGACGGGCTTCCAGTGGAACCCCATCCGCATCCGCACGCGGCCCAGGACGAAGAACTCCTGACCCTGCGCCGGTACACCCAACTGCTCGCGCAGCTTCAGCAGCTTGACCAGCGTGTCCGGGCCGTTGAGCACCCAGACCTTGGCGCCGGCCACCGTCTCCTGGATTTCCCGCCGCCACTTGTAGACCAGATGCGGCGGAGAAAGAACCAAGGTACGGCGGTAGCCTTCGGCGTTGAGCACGGCGGCGGTGGCAATGCCCACCGTCGTCTTGCCGCAGCCCATCTCGCCATTGACGATCGCGGCGCGCTCGCCACGGTCGACCAGCAGCTCGGTGACGGCATGGACCACATCGGCTTGCGCCTGGAACAGCTTGCGCTTGAGGGCTGCGAGGATGAGTTGCCGATGCACCCGCACCTGGCCGGTGTAGACCGGGGGATTGGCACGGTTGAGCGAGTCGAGCAGCTCGTCGCCGAACTCCGACACGAAGTCGGTCAGGCTGATGGCAAGCGGAGAAGATGCGGCTTCGAGCAGGTCGCCCTGCACGGGCGAGGCATCGGAAACAGCCGCGGGAACAGTTTCGAGATCGAGTGACATGGTGATGCTCCAATGAAAACGGGGCATGCACCGACCCCTGCGGGGCGATGGCATGCCCCAGGGGTGGGAAGAGAAAGACGGCCGAGCCGTCAGAGGACGATCAGTACTCGGATGGCAGCAGCAGCGTGGTGACGCTGCGGTCCCACTCAGTGATGATCCAGAGCTTCAAGGTTGGCGTGACCTGGTAGGACGAGAACAAGCGGTCTCCGGACTTCAACGCGGCATCGTTGGAACGCCGGTCGCAGTCGTCGAGATCGCCCCAGTCACCACAAAGGTGGCGGCGCAGATAAGGCACCGGATTGAACTGACCCTGCTGGACCAGATCGTTGATGCCGGCGGTCATGACCACTTGTCCGGATGGGAACCGTGGTTGCGAGACGAGATTGAGAACAGCGAGTGCCATGGTGATTTCTCCTTCAGAAAGAAAAAGAGGCCACGGCACCCCATCGGGGCGACATGACCCCGGTGGGTGGACAAAGAAGGCGGCGAAGCACTGGCGGCTTGCCGTCGAGGAACGACGATCAGCGGATGGTCAGCACCTCGCCCCGCGTGGCGGAGCCCGGTGTCATGTCCCAGGCGCGGATGACCGGCACGAACTTGTCGGTGAGGATGCGTGTCTCGGCCACGGAGCCGTCGTCGCGCTCGGTGTACTCCGTCTGGAGAGTCTTCTCCTTGTGGGTATCACCTTTCACGACGAGCGTTCTGCCGCTTTTGGAGGTCACCACGCCCGAGATCGCGCCCGCGGCCAAGGCCAAGGCGAGATGCCAGTGGGACAACGCCCGTGCCGGCGGACGCAGCGACTGCTGCGCGGCCCCCAGGTGGGTGTCGAGCGACGGCCACAGCCCCTGCAATCGGCCGACTTCATCGGCGAACTGCTCAGGCTCCATCGTCACGCGATAGAAGTGCTCCGGTTCTCCGGGAGACACTGGGACGGTGTACGGCAGGAACGGCCATTCCGCCGGCAGCTCCTCGGCCTCTGCATCGCCTTGCCCGATCTGCAACAGCAGACCGCGCGTGGCTTTGGCCGAGTCCGACGTTTGGTCGCGCTGGCGAACCCGCCGACCGAAGATCACCACCTGCTTGAACTGCGTGTCCACCGCACGGTAGATGCGCAGATCTGCGAAATGGCGTGTCAACCATCCGACCAGTTCGGGATCGAGCACATAGGACGGCACGATGAAGATCAGCACACCACCGTATTGCAGCAGCGGCAAACTGCGCTGATAGAACAGCTTTTCCAGCCGGGCGCGGCCCTGGCCCTGATAGCCGATATTGCCGTTGACGTCCTTGGAGAGGTCGCCATACGGCGGGTTCAGCCACAACAGGCCGAAGCTCTGCCGGCTGATCAGCGCATCCATCAGGTCGCCGTGGAGGCAGCGATCGACCAGTTGCCGGGCGTGGCGGGCACGCTCGGCGTCGCACTCGACGGCATAGGCCGTCACTTGCTCGCGCCCGAGGGCGTGCGCGGCTTCGGCAATCGCCACGCCTTCGCCGGCGCAGGGATCGAGGATGGAGAGCGGGCCAGAGGCTGGCGCCAGTGCGGACAACGCCCGTTCCAATGTGGGCTCATCGGTCGGGAAATAGCCGTTCTTGATGAAGTTGCGCGCAAGGCGCGGGAACATGAGAGCCATGGGAATCTCCTGGTAGGAATGTGGGATGAAGGAAGACGGGCACGCGCTCCGCGCATGCCCGTAAATGGAGATGACTCAGGCCACGCGCCGAAGCGGTGCGCCGGAAGCCAGCTCGTACCGTGACGCCCCGAGGGTGCCGTCGCGGATCAGATCGCCCAGCGCGGTGGTCAGCGCCGGGACGTCGATCGCCAGCCGATGGCCTTCCAACGCGCCGATGGCGAATGGCAGGCGGCTCAGCATGGCGCGGGCTTGCAGCAGTTCCAGCACGGTGTCGCGCCAGTGATCGAGCAACGGCAGTGGGCAGGTGTCCTGCACCAGCGTCCACAGCCGGTCGGTGCGGTGCGATGAATCCTTGGGCAGCAGGGCCAGCGCGCTGGCGTTGGCCTTGTCGGGCTTCACGCAGCGCCGGTCGAACAACCACAGGTTGACCATGGAGCCGAACAGCGTGCGCCGGAAGACGCGCGTGGAGCGCTTCTCCAGGTTTTCGACGTTGCCGACGAAGACAGGGATCGATCCGCCCTGTTCGGTGATGACGTGGAACTGGTCCAGCCCCTGTTCGTCACGCCCGAGGGTCAGACGTGCCAGGAACTCCTGGATGGCGGTGTCGCGCGCCCAGATGGAAAGGAAAACGAGATTGCCCTGTTCGTCGCCGACGCAGCCATCGGCCATCAGGTCGGGGCATTCGTCGATGCGGTAGAGCGGCTTGGGATCGGAGTGTGCAGGCATGGTGATGTCCTCTTGGATAAAAGAAAGGGACAGCACTGCCCGCTGGGGCAAGTACTGCCCCGTGGGGTGGAAAAGGAATGGCTCAGTCCGGCTTGAACTGCCGGGTGGCCGGATTAAAACGAAGCGCCTCGTCTGCCTTGCGGATCGGCGTGAAGCCTTCCAGGTAGATGTTGGCCGAGTAGCTGTCGCGGTAGGTCAACGCCTGCCGTGCCTGCTCATCGGTGAGGCAGTTGGCGATGAAGTGGTCGAGCAGTTCCTCGTCGGGCGAGACGTCGTTGTTGGACAACTGGTCTTCGACGAAGGACAGTAGCGATGCCGGAAGAGACGCGAGGATGGGGTCCATCGTGAGCCTCCTGGGATCAGGCCGACACCGGCGTAGCCGGTAGGGTCGGCGTGCGACGACGCGCGTGGTAGGCGCGCACGCCTTCGCGCCACTCGGGGGACTGCTCGGGCGCCATCGCCAGATAGCTGAGCGGGCACGAGTAGTAGTACGGGTGCATCGACTCATCCATCGGCTTGTAGCCCCATTCATTGCCGGAGCCCTCCAGCAGGTCGCAGCGGATGTAGTGATAGGAGTCGCCAACCCCGAGGCCCGGCTTGATGCCTTCCTGCTTGGCGGTGATGCGCACGACGGACCACAGCACGTTGCCGCGCAAGGTGTGTGCGACGGTCTCCGCGCGAAGCTGCTCGTTGTCGCGGGGTTCGATCAGCTCCTGGATCAGTTGATGGCGGGATTGCCTTGAGAAATACCAGCCCATGAGAGTTCTCCTTGAAGAAAAGGCCGGAGTCCTCCCCATCGGGGAAGAACCCCGGCGGGTGGTGGCTGACCGCTTGCGCGGCGGATGGATCAGGCGGTGGCGAGGTGCCAGTCCTGAGACAACGGGGCGAACGAATAACCCAGCACCCCGAGGCGGTCGCGCTGCTGACGCAGGACACGACGATCCACGGTCGAATCAAGCTTGACGATGTCGCCCAGCGGCCAAAGCGCGCCGAACAGTGCGGTGTCGTCTTCCTCGGCCGAGGCTTCGAGAGACGGCTTGGCTGCTTTCTCCGTGCCGAACGGCGTGGTATCGACCAGCGGATCGCGGGTCTTGCGACCCTTCGCCTTGGCAGGTGCCGGGGCTGCGACAGGCACAGGTGGCTGCGCCTCTTCGTCGATGGGATCGACTTCCTGCGGACTCAGCCGGCGGGCCTCGTCGCGGCTCAGGGGATCGATGCTGGACAAGGTCATGCCGCCCAGATGGGCGCGAATCTCGATCACCATCCGCCCACTGGTGTTGTAGGTGGAGGGCCGGATCTCGGTGATGATGAAGTCGCCGTCGTACTTGCCTTCGGCGTACTGGTCGAGTTCGGCATTCTTGATGACGAACTCGCCGATGGACGTCGCCAGACGGCCGACGTTGAAGTCGCCGTTGCGACCATGGATGGTCTTGATGGCCAACTGGCCTGGAACAGTGATCATGGATGGCTCCTTTCGACGAATGAGCGATCGCGTGCCGCCGGCGCCGGGGCGCAGGCAGTGCTCGATCGAAGGGGAAGAAAACAAGGCCCCGGTGCATGCGCATGGGGCCTTGCAGATCAGAACGACTCGGCCAGGGCCGGCGCTTCAGCGGGTGCATCGGCGTCGTCATTGGCGGCGGCTTCGGATACGGGTGCATCCTGGGCTGCCGACGCGCTGGAGGGTGCGGATGCATCCTCGCTCGCCGCGTCATCGGTCGTCTTGGGCTCGGCCTTGTAGACCATCTCGCCATCGACCTTGATCCAGCTCACGAAGAGCAGGCGGGCCTTCAGGCTGACGCCCTGCTGGCCGGCATTCTTCCCCTTGGAGTAGGTGAAGATGTCGGTCCACAGGTCGCCGAGGCGGAAGCCGATCAGCACCTTGCGTTCGGCCTTGACGGCCTGTTCGCAACGGCGGATCAGGTGTTGAGCTTCGCTGCCGGACACGCGCACGTCGAAACGGCGGTACTCGGGAGCATCGCTCGGACCATTGAGCGCTGCGATGTCGCAGGCCAGGAACGGCTCACCTTTCTTGGGCTTCACTTCGCGGATGCGATTGAGATACCCGAGGCCGGTGATGTGCAGGTCGAAGAACGATTTTTCGGATGAAGTGGTCATGGTGAATCTCCAGACTTGAGGACAAGAAAAGCGGAGACACACCGACCCTGGCGGGGAGGTGTGGAAACCCCCGCGCGGGTTGTGGATCGTGAGACCCGGGAACAACTACCGTGGCATCTCCATCGATGACTCGATGGACGTTCGCGCTATGGATGCCGAGAGCGAACTGGGGTGATCAACGCGGCCGGAACCGCGTCGTAGCCTTGAAGACCTTGGCTACCTGGGCATGCTGCTGACGGGTGTCAGCGGAACATGGCAGCAGCGTGGCTCCTACAGACGCGGGCTGCTAGAAGGAATCGGCATCAGCGAACTTCCCGATTGCTCGACGACCGGGGGCATGAACCAAAGAAAAGCCCCTCGATCGAGGGGCAGTGAAGGAACACAAGGGTTGGTTTCAGTGCCGCACGCTGCGCGCGTTGCCGGAGAGCGTTTCCACCCGGATGAGGCGCCAACTGCCGTCATCGATCAAGCGCTCCAGCGTGTCACCGAGATCGTCGAAATAGACTTCATCGACGCGCTCGATGGATTCACCGCCGTGGTGCAGTTCAACCACGTAGACGTCGCCGCCGCGGTCGTAGCTCACCGTGACCTGACCACTGAACTTGCCGGTCTCGACGGTGAAACGGATGGCCGGCGGCGTGGCGATGATGTCGTGCGGCTTGGGATCGACCAGCGAGAAGTCCCGGGCATTGGCGTCAACCAGCAGGTGGCTGATGTGCCGATGACCGTCTGGTGCGGGCAGCTTCTGCAACTGTTGGATCAGCTCGGCCAGTTCCGGGCAGCGTGCCTGTGGCACAGGCAGCTCCGCGGTGGCGTCGCCCAGAATCACCGACTTGACGGTGTAGGGCCTGCCATCGGCCAGATACTCCGTCTTCTCCCGAGGCGTGCCGACGCGCTGACCATCGAAGTGGCGCCGTGCATACGGGATGACTTCCACTTTGCTGCCCTCGGCTGGAACAGCAGTGACCAGATAGCGATCGACGACTGCGAACTGGGTCGGCTTGACCTTCACAACGATCGTGTCGTCGGTGACCGCGATCACCTTGCCTTGGAACGGGTTGGGATCGGCCGCGAAGCCCAGCATGGTTTTCTGCGGCGTGCCATCGTAGATGTTGAACTTGAACGACCTGGCATTGCGAGGCACATGGCCTGCGACCAGGGTGGGCATTTGAGAGCGGATGAGAGCGTGGTTCATGGGAATCTCCTAGAAGAAAACCCAGGGACGCCCGCCCGCCACCGGGGTTGGGATTCCCTGGTGGGTTGAGGTGAATGGCGCGGGATGCGCCGGGGATGAACAACGACCTATGCGGCGAACCACACCGTAGCCTTGAAGGTCGATGGCTACCTGGGCATGTTGCTGACCGAAGTCAGCGGAACATGGGCTCAGAGTGCACCGGCTTCATCGATCTGCCGACTGGGAATCCGCACTGCGGCCTGGTCGGTTTCCAGCACGCGAAAAAAGCCCCTGCGAACAGGGGCTGGGGCTTGAACATCACTCCTCGAAGATCGGTAGACCTTCCAGGATCTGCGCGTCCGCATCGAGGATCAGGATGCGCACGTCTGCCTGCGCCGCCAGGTGCAGGACGTTGACCAGGCTCTCGGGCATGGCCTTCTTGAGATGCTCCCGACGCAGGTCTTCGGCCGTGATGCCCTCGACATAGCCGAGGTTTTCGTCCGTCCAGGGCGTGGCGATCAGCTTGATGCCGATCGCCGGGCTGTACGGAATGCGGAATGCGACGAACAGAAACCGGGTCGGCGTGGCAATGTCGGCCAGCTCGGCGAGGTAGCGCCCGGCATCTTCGGTGATGTGGGCGGAACTGATCTCCCAGCAGCGGCTGTAGAAGCCGGTCTCGAATGTCAGGCGTCGGATGACTTCGCGTGCAGCCTCGTCGGAATAGGTGTCGCCGACATGGACAGGCTGTCCGAAGTCATCGCCTGCAACCGCATAGGTCACGGTTCGCACGATGCCCTCGGTCTGGCATTGATCCTCGAGTTCCTCGCTGATCTCCTGGCCTTCTGTGATCAAGGCAAAGTCGTTGCAGAAGATGCAAGGGAACTGTGCGACCTGATCGTCAGGTACATGCGCCTGGCTGAAATGAAGTTGCCGCCAGACCGGTGGGCTGTCGTCCTCGTAGGTGATGCAAAGCGTGCGGACGATGCTCAGGTTCTGATAGCCGCGAACGAATGGATTCGGTTGGATGGACATGGGATTTCTCCAGCAGAGAATAGGCGGAGCTATCCCCTGCTGGGGATTAAGCCCCAGCGGGTGGATGAAGTGGTGGCCGCTCAGGCGGAGCGGTGGAAATGGACGCGGTTGCTCAGCGGGCGGGCATGCCTGCTGTCGGTGTGTCCGATGGGGGATAGATCACGGTCAGGAACTGCCTGCCGTTGTGATCGCGGAAGCACGTGCTGTTCGGTACGGCAACCCAGGTGATCCAGTCATGGACCTCCAGCGTCGTGCCGCGAACGAGTCGGGCTCTGAACCAGCGGCCGGGCAGTTGGCCGTCGCCGTAGAACCCGGCGCTGGTGCGCGCGTGATGTGCGTTGAGCCGCCGGACGATTTGTCTGAGCGTCAGGGACATGTGCCACTCCTGAGATGAAGAGGAGGAACACGGCCCCGGCAGGGACACGTGTCCCTCGTAGGGTTGGAGAAAAGGTGCGAGTGCGACGGCGAGGCAGGCTCACCAACCGTTGTAGTTGAGGACCAGGTCGGCGATGACCTTGCGCCGCTCCAGATCGAGGCCGCCGAAGTCGGACAACCCCTCGAAGCCGCAACGCTTGAGCATCGCGCCGCCTTCGCGGGCGTTGTAGAAGCTCACCATCGCGGACAGGAACATCCGCTGGCCACTGCTCAGGACACCCAGGGCGTCGTTGAGCATCAGCATGTTGGGCCGCAGCTCCCACTTGGTCGTGGCACGCTGCAAGCCTTCGCGGGTACCATCGCCGAACCACTCGGCGCCGGCGATCTCGGCACCGCGCTTCCAGGCCTGGAAGAACGCGGACGGGGCCTTGGTGAAATGCGCATCTTCCCGCGCGATCTGATCGAACACTTCTTGAGGCAATGACAAGCTCATGAGGAATCTCCTTGGATGGCAGGGGCAATCACGGGTGCGAGCGCTGTGTCCACGCGCCTGTCGCCAGGGCTTTGGCTGCGGCGTCGCGGCTGGGGAAGTACTCGAAGGACTCGCGGGAGCAAGGTCCGTCGTGGTCATCGAACGTGCCGATGTAGTAACCGGCGGCACTGCGAAGAACCTGCAGAGGCAGGCGCTTGCCGACAAAGGTCAGGGCCAAGTAGCCGATGGAATCGGCTTGGGCTGCCTGTGCCGTGATGGGTGGCGAAGTGGAAGCAAGGGACATGGGGCTCTCCATGGGGCAAATGGAAAGCGCCCATCCCGACGGGATGAAGGAACTTCCCGTGAGGTGGATCGAAGCATCGACGCCAGGTATCGGCGGTGTCCGCGCGGGCGATGCGAAGCGGACTGGTTCGGTCGACGCGGAAGGTTCCGCGGCGCAGCCTTGAAGACCGGAGCTGCCTAGGCATGGCGCTGACGGAGTCAGCAACGCATGGGCTTAGCTTCGGAGAGCAGTGCGAGCCTGTCGTGCAACAAATCGAAGCTGCACGGTTCCTGATTTCCCAACATGGGATCGGTCGTCGCCATGAGGCTGCGAACACGAAAAAGCTCCGCAGTGCTGAGTCGGTTGTGAATCAGGGAACAGAGTTTGCCGGCCGTGCGGCCGGCGTGTTTCAGGACAAGGAAAGACCAAGGCGCCGAAGGCCGGAGGCCTTCGGCTGGATGAAAAAGGAATGCCACCGTGGGCTGCTACAGGCTCGGGGCCGTCGTCAAAGCCGCCGCTGCACCAGCAATCGCACTCGACCCATATCGTGGCTGGGGTCGATATCCTCTGGCACGCATCCGCGCACAAAGGGAGCCCGTTGTTTCACCGGCGGGCGCCGGGACCGAATACCGTCGACCCCGAGGAGTCTCCTGGCGGCTCGCGAGGCAAGGCGCCAGGAGACGCTTCGGCGTGAACGGAAGAACCGCGGAGCAAGGGAATCGCGACGGCGCGATTCGCGGACCAACTGCCTTCTCGCCCTGCGGCCACACGTGACAGGCAGGACGCGCACACCGTCGCAGAAGGGATCGCGTGCTTGGGAGGCCCCGCAAGGCGCGGGGCGCATGCCTCGCCACCGGGGGAGCGGCAGGCGCGGCAGACGTGTTTTCAGGCGTCAGGACGCCTTGGGTGATGCGCGCCGCTTGCGCGGCGCCGGGCGTTTGCCCGTCGAAGATTCGACAGGCAGCGTGCCCTTGCAGTCTGGGTAGCGGGTGCACGACCAGAAGACGCCGCTCTTGCCGGTGCGCTGGCGCATCGGCGCGCCGCACAACGGGCAGGGTGGCGATGGCGGCAGCTCGATGGCGAGCGTCGCGCCGCTGTACTGCTGCACGAGCTGGGCCACCCAGGCGGATTGCTTCTCGATGAAGGTGTCCAGCGTCATCTGGCCGGCTTCGATCATGTCCAGCGCCTGTTCCCAGATTGCCGTCGTGCCCGGATCGGCAATCGCCACCGGCACCGCATCGATCAGCGTGAAGGCAGCATCCGATGCACGGATGGCACGGCCTTTCTTCAGCAGATAGCCACGGCCAAACAGGCCGTTGATGATGCTGGCGCGCGTGGCTTCGGTGCCGATGCCCGTCGTTTCCTTGAGCTTCTGCTTCAGCCGCGGGTCGGTCACCAACTTGGCAACACCCTTCATGGCCTTGATCAGTTCGCCCTGGGTGTAGGGCTTGGGTGGCAAGGTCTTCAGTGCCTTAATCTCGACTTGCTCGACGCCGCACTGCATGCCGCTGGTCAGCGGTGGCAGGATCTGACTGCGCTGCGCCGGCTCATCATCCGAACTCTCTGGTCCACCGTTGGCCAACGCCAGGCGCCAGCCCAGCACGACCACCTGCTTGCCGGTCGCCTGCAGCGTCTGGCCGCCGCTGGTCAACACCGCTGTCGTCCGATCGAACTCATGGTGCGGCAGGAACTGCGCCACGTAGTGGGTTCGGATCAGGCTGTACACCGCCTGTTCCTTCTCCGACATGGCCGAGAGCCGGGTGGGCTCCAGCGTTGGGATGATGCCGTGGTGAGCCGTCACCTTGTCATCGTTCCACGCGCGCGAACGTTGGCTGCGGTCCAGCTTGTCGATCAACGGTCGCAGGTCGGGATCGGTGGCGAGCAAGGCATCGAGGACTGCCGGCACTTCGGCCAGCATGCTTTCGGGCAGGTAGCCCGAGTCGGAGCGTGGATAGGTCGTCGCCTTGTGCGTTTCGTACAGCGCCTGGGCGATGTCCAGCGTCTCTTGCACATCGAGGCCGAGCTGGCGCGAACACACTTCCTGCAGGGTGCCCAGGTCGAACGGCAACGGTGCGGCTTCCCGCACGCGCTCGGTCTCGACCGACACCACCAGGGCTTCGCGATCGGCGCGGATACGATCGGCTGCGTTCTGCGCCACCGGCTGCTGGAGGCAGCGTCCGGCCGCATCGATGGTGCCATCGGGCGGTAGCCAATGGGCGCTGAAGGAGTGGCCTGACTGAGCCAGCAAGACCTCGACCATCCAATACGGCACGGATATGAACCTGGCGATCTCGCGGTCGCGGTCGACCACCAGGCGCAGCGTGGGGGTCTGTACCCGACCGACCGACAGCACACCTGAGTAGCCGGCTTGACGCCCGAGCACAGTGAACAGTCGGCTCAGGTTCATGCCGATCAGCCAGTCGGCACGCGAGCGCGCCAGGGCCGAGTAGTACAACGGCAGCGTCTCGGCCGACGGCTTCAACGCGCTGAGTGCCTTGCGGATGGATGCGTCGTTGAGCGCCGACAGCCACAGCCGCTGGATTGGGCCGCGGTAGCCGCACAGGTCGAGGATTTCGCGGGCGATCATCTCGCCCTCGCGGTCGGCATCGGTGGCGATCACCAGCGCGGTGGCTTGGCCGATGAGCTGTTTGACGATCTTGAACTGCGCGGCGGTCGCGGCCTTGGGCTCGACGCGCCAGCGCTCGGGAAGGATGGGCAGTTGCTCGATGGACCAGCGCTTGTACTGCTCGCCGTAGCCCTCGGGCGGAACCGCTTCGACCAAATGACCGATGCACCAGGTCACGACGGTACCCGAACCGCTGTAGCAGCCGGAACCTCGCTGGCCGGCACCCAGCACGCGGGCGATGTCTTTGCCTTGCGAAGGCTTCTCGCACAGGAACACGCGCATGGAGCCTCCTCGGATACGTGCTGTTGATCGGATGGACGACAGCATGTCCGCGCAGGGAAAACTCGACAGCAAGGAAGCGGAACGGGATGGACACCGATTTGTGTGGACGGCAGGAAAACGCCGCCCACAGCGGTGCGGGCAGGTCGCTGCGGAAGGCGTTACGGAAGGCGTTACGGAAGCGTCGTGTCGGGAGGGCGACTGGAAACCAATGAACGTCGATGACGCTATCCCCAGGGGATAGCTGGTGCATAGCGGGCGGTTGACGGTTGCTACAGCCGCCCTCGAAGGACATCTATTGGCCGGCGGCCGGCTTGGTGCCGAGCACCACCGCCTCGACGCGATACGGCAGGATGCCCACGCGCCTGGCCTCGATCTTGAACGTGACCCGTTCGTTCTCGTCGGCATCCTCCCACTCGTCGCGCACTGTGCGGCCATCGACCAGTACGCGCATGCCTTTCTGGTAGAGACTGGCCCAGTGCTCGGCATCGCGATGCCACAGTTCCACCGGCGCCCAGAAGCCGCCGCGATCCTCGTATTCGCCGTCCTTCTTCGGCACCGGGTTGTCGAAGTAGACGTTCAGGCGCAGCAGACGCCGCGGTTCGTCGTTGCCGTTGGTGAACTCGCGGTACTCGGGCGCAGAACCGATGTTGCCTTCGCCGCTGAAATGCGTACTCATGGTACCTCCTGTCGCGTGGTGGGTTGGATCGAAACACCGTGCCCGTGGCGGACACGGCGCAGGTAGACCGCCTCGGCCTGGGACATCTTGTCGGCGCATTCCAGGGCCTGGCGGGCAATGCTGTGAGTCAGGCTGATCTGCATGTTCAGCGCGATGCGCTGCAGCTCCATCGCGTAGAGATCGTCGACCAGGCGATCGGGCGTGGACGGGCTGGCGATGAGGTGCTGCCACAGCGTCACACCCATGCTGGACCGGTCGAGGTTGCGCCAGCGCAGGAAGGTCGTGCCTGCGCCAGTGGTCTGCTGAGCCAGCTGCGAGCCGAGCAGGTTGAAGGGGTAGGTGCGTGCCTGCGGCAGCACTCGTCTCATCGCCAGCGCGATCAAGTCGTCGCGCACCGCCATGCATTGGCTGGCCCAGGCCTCCAGACTTCCCTTACCTTTAAAAGGCTTCAAAAGGCCTTTTAGGTAGGCTGCGTGTTCCAGTCGCTGGAAGTCGGGCTGTTCCAGCGGCATGAAGTGTCGAGGCGCCGCGGAGGATTGCGCCGTCATGCTGGTGCATCCCCATCGGTGGATTCGGTCGCCTTGGCGGACTTCCTCGACCTCTTGGGTTTGTCGGGCTTGGCGGTGTCCTCGTCCGTCGCAATGGCTTCGGCCTCGTCTGCGGTTTCCGCCGGTGTGCTGGCCCTGGCCTCGGCAGGTTCGCGCTGCATGGCGGTCAGTGGAGTGCGGCGCAGCAGGGGCGGCGCGAAGCGCGAGCGGCGTGTGCCTTCGAGCACATCCTGCGGCAGCGGCCCGTATTTCTCCAGTGCGGCACGCGCCGCGGCGTTGTTCGCAGCGAAGTCATCGCGCTGGGTGCCTGAATAGCGGTACTGCTGGGCCAGGGAGAACAGGCTGCGCAGTGCGTGCGCGCCATCGTTGAGCCAGCGCTCCAGGGTGCTGCGGTCGATCAGCGCCGTGTGATGGGCCAGGATGAGCTTGCGCGCCAGGTCGTCGTAGTCGGCCAGCAGGTACACCGCCATGAAGCCGAGCTGCGCATTGACGAACAGCGGCAGCTTCACCGGCTGCACGTTCATGTTCTCGCCCAGCGACATCGCCGCTGGCACGTCGGCCAAGGCCTGATCCACCTGTTCGCGCAGGGTCTGCAGGCGGGTCTTGGTGTCGGCGAGCTTGTCCTCGATGCGCAACATCCACCAATCCGAGTACGGGTCGTCCTGCTCGGCGCCGCGCTTCATCTTGTTCATCGCACTGATGAAGCCGTTGAGTCCGATGATGCCGGCGCGTCCTTCGGTCGGCGCGCGGCCGTGCCAGATGCGCGATGCGTGGTGGGTGTGCAGCGTCAGCGACATCGCGCTGCGCAGCGACCCGAGATTCAGTTGCAGGGGTTCTGTGCGTTCGTTGGCCATGGGAGCGACTCGTGATGAAGGGACGAGTCGCCAGCATCGGCATCGGCCGGAAGGCTGTCAGTCAACAAACCGCAGCCCATGCACGCCCGGTTTGTTCCGCACGGAAGGCTGCGTGTTCCGGCTATCCCCTGGGGATAGCTCGGCGGAGTTGTTCGCGGCTCGCGCGGAGGTGAGACCGCGTTGCGGGGCTATGCCTCGCGAGGTCTGTACCAGGCGGCCCGTTGCCCCTCCACCTCACGGTAGCGAAGCTCGAACAAGCGGCACTCGTGCACCACCTGCCGCCAACTGCTGCAGCCGTACTTGGCTGGAAGCTGCTCGGGATGCCGGTCCGCGATCCAGCGGCCAGCGGCGGCGATGGGTGTCCAGCCCTCGACGGCCAACTGCGCGGCGGCCTCGCGCAGCGCGCGAACGATGCCGGCGGCCGGCCAGTCCACCGTGCCGTCCGGCGCGATGCCATTGACCACCAGGTCGTGGAACACATCCGACTGGACGAACTCCGCTGCCAGGCGCCGCGCCTGATCCATGTGTTCAGCCCAGCCGCGCAGCTGCTCGAAGTGTTGATCGATGCGCGTGTAGGCGGAACCGAGTTCGTCCTGTGCAGCGCGGCACCCGTCCACGGTCCATAGATCGTGCTGGTCGATGAAGTGGTGCACCAGGGTGTTGCGCAGCGATACCAGGTCTTTGAGGTCGGCCTGGGTCTTGGCGTAGTCCTGCGCAGACAGGCTCAGTTGCACGCGCGTGCGAAAGGAAATCACGTCGCCGGGAAGATCGTCGTCGCGTTCCTTGCCACCATTTCCATCGGTGACGACATACGAACCAAACAGTTGTCCGACCAACGTGCCCAGGGTCTTGGTCGCGGCATCTTCGATCCGCGCTGCGCGAATGGTCTCCAGCGAATGCGCCGGACCTGAAATCTCGTGGTGCGCCACGATGGCTTTCATAAGGCGCTCGTATTGTTGAAGGCGCAACAGGCATCTGCCCAGCAAGCGCTGAACGTCTCGCTGTAGTGGTTGCAGTGCGTTTGTGGCGGGGGAAGTGGTCGTGTCCATCGTCGGCCGGGCTCGTGCGTGGCTATCCTCGTCTGATTCACAGGCGGCAGTTTCGCCTGTCGTTCGGCGGGCGGCAATCGAGCGCGGCGGAAAGGTGTCTGTTCCAGCCATCCCCTGGGGATAGTCAACATCAGCGATCACGCAAGGCTTCTCGGAGCTGAGCCAGGTAGGCACGTGCCACCTCGGGGTCAACCGCACGGGATGCCGGCGGTGACGATGGCGCAGGTGGCGGGGGCGCTGGCGGCGCCGATGCACTTTCTCCGGCCCAGGCCTTGAACTCCCCGCGGATCGCCTTCTGGATGATGCCAAACAGGTAGCCGGCCGGGTTGCGTACCGCGCTGTTGCGGCAGCGTGCCGCCCACTCGTCGAGAACGGCCTGCCGCTGCGCCTCGTCCACCTGCTGCAGCGCCACCAGCGCGCCGGCCTGCTGTTCGTCCTTCAAGCGCAGGAAACGCTCGGGCAGCCGCAGGTTCTGCAAGGCCCTCGCGCGCGGTACTGTACGTACTTCATTTATACGATCATTACGTACTGTACGGTCCTCCTTCGGAATCCGAAGAGAGCCGTCCAGCGCGGGTTTCGGCCCTGCTTCGGATTCCGAAGACGGGCGCGCGCCATTCCGAAGCAGGGCTTCCTGGCCTTCTTCGGATTCGTGGTCCGCACCCTCCTGTGGATAACTCCCCGTCGTCCAGCCATGCCGCGCCATGCGCTGTGCCAGCACCTGCAAGCGCGTCGGCAGCGTGCGCCCGCTGAGCAGCGGGTCTTCGGCGATCTCCCGCAGGGTGTTCATGCCCACGACCTGCACCGCCTTCGCCGCGTGCGTGAGCGCCTGGCTCACCAGGCCCAGGTAGTCGGGGTCGAGTTGCATCGCCTCGAAGGGCGACAGCGGTTCGTCGTGCAGCACGTAGAGGTTGCCTTGGATACGGCCGGTCTTGGGATCGCGCCGCCGCCGCACCAGGCTGAGCCAGCGCGTCAGCCGCAGCAGCGTCAAGGCGCGCGCCACGGTCTCGTGCGAGGCTTGCGCCGCGCAGGGCATGGACGCCAGATAGGGGCGGAGCTGGTCGTAGGTGGGAAAGGCAGTCACGCCGTCGTCGTTGAGCTGCAAGCGGAACACCTGCCAGGCGTTTCGCTCCAGCGGCGTCAGGCGCCGGTCGAGGAACAGCGCGCGCGGGACGCTCTCGTGCCGGTTGCCGCTGTAGAGAAAGCCGTCCTGGCTCGGCGCCGTGCCCTGCGCCGGTTCCTTCGGCTCAAGGTGCCGCAGCGCCTCGTCGAACAACATCGACAGCGCAACCGGGCCATCGCGCCGTGGTGCGCTGCCCGTGGTCATGGCTACACCAGCCCCTGGTCGATCCAGTTCCGTATCGCCGACCAGATCACCGACATGGGCAGGGTCATGGCCTCGGCCAGGTCCATGGTCAGCGCCAGCATCGCCATGTCGTCGGTCAGGGCGATATGGCGCTCGGCGACGCCGGCCTTCCAGCGCTCCCACAAGGCCACGTCCTGCGCCTCGTCGAGCACCGGATGCCGGCCCTTGCGCTTGGGCAGCCCGAGGATGTCGCGGCGCAGCGCCACTTCCTGATGCGTGAGGCCGTAGAACTTGCTGACCATCTCCGTGCTCGCCCCCAGGCGCAGCATGCGGTCCACCGTGGCGATCTCCCGCTCCACGTCGTGCACCTGGCTCAGCAGCCGCTTCAACACTTCCCGGTTCACCGACACCGAGCACCACGACACCGTGGCATTCACCAGCATGCTCACGAGTTCGGGGTGCTTCAGCGCATCCAGCTCCTCCTCGCCGAAGCCCATGGCCTTGCAGCGGCGCAACTGGCCGTTGCGCAGGTCATGCAGGGCCTGGGCGATCACGGCCTGGTTGAGCGGGTGCGGTGCCGACATACGGGAGCCTCCTGCGCTCAGGATTCCTGGCCCGCTACGCCGGCTTCCTGGTCCAGCAGCCGGCGCGCCAGACGCAGCAGACGGAACAGCTTCACCAGTGCAGCATCGCTCAGGCGTGTGGCCGAGCCGCCGTGGCCATGCAGCAGCGCCGCCAGCTCGTCGGCCAGCCGCGCGCGGTCCAATCCGTTCGCGGAGGGCGGAGCCGCACTCAGCGCATGCAGCAGGGTCAGCACCGCCCGCGCGAACGCCGGCAGCGCCTTCGCCTGGCCCACAACTGGCGCCACGCAGACGAAGCCGATGCCGCCGTCGCTGGCCTCGATGTGATCGGCTACCGCCGCTTCCCCGGCGATCTCGCGCGCGAACTGCGCGATGTGCACGCGCAGGCGATCCGGTACGTCCAGCCCCGGCTCGACGTACCAAACGTCCGAGATGGGATAGAGCCCGCCGACCTGCACGGGGATCGCGCGCAGCGCATCGGCCTCGAAGTCGGGCAGCTTGTCGCCGAGCTGGTCCGCGACCATCCGCTGGATGGACTGCAGGCGGTCGGTGGTCGGTGCCGGTGTCACGATGTGCCCTTGCAGGCGCTCGTCGCGTTGCCCGTGTTGGTCCTCCGGCGCTTCGGGCGATGCAGGCGGTGTCGCTGCTGGCGCCGCAGGCGCGACCGGCGTGGTGTCGCGCGGCACAGACGAGACGGGTGGCTGCTGAGACGCGGAGACCTGCGGGGGAGGAGCAGCAGGCACGACAGGCGCTGCAGGTGGCGTCGGCGCCGCCGGTTCGCTGGTCAGCGCACGCTGGCGGCTTTCGCTGTCGTTGATCTCCAGCGCCAGCGTGTCGTAGTCCGCCTCCAGCAACTCGGCCATCTGGCCCACCAGCTCGTCCTGCACTCGCTGCGGCGAGAAGTCGTCCGGCTGTGTGTCGAACTGCGTCAGCACGTCCTGAAACAAGGTGGCGAAGTCCACGGCCACGGTGCGGCCCAGCGCACGCCGCTCCCAGGTGCGCTCGCACGCCTTGCGCAGCACCGCGAGCCGGTCCACCTGATGCCGGCCCAATCCGCCGTACAACAGCGTCGGGATCGCCGGCAGCAGATAGCGCACCGCATCGTTCATGCGGCTGATGTGTGACTGCGGCACCGGATAGCCGTCGGCAGTCAGCCGCCGCGCGAGTTCGCTCTGCGACAGCGCCTGGCCGCTTTCCTGCTCGTAGAACTCGCGCGCCTTCTCGATGCCCAAGGCCCGCTCGATGAAGGTCAGCCCGCCGCGCAGCTCGTTCTCGGCCAGATGTCCGGTCAGCGCCACGATTTCGCCGCGCGCCGGCCACGGGCGGAACAGGCACGCAATGCGGAAGAAGCGTTCCTCCTTGGTCTCGCTCCACAACTCGCGCAGGATCGCCAGCCGCGTATTGCCGCCGTTGCGAATGATGTAGTGCGCCTCGCCCGGCCTGCGCGTGATCGCGGGGGGCGCGTCGAGCCCGCGTTCGCGGATGGACGCCTTGATCTCCGCATAGGCCGGGTTGCGCGTCACGCGCGGGTCGTGGTCGTAGGGCCGCAACTGGTCCAGCGTCACCGCCATCGGCGTGTCGGCGATGGGGTCGCTCAAGGTCGCGGCCGAAGGGCCGCTGCGCTCGAAACCGGTGGCCAGCAGCTTGGCAGCCATGTCCTGCGGCGTCAGCTCAGCCACGGCCGTTCTCCTGCGCCTGCCGGTCGGCGCGGCGAAGTTGCGCGCGGGCATTGCGGTCGGCACGGTGGTCGCTCGCAGTCGAGCTGGTGTAGATCGACGCGTAGCCTTGTTTCGTGAACTTCAGGTGCCCGCCGGACGTGCGCACCACGCGCCAGCCTTCGCCCAGCGCGAACTCGATCAGCGCGCGCAGCCGTTCACGGCCGCGCGCCAGTTCATGCGCGCTCGCCATGGCCGGCCCCTCCCGCATCGGCCCGGCCGGTGACCAGCGCGAAGCGCTCCCGCCACGCGGGGAACAGCTCGCCAGCCAGCGTGCGCATGGTGTCCAGCGCCGCGGGCGCCGTGCGCCCAGCCGGCCGCCGGTACTCCACCCGATGCACCGGCAATCCTCGTGTCGCAGCGCGCGGATAGGCTTCGATGGCCGGCACGTCGGTGTCCAGCACCTGCACGCCGGCCTGTTCCTGGAACACCTGTCGCAGCGCCTGCTGGACCAGCCGCGCGTTCGACGACACCGGATGCACACGGTTGATGAGCAGGCGCAGCGGCGGCGGCTCGATGCCCAGGTGCCGATACGGCGCGATGTCCTCGATCAGTTGCAGCGTGCCGCGCCGCAGCTCGCGCGCCGCGAGGATTTCCGGCGTCACCGGCGACAGCGCCAGGTCGGACGCCAGCACCGCCATCTCCAGCAGCACGCTGCGCGCGCCCTGCGTGTCGATCAGCAGCAAGTCATAGTGCGTGCGGAAGACGGGAAGCAAATGGCGCAGTCGCAGGCGCCCATCCGGTGCGTGCAGCAGCAGCGTGTTCAGTTCGCCGCGGTCGTCGTTGGAGAGCACCAGGTCCAGGCCCGCGATCGCGGTGCGCGACACCAGTTGCTCGATGCTCCGCTCGTTGAAGGCCAGCATCTCGTAGATGCCGCCGGGCGCGCGCACGTCCAGCATGAAGTAGCTCGACAGCGTGGGCTGCACGTCCAGGTCCAGCAGCAGCACGCGCAGCCCGGCATCGGCGATGAAGCCGCCCAGGTTGGCCGCCGTCGTGGTCTTGCCCACGCCGCCCTTGGTCGAAATGATGGACACCACCTGCATGAGCTTCTCCTCGTCGAATGGCATGAACCGAGAAGAAGCGTCAGGCGCGTTCTTTGAGGCGATCGGCGATCCACTGTTCGATCTCCACCGAGTCCCAGCCCACCGCGCGCACGCCCAGACGTAGCGCCTTGGGGAACTTGCCTTCCTTCATCAGGCTGTAGATGTGCGCGCGCTTGAAGCCGGTCTTGGCTTCGACCTCGGCGCGGCGCAGGATGCGGTGTTCGGTCGGTGCTGCCGTGGCGGCGGTCTGCGAAGACATGAGGGTCACTCCTTAACGCTCAGTGGCGCTGATTGGCGTGACTCGAATTAAGAACGCCGCGTTGAAGAAAGACACCGCAAATGCGGTATTCGCGACCGCAGATACGGTCTGGCATCGCTCAGGAAGTTGTGCTCTGCAAATTGCGCCGAGCCAGTGCGAACTTGGCCTGCAGGGTGCGCTCGGTGATGCCCATCGCGTTGCCGTGGTGCGCCACCATCGCGCTGATGATGGCCTCCTGCGTCAGGAAGCTGGAATACGGCATGCCGCTGGGCGACTTGCCCAGCAGCAGCGTCAGTAACCCGCCAACGATGTTCAGGTAGGTCGATTCGCTGCGCGGCCCCGGCGTGTTCGCACGCTCCGCGTCGGCCGCGCAGGCGGCGTGCGTTCTGAGCAGCGCCTCATGCTCGGCGCGCAGCGTCTCGTGCACGCCCAAGTGTTCCGCCAGCCGCGCCTTGATCGCTTCCCGCTCGACCAGCAATGCGCCCACTGTGTCCAGGCTGATCGCCGGGTGAAGCGCACGCTCGATCTCATCGAACAGAAACGCCGGTTTCTCGCCGGGGTAGTAGTGCGCCATCCAGGCTTTCAGATCGACGTGCCGCACCGTCAGCGACGAGTCGTCCATCGCCAGGCCTTGCGTGTCCCGCCCCAAGCCCTCCTTGCCATACGGCATGTCGCCGTGAGCCATCGCATCGAAGATTCTTTCGGCGTTCAACCGCAGCATCGGCCAGCGCGGAAACTCCGTTGCCTCCGGCAGAGGCCGCTGTCCCAAGGTCGCCAGGATGCGCCGCTCGAAGCGCAGCAATCCGCTCCAGCGGATTGCCGCCTCGATCGGGCGGTAGTAGATCTTGGCGCCATCGGCCAGGCTGCTCGACTTCGGCATATCGCGCGCCTCCATTCGTCATCGCACCGAGTCCAAGCACGCGCACCCGCCGTACAGGCGGCGTGCGTGGCTGTCCAGGAATCTCCGGGCGAAACGAGCAGGTGGCGAAGCGGCGAAGACCGTGGCATCGGTGATGCCGCCGGTTTCGTTGCGAGATGCGCGCCTTGCTGCGCATGGCGCCATCACTCACAATTCGCAAGCCGCGAAACACGCTGTCACCAGCGTCATTCGCGGGCACCATGCTTGACCCGGATAACCAGGCCAAAGTCTTTGCAGGGAAAGAGGCCCAGTAAAGCGCGATCAGATCAACACGCCAGAGCCGATGCGCATACGGCAAGCACTGTTGCGCCGCGCGTCTTCGCTGTGATGCGCCACGATGGGCATGCGAGTTTCACGCAGGATGCCAACCGCAACCGCGAGCAACGCCTGAGTGCAGCGCGCCCGTGCACCGCGTCAATGGAAACCCGCTTTGACAAAACAGGTCTGCCGGTTTGACCAAAATGGAATCGGCCAACCCGCCTGAAACAGCCTCATGCGAGCCGTTGCGTATCCAACGGCATATGGCCGACACGCTGCGCACGGTCGATGAAGTGGCGCAGTGGCTCCGACATCGCGCCCTCGGGATGTAGCAGGTAGGTCGTCAGCGCCGCCGAGTCTTCATCCAGCGGCCGGACGATTACGTCCGCCTGTCGGCATGCCACCACGTGCGCCGCGGTGGAAAATCCCACGCCATAGCCGGCCGCCACCAGGGCCAGCATCAGCGAGTGGGTCGTCACGTACTCGGCCACGACCGACGGTGTCTCCACCAGGCGCAGCAGGCGCTCGCATTGCCGGCTGCACTCCGCACACACCTGCGGGTGGCACAGCACCAGCGGGTAGCCCACCACCTCTTCCAGCGGTACCCGCTTGTGCGCCAGCAAGGGGTGCCGCGCGGGTATGGCCACCACCAGCGGATCTTGCCACACCGGCCTGGCGACCACCCCGGCCTCCATCTCGCCGGCCATCGCAAAGGCCGCGTCGTACAGGTCGTTGCCCAGCCCGCCCACCACCTGCGACAGCGGCGCCTCGAACAGCCGGATGCCCACTTCCGGCGCCTCCTCCCGGCACAGCGCGAGCAGCGCCGACAGCCGGGTCCGCCCGACGCCGCCGGCCAAGGCGATGCGCAGGGTGCCCCGGTGTCCCGCCGCCACCGCCCGCGCCTTGGTCTGGGCTTGCTCAAAGGCCAGCAGCACGCGCCGGGCCTCCTCCAAGAACACCTGCCCGGCCGGGGTCAGGCGCACGCCGCGCGACGTGCGCTCCAGTAGCGTCACGCCCAGGTCCGCCTCCAGTTGGCGAATCGTCCGCGACAGGGGCGACTGCTCCACATGCAGCCGCCGCGCCGCCCGGCCAAAGTGCAACTCCTCGGCCACGGCGATGAAACAGCGAAGATGGCGTAAGTTCATGTAATTCCCCCCAGAAAGTGGAGTCCATTCCTCTGGCCGTAGGGAACGGCATGAGTGCTTCCCGGTGGCGATGCCGGTCACAGAGGCTTTCCAGTTGCCGCCATCCGGCCTTCCAGTCGCCGGCGAGGGGGCGAGTGTCCAGGCAAGGCCGGGTTATTCCATCGGTGTTGCCATATCACACGAAACCACGGACAATCAATAATAGTTCTCATTAGCATCTGTGTCTGAATGGAGTGAAGCCGATCAAGCCCGACGTGGCGAACCTGTCCGTCACCACCCACGGCAGCGTGTTCTGGAACGACGAACGCATGGGCGACGAGCAGCTCGTGCAGCGGCTGCAGGCCTCCGCGCCGCGGCAACCGCAGCCCGAGGACTTCATCCGCGGCGACCGCCTGGTGGATCTACGAGCGCGTCGCCCAGGGGATGGCGGCTACGCAGAAGTCCGGGGTGTTGGAGCTGCGCTTCGTGACCGACTAGGCCACGACCGGGGTGAGCCGAAAGACACCCCCATGAAACTGCATCGGCACGCCCGCCCTGACGCCGGCGTGACGTCGTCGGCTGCACCGATCGCGGACTCCAGCACACGTGAGCGCCTGCGCGCCGTGCCCGGCGCACCAAGCGGGCATGAGGCTTTGACGCGATGCCATCGAAGGAGGTGCTGACGGGATGCGGATGGAGATGCTGGCGCCCGATAGGCCGAACCAGAAGAAGACAAACGGGAGGTGGCCTTGGATTTCAGATTGCTGCGTTACTTCGTCGCAGTTGCGGAAGAACTGCATCTGGCCCGTGCAGCCGAGCGTCTGGGCATCGAGCAGTCGCCTGTGTCGCGTGCGATGCGCGACCTGGAAAGCCAGCTCGGCGTACAGTTGTTCGACCGCAGCACACGCCTGACGCGGCTGACCTGGGCCGGCCAGGTGTTCCTCGGCGAATGCCGGCGCGTGCAGGCTACCGTGGAGCAGGCAGTCAAGAGCGCCAAGGCGGCGGCACAGGGCTACCAGGGCCATCTGCGCATCGCCATCTGCGACAGCCTGGCGCAGCCCCACATCGCCACCTTGCTGGCACGCAGCCGCGAGGATGAGCCCGAGCTGGAGATTCGCGTCTTCGAGCTGCCGTTCGCGCAGCAGCTCAAGATGCTGCACAACGATCTGCTGGACATCGGCTTTGCGTTGTCAAACGCGGTGCATGCTGGCCTCGTCGCTGAGCCGGTGTGGACCGATCCACTGTCGGTGATCGTGCCCGCACGCCACCCCTTGCTGGCACACATGCAGGTGCCGCTGGCCGAAGCCTTGAAGTTCCCGCTGGTTCTGTGCCATCCCGAATCGGGATCGGGCTGCCGCCATCAGATTCAAGCGATGCTGCAGGACGCGGGCACGCCGCTCAAGCTGGTCGATGAAGTGACCAGCCTCGGCGTGATGCTGACCCTGGTCGGCGCCGGCTACGGCATCGGCTTCGCCATCGCCTCGCAAGTGCAGACCCTACAGCGCCCGGACATCTCCATTCGTCCCCTGGCCGGCACCCCACCGATGCTCTCTACCTACCTGCTGCGCCGCCAGGGCGAACCCTCGGAGCCCATGAAGCGGTTCATCGAGCGGGTGAAAGACGAGGCCGCGCCGATCGATGATGAGCCGGTCCTTTGAGGACGCAGCTCGCCTGTCCGTTGCGACCTGTGGCGTGGTGTGCCAGTAGACAGATAGACTTCGGAATGAAATCCGATGCTCTGGCTGTTGGTGGATGTGCTTGGCTCGCTTTGGATCACCCGCAACGGCCTGCGTTGACCAGGCCGAAGACTTGAGTCCACAATCGAGTCCATTCCGTGACGCCTGGATCGGAAAAGGCGTTCGTAATAAACGAGTTAGCGAACGGGTGCTGTTCCCTTCGCCCGCTCCAGACACCTAACGTTAAGGCCCTGTTTTTACAGGGCTTTTTCGTTTCTGGCTTTTGGTGGTGTCGAAGAAGTGTCGAAAAGGTCCAGCCGTACAGGCCGAGATCAGACCGA
>Ga0209024_1000621_pt1 | contig 51561 bp, 43 predicted proteins | sample AutmiccommunBRH5_FD_187380 | JGI IMG/M metagenome (GOLD analysis project Ga0209024, IMG submission 187380) | Deep subsurface microbial communities from Mt. Terri, Switzerland - Autotrophic microbial communities BRH/5 (SPAdes) (version 2) | ecosystem: Environmental > Aquatic > Deep subsurface >... | reverse complement strand
CTTGGTCTCGCGGCGTGCGGTGTCGGCGGCGTCGCGCGCCTCGGCGGCAAGCTTGGTGTGCAGGGCCGCAGTCTCGCGCGCCGTGGCCGCGGAGGACGGCCCGCTGGCATCGAGCGCAACGACAGACTGATTGAGCGCGCGCAGCGCCAGCGCCGCTGCCTCCCGCGCCTCCGAACGGCTCTCGGTGACGGCGCAGACACCGGCATCGAGGGCGCGCGCGTCGGCGGCGAGTCCCGCGATAAACCCCCGCAGCGTCCGGATATAATCCTCAAGCCCCGGCGCGTTCAGCGACCGCGCGGTGATCAGGGTCAGCGAGGAGACCGCTCCAAGGGCGCGGGCCTCGCCGTCGATCCGGCTGAGGGCGTCGCGCGCCTCGGCGGCGGCGGCCCCGTATCCCGCGGCGACAGGCGCATCGCTTCCCAGCAGGTCGATAAGCCCGCGGGCCGCGCTCAGCACGGCGGCCGCGGGATCGGGGGCCGCGCTGTCGGCATCAAGGAGCGCGGCCAGATCGTTGGTCTGCCGCAACAGCCCACCCACGCCGCGCTGCACGTCCCCCAGACGATCTGCAAGCGCCTCGAAGGCCACCCCACATGCGGCGCGCACCTCCTGCGTCGCATCCCTGGCCGTTCTGGTGATCTGTATGTTCATGAATCCCGCACCTGTCCCGCGGGCCGCAGCATCGCCCGGAAAACCGTAAGAAATCGTAACGGCCGGGCAGAGCCTGACTCCGGGTCGCGTTATCGGCTTCTCAAGGAATCGCGGTCAAGTTTGCGCCAAAAGGAGAGCGGCATGACCGACACGATTGTACCGATGGCCGGTGATTCCTGGCTGATAAAGGGCGATGCCGACGTGCAGGCGGCACGGGGGATCCTTGCCTCGATGCTGGCGTCCCTTGATGCGGTAGGGCCGGAGGCGCCTGTCCTGCTGGACCTGACCAGCACCCCCCCGACGGCCCCCGCCATACAGCTTTTGCAGGCCGCCCGGCGCTCGCTTGAAAATCGCGGCGCCTTCGCCGGTTTTGGTCCGCTTGCGGCAGAACTTCCCCTCGTCTGACGCGTCGCGGCAGGCCCTTGCGTCGTCTGACACCTCGAAAGCCGTTCCTGGAGAACCTGATGAGCCGAACCGTTCTGACAGTAGATGACAGCAAGGCGATCCGCGACATGGTCGCCTTCACGTTGGAGCCGGAGGGCTACCGCGTCATAGGGGCCGCCGACGGGGCAGAGGGGCTGACGCGCTTCAACTCCGAGGCTGTCAGCCTTGTGATCACCGATCTGAACATGCCGGTGATGAACGGCATCGAGATGATCCTCAAGCTGCGGGCCGAACCGAAAGGCTCGGGCGTCCCGATCGTGATGCTGACGACCGAGACCAAGCCGGAGATGAAGGCAGAAGGCAAGGCGGCCGGGGCAACGGGCTGGATCAGCAAGCCTTTCGACGCCGACACGTTGGTGGCCGTGGCCAAGAAGCTGGCGGGCTGAGACATGGAAGAGATCAATCCTGCCGTCGCCACATTCATACAAGAAGCCCGTGAACAGCTTGAGGGCCTCGAAGCCCTGCTGCTGGATCTGGAGCGGGGGACAGAGCCCGGCCAGGTCGACCCGGTCCAGGTCGATGCAGTGTTCCGGACCCTGCACACGATCAAGGGCTCCGGCGCCATGTTCGGGTTCGGGACGCTGGCACAGTTCACCCATCACTTCGAAGACGCCTTCGACCGGGTCCGGGAAGGACGGCTGGGTGTTGACCAGCGCCTGATCGACCTGTCGCTGCGCGCCCGGGACCACATGATGGCCCTGCTCGAGTGCGGCAGCGACGGCCCCGCGGCGGATGAGCTGGCCGCCGGGCAGGAGGCGGCGGATCTGCTGGCCGGGCTGGCCGCGATTACCGGCGAGGTGCCCGGGGTCGCCGCAACCAAGCCTGACGGCCCCACTGCAAAAGTCGTCAGCATTGCACGGATGCGGCGCTGGTCGATCCTGTTCCGGCCAGAGCCGAGCGCCCTGCGCAACGGGATGCGGCCCGACCTGCTGATGGCCGAGCTTGCCGGGCTCGGCACCATCGCCATGGCGGTCGATGTCTCGGCGGTGCCACCGCTCGAGGATCTGGCCGCCGATGAATGCCTGCTCGCCTGGCGCTGTACGCTGGAAACCGACAAGCCGCGCAGTGCGATCGAGGCGGTGTTCATCTTTGCCGACGATGCGCTGGTAGAGATCGCAGAGATCGGCGGCGACGCGGCCGATACCCATGCCGCCGCGGCCGTCGCGGCCCCCGCGGCGCGACAGGCGGCCAGACCCGCGGCCAATGCCCCGGGTGAAAGCGTCAGGGTTCCTGCCGCGAAACTCGACGAGATCATGGATCAGCTTGGCGAGCTGGTGATCGTGCAGGCCCGTCTCAACCAGATTGCCAGCGCCCGCGGCGATGCCGAGCTGGAAAGCGTGGCCGAGGAGGTGGAGCGGCTGGTGACCGGGCTGCGGGACGCCACGCTCTCGGTGCGGATGATGCCGATCGAGGCGGTGTTCGGCAAGTTCCGGCGCGTGGTGCGCGATCTCTCAGCCGAGCTGAGCAAGGACGTCGCGCTGGTCACCGAGGGAGGCGAGACCGAGATCGACAAGAACGTCATCGACCGCCTGTCCGAACCGCTGGTGCACATGATCCGCAACAGCATGGACCACGGGCTGGAGGATGCCGACCACCGCCGCGCCGCCGGCAAGGCTTCCCGCGGCACCGTGCGCCTGTCCGCCCGGCAGGAGGGCGGCGAAGTGCTGATCGCCATCGAGGATGACGGTGCCGGCCTCGATGCCGACGCGATCCGCGCCAAGGCGGTGGAGCGCGGGCTGCTGGCCCCCGATGCGCAGCCCACGACGACGGAACTGCATCAGCTGATCTTCGCGCCGGGGTTCTCGACGGCCAAGGCGCTGTCCTCGGTATCGGGCCGCGGCGTGGGTATGGACGCGGTCCGCTCTACGGTTGATGCCTTGCGCGGCTCGGTGGAGGTGGTGTCGCATCCGGGGCGCGGCACCCGCGTGACGCTGCGGCTGCCGGTGACGCTGGCGATCATCGACGGGCTGCTGGTGCGGCTCGGCGAGGCGGTTTTCGTCATCCCGCTGTCGGTGGTGGAGGAATGCGTCGAGATGGAGGTCGCGGAACGGCGGCGCGAATCCGGACGCACCATCCTTCAGATCCGCGAGCATCTGGTGCCGTTCCTCGACCTCGATGACGTGTTCTCGCGCCCGCCCAGCACCGAGCCGCGGCGCCGGGTCGTCATCGTCAAGGCCGACGGCGCGCGCATCGGGCTCGTGGTCGATGACATCCTCGGCCAGAACCAGACCGTCATCAAGACGCTCAGCGTCTATCACCGCGATGTGCAGGGCTTTGCCGGAGCGACAATCCTCGGCGATGGCGGCGTCGCGCTCATCGTCGATGTCGCGATGCTCGCGCGCCGGGCGCAGGCCGAGCGCGCCGCCATCCGCCCGGTCGCATGAAGGAGACAGCCTTGCCACAGACCGCCCTGAACACCCTTGCAGAGACGGCGCATGGACTGCGCCGCCCGCCCAGCATGCCCGATATGGTGCTGATCTTCACCCTGTCCGGCGAGGCCTTCGCCATTTCGGTCAGCGCCGTGCACGAGATCCTTGACCCGATCCCGGCCACGCGCGTGCCCAATGCCTCTGCCTTCGCGCCCGGGCTGATCAATGTCCGCGGCGCCATCGCCCCGCTGATCGATGTGCGTCAGCGGCTGCGGATGCCCCCCGCCACCTCCAGCGCCGAGGCACGGGTGATCGTGCTGGAGCTGCCGGTCGGCGGCGCGCCGACCCGCCTCGCCATTCTCGCCGACGGAGTGGAGGAGGTTATCGAAGCCGACCTTGCCGCGCTGGAAGCCGTGCCAGAGCTCGGCGCCCGCTGGCCCGAGCAATTCGTCAAGGGCGTCGCCCATCGCGAAGATGGCCTCGTCATCCTTCTCGATACCGAAACCCTGTTTCGTCCCGACGGCCCGACCGGCGCCGCCCCTGCTTGAATAAGGATATTTCCATGCGTATCACTATCAAGGCCAAGCTGGCCGCCGCCTTTACCACCATCTTGGTCATGCTGGGCGGAATCGTCTGGCTGTCAGTCTCCAACCTTTCCGCCGCAAACGATCGAGCCGAACTGTTGGTGAACAACTACGCCGAACGCGTGCGCCTCGCCACCCAGCTGGGTCAGGTCGTGAACGCTGCGGCACGCGATATCGGCGCTGTCTTGCTCGCACCGGATCCCGAACAGATGAAGGCACAGATTGCTGCAGTCGATGTGCATCGGGCAAATGCCGCGGATGTCGTTGCCCGCTTCACCGCGCTTGCCGATGAGGAAAGCCTCCGCCTGATGACAGAGTACGCGGATATCCGCGTCGGCTATTATGCTGCGGCAGAGGAGGTCTACGCCCTCGCCTTGCAGAACTCGAATGTGGACGCTGCCGATCTGTCGATGAGTGCGTCGCACGACGCGAACGCGGCGGTTGTCGACGCACTCAAGGCGGTTCAGGTCGCCGCGCAACGCAATCCCGGTGCCTCGCCCGAGCGCGTGGACCTGCTGGCGACGCAGATCGAACTTGAACTGCAACATGCTGCGGGCAGCGAGAAGAACGTGATCATCTCGACGGACGAGGCGCTCATGGCAGAGCAGACCGAGGCCGCCGCGACCTACCGGGATGCTGCCCGCGGGCTGATCGACGACCTGGAAACCGCTGTCGGAACCTATGGCCGGGCCGAGATCGCGAAATTGCGCCAAGAGTTCGACCGCTTTGAGACGACCAGCCTGGAAGTGATCGCGCTGGCCCGCAAGAATACCAATCTGCACGCAGCCGAAATGCTGCGGGAGAAGGTCCTGCCGATTGCAGGCACGATGAACCGGATTCTCGAAGAGATTGTCAGCCTCAACGAGGCGGCGATGGCCAAAGAGGTCGCAGCCGCGGCCGAAGCCTATTCCGGCAGCAAGACCATGCTGATCAGCGGCGCCGCTCTGGCGGTGGCGCTGGGTTCGATGGCAGCGATCTGGATCAGCCTTTCGGTCAGCCGCGGTCTTGGCCGGGCTGTCACTGTGGCCGAAGGGGTGGCCCGGGGCGATCTGTCGGTCGACGCCAAGCCCACGACGCGGGACGAGATCGGCGACGTTCTCGGCGCGATGGAAAAGATGAACCAATCCATGCGCGATATCACCGGGGTCGCCGAGAAGATCAGCCAGGGCGACCTGAGCGTGACCACGAATCGCCGCTCGGATGTCGACAGCCTTGGCATCGCGCTGGAGACCATGCTCGAGAAACTGCGCGACGTCATCGCCAACGCCAATGTCAGCGCGAATGGCGTGGCGGAGGGCGCGCAGGCGATGTCGGCGACGGCAGAGCAGCTCAGCGAAGGCTCGACCGAGCAGGCGGCGGCGGCAGAGCAGGCCTCTGCCAGCATGGAGGAAATGTCGGCCAATATCCGTCAGTCGGCCGACAATGCCGCGCAGACCGAGAAGATCGCGACCCAGTCGGCGAAAGAAGCTGCCGACAGCGGCAAGGCCGTGGACGAGGCGGTGCGCGCGATGAAGACCATCGCCGAGAAGATCAACATCATCCAGGAAATCGCCCGGCAGACCGACCTTCTCGCGCTCAACGCCGCTGTCGAGGCAGCGCGTGCCGGCCAGCACGGCAAGGGCTTTGCGGTGGTCGCGTCGGAAGTGCGCAAGCTGGCCGAGCGCAGCCAGCAGGCCGCCGGCGAGATCAGCCAGCTGTCGGGCAAGACCGTCGAGGTCAGCCAGAAAGCCGGGGAGATGCTGGCGGCGCTGGTGCCCTCGATCCAGCGGACCGCCGATCTGGTGCAAGAGATCAGCGCCGCGACCCGCGAGCAGAACGTCGGCGCCGAGCAGATCAACGAGGCGATCCGCGAGCTGGATACCGTGATCCAGCAGAACGCCTCGGCCTCGACCGAGGCCGCAAGCGTCTCGGAGCAGCTGGCCTCGCAGTCCGAGCAGTTGCGCGGTGTGATCAGCTTCTTCCGCCTCGGCGATGACGACCATGCCCGCCGCTCGTCGGTGGTGCGCACCCCGGTGAAGAGCACGGAGAAGCCGGTTGCCCATGTCCGCACCAAGCGCGGCGCCGGCAAGGCAGCGCCGGCGGCACATGCCCCAGCCAGCAGCATGAATGGCGGCATGAACGGCCACGCCCATGGCATGAACGGCAAGGTCAATGGCGTGGCGCTGGATCTGGGCGGTGACATGTCCGACGGTGATTTCGTTCGCTACTGAGGCTCGCAGCCGGGGCGGCCCGTGCCGCCCCGCTTCCCCCGTGCGGCTTTCGCCGCCATCCCCGAACCCAAGAGGGCGCGATGACCGCAACCGCCGCACTGGCCGATCCCTGTCCCCCCGAGGACGCCGAGATCGCTGCCGAACCGCAGACCTATGTCACCTTCGAGCTGTCCGGGCAGGTGTTTGCCGTCGCGGTGGCCCATGTCCGCGAAATCCTTGATCTGCAGCCGATTGCGCGGCTTCCGAACGCTCCTTCCGACCTGCTGGGCATGATCGACGTGCGCGGCGAGGGTATCGCCGTGATCGACCTGTCTGCGCGGCTTGGCCTGCGGGGCGGCCTAGAGGTCGAGGAGGGGCGCATCGTGGTGTTCGAGTTCGGCGCGGGCGGGTCCATTGCTGTCGGCGTGCTCGCCGACCGTGTCCTGAGCGTGGTCGAGATCCATGACGGGGAGGTCGAGACGGCGCCAAGTGCCCTGACCCGCTGGGATGCCTCGGTGCTCCGCGGCGTCGCGCGGGTGGCGGGCCGCCTGACGCTGCTGCTCGCGCTGGACGAGCTGTTCGGCAAGGACGCCCAGGACCCCTTCGATTTCACATGACCCCCGCCCCTGCCGAACCGCCCTATCTGTCACCCGATACTGCCGCGGCGCTGGCCGCCATCGCGGTCGAGATCGGGGGAATAGCCGTCGCCCCCGCCAAGCGCGACTTCATCCAGATGCGGGTCAGCCGCCGCCTGCGCGAGATCGGCTGCGCCGATTTCGAGAGTTATCTTGCCAGCCTCAAGGGCCCCGGCGGCGATGAAGAGGCGCGGCGCCTTGTCGAGGCGCTGACCACCCATACCACCAGCTTCTTCCGCGAGCGGGTCCATTACGACTGGCTCGCCGCCGAGGGCCTGCCCGCGCTGGTCGCGCAAGGCGCGGGCCGCGAGCGGCAGCTGACCGTCTGGAGTGCGGCCTGCTCGCTGGGCTCGGAACTGTGGAGCGCGGGGATGACCCTCGACGCATTCGCGGCCTCGCAGCCCGGCGGCGGATTGCGCTGGGCGCTGGTCGGCACCGACATCTCGCGCAAGATCCTGCGCCGCGCGGCCAATGCGGTGTTCACCGAGGACGAGATCTCGGGCCTGGACGAGCCGATGCGCCGGGCCTGGCTCTTGCGCTCGGCGGAGCCGCGGAAGGGCCGCACCCTCTACCGCATCGCGCCCGAACTGCGCGGCCGCGCGCGGCTGGCCTGGGCGAACCTCGTGGACCTCGACCCGCGGCTGTCGCTGACGGCGGATGTCGCGTTCTTGCGCAACGTGCTGATCTACTTCCGGCCCGACGATCAGCGCCGCGCCGTGGCCAATGTCCTCGGCCGCCTGCGGACCGGCGGCTATCTGCTGACCGGCCATTCCGAAAGCCTCTCCGAGCCACCTGCGGGCCTGCGCCAGGTGCGAAGCTCGGTTTATCAAAAGGTGTAGCTCCATGTTAGACGCTTCAAAACCGCGCAAGCTCCGCGTCCTGATCGTCGATGACAGCGCCGTGGTGCGGCAGGCGATGGCCGAGATCATCGCCTCGGACCCCGAGCTGGAGGTGATGGGCACGGCCGGCGATCCCTTCGTTGCCGCGCAGCGCATCCGTGCCGAAAAACCCGACGTGATCACGCTGGACGTGGAAATGCCGCGGATGGACGGCGTTACCTTCCTGCGCAAGCTCATGAGCCAGCATCCGATCCCGGTGGTGATGTGCAGCTCGCTGGTGGGCGACAACACCCAAACGCTGGCGGCGGCACTGGCCGCGGGCGCGGTGGATGTGATCTGCAAGCCGCAGATGGGCGTGAAGGGCTTCCTTGAAGACAGCCGGATCGAGATCTGCGATGCGGTGAAGGCGGCCGCGCAGGCGCGCCTGTCGGCGATGCGCCCGCGGCTGATCGAGGCGAAGCTGACGGCCGACGCGGTGCTGCCGCCCCCCAATGCCGGCGCGATGATCAAGACGACCGAGATGATCATCGCCGTCGGCGCCTCCACCGGCGGGACCGAGGCGCTGAAGCTGTTCCTGACCCAGATGCCGCTGGACTGCCCGCCCATCGTGATCGTGCAGCATATGCCCGAACTCTTCACCGCCGCCTTCGCCCGCCGACTGGACGGCGAATGCGCCGTTACCGTGAAGGAGGCGCGCGACGGCGACAGGCTGCTGCGCGGCCATGCCCTGATCGCCCCGGGCGCGAAGCATACCCTGCTGAAACGCAGCGGCGCGTCGTACAGCGTCGAGGTGCGCGATGGCCCGCTGGTCTCGCGCCACCGCCCCTCGGTCGATGTGCTGTTCCGGTCGGTCGCGCGCTATGCGGGGGGCAACGCCGTGGGCATCATCATGACGGGGATGGGCGATGACGGCGCCAAGGGGCTTAAGGAAATGCGCGACGCCGGCGCCCGGACGCTGGGGCAGGATCACGACACCTGCGTCGTCTATGGGATGCCGAAGGAGGCGATGCGCATGGGCGCGGTCGAGGACGAGGTGCCCCTGGAACGCCTCGCCCCCGCGGCCCTGCGCCTGGCCGGCGCCGCGCGGCCGCATTAGCGCCAAGCGCCTTCTGGCGCGGAGCGTCCGCCCGGGCGGACGGGCAGCATTGCGGTCGGCCCTCTTGAAAAGCAGCCGTGGGCCGGGCCGCCTTGCTGCCTTCGCGCCAAAAGCCGCCAGTTCCGGGCGTCGCTGGTCGCCTGTAGCGGCGATATGCGGGAGAGCTGGCGGAAGAGGGCCTGACAACCCTGCGCCCTCGGCATCGCGCCGTGTGGTGGCGGCTGCTGCCTCCCCCGGCCCTGGAACAAAAACCTCCGCGCGTTGCGCCCCGCAACCCGTGGCCGGGTCCTGCCCCCCGCAATCACATATCCCGAAGGCCTCTGGCACTGGCCCGAGGCCTTCCGTGCAAGGAAGGGTCAGAGCCGCAAGAGGCAAGCCCGGCCGCGCGATCTGTCCGGCGGCCTCGTTCCGGCGCATCGGGGCGACCGGCCCGCCCGCGCGCGCCGCCTCTCTCGCGTCGCAGGGCCCCGTGCCGGGATCCGCGGTCCGGCAAAGCGGTGCCAGCTGGGGAAAGCCTGCACACTCCCGAAACACCCACCCTCCCATGTTCTGGATACGAGGCTGGTAAGGTGATTGCGAAAAAACACCTGAAAGACCTGCAACATGAACCTGCCGACGCGCAACCTGCGCTATGCCCCCTTGCCATCGCAGCGGCGGCTACCTGATCTGTGGCATCTTGATGCTGACATGGACCGCCTGGCTGGGGCCGGCCTTCATCCTGGCTGCGGCGCTGCTGGCGCTTGGCATCTGGGGCATGCGCCAGACCCATCACTCCATCTTGCGCAACTACCGGTCTCGCCGCCCGCGCATTCCGCCTTCTCGACGCCGCTGGAGTTCCTCGCCTGCATCGCGCGGCTGCGCGCGCTGTCGGGGCGCGCCTCGGTCGAGAGTTTCCTGCCCGCCGCGATGCCCAAGGGCAAGTTCGCGGCATAGGGCGCTAGAGAGCGTCGAGGACCGCAGCCATGATTGCCGCCGTCTCGGGCCAGACGGGAAGCGCGCGCCCCTGCCGGCGCGAGCGCTCACCCAGGTCGCGGCGGGCGGAGTCCGATGTCAGCAGCGTCCGCAGATGCGCCGCGAAGACCTCTGCATCCCCCGGGGGTGCCAGCAGCGCGGCGTCGCCCACCGTGTCCGGCACCGCGCCGGTGTCGCAGGTGACGATGGGCAGGCCGTGGCACAGCGCCTCGGCCAGCGCCATCCCGTAGCCCTCATAGCGCGTCGCCAGTGCGAAGATGCGGGCGCTGCGATAGGCCTCGGAGAGCGCGGTATCGCTGATCTCCCCGGCCAGTTCGATGCGGCCCGCAAGCCCCAGCCCTTCGATCAGCGCGGCGAGGTCCGCGGCGACGGCCGGGTCATGGGTCTTGCCGACGATCCGCGCCGTCCAGCCCAGATCGGCCACCTGGCCCAAGGCGCGGATCAGCACGTCATGCCCCTTGCGCCGCGCCAGCAGCCCGACCGACAGGATGCGCGGCCCCGGCTCCACCCGCGGCAGGTCCCGTGGCCCGTCATGGCCGGGCAGGGCGACGGTGATCCGCGCGGGGTCTGCCCCGAGGCCGATGTAGGTCTGCCGGGTGTGCTCGCTGGTCACCACCACATGCGCGGCGTGGGCGAGGTTCGCCGCTTCCTGTGCCAGCAGCCGCCGCGACAGGCCCGGCTCCAGCCCGTCCTCCCTCCCCATCGGATGATGCAGCATCGCCACCACTGGGCAGGGCAGCCGCGCCAGCGTCTCGGTGGGCATGGCGGCGAAGGCCAGGCCGTCGAGGATCAGTGGCATGTCGCGGGGCAGGACCAGCAGCCGCGCAACCTCTGCCTGCACGGCGGCGCTCTGCTCCGCCCCGGCGGCCTCGGCTGGCAGCGCGATATGGCAGACCTCACGGCCGGAGGCCTGCAGCTCCTCCAGCAGGCGGCGTTCATAGATGAAACCGCCGGTCTTCTGGCGGTGATCGCCGGGGATTGCGAAGGCGCAGGCTTTCATCGGATCAGTTGCTCCGGGCTCGTGCGCGCCAGCACCCAGCGTTCCAGCGCCGCGACGAGGGCATGGGCGAGCACCGCGGCCAGCCCGATCAGGGTGATCGCGCTCCACAGCATGTTGTAGTCGGAGGTGGAGGCGACCGTCGCCATCAGCGCGCCGATGCCGCGCCCGGTCGCCAGCCACTCGGCGGTGGTGACGGCGAGGATCGCTGCCGGGATCGCCATCCGGGCCGAGGCGAAGAAGGCCGGCAGCATCGCGGCCAGCTGCGCGCCCAGCAGGCGGCGCAGGGGGCTGGCGGCATAGACGGCGAAGACGTCCAGCACGGCGCGGGGGGTGCGGGCGAGGCCATGGCGGCAGGCGACCAGCGTCGGGAAGAAGATCATCATCGCCACCACCGTCACCGTCCCCGCCACCCCCCGCCCAAGCGCCCAGACGATCAGCGGCGCGGTGGCGACGATGGGGATGGAGCGCAGCGCGATGGCGATCGGCAGGGTGGCCGCTGACAGCCGCGGGGCCAGCACCAGCGCCATCGCCACCCCCGCGCCCGCCGCCAGCCCGCACAGATAGCCGGGCACGGCCATCGACAGCGTCTCGGCCATGGCGCCCCACAGCCGGGCGCGGGCGGCCGCATCGGTCATCAGATAGTCCCACACATCCCCCGGCCGCTTGGCAAAGAACTGCGGCAGGCCGAAGGCCTCCATCGCGCCATTCCACAGCAGCAGCACGGCGATCAGGGCCAGCGCCGCATGGGCCGGTGCCTCCCACCGGCTGCGGGCGCGCGTCACAGGGGCCGCCAGCAACACCTCGGGCGGCGCGAGGTCCAGCCGCCGGCCAAGCGCGCCGATGGCCGCAAAGGCCGCCACCGAGGCTCCGGCTGCGATGACCGCGATGCTCCATGTCGCGGGCAGGTCCAGGGCCCGCATCGCGCGCACGGTCAGCACGCCAAGGCCGCGCTCCGCCCCGGTGAACTCGCCCACCATGGCGCCCAGAAAGGCGGCAGGCGCGGCGATCTGCAGGCCCGCCACCGCATAGGGCAGGGCGGCCGGCAGCCGCACCTCGCGCAGCAGGGTCATACCGCCGCGCCCATAGCTGCGCACCAGATCGCGCCAGCCCTGCGGCACGGCGCGCAACCCCACGAGCACCGGCAGGAAGGTCGTGTAATAGACCGCCAGCGCCGCCAGCGTGACCTGCGGGCCGTCCCCCGGCCCATAAAGCACCCGCAGGATCGGCCCCGTCGCCACCAGCGGCAGGCAGAAGACGAGGAGCGCGAGGGTGGACAGAAGCCGCTCCGACCGTGGCAGCACCACCGCGACCAGCGCCAGCGTGACCCCGGCAAGGTTGCCCCAGACGAACCCGCGCGCCGCCGCCCAGAGCGTGGTTAGGAAGGCGCGCCAAAGCAGGTCGGCATGGGTGACGCTGTTGTGGAGGATCTGGCTCGGCGCGGCGATCACGAAGGCGCTGGCCGACAGCCGCGCGAGGACCTCCCAGCCAAGCAGGACCAGCAGCACCCAGAGGCCCCGCGTCAGGCCCTTGCCAGCGGAGGCGGACATCTCTGCCGTGCCGGTCACGCTCATTGCGCGGCGATGCTGTCTGGCAGCTGATGCTCGCGCAGCGCGGCGAGAACCTGGGCGCAGGTCTTGCGGAAGGCGTCGGAGGCCGGATCCCGCTCCTCCCCGCGCGGCAGGGTCACCGCGATGTCGGCGGCAATGCGGGCGGGGCGCGGGGTCAGCACCAGAATGCGGTCCGACAGCCGCACAGCCTCGGATATGGAATGCGTCACCAGAACCGTGGTCGCGCCCCGCGCCTCCCACAGCGGAGGCAGCTCGGCATTCAGCCGGTCGCGCGTCAGCTCATCGACGGCGCCGAAGGGCTCGTCCAGCAGCAGAAGCTCCGGTAGCCCGGCCAGCGCCCGCGCAATCGCCGCGCGCTGGCGCATTCCGCCCGACAGCTCTGCCGGGCGACGGTCTTCGAAGCCTTCGAGCCCAACCAGCCGGATCAACTCCTCCACCGCCGGGGCGTCGCGGGGCATCCGGGCCAGGGAGCGGCCGAGGGCGACGTTGCCCGCCACCGTCCGCCACGGCAGCAGGGCCGGGTCCTGAAACGCCACCGCCAGCCCCGCCCGCTTGCGCAGCTCGGCCGGGGTCTCGTCCCCGATGCTGATCCGGCCCTCGGTCGGCAGATCGAGCCCGGCGATCAGCCGCAGCAGCGTGGACTTGCCGCAGCCGGAAGGGCCGACCAGCGCCGTGGTGCTGCCGCCCTTCAGCACAAGATCGGTCTCTGCCACCGCCTCGACCCGCCGCCCCGGCGCACCGAAGCTCTTGGCAACGCCGCTCAGGGTGATGTCGCGTGCCAATGCCGCTGGCCTATCCATGCACCTCTTCCAGGATCGAGCGGTCCCACAGGTCCGGCGTCACCGGCTTGCCGAGCAGCGCCAGCGTCTCGACATTGGCGGCCACGGTCTCCTCGGTGAACCAACCAAAGCCCTCGGCATCGGTCAGGTCCGAGAACATCAGCGGCAGCTGCCGCTGTGCCTGCAGCACCTGCGTCGGCAGGTCGAGGCCAGCATCGGGGAACATGTCCACCGTCAGCTGCGCCGCCGCGGCGGGATCGGCCTGATACTCGGCCCACCCCCGCGCCTCGCCCGCCATCAGCGCAACCAGCTCGGCCCGGCGGTTGGCAAGGCTGTCCTCGGTGGCGATATAGGTCTGCGAGTGGACGGCATAGCCGTGATCGGCCAGCAGCATGGTGACGCTTTCGACGCCCTGGATCTCCATCGCCACCGGCAAGTCGGTCGCCCAACACAGCAGGCAATCCACCTGCCCCTGCACCAGCGGCGCCGCGTCATATTGCGTCGGCACCACCTCGATCCCGGCCACATCGACGCCGTTGATCGCGCACAGCGCCTCCAGCACCGGCATGTTGGCCAGCGCCATCCCGATCCGCTTGCCGACAAGATCGCCGGGCGTGTTGACCGGATTGCCCGGCAGCGAGGCGATGGCGAAGGGGTTCTTCTGCATGGCGACGCCGATGATCCTGAACGGCGCGCCCTGGTTCACTGCCGCCGCCGTGTAGTCGGCCGCCGAGATCCCCACCAGCGCGGTGCCGGCCACGACCGGCGGCTCCACCGGCGCGTTCGGGCCGCCCTGCAGCAGCGACACGTCCAGCCCCGCCTCGCGCCAATAGCCGTTCTGCAGCGCGATGTAGCTGCCGCCGAACTGCACCGAATGCAGCCAGGACAGCTGCAGCGTGGCCGCTTCCTGCGCGACGGCGCGGCGCGGGCGCCACAGCGTGGCGGCGGCAGTGGCAAGGCCGCCCCCAAGGACAAGGCGGCGGGTCGGCGTGCGGAACATCATGTGCAACTCCCTCGGTTTGCCAAGAAGTCTAGGGCATTGGCTGCGTGAGGCAATGCTGCGGGTCTATTGCGGTTCCACGGAGGGCACGCGGCGCAGGAAAAACGCGCCGGGAAGGGCGGAGGCCAGCCCCGCGATGCCAAAGGCGATGCTGGCGGCGATGCCGGCCTCGGCGGTCAGCCCGGCCAGCGGGAACAGCGCCGCCGCGGCGCCCTCGCGCCAGCCCCAGCCCGCGACCGAGGCGGGCAGCAGCATTGCCGTCAGCACCAGCGGCACGATGAAGGCGGCGGCGACGGGCGCCAGAGCGCTGCCGGTGGCGCGGGCGCTGGTGGCGAAGGCGGCGACGGTCAGCAGGGCGATGACCAGCGACAGTGCCGCCTGCGCGGGCAGGTGCCGGATCAGCGCCGTGTGGGCGGCGAGGCGCCAGCCGCCGTCGCGGCCCGTGGCCCCCCGCAGCGCCAGCGCCGCACCGCCCAGAAGCAGCAGCGCCAGAAACCCGGCCGGAAGCCAGATGAAACGCGGCAGATCCGCCGGCGCCCCCTGCGTCATCAGCATCGCACCGGCTCCGCCAAGCGCGACTGCCGCCATCCCCGCCTGCCCCGCCGCGCGTTCCAGCACCACCGCCTGCGCCGCTCGGCGCAAAGGGCCGCCATGGCGGCTGCGCAGGGCGCGGGAGGCATCCCCCAGCACCCCGCCCGGAAGCGTCTGGTTGGCGAATTGCGCGAGGTAATATTCCCGCACCGCCAGCCCAAGCGGCAGCTGCAGCTCCAGCGCCGCCGCGGTCATCCGCCAGCGCAGCGCCGACAGGACGGTGACGGCGTTGAGCAGAAGCACGGTGGCGACGACCCACCCCGCCGACAGGCCCGACAGCCGCGCCAGCGTGGCCCGCGCATCGGTCAACATCAGGCACAGCGCGATCAGCGCTACGGGAGGCAACAGGCGCAGCAGCCTCACAGCCCGCCGCCGCTGGTCGCGTCGAGAAACCGGTCGCGGAACGCCCGCATCGGCCAGGGGGCCAGTGCGGCATCGGGCACCAGCTCCGGCGACCATCCGAAATCCTCGAACAGCGCCAAGGCCTCGGGCGGGCCGATCAGGTGCACGGGAACATCCCGCCCCCCCACCTGCGACACGAAGCCCGCCGCCTGATGATCGCCCAGAACGATCAGCAGCGGCGGCTCGTCGCGCGGCAGGGCGGCCCAGGACAGCACCGCCCGAACCGCATAGTCCTGCGCGCGGGCATAGTGGTCGCGGACGCGGGACTGGTCAGCCCAGACCTCGCGCGGCGTCGGGCCCTGCGTCGCCTGCGCATCGAAGACGCGGCCGTCGCCTACCTCCTCCCACGGGATCATCTCCGCCACCGGCGTCCAGGGCGCGTGGCTGGAGATCAGGGCGATCTCGGCCATCAGCGGCACCTCGCGCGGCACCAGCCGGTCAAAGGCCGACAGGGTGTATTGGTCGGGCATGGTCACCCAGTTGAACGGCTGCCCGGCATAGCCCAGATCGGCGGCGGCAAGGACCGACTGGAAGCCAAGCGCCTGCGCCTCGGGCCAGGGCATCACGATGGCGGGGGCGATGGCGGCGGTGGCATAGCCCGCCTTTGCCGCAAGCGTGAACAGCGTATGCCGCGGGCTGGCCAGCATGGCGCGGTAGCGGGTCTGGTCGTTCACCTCCAACCCCGATGCCAGCGTGCCATGCGCCAGCCAGCTTTGCCCGCCGATCACCGGCGAGGTGAGCCAGCCCGACCGCGCCGCCAGCCCCGCCCCGGCCAGCGCCTCGGCGCCCTCCGCCAGCGTCGCGCGGTGGCGGCCCGCGTAGAGCGGATTGTCGAAGGCCGCACGCCCGTAGCTTTCCACGAAGACGAGGATCACGTCGCGCCCCTCCAGCCGCTCCAAGACTCCGGGTCGATCCCGCCAGGGATCCGCCCCCGCCGCCGCGCGGAACTCGGCCAGCGCGGCGCGGGAGCGGCCGAAGTCGCGCAGATGCTCGGCCGCCAGCCGCGAGGTGAAGGCATCGCCGGGCGGGTTCCAGCCCTGCCAGCCGTTCAGGGCGGTGCGGATCTCGACCGCAGGCAGCAGCGCGAAGGCCAGCGCAGCCGCCCACGTCGCCAGCCTTGCCGCCGCAGGCAGCCCGGCCCCGGCGCGGGCCCAGACCCGCAGCGCGAGGAATAGGAGGGCCAGCAGCCCGGCAAGCAGCACGACAAGCGCAGCGCCCGCAAGCACCGCCCCGGCCACCCCCGCGCTGCCCTTCAGCAGATGCGCCCCGGCCGGCAGCAGGTGCAGGTCCGCCAGAGGATCGAAGCCGCGGCCGAAGGCGGTGAACACCCCGAAATCCGCCAGCTTGACGACCACCATCGCCGTCAGCGCCAGCGCGGCCAGCAGCGGTAGCGCCCGGCCCCCAAGTGCCGGGCGGCCGAGCGCGAGGCACCCCAGCAGCAGCACCGGCAGCTCCAGCGGCATCCTCCGCAGCGCGCCCCAGGTCAGGGCCGAAGGATGGTTCGGCTGGATCAGCACCAGATGGATCAGCAGCGCGGACAGCGCCAGCGCCGCGAGTGCCCTGGCCCTCATCGCCGCCCTGCCAGCCAGAGCACGTCCACCGCGAAGGACCACGTCAGCAGCGCCAGCGCGATCAGCGCGATCCACAGGCTGAGGGGCGGCACGACGACCGGCGCCAGCAGCGCCATCAGCGCCGCGATCTGCACCACGCAGATCAGCTTGCGGCGGAACCGCTGCGGCAGCGGCGCGCCCAGCCAAGGCAGCGCGAAAGTGGCCAGCACGAACAGATAGCGCATTCCGCCCAGAAGCAGCACCCAGGCCCCCGCCGCGCCGCTGCGCCAGGCGACCAGCGCCAGCAGCAGCGCGAAGACCGCATCCACCTCCATGTCGAACCGCGCGCCCCAGGGGCCCGCCAGCCCGCTGCGCCGCGCCAGGGGCCCGTCGAGCCCGTCCAGCGCCAGCGTCACCAGCGCCAGCCCGAAGATCACCCAACCCGAGGCACCCTTGGTCAGCTCGGGCCGGGCCAACGGCAGCAGCATCAGCGCCACCAGCGCCAGCCGCCCCAGCGTCAGCGCATTGGCAAGGCCCAGAAGGGGCGCCGACCAGTGGCGCAGCAGCAGCACGGCCACCGCACCCGTGGCGACAAGGAAACCCAGCAGCGGCAACCAGCTCATCCCGCCGCCCAGCGACCAGGCGACACCGACCAGCGCCGCCGCCAGCGCCGCCGAGAGCAGCAACAGCTTGGCAAAGGCCCCGAAGGGGGCGCGCTGCGTGGCGTGGCGGGGCGAATGAGACAGATCCATCCGCAGCAAAGTGTCCTTGCCGCCGCCCGTGTCAAGCGCGTCGCGGTTTACGCAGCGGGATGGCTCGCATAGGCTGCGCGGTATTGGGTCACGGGGAGCATTCAGCATGTCCGACACCGCCATCGTCCCGCGCTATGCCCCCGCCTCGCGCCTGCTGCACTGGCTGACAGCGGTGCTGGTGCTGACCACGATCCCCGCCGGTCTGATCATGGTGCAGGAGGGGCTGCCGCGGCCGGTGCAGGACAGCCTGTTCCTCTATCACAAGAACATCGGCCCGGTGATCGGGATCCTCGTCGTCCTGCGCCTTGCGGTCCGTGCGGCCCGCCGCCCCCCGCCGCTGCCCGCCAGCCTGCCGCGCCTGCAGGCGCTGATGGCCGAGACGGTGCATTGGCTGCTCTACCTTACGCTGGTGCTGATGGTGGTTTCCGGCATCGTGCGGGTGCAGGCGGGCGGCTTCCCGATGGAGATCTGGGATCCGCTGATCGGCGGGATGATCGGCAAGAACGAGGCGCTCGCCACGTCTGCCAGCGAGTTCCACGAGCTGTGCAAGAGCGTGCTGATCGTGCTGATGGCAGGCCATATCGGGGCCGCGGCGATGCATGGGCTGGTCAAGCGCGACGGCATCTTCAGCCGGATGTGGCCGCCCGTGTGAGCTGGCGCCGGAGTATCCGGTCCGGCCGCCGGTCCGCTTCGGCAGCTTCGCGGAGGTCGAGCGGCGGCTTGATGCAACTGCCGACGCTGACATCGCAGCGGTCGCGCGCCTGGCATCAACGTCCTGCGACGCCAGGCGCACCCCCCGCGCAGAAAAAAGATTATTCCACGGGAATAATCCATGTTGCAATGCCCCGGCCTTTCGGATGAACTCGCGCCCGAATGCCATTCCGGCCCGAACGCCGCTCCTGTACGTCACCCCCATCCAAGGATCGCAATGAGCAAGAAGACCGGCGGCGTCAGCTTCACCCTCGGCCCGCGCATCCGCAAGCGCCGCCAGATGATGTCGATGACGCTTCAGGAGCTCAGCAATGCCTGCGGCGTATCGGTCGGCTATCTCAGCCAGGTCGAGCGGGACAATGCGGTCCCGACATTGGGCACATTGGCCGAGATCGCGGCGGCGCTGCATCTCGGCATCGACCATTTCATCGCCACGCCGCGCCAGTCCGACGCCGTGACCCGCGCCAGCCTGCGGCCCCGCTTCTCTGTCGCCGGAAACTCGGTGATCTATGAAAAACTCGGCGCCGACTTTCCGGGGCATGAGCTGACCTCCTTCGTGCTGAACGTGCCGCCGCAGTACGGAACCGAGACCGTGCAGCATTCCGGCGAGGAGATCATCTTCGTGCTGGAGGGCGAGATCCTGCAGATCGTGGATGGCCAGAGCTTCCTTCTGCGCAGCGGCGACAGCATGCATTACCTGGGCCAGCAGGCCCATTCCTACTCCAACCCCGGCGACAGGCCGGCGCGGTTGCTGTGGATGGGCAAGATGCTGCACCCTGTCACCCATTCAACTCACCCTTTGCATCCGTTCAGCGATGCGCAGGGCGAAGCTGACGCGAAGTCCCCGGTTGCGCCCCTGGGCGCGGCCAGCATACCTGCCCGATAATCTGGCAGCCCAGTTTCAGACCACCAAAGGGAGAATGCCCATGAAGACGTTACTCGTATTGGCCTCGGCAGCGCTTGCCATGACGGCCGTCACCGCCCAGGCAAAGACCTTCGTCTATTGCTCGGAAGCCTCGCCCGAAGGCTTCGACCCGGCGCCCTATACCGCTGGCGGCACCTTCGACGCCTCGGCGCACCCGATCTTCAACCGCCTGACCGAGTTCAAAAAGGGCACGACCGAAGTCGAGCCCGGGCTGGCCGAAAGCTGGGAAGTGTCCGAAGACGGCACCGAATACACCTTCACCCTGCGCAAGGGCGTGAAGTGGCATTCGAACGAGACCTTCACCCCGACGCGCGATTTCAACGCCGATGACGTGATCTTCTCGTATGATCGTCAGGGCAATGCCGAAAACCCGTGGCACCAGTACATCCCCGGCATCACCTACGAATACTACACTTCGATGGCGATGCCCGACCTGATCAAGTCGGTCGAGAAGATCGACGACTACACCGTCAAGTTCACGCTGAACCAGCCCGAAGCGCCGTTCCTGGCCAACATCGCCATGCCCTTCGCCTCGATCGTGTCGAAGGAATATGCCGATGCGCTGGACGCGGCCGGCACCCGCGAGGACCTGAACAACCTGCCGATCGGCACCGGGCCGTTCAAGTTCGTGGCCTACCAGAAGGACGCGGTGATCCGCTACACCAAGAACACCGAATACTGGGGCACCGCGCCGATCATCGACGACCTGATCTTCGCCATCACCCCCGATGCCGCCGTGCGCCTGCAAAAGCTGAAGGCCGGCGAATGCCACCTGATGCCCTATCCGGCCCCGGCCGATATCGAGGCGATCCGCACCGACCCGAACCTCAAGCTCGATGAGCAGGCGGGCCTGAACGTCGGCTACCTCGCCTACAACACCACCCAGGCGCCCTTCGACAACCCGGCTGTCCGCAAGGCGCTGAACATGGCGATCGACAAGAACGCCATCGTCGATGCGGTGTTCCAGGGCGCGGCAGAGCCTGCCAAGAACCCGATCCCGCCGACCATGTGGTCCTATAACGACGCCGTGGAAGACGATGCCTATGACCCGGAAGCGGCGAAGGCGATGCTGGAAGAAGCTGGCGTCACCGATCTGTCGATGAAGATCTGGGCGATGCCGGTGCAGCGCCCCTACATGCCGAACGCCCGCCGCACGGCAGAGCTGATGCAAGAAGACCTGGCGCAGGTCGGCGTCGATGTGGAAATCATCTCCTACGAATGGGGTGAGTATCTGGCCAAGTCGATGGAGCCCGGCCGTGACGGCGCGGTGATGCTGGGCTGGACCGGCGACAATGGCGATCCGGACAACTTCCTGTCGGTGCTGCTGTCCTGCGACTCTGCCGGTGAGGGCGGTGCGAACCGCGCCTTCTGGTGCAACGAGGAGTTCTCGGCGCTGCTGAAGGACGCCAAGGTCACCGCCGATCCGGCCGAGCGTACCGCGCTTTACGAGCAGGCGCAGGTGATCTTCAAGGAGCAGGCCCCCTGGTTCACCATCGCGCACTCGACCCAGTATGTGCCGATGTCGAACAAGGTGTCGGGCTTCGTGATGAGCCCGCTGGGTGACTTCACGTTTGAAACTGTGGACATCGCCGAGTAAGAGGCCGCAACCGAATGAACTGACGCGCGGGGGATTCCGGTCTCCCGCGCGTTTGCTACAAGGGGCAAGGGCGCATGGTCCGACTTATTCTTTCCAAGCTGCTGTATCTGGTGCCGACCTTCCTCGGCATCACCATCATCGCCTTCAGCTTCGTGCGCATCCTGCCCGGCGATCCGGTGCTGCTGATGGCGGGCGAGCGCGGTGTCACGCCCGAGCGGCATGCCGAGCTTTCGGCGCAGCTGGGCTATGACAAGTCGGTGGTGCTGCAATATTTCGATTTCCTCTGGCGCCTGCTGCAGGGCGACCTGGGCCATTCGCTGGTGACGAAAAAGCCGGTGATGGGCGAGTTTCTGGCGCTGTTCCCGGCAACGGTTGAACTCGGCCTCTGCGCAATCCTGCTTGCCACTCTGATCGGCGTGCCGGTCGGCGTGCTGGCCGCCATCAAGCGCGGCAGCTGGTTCGATCAGGTGTCGATGACCACGGCGCTGGTCGGCTTCTCCATGCCGATCTTCTGGTGGGGCCTGCTGCTGATCATCTTCTTCTCGGGCATCCTTGGCTGGACCCCGGTCTCGGGCCGGATCAGCCTGATGTATTACTTCCCCGACGCGACCGGCTTCATGCTGATCGACAGCCTGCTCTCGGGGCAAAGCGGCGCCTTCACCTCGGCGGTCCGCCACCTGATCCTGCCCTCGGTCGTGCTGGCCACGATCCCGCTGGCGGTGATCGCGCGGCAGACGCGGTCGGCGATGCTCGAGGTGATGGGCGAGGATTATGTCCGCACCGCCCGCGCCAAGGGGATGCCCACCCGCCGGGTGATCGGCGTCCATGCGCTGCGCAACGCCATGATCCCCGTTGTCACCACCATCGGGTTGCAGATCGGCGTGCTGATGGCCGGCGCGATCCTGACCGAGACGATCTTCTCCTGGCCCGGCATCGGCAAATGGATGATCGATTCCATCGCGCGCCGCGATTATCCGGTGGTGCAATCTGGCCTGCTGCTGATCGCCGCGCTGGTGATGATCGTGAACCTGCTGGTCGACCTGACCTATGGCCTCATCAACCCGAGGATCCGCAACAAATGACCGATACCAACACCCCTCCCGCGCCGGTCAGGCTGTCGGATGCCGCCATCCGCCGGCGGATGCTGTCCGAGTTCTGGTTCTACTTCCGCCAGAACCGCGGCGCCGTCATCGGGCTTGTCGTCTTCGTCCTGCTGGTGCTGACCGCCGTCTTCGCGCCGGTACTGGCCCCTTATGATCCCACCTCGCAGAACCGCGGCGCGCTGCTGGTGCCGCCGTCCTGGCAAGAGGGCGGCAGCACCGCCTACCTGCTGGGCACCGATGCCGTGGGCCGCGACATGCTCTCACGCCTTATCTTCGGCTCGCAATACTCGCTGTTCATCGGCATCGTCGTTGTCTCCATCGCCCTTGTCGGCGGCATCGCCATCGGCCTCGTGGCCGGCTTCTTCGGCGGCTGGGTCGACAGCGTAATCATGCGGGTGATGGACGTGGTCCTGGCCTTCCCCTCGCTGCTGCTGGCGCTGGTGCTGGTCGCGGTGCTGGGGCCGGGGCTGACCAATGCGATGATCGCCATCGCCATCGTCTACCAGCCGCATTTCGCGCGCCTGACCCGCGCCGCCGTGATGTCAGAGCTGAAGCGCGAATATGTCAGCGCGGCGCGCGTGGCCGGGGCGGGCAATTTGCGGCTGATGTTCAAGACCATCCTGCCCAACTGCCTTGCCCCGCTGATCGTGCAGGCCACGCTGTCCTTCTCCTCCGCCGTGCTCGATTCCGCCGCGCTTGGCTTCCTTGGCATGGGCGCGCAGCCGCCCGCGCCGGAATGGGGCACCATGCTGGCCGAGGCGCGGGAGTTCATCCTGCGCGCCTGGTGGGTCGTCACCTTCCCCGGCCTTGCGATCCTGATGTCGGTGCTGGCGATCAACATGATGGGCGACGGGCTGCGCGACGCGCTCGACCCCAAGCTGAAGCGGAGCTGAGATCATGGCCCTTCTGAACATCCGCAACCTGACCGTCAAATTCGCCACCGCCGCCGGCAGCTTCACCGCTGTCGACGGCATCGACGTGCATGTGAGCCGGGGCGAGGTGCTGGCCATCGTCGGCGAAAGCGGGTCCGGAAAGTCGGTGTCGATGCTGGCGGTAATGGGGCTGCTGCCCGACACCGCCACCATCACCGCCGACGAGATGACCTATGACGGACGCGACATTTCCAACATGTCGGGCCCCGAACGCCGCCGCCTGATCGGGCGCGAGATCACGATGATCTTCCAGGAACCCGTCGCCTCGCTCAACCCCGCCTTCACCGTGGGCTTCCAGATCGAGGAGGTGCTGCGCCTGAACCTCGGGCTGAGCAACCGCGACGCGCGGGCCAAGGCGCTGGAGCTGTTCCGGTCTGTCGGCATTCCTGAACCCGAGGTGAAGATCGACGCCTATCCGCACCAGATGTCGGGCGGGCAGTGCCAGCGGGTGATGATCGCCATGGCCATTGCCAGCAACCCGCGCCTGCTGATCGCGGATGAACCGACCACGGCGCTGGACGTGACCATCCAGAAGCAGATCCTCGACCTGTTGATGAAGCTTCAGGAAGACTACGGCATGGCCCTGATCCTGATCACCCATGACATGGGCGTCGTGGCCGAAACCGCCGACCGGGTGGTGGTGCAGTACAAGGGCAAGAAGATGGAAGAGGCCGATGTGCTGAGCCTGTTCGAAAACCCGCAAAGCCCCTATACCCGCGCGCTGCTGTCGGCGCTGCCGGAACATGCGACGGGGGACCGCCTGCCCACCGTGTCGGAGTTCTTCGTGCAGGAGGGCGCGCTATGACCAAGAGTGTTCCCGTCGTCGAGGGCCGCGCCATCGTGCAGGATTACAACGTGCCGGGCAGCCTGTTCTCGCGCGGCTCGCAGGTGCGGGCGCTGAACGGCATCGACTTCGCGGTCGAGAAGGGCAAGACGCTGGCCATCGTCGGTGAAAGCGGCTCTGGCAAGTCCACGCTCGCCCGGATCATCGCGCTGATCGACGCGCCGAGCGAGGGCGAGCTGCGCATCGACGGCGAGCTCGCCGATATCCGCCGCCGCCGCCCCAAGCCCGCGCTGCGCTCCAAGGTGCAGATGGTGTTCCAGAACCCCTATGGCAGCCTCAACCCGCGCCAGAAGGTCGGCGATGTGCTGATGGAGCCGCTGATCATCAACACCGACTATCCGGCGAGCGAGCGGCGCGACCGAGCCGAGGCGATGCTGAAGAAGGTCGACCTGCAGCCCGAGCACTTCAACCGCTACCCGCACATGTTCTCGGGCGGACAGCGCCAGCGCATCGCCATCGCCCGGGCGCTGATGCTGAACCCGGCGCTGCTGGTGCTGGACGAACCGGTTTCGGCGCTGGACCTGTCGGTGCAGGCGCAGGTGCTGAACCTGCTGGCCGACCTGCAGGAAGAGTTCGGGCTGACCTATGTCTTCGTCAGCCACGACCTGTCGGTGGTGCGCTATATCGCCGATGAGGTGATGGTGATCTCGAAGGGTGTGGCGGTGGAGCAGGGCAGCCGCGAGGCGCTGTTCGCCAATCCGCAGCACCCCTATACCCAGTCGCTGTTCGCCGCGACCCCGGTGACCGATGTCGAGGCGATCCGCGCCCGCGTCGCCCGCCGCAAGGCCGCCCGTCTGGCGCACCCGGTCTGAAGGGTCCTTTGCCATGACCGATTACGACAAGGCGCTGTCCAGTTTCGCCCCGGTGGAGGTTCCGGCCATCCCCGCGGCCGAACTCTCCGCCCGCATCGCCGGGCTGGCAGGCGCGATGCGCGGGACGGGACTGGCGGCGGTCTGGCTCGATGCCACGACCTCGCTGACCTATTATACTGGGCTGGAGCTGCACGGGTCCGAGCGGCTGCATGGCGCGCTGGTCCGCGCCGATGGCTCGCTGCTCTACATCACGCCGAATTTCGAGCGGCCCAAGCTGGAAACGCTGATCCGCCTGCCCGGCGAGATTGCGGTCTGGGAAGAGGATGAAGACCCCTTTGCGCTGGTCGCGCGCGGTCTCTCGGGCCGCATCGGCCTCGACCCCGGCATGGCCTTCGGCTTTGCCAGCCGACTGATGGCCGCGCCGGGGCTGCAGGTCACCTCGGCCGGCGGTCTGATCGCGGCGCAGCGGCGGATCAAGTCACCCGCCGAGCTGGCGATTATCCAGACGGCGATGGATGCCAGCTACACGGTGCAAAAGGCGGTCCATGCCGGCCTGCGCCCCGGCATCGGCACGCGCGAGGTGGCCGATTTCATCGATGCCGCGCATCTGGCCAGCGGCCTTGCCCCCGTCTTCAACGCCGTGCAGTTCGGCGAGGCGACGGCCTATCCGCATGGCGTGCCCCACGCGCAGCAGTTGGCCCCGGGCGACATGGTGCTGATTGATCTTGGCGGCAGCCTGCATGGCTACAAGTCCGACATCACCCGCAGCTATGTCTTCGGCCCGGTCAGCGACCGCAAGCGGCATCTGTGGGACTGCGAGTATCGCGCGCAGCAGGCGGCCTTCGCGGCGGCGCGGCCCGGCGTTCCCTGCGCCGAGGTCGATGCCGCGGCCCGCGCCTCGCTGGTGGCAGATGGCTTCGGCCCCGGCTATGCGGTGCCCGGCCTGCCGCATCGCACCGGCCACGGGCTTGGCCTCGACCTGCATGAGGAGCCGTGGATCGTGGGTGGCAACCAGATGCCGCTGCAGCCCGGCATGTGCTTTTCCATCGAGCCGATGCTCTGCGTCTATGGCGAATGCGGGGTGCGGCTGGAGGATATCGCCTATATGACCCAAACCGGCCCGCGCTGGTTCTGCCGGCCGGCCCGCTCGCCGGAAGCGCCGTTCGACTGAGTCACTTCAGCAGCGGACCCTCGTGATCGAGATAGGTCTTGTCGAAATCCGCCAGCTGAACCAGCGCGTCCAGATCATGGATCTCTACCTTGCCGTGCTGGAAGGTCACCAGCCCGTCCTCGCGCAGCTCTCGCAGGACGCGGTTAATATGCACCGCGCTCAACCCCAGCGCATCGGCCAGCATGTATTGCGACAGCGGGCAGGCATAGCCCGAGGTGGTCGCCAGCCCCACCAGCTTCAGCCGCGCCCCCAGCTCCAGCAGGAAATGCGCGGTGCGCTCCCTGGCGTCGCGCCGGCCGATGCCCACCAGATGCTCCACCACCATCGCCTCGTCGCGCGAGGCGGCCCAGAGCACGGCGGTCGCCAGGCGCGGGGTGCTGCCGAAGGTCGCCAGCAGATCGTCGACCAGCACCTCCGACGCCTCGACCTTGGTCACCGGCTCGATATTGTGGTCTGCCGTGCGGAACAGCACCGAGCGCAGTCCCAGAAAATCACCCGGGATCTGGAAGTCCACGATCTGCCGCGTGCCGCCCGACAGCAGCTTGTAGGAGCACACCCAGCCCGAGGCGAGGATATAGGCGGATTGGTTGACCTGCCCCTCATGCACCATGTCGCGCCCGGCGGGAAAGGTCTTGCGCCGGCTGTGCAGCCGGTCGAGCGCCGACAGCTCCTCGCCTGACAGGGCCACGAAAGCTCCGAGTTTGCGCGCGAACGGGCTTTGCTGGAGGGACAATGCGGGCGCTCCTTTGGGGTCACGGCTGTGGGGACGGGATCACGCAACTGCGGCCGCCTGAACGACCTTTAAGTGTGACTGAGGGCGTCGGGACTGATCTGCCTCAGTACGTAATACCACACTCGTGCGACAGTGGCCCTGGGTTTGGAGGCCGTGGCCAATCCGCCTGCGCCCTCCCAAGCCCAGAAAAGGCCAACCAATGCCCATGATCCATGATGTGTCCGGAACCGCAGCGCTTGCCATCTGCGAATCGCTGCTGCTGGCCTTGAACGACCGAAACATCCTGCCCGAGCATGAGATCGTCGGCATCCTGCGCGACGCCGCTGCCGCGCATTCCAACGATATCGGCGAGGATGGGCGAGCGGAGCTGCACCAGGCCGTAGCGGGCCTGATCAATGGAATTTTGGCGGGTGGCAACTCGGTGCGCCGACGCTAGGCGGGTCTTGGCGCAACCCGGCTAAGGGTTTGACCGGACTGAACCATGCTGGCGCTCCGCGCCCGTCGGGCGACAAAATCGGCGTCATCACACCCTTTATAACGGGCGCGGCCGCGGGGCGCCATGGAACTGCACTCGCATGGCGTCGCTTGAGTGAACGTCATCGCCTGAAAGGAAACGCCATGAACTGGGATCAGATCGAAACGAACTGGGCTGCCATGACGCGGCGTGTGCGACCCGAGCGTCCGGTGGCCGGCACAGCGCCGCAGCCGGGCCCGGCCATTGCCGATGAGCCTTTGGCTAAATCCGACCGCATCCCGGTTGAAATCGCGTCCTCGCCGCGTCAGGTCGCGTGAGCGCAAGGGGCACGGCCTCGAACGTGCGTGCGCGCCTGATCCGGCAGGTCCGCGGACGCTCGCCGGACCTTTGGCAGGACACCACCGTGATCCGGTCCGAGCTTTTCGGCACCGAACGGCTGGAGCACCACGCCCTGACCTTGGCCGCCGCGCAGTCTGTGGCCAGCCATCCCGGCGCGCGGGTCAGCCCGCTGACCGCGCGCGTCAAGGACAACGCGGTCTTCCTGCTGGAGGCCTATCGCTCCTGCGCGCAGACGCTGCAGGCGGGGCGCCCGATTGCCCCGGCGGCCGAATGGCTGCTGGACAACTTCCACCTCGTCGAACAGCAGCTGCGCCAGATCGGCGATGACCTTCCCGCCGGCTATTACCGGCAGCTGCCCAAGCTGGCGGATGGCCCTTTCGCGGGCTATCCGCGCGTCTTCGGCCTTGCCTGGGCCTATGTCGCGCATACCGACAGCCTGCTCTCCGGTCCCGTCCTTGCCAGGTTCGTGCAGTCCTACCAGCAGGTCAGCCCGCTTTCGATCGGCGAGCTGTGGGCCGTGGCGATCACCCTGCGCATCGTGCTGCTGGAAAACATGCGCCGCCTTGCCGAGCAGATCACCCAAGGCAATGAGCTGCGGCTGGTGGCCGACGAGATCGTGGACAAGGTGCTTGCCGCCCGCAAGACCCCGGACCAGACCCCGCAGGAGGCGCTGTTCGCCGCCACTGCCAGCCTCGCCCACGCGCCGCTGCCCGAGATCGTCGCCGCCCAGATCGCCAAGCGCCTGCGCGGCTTCGACCCCGAGGATACGCCGCTGCAAGCCTGGCTCGCGGCGCGGCTGAACCGTCAGGGATCGTCCATCGAGACCGTGGTGCAGAACGCCCAGCTTCGGCAGGGCGCCTCGAACGTCACCATGCGCAACATTGTCACCAGCATGCGGCTGGCCTCGGAACTCGACTGGGCCGATTTCGTCGAGGATGTCAGCCTGATCGACGCCAGGCTGCGGGGCGGCTCGGATTTCGCGGCGATGGATTTCGCCACCCGCAACAGCTATCGCACCGAGATCGAGGTGTTGGCGCGCGGGTCGGATCTGTCCGAGATCGCGGTTGCCGATGCGGCACTTGACCTTGCCGTGCAACAGGGGGCCGAGCCGGGCTTCGGCCTGATCGGCCCGGGGCGGCCGGCGCTGGAGCAGACGGTCGGCTTCAAGCCCGGCCTGCGGATGCGGCTTGGCCGCACGCTCGGGAAGCTTGGCCTTGCGGGCTATCTGGGGGCCATCGCGCTTGTTTCAGTCGCCGTCCTCGCGCTGGCGCTCTGGGCCACGGGAGCGGGTGGCGCCGCGCTGGTCATTCTCGCCGTGACCGGCCTGCTGACTGCCACCGAGGCGGGCACGGCGCTCGTGAACCTCGCCGTCACTCGCAGCGTTCGGCCCAAATTGCTGCCGGGGCTGGACCTGTCGAGCGGCATCCCGCCGCACCTGCGCACCCTGATCGCGGTGCCGGTGCTTCTCAGTGACCGCGACGACCTTAAGGCGCAGATCGAACAACTGGAGGTGCATCACCTGTCCAGTGCGGGCGGCGCGCTGCATTATGCGTTGCTGTCGGACGGCCCAGATGCCGCCAGCGAAACCACGCCGCAGGACGCCGCCCTGATCGCCGAGGCGACGGCGGCCATGGCGCGGCTGAACGCCAGCTACCCCTCGGGCGACGGCGACCGCTTCTTGTTCCTGCACCGCCGCCGCCTGTGGAACGAGGCCGAGGGCGTCTGGATGGGGTGGGAGCGCAAGCGCGGCAAGCTGCATGAACTGAACCGCCTGCTGCGCGGTGACGCCGGCACCAGCTTCCTGCCGCAACCGGGCGTGCCGCAGGATGTGCGCTTCGTCATCACCCTCGATGCCGACACCCGCCTGCTGCGCGATACCGTGGCGCGGCTGATCGGCAAGATGGCGCATCCGCTGAACCGGGCCGAGCTTGACCCCGCCCTTGGCCGCGTCACCCGCGGCTATGGGATCGTCCAGCCGCGGGTCACCCCGGCGCTGCCGACCGGGGCCGAGGGCTCGATCTTCCAGCAGGTCTTCTCCAGCCCCGGCGGGATCGAGCCCTATGCCGCCGCCATCTCGAATGTCTATCAGGACCTGTTCGGCGAGGGGTCCTTCACCGGCAAGGGCATCTATGACGTCGATGCCTTTGCCGCCAGCCTTGCGGGGCGGGTGCCGGACAACACCATGCTCAGCCATGACCTGTTCGAAGGGGTGTTTGCCCGCGCGGGGCTGGCGTCCGACATCGACGTGGTGGACGAATTTCCCGCCCGATATGACGTCGCCGCCCGCCGCCAGCACCGCTGGGTGCGGGGAGACTGGCAGCTTTTGCCCTGGCTGGTGCGGCGGGGCTCTGGGCTGACGGCGCTTGGCCGCTGGAAGATGCTCGACAACCTGCGCCGGGCCGTGGTGGCGCCGCTGACGCTGGCGGCGCTGTTCGCCGGTTGGCTGATGCCGCTGCCGGTGGCGGCGGCCTGGACGGCAGCCGTGCTGGGGATGCTGGCGCTGCCGCATCTGGTGGGGCTGCCGTTTGCGGTGCTGCCGGGCCGCGCCGGGATCACCTCGCGCAGCCACGGGGCGGCGCTGCTGGGGGACACCAGGCGAGCCGTAGCGCAGATCGCGCTGACCGTCGCACTGCTGGCCGAGACGGCGTGGCAGATGGGGGACGCTGCCGCCCGCACCGCCTTCCGGCTGGCGGTCAGCCGCAAGCACCTGCTGCAATGGGTCACCGCCGCGGCCACCGGCGCCAGCGCCCGCCCCGGCATGCTCGCGCAGTATCGGCGCATGGCGGGCGGCGCCGCGCTTGGGCTCGGCACCGGCGCTGTCGCCATCGCGTTCAACCCCGCCGTCTGGCCCCTCGCGGTGCCCTTCGCCCTGCTGTGGCTCGCCGCCCCCGCCATTGCCCACCGCATCAGCCGCCCGCTGGTGCAAGCCTCCGCCCGCCCGATGCCCGAGGCGGAGGTCCGCGCCCTGCGCCTGATCGCCCGCCGCACCTGGCGGTATTTTGAGGTCTTCGTGACCGAGGTCGACAACTTCCTGCCGCCCGACAACCATCAGGAAATTCCCACCCCCGTCACCTTCCACCGCACCTCTCCCACTAATATCGGCCTCTACCTGCTGTCCGCCACCGTCGCCCGCGACATGGGCTGGATCGGGCAGACCGCGGCGCTGAAAAGGCTGGAGCAGACCCTGAATACCGTGACGCGGATGCCGCGGTTCCGTGGGCACCTGTTCAACTGGCATGACACGCAGGATCTGCGGGTGCTGGACCCGGCCTACGTGTCTTCGGTGGACAGCGGCAATCTGGCCGGGCACCTGATCGCCGTGGCGCAGGCCTGCCAGGAATGGCAGGCAGGGCCGGTTTCGGAAGCCGCCCGACGTGAGGGCCTTGCCGACGCACTGGCGCTGGCGCGCCTGTCGCTGACCCCCGCCACCGCCTCCCTCCTGGATCGCCTGACCGCCGCCAACGCGCGGCAAGAGCCTTTCGCCGACCTGCTGCCGCTTGCGACCGAGGCGGCGGGCGCTGCCGCGACCCACGGTGATCCCGATCTGGCCTTCTGGTGCGGCGCCGCGCGCGACTGCATCGCCGGCGCGCTCGAGGATGCGGCGGGCGGCACCGCGGCGCGGCTGGCGGCGGTTGAAGACCTCGCGCGCCGGCTGGCGATGGACATGGACTTCGCCTTCCTGCTCGACCCCGAGAAAAAGCTGCTCTCCATCGGCTTCTCCGTCTCCACCAACACCCGCGACCCGAACTGCTATGACCTTCTCGCCTCCGAGGCGCGGCTGGCGAGCCTGTTCGCCATCGCCAAGGGCGACGCGCCCACCCGCCACTGGTTCCGGCTGGGCCGCGCCGCCACGCCCATCGGCGCAGGCTCGGCGCTGATCTCATGGTCGGGCAGCATGTTCGAATACCTGATGCCCTCGCTGATCATGCGCGCTCCGGTGGGGTCGGTGCTGGAACAGACCAACCGGCTGATCGTCGGCCGCCAGATGGCTTACGGCGCGGCGCAGGGGATGCCCTGGGGCATCTCGGAATCCTCCTACAACGCCCGCGATCTGGAGATGACCTATCAATATGCTAACTTCGGCGTGCCGGGGCTGGGGTTGAAGCGGGGGCTGGCCGCGAACCGAGTCGTTGCGCCCTATGCCACCGGGCTGGCGGCGATGGTCGATCCGCGAGGCGCCCTGCAGAACTACCGGCGGCTTGCCACCCTCGGGGCCGAGGGCCGCTATGGCTTCTACGAGGCTGTTGACTTCACCCCGGCGCGCCTGCCCGCGGGAGCGGATCACGCGCTGGTGCGAAGCTTCATGGCGCACCATCAGGGCATGACCATCACCGCCATCGCCAACGTCGTGCAGGGCGGGCGGCTGCGAGCGCGCTTCCACGCCGAGCCGATGATCCAGGCGGTGGCCCTGCTGCTGCAGGAACGGGTGCCGCGGGATGCCACCGTCGCCCCGCCGCGCGCCAAGGACGTGCCGGTGACCGAGGCCGAGCCCTCGGGCGCCCCCGCCCTGCGCCACTTCGACAGACCGGAGGCCGAGGCGCCGACAGGCCACCTGCTGTCCAACGGCAGCTATGGCGTGATGCTGACGCCGACGGGCGCGGGCTACAGCCGCTGGCGCGATCTGGCCGTGACCCGCTGGCGGCCCGATGCGACGCGGGCCGCGCTTGGGTCCTTTATCTTCGCGCGCGACGTGAAGTCCGGCGCGCTGTGGTCGGCAGGGGTGCAGCCCACCGGCGCGGGGGCGGGGCAACACCGCGCGGTGTTCTCGGAACATCTCGCGTCCTTCACCCATCACGGGAAGCGCCTGTCCATGACCACCGAGATCGTCGTCTCGGCCGAGGATGATGCCGAGGCGCGGCGCGTGACACTCACCAATACCGGCAGCCAGACGCGCGAGATCGACCTCACCTCCTATGCCGAGCTGGTGCTGGCCCCGCCCGCCGCCGACTTGGCGCATCCGGCGTTCTCCAAGCTGTTCGTGGTGACGGATTTCATGCCCGAGCTTGGCGCGATCGTCGCCACCCGCCGCCAACGCTCGCCCACCGACCCCGAGGTCTGGGCCGCGCATATCGCCGTGGTCGAGGGGCAGGAGTCCGCGCCCCTGCAATATGAGACCGACCGTGCCCGCTTCATCGGCCGTGGCGGCAGCATCGGTGCGGCGGCGATGGCGAGCGGCCCCCTCTCCGGCACTACCGGCACCGTGCTCGACCCGGTCTTCGCCCTGCGTCGCCGAGTCATCGTGCCCTCGGGCGGCGTGGCGCGGGTGACGTTCTGGACCATGATCGCCGCCACGCCCGAGGCGCTGCTGGACCTTGTGGACCGCCACCGCGACCCCTCATCCTTCGAACGCGCCGTGACCCTGTCCTGGACCCAAGGCCAGGTGCAGTTGCGCCATCAGGGCATCACCCCGGCTGCCGCAGCCGTCTTCCAGCGCCTTGGCGGCATGATCCTGCGCGGCGATCCGCGCCTGCGCGCCGGCTCCCGGCAGATCGAGGCTGCGGCGGGGCCGCAATCGGCGCTCTGGGCCATGGGCATCTCGGGCGATCTGCCGATCATCCTGTTCCGCATCAGCGAGCCCGAGGATGCCGCCACCCTGCATGAGGTGCTGGCCGCGCATGAATATCTGCGGATGCGGCAGCTCGACGTGGATCTGGTGATCCTGAACGACCGCGCCTCCTCTTACGTGCAGGACATGCAGATCGTCATCGACATTGCCGTGCGTTCGGCCCAGTCGCGCCTGCGGGGCGAGCCGCATCCGGGCGGGCCGCGCGGCGCGATCCACACCCTGCGCGCCGATCTGGTGACGGTGGACCAGCGGGCGCAGCTGCTGTCGGTGGCGCGGGCCGTGCTGCTGGCCAATCGCGGCAGCATCGGCGACCAGATCGAGGCCTTGCCGATCGTGCCTGCGCCGCCGTTGGCGGCCCCGCCGGCTGCCTTGGCCCCCGCCGACGCCAGCCCCTTGCCAGAGCTGGAGTTCTTCAACGGCACCGGCGGCTTTGCGGAAGATGGCCGTGAATACGTCACCGTCCTGCGGGACGGCCAGACCACGCCCGCCCCCTGGATCAACGTCATCGCCAATCCCGGCTTCGGCTTTCAGGTCTCGGCCGAGGGCAGCGGCTCTGTCTGGGCCGAGAACAGCCGCGAGAACCAGCTGACGCCGTGGTCGAACGATCCGGTCTGCGACCCGGCGGGCGAGGCGATATACCTGCACGATCTGGACAGCGGCGCGACCTGGACGCCGACAGCGTTGCCGATCCGCAGCCGCGGCACCTATGTCGCGCGGCATGGCTTCGGCTACAGCCGGTTTGCGTATAGCGGCCACGGCATCGCGGCCGAGATGGTGCAGTTCGTGCCCCTGGATGACCCGGTCAAGATCACCAAGCTGACCCTGCACAACACCGGCAGCACCCCGCGCCGCCTGTCCGTCACCGCCTATGCCGAATGGGTGCTGGGAACCTCGCGCAGCGCCACCGCGCCCCATGTCATCACCTGGCAGGATCAGGGCGCGATCCTTGCCCGCAACCCCTTTGCCACCGCCTTCCCGGGCCGCGTCGCCTTTGCCGATCTGGGCGCCGAGACCACCAGCCGCACCGCCGACCGCGGCGAGGTTCTGGGGCATACCGGCAGCATGGCCGCGCCCATGGGCATCGGGGCCACACCGCTCTCGGGCCGCACCGGCCCGGCGCTGGACCCCTGCGCGGCCTTGCAGCGGCATGTGACGCTGGCGCCGGGTGCAAGCGTGACGGTGATCTTCCTGCTGGGGCAGGCGGCCACGGCCGAGGCCGCGCAGGCGCTGATCCAGCGCCACCGGGCCGCCGATCCGGAGGCGACGCTCGCCGCCGTCCGCCAGCACTGGACCGATCTGCTGGGTGCCGTGCAGGTCACCTCGCCCGACCGGGCGATGGACATCCTGCTGAACGGCTGGCTGCTGTATCAGACGCTCGCCTGCCGGATCTGGGCCCGCGCCGGCTTCTATCAGGCCAGCGGCGCCTATGGCTTCCGCGACCAGCTGCAGGACGGCATGGCGCTGACGGCGCTGCGGCCCGAGATGACGCGGGCGCACCTGCTGCGCGCCGCTGGCCGGCAGTTCCCGGAAGGTGACGTCCAGCACTGGTGGCTGCCGCATTCGGGGCAGGGCGTGCGCACAAGGATCTCGGATGACCGGGTCTGGCTGGGCTACGGCGTGGCGCAATACATCGCCGTGTCGGGGGATGCGGCGATCCTCGATGAGCAGATTCCGTTCCTGGATGGCCCGCCCGTGCCGCCCGGCGCGCATGATGATTTCTTTCAGCCTGCGGTGTCGGATACCCATGCGAGCCTCTTCGAACATTGCGCCCGCGGCATCGATCAGGCCATCGAGCTGACCGGCGCCAACGGGATGCCGCTGATCGGCACCGGCGACTGGAATGACGGGATGAACCGGGTGGGCGAGGGGGGGCAGGGCACCTCTGTCTGGCTGGGCTGGCTGCTGATCGCCACCATCGACCGGCTGGCCCCGCTTGCCGATGCCCGCGACCCGGTTCGCGCCGCCCGCTGGCGCGCGCACCGCGATGCGGTGCTGCAAGCCATCGAAGGCGAGGGCTGGGACGGCGCCTGGTACCGCCGCGGCACCTTCGACGACGGCACTCCGCTGGGGTCGACCCAGTCCGACGAATGCCGTATCGACAGCATCGCGCAATCTTGGGCCGTGCTGTCCGGCGCGGCGGACCCGGGCCGCGCGGCGACCGCGATGGCCAGCATGACCGAGCATCTGGTGCGCCTCGATCCCGGCCTTGCGCTGCTGTTCACCCCGCCTTTCGACCAGACGCCGATGGACCCCGGCTATATCAAGGGCTATCCGCCCGGCCTGCGCGAGAATGGCGGGCAGTACAGCCATGCGGCGATGTGGGCGATCCTGGCGCAATGCCGGCTTGGGAACGGCGATGCGGCGGGGGCCCTCTTCGCGCTGGTCAACCCGATCAACCACGCCCTGACGCCCGAGGCCGCGGCGCGCTACAAGGTGGAGCCCTATGTGGTGGCCGCCGATGTCTATTCCATGCCGCCCCATGACGGCCGCGGCGGGTGGACGTGGTATACCGGCTCTGCCGGCTGGATGTTCCGCGCCGGGATCGAGGGGCTTTTGGGCCTGACCCGGGCCGGGGACAGTCTGGTGCTGGACCCCTGTTTCCCGAAGGAGTGGCCGCAGATGCAGGCGACGCTCACGCTCGGCGCCACCCGCCTGCAGGTCACCATCACCAACCCGGGGCGCAGCGGCCACGGGATTGCGGCGGCGGAGCTGGACGGGGTGCCGCTGGAGGTCATCAAGGGGCGCCTGACCGTGCCGCTGCCACAGGGCGCGCTGCGCCACCTGACGGTCCAGCTTCGGGCGTGAATACGGGGGACTTGGGCTGCAGACACTGACGTCGATCGGTGTTAAGATGAGTTGGTGGTGTTACTTTTCGCACCAAACCGGCCGACTGCGCGTCGACCCAACAAGGATCTCCCCATGCCGCTTCTCGATCTCGTCATCACCCTCATTGTCGTCGGTGTCCTGCTGTGGCTGGTGAACACCTACATCCCGATGGACCGGAAGATCAAATCCATCCTGAACATCGTCGTGGTCATCGCCGTGATCCTGTGGATCCTGAGGGGGACCGGCATCCTGAGCGGCCTCAGCTCGGTCACGGTCGGCGGATGACGCCGGGGGCCTTGGCCCCCGAACCCCTCGCCCTGCGGGGGCCGGTCACGTCGGACGGCCCCACCGCCCGGGTGGGCTACCACTGCCTCGGGCTGGTCCGGTCGAGTTCGGTCCAGCTCGGGATGAACTCGGCTCACGCAGACATCAGTCCGGCGAGGGCCTCTACTTCCGCTTGCCGCAGCTCATGGCCGCCGTCGTGGATCTCGGTCTGCAGCTCGGCCCCCTGCGCGCGCAGCCTGCGGATGACGCCCGCCTCGATCACGCGCATCATCGCGCAGCTGGAGGAGGAGCTGGGGCAACAGCTGCTGCTGCGCACCGCCCGGCAGGTGTCGCTGACCGGGGCGGGGGCGATGGTCGCCGCGCGCTACCGGCCGGTGGTCGAGGATTTCGACCGGATTTCCGGGGAGATCCGCCGCGCGACCCATCCCGATCAGGGCCGCCTGTCGGTCAACGCGCCCCTGTCCTTCGGGATGCGCCTGCTGCCCGGGCTGCTGGCCAGCTTTCGGCTGGCCCATCCGAAGATCCAGCTCGACATGCAGCTGACCGATACGCTGGTCGATATCGTGGATGACACCTGTGACCTTGCCCATCCGCCGGGTGACAAGTCCACGATCAGGCGCAGGATCTGCCTTGTGCCGCGCGTCCTCGTCGCCGCGCCCGCGCTGTTCGAACGGATCCCTCGGCCGCAGACACCCGATGATCTCGACCCGGCCTATTGCTTCTCCTATGGGACCGGGTTTGTGACCGAGACCTGGGTGATGAACCGGACCGGTGCCAGCCGAAGCGTGAAGGCGGGGATCGAGGTCGTGTCCAACAACGGCGAACTGTTGCTGGCCCTGGCGGTCGCGGGGAGCGGCCTCGTCAACCTGCCGCGCTTTCTGGTGCAAGAGGCGCTGGACCGCGGCGAGGTGGCCCTGGTCCTGCCCGAGTGGGAGACCGCCCCGCTGAACCTGATGCTCCACTATCCGCCCTATGACGCGCTTCCGCCGCTCGTCACCACCTTCACCGAATTCTTCGAGGCCTATATCCGCGATTTCGACACATCCGATTTCTGACCCGGCGCCCCTACCTGACGCCGACGCTGTAGCCGTAGTAATCTTGCGCTGCAACCGCGCCCTGCGCCGAGCTGACCGCATTCAGGGCGATGCCGGCGACAGGGGCCTTGCTGGCGACCAGCATCGTCACTGCGGCCCGCAAGAGATGCGCGGAGGTCTTGCGCGCCCGCGCCACCAGCACCGCGGCATCGGCCAGCGCGGCAAGGCGGCTGGCCTCGTCAGCCGACAGCAGCGGCGGGGTGTCGAGGATGATCAGGTCATAAGCCTGCCGCAGGGCTTTGAAGCTCTCGCCATATTGCGGCAGGGTGCGGATGTTGCGCGGCACCAGCGCGCCGTGGCGGAAGGTCAGCAGGTCCACTCCGGGCGCCACGAAGTCGCGCGAAATGTGGCGGCCAAGGTCGGACGGGTTGCGCAGGACGCTCTCGGGGGTCTGGTCCGACACTTCGCTGGCGACCAGAATGCTCAGCCCCTGCCGCTGCAGGTCGAAGTCGATCAGCAGCACGCGCTGCCGTTCCTGCCCGGCGACGAGCCCCAGCGACAGGGCCAGCGTGGATTTGCCCTCGCCGGGCTGCGCCGAGGTGATGGCGATGATCGGGCAGCCTGCCGTCTCGATACGGTTCAGCACGCCGGTCAGCAGCACCCGCAGCGCCTCATGATAGGGCGTGCGGGACTCCTCGGCCAGATGCCGCAGCAGGGCCCGCGGCCCGTCGATCCGATGGCGCTTGAGCACCGGGATATTGGCGAGGGTCGGGAAGCCGCTGGCCGCCTCGGCCTCGCTGGCCGTCTGGATCCGGCTGGCCGACACGTCGCGCAGGAAGGCGATCAGCAGCCCGAAGACCAGGCCAAGCATGATGCCCGTCGTGAGGCCCAGCTTGCGGTCGGGCCAATAGGCGGCAAGCGGCGGCTCGGCGACGGTGATCTGGCGCACCCCCGGCGCGATGATGTCGATCTGCGTCTCAAGGCTGTTGCGCCGCTCGACAAAGGCCTGGTAGCGCAGGGTTTCGGCATCCAGCTGGCGCTGCATGTTCACAAGGGTCAGCTCATTGCGGGTGCGCTCGCGCAGCTGGGTTTCCAGCGCTTCTGCCTCGGCCTCCAGCGCGGCGACATTGCCGACCTCGGTCTGCCCGCCCTGCGCCAGCGCCAGAAGTGAGGTCACGCGATCGATCTCGGTGCGCAGCTGTTCGGAATAGGCGATCCGGTCCAGTTCGTTGTCGCGGATGAAGGCGGCGACGTTGCTTTCGCTTGCCGCCAGCGCGGTGCCAAGCGCCTGCACCCGCTCTTGCAGGAACACCAGCGAGCGGCTGACATCCTCACGCCGTTCTGCCAACTCGCGCGCGATGTAGATCTCGGCGACGGCATTGGCGATGCGCGCGGCCTGCACCGGGTCGGCATGGGTCGCGATCGTGTCCACCGCAAGGCTCTCACCCCGGCGCGACACCTGATAGTTTGCCATCAGCTTGCTGACGACAGCCTCCAGCTCCTGTTCGGGCGCGATGCGGGTTTCGGCGTTCAGGTAGGGGTTGAGGTAGGGATCAGCCGTCAGCTTCAGCCGGTCCGCCACGGCGCGGGCAAAGCCGCGGGACAGGGCCACGTCCATCTCGGTCTCGACCTGCATGGGCAGAAGCGGCGTGCTGATGACATCGCCGCTGGCCGGCTCAATCCGCGTGTCGACATAGTCGAGCACCATCGTCGCCCGTGCGGCATAGCTCTTGGGCAGCCGGTCCAGCACCAGATGGCTGATCAGGGCGCCCAGAGCCACGCCAAGCGCGATCAGCAACAGGTTGCGCCGCAGGAACTGAAACAGTCGGGCCAGATCGCCAAGCCGCGGTTCCGGAAGGCTCGGCAATGCATAATCGGCACCCAGACTGCGCATCTCATGGCGCCCGGGGGGAAGGTTATCATCTATGGCGTTCATTCAAAATGGCCCCCGCAACCCAGGGTTAAATATGGAGTCTGCTTTAATCGTCAGCCCAAGCACCAATGTCGCTTGGATCCTAGCACGTTTCTGGCCCTGAGTAGCCCGGAAAGTAGCGGGCCGACGCTCGCAAGGCGGGCACTCGATGCCGGCGTAACCGGCAGCTTCGCCGAATCACGGGAAATGCCGTGCGGCCTTGCATGAGTGTTGAAAGGAATCGTTCTTTAGGGCAAGTTATGAACTGGGATTGCTTCTGTAAATTTGGCCATTGGCCGCACGTATTATTTTATCTCGGCGACGGCTCGTTTGCTGGCAGATTTCCTGTCGGCTGTATTTTTGCAATTAAGATTGCCATCGGCACATGAACCGATTTCTCGAAACTGTCTTGATCCTGTTGATCTCCCCGATCTGGTTGCCGCTGTGGCCGCTGGTCTGGCTGACGGTGCGCCTGTCGCTCGGCACGCCGGTGTTCTTCGTGCAGGCCCGGTCGGGCCGCGGCGGCAAGGTGTTCGACATCGTGAAGTTCCGCAGCATGAGCGATGCCCGCGATGCAAGCGGGGCGCTGCTGCCCGATGACCGCCGGGTGACGCGGGCGGGGCGGGTGCTGCGCCTGCTGCGGCTGGATGAGCTGCCGCAGCTCTGGTCGATCCTGCGCGGCGACATGGCGCTGGTCGGGCCGCGGCCGCTGCTGCCTGGAACGCTGCGCAGCTTTGGTACCGCGGGGTTCGTGCGGGGCAGCGTGCGGCCGGGGCTGACAGGCTGGGCGCAGGTCAGCGGCAACACCGCCCTGACCGACCGCGAGAAGCTGGAGCTGGACCTGTGGTATGTCGCCCATCGCTCGACGCTGCTTGACCTGCGCATCCTTGCCGAGACGGTTGCCGTCGTGATCTTCCGCGAACGGCGCAAGCCCGCCCGCATCGCGCTGGCGGCGGACTGGGCGGCGGGCATGGCCCGCACACCCACGGCGGATTGCACATGAAGGTGGTGTTCGTCGGCGCCGTCGAGGGGTCCCTGGCCGGGTTGCAGGGGCTGTGCGAGGCGGGCTTTGCGCCCGATCTGGTGGTGACGCTGCCGCCGCAGCTGGCGCATCGCCATTCGGATTTCGCCGATCTGGGCCCGCTTTGCAACGCGCATGGCATCCCCGTCCATCACACCGCCCGCAGTGATTCCGATGAAACCTGCGCCGCGATCTCGGCGCTGGCGCCCGATGTGGTGCTGGTCATCGGCTGGTCGCAGCTGTGCAGTGCGCGGTTCCGCGCGATCCCGCGGCTTGGCTGCATCGGCTTCCACCCCTCGGCCCTGCCGCGGCTGCGGGGGCGCGCGGTGATCCCCTGGACGATCCTGCTGGGCGAGCGCGAGGGCGGGGCCACGCTGTTCTGGCTGGCCGAGGGCGCCGATGACGGCGACATCGCCCTGCAGCGCCTGTTCGCGCTGGACCCCGAGGCAGAGACGGCCCGCAGCCTGTATGACAAGGTCGTCGCCGCGCTGCGGGACATGCTGCCCGATCTGGTGGCGCGGCTGGTGGCGGGCGAGGTGCCGCGCCGGGCGCAGGATGACAGCCTTGCCAGCCTGTGCGCCAAGCGCGGGCCGGATGACGGGCGCATCGACTGGTCGGCCCCGGCGCAGCAGGTGCTGCGGCTGATCCGCGCCGCGGGGCCGCCCTATCCGGGGGCCTTCACCGCGCTGCCGGGCGGCGAGACGCTGATCCTGACCGCCGCCCGCCCGACCCCGCGCGCGGGATATTACATCGGCCTGCCGGGGCAGGTGCAGGCGCTGGAGGGCCGCTGCTTCACCGTCGCCTGCGGTGATGGCGCCTGTATCGACGTGCTCGACTGGCGCGGGGCCGACGCGCCGCCGCGGTTGCATTCCCATCTGAGCGGAGGGTCACGATGACCATGCTGAACGCGCTCGCCGGCCCTTCGGGGCGCCCGGTGCTGGTGGTGGCCCCGCATCCCGACGATGAGGTTCTGGGCGCCGGCGGCACCATCGCCCGGTTGGCGGCCGAGGGGCGTGCCGTGCATGTCGCCGTCGTCACCTCGGGCCGCGCGCCGCGCTTCGATCCGGCCGGCGTCGCCCGCGTCCGGGCCGAGGCGGCCGAGGCCCATGCGGTTCTGGGCGTGGCCGAGACCCATTGGCTCGACTTCCCCGCCGCCGAACTCTCCGAGCATCCGCATGCCGGGCTGAACGGCGGCCTTGGCGATCTGGTGCGGCGGCTTTCGCCCCATCTGGTGCTGGCGCCGCATCCGGGCGACATCCATCTCGATCACCAGCTGACCTTCCTGTCGACGCTGGTCGCCAGCCGCCCGCATCAGGCGGACTATCCCGCGGTAATTGCCGTCTATGAAACGCTGTCCGAAACCAACTGGAACGCGCCGCACCTGACGCCGGCCTTCCTGCCCAACCTCTTCGTCGACATCACCGCCACGCTGGAGCTGAAGCTGCAGGCCTTCTGCCGCTTCGCCAGTCAGGTCCGCCCGGCCCCGCACGAACGCTCGGTCGAGACGTTGCGCGCGCTTGCCACCCTGCGCGGCGCCACGGTGCACCGGGCCGCCGCAGAAGCCTTCTACATCGTCAGAGCCGTCAGCTGAGGAGAAAGCCATGTCCGTCTGGCCCATCTACGACGAGGAACAGATCGCCGCAGTGAACCATGTGCTGCGGTCCGGCAAGGTCAATGCCTGGACCGGGCCCGAGGTCGGCGCGTTCGAAGAGGAGTACCGCGCCTATCTGGGCGTGCCCTATGCCATCGCCATGACCAACGGGTCGGTGACGATGGACACGGCGCTGCGGGTGCTGGACCTGGCGCCGGGGGATGAGGTGATCGTGACGCCTCGCAGCTTCATCGCCTCGGCCAGCACGGTGCTGCTGGCGGGCGGGGTGCCGGTCTTTGCCGATATCGACCCCGACAGCCAGAACATCACCGCCGAAACGATCGCGCCGCTGATCGGCCCCCGGACCCGCGGCATCATCCCGGTGCATCTGGCGGGCTGGCCCTGCGACATGGCGGCCATCGGCGCGCTGGCGGCGCAGCACGGGCTCTGGGTGCTGGAAGATTGCGCGCAGGCGCATGGCGCGCGGATCGGCGGGCGGCCCGTCGGCACCTTCGGCACCATGTCCTCGTTCTCGTTCTGTCAGGACAAGATCATCACCACCGGGGGCGAGGGCGGGCTGCTGGTCACCGAGGATCGCGCCCTGTGGTCCCGCGCCTGGAGCTTCAAGGATCATGGCAAGAACCACGACCTCGTCCATGCCAAGGACCATCCGGCCGGCTTCCGCTGGCTGCATTCCGACGGGCCGGGCACCAACCTGCGGATGACCTGCATGGCGGCGGCGCTTGGCCGGGTGCAGCTGTCGCGACTGGAGGCGTGGCGGGCGCAGCGGGCGGCGAATGCGCAGATCCTGGCGGATGTTCTGGGCAGCTGCCAGGCGCTGCGCGTGCCGATGCCCGGGCCCGGGATCACCCATGCCTTCTACCGCTTCTACGTCTTTGTCCGGCCCGAGGCGCTGGCCTTCGGGTGGAGCCGCGACCGCATCCTGGCCGAGGCGCATGAGGCCGGGCTGCCGGTCTTCGTGGGCAGCTGCTCCGAGATCTACCGCGAGCAGACCTTCGCCGCGCGCGGAATCGGGCCGCGCACCGCGCTGCCGGTGGCGCGCGAGCTTGGCGAGACCAGCCTTGCGTTCCTTGTCGATCCCAGCTGGACCGAGGAGCGGATCGGCGCCCTTGCGCAAACCATGCGCCGCATCTGCGAGCGGGCCACGCGCCGGTCTGCGGTGGCCGGATGATGAGTTTGGAACGCCAGGGAACCCGGACATGAGCGGTGGTGTGGTTCGGATCTTGCTGACCTCGGCCGGGCGACGGGTCGAACTGCTGAACTGTTTTCGCGCGGCGGCGGGCAGGCTGGGTCTGCGGATCGAGATTGTCGCCTGCGATTTGAACCCGGGCCTGAGCGCGGCCTGCGCGGTGGCCGACCACGCTGCCGCCGTGCCGCGCTGCACCGCACCAAACTATGCCGAAGCGGTGCTCGATCTGGTGCGACGTCACGCCGTCGCGCTCGTGGTGCCCACCATCGACCCGGAATTGCTGCCGCTGGCACAGCGGGCGGCGGATTTCGCCAAGGCGGGTTGCCGGGTGCATGTCTCTGCCCCCAATGTCATCGAGATTGCCCGCGACAAGCAGTGGACGGCCGACATCCTTGGCAGCGCCGGGGTGCCTGTGCCGACGACGCTGAGCCCGGCGGCGCTGCGCGCGCGGCCCGAAAGCCTGACCTGGCCGGTCTTCGTCAAGCCCCGGGGCGGCAGCGCAAGCCGGGGACTTTCCGTGATCGACGGTGTCGACGAACTGCCCGAGACTTTCGACGAGGCGATGATCTGCCAGCCATGCCTGGTGGGGGCGGAATTCACCGTGAACATCTTCGTGGATGCGGGGGGCGCGCTGCGCTGCGTGATCCCGCATCGCCGCCTGCAGATCCGCGCCGGCGAGGTCGAGAAAGGCCGCACCGAGCGGGTGCCCGCGCTGCGCACCATCGCCGAACGGCTGGTGGGCGCGCTGCCGGGCTTGCGCGGCGTCGCCTGCTTTCAGGTCATCGATGATGCCGCACTGGGCCCGCAGGTGATCGAGATCAACGCGCGCTTTGGCGGAGGCTATCCGCTGGCCGACCACGCCGGCGCCCCCTTTGCGCGCTGGCTGCTGGAGGAGGTGACGGGCCGCGCCTGCACCGCCAACGACGAATGGCGCGCGGGGGCCGAGATGCTGCGCTATGATGCGGCGGTGTTCCGCGGGTGAGGCAGGAGCGCGGGATGATCGTCTTCGACCTTGACGACACGCTGTATCTTGAACGCGATTTCGCCTTTAGCGGCTATCGGCATCTGGGCGACCTCGTGCAAAGCCAGCACGGCATCGCGGGGTTCGAGGAGATGTGCAGGGCGCTGTTCGCGCAGGGCGAACGCCGCCGCATCCTCGACCTCGCCTGCGAGAGGCTGGACTGGGCCGAGGGAGCGGCACTTGTGCCTGATCTCATCGCCGCCTACCGCGACCACCCCCCGCAGATCACGCTCTGCCCGGATGCGGCAGACTGGCTGGGCCGTCATTCCGACCGGCCCGGCCTGATCACCGACGGGCCCGCCCAAACGCAAGCCAACAAGGTCGCGGCACTGGGCTTGCAGGGCCGGATCGGCCCGACCTGCCTGACGGGGACTCTGGGGCAGGGCCGGGGCAAGCCGCATCCGCGGCCCTTTGAATGGATGGAGGAGGCATCGGGGCACCGGGGCGCGGATCTGGTCTATGTCGCCGACAATCCCGCCAAGGATTTCGTGACCCCGCGGGCGCGCGGCTGGCTGACGGTGCAGATCACCCGGGCGGGCGGCGTCCATGCCCCCGCCCCGCCGGACGCGGCCCATGCGGCGCACGTCAACATCACCAGCCTCGATCAGCTGGACGAGGCGCTGGAGACCGCAGGGGCCTGACGGGGCGCGGGCCGCCGCTGCATCACCCCGGCGATCAGCGCGTCCCATTGCCCGAGGATGCGCGACGGGTGCAGTGCCGCGCGCGACACCGGCGCACAGGCCGTCATTGACCGGCGCAGCCCGTCATCGTCGATCAGCCGGGCCATCGCGGCGGCCAGTCCGTCGACATCCTCGGGCGGGACCAGAAGCCCGTTCTGGCCATCGCGGATCATCTCGCGCGGGCCATAGGCGCAATCGAAGGCCACCAGCGGCACCCCCGTCACCGCCGCCTCGGCGGTGACGTTCGAGAAGCCTTCGAAGCGCGAGGGGATGACCAGCATGTCGGCCTCGGTGATCCAGCCGCCCGGCGCGGTGCTGGCCCCGGGCAATGACACCCGGTAGCCAAGCCCAAGCCGGTCGCGCAGCGCCTCGAGCCGCGCCCGCTCTGGCCCCTCGCCATAGATCGTCAGCCGCGACGGGCGCCGGCTTGGAAGGCGGCTGAAGGCCTCGATCAGCAGGTCGAACCCCTTCTGGGCATCCAGCCTGCCGACCGCCACCACCCGCAGCTGCCCGTCCGGGCCTTGCGGCGCAAAGCCGGGCAGCACCTGCGCCGAATTGGGGATGACATGGGCGCGGCGTTTCTGGGCGCGCGGCAGGTCCTGCCGGGCCCGGTCGGTCTGCAGGACGATGGCCGCGGCGCGCCGCATCAGCAGCCCCTGGGCCGGGCGCCACAACGGATGCATCGCCTGTCGCTGCAGGTTGTTGCGTTCCGAAACGATCACCGGCACGTCCAGCCCGATCGCGGCGGCCAGGGTCATGGCGTTGACCTTGGTCAGGAAGGCGATGACCAGATCGGGGCGCAGCTCGCGCAGCAGCTGGCGGATGCGGCCGACCCGTGCAAGGTGCCCGCTGCGCTTGTGGCCGGCCAATGCGTGCAGCCGCACACCCACGGGATAGGGGAAATACGATGCGGCGGTCCGGGCGTTGAGCGCGGCGACATGCACCTCATCCCCGGCGGCGGCGCGGTGCACGGCCAGCTTTGCGATCACCTTCTCGGCGCCCCCGGCCTCGAACCCGGCCTGAAGGATCAGCAGCCGCATCCTGACTACTCCGCCGCCTGCACGGGCCGCGCGAAGGGCCGAGGCGGGGTGGCAAGCTCTGCCGCGCCGAAGTTCAGCGAGGCCTCGACGATGGGCCGGTGCAGGGTCTTGGACTGCATGAAGATGCGCCCGATATATTCGCCCAGGATGCCCATGAACATCGCGTTCAGCATGATCGACAGGAGCAGCAGCACGGTGGTCGTGGCAAAGCCCGCCGGCCAGTCCTGCCCGAAGAGCAGCCGGCCCAGAAGATAGCCGCTCATCAGCACGAAGGTCAGCAGGCCCACCGTCAGGCTGATGAACGAGGCAATGCGCAATGGCAGCAGCGAGTGGTTGATCATCCCGTCGATGGCCAGCGACAGCATCGCCCGGAACGGGAATTTCGACGCCCCCGCCACGCGGGCTTGCCGGTCATATTCGAACCCGACTTGCGAGAAGCCCATGCCGCTGATCAGCCCGCGCACATAGGGCGAATGATCCTCGACCCCGCGCAGCTCATCGAGGATGCGGCGGTCGGTCAGCCGGAACTCTCCGGCGTTCTGCGGCAGGTCATCCTCGCTCATCCAGGTGATGAGGGCATAGAACAGCCGGCGAGAGGCGGCGACCAGCGGGCCGTCGGGCAGGCTGCGGCGCACGCCATAGACGACCTGATGCCCCTCGCGCCATCTCTCCAGCATCGCGGGGATCAGCTCTGGCGGGTCCTGCATGTCGCAATCGAGTTGGATCGCGCAGTCCCCCGTCGCCGCGCGATAGGCGGTCAGGACAGACCGCTGATAGCCGACATTGCGGGAAAACCGGAGCACCCGCACCCGCGGGTCGATGCGGGCAAGGCCGGTCAGGATGTCGAAGGTCCGGTCGGTGGAATGGTTGTCGGTGAAGATCATCTCGAACTCGTAGCCCGGAAGGGCCTCGAAGACTGCCTTCACCCGCTCATAGGCGGTGCGGACATTGTCTTCCTCGTTCAGGGCCGGGATCAGGATCGAGATCAGGGTCATGTCGCCACCGCCTTCTGTGTTGTCTTGCCGGTCCTGGCCGTCCTCTGCCGCCGCTCCCAGTCGATGGTGCGCGCCAGCCCATCCTCGAGCGGGATCGTCGGGCGCCAGCCAAGTGCCCGCCAGGCCAGCGCCGGGTCGGAGCGCAGCTCCGACGCTGGCCCCGGATGATCGGCGCAGGCGATCAGCCCCGGCGCCGCTTCGGTCAGGCGCGCGATCATCGCTGCCACGTCGCGCATCGGCGGGGCGAGGCCCGAGCAGAGGTTGACCACCGGCCCCGTCGCCGCGGGCAGGTCGGCGATGCGCAGCAGCCCGGCCACCACATCGTCCACATGCACCAGATCACGCTGGTCGCCGGGCCGGCGCACCACCGAAGGCTCGCCGCGGAGGCAGTGGCGGATCAGCCGGGGGATCAGGAAATCGTCCGATTGCGCCGGCCCATAGGTCAGCGCCAGCCGGGCCGTCACCACGGCAAAGGGCAGGTCACCCGCGATGGCGTCCATTGCCCGCGTGGCGGCCAGCGCCGCCCAACCATAGGCGGAGCAGGGGGCCTCGCGCATCCATTCGGCACAGGGCGTCGGCGCCTCGCCATATTCCGCGATCGTCCCCGCCCGCACGAAGGCCGTGGGCGGGAGCCGCATGCGCGCCGCTGCGTCCAGCAGCGCGAGGAATGGCAGCAGGTTCAGCTCGCAAGCCGCGCTCAACGCCGTTGTCGCCTGCTCGCCCGGGGCGAAGCGGTTGGTGCTGCCAAGGTGGAACACCGTCTGCGGCCGCGCCAGCGCCAGGGCGCCCGCCACCGCCTCTGCATCGTCGGGCTGCGCCTGCAGCAGAGTGATCCGCGGCAGGATTTCTGCCAGCCGCCCGGTATCCGACCACGGGCGCGTCAGGATGCTGACCGTATCGCCGCGCGCGAGGCAGGCCTGCGCCAGATGCGAGCCGATGAAGCCCGTTCCCCCGGTGATCAGCACGCGGGTCATTGCTCGCGGCTCCGGGTGGGGACCATCGCGACCACGGGGCGCGCGCCGAGTGCCGGACCGGCCGGGACCCGCTGCCGACGGCGCCCGAAGACCCATTCCTGCGGAAACCGCTCGAAGGCGAGGTAGGACAGATGCGCCAGCAGGATCGACCCGGCGATGACCACCGCGCCGAAGACCGCCGTCGCCAGCAGATGGTTGTCGCCGAACAGGCCGAGCCGGGAGAAGACCAGCCGCACCGGCAGGTAGAAATACGGGTGCACAAGGTAGAGGCTGTAGCTGATCGTGCCCAGGTACTGGGCGCCGCGGGCCGACAGGACCCGCGATGTCAGGCTGTCCCGCTCCACCGCCAGAAGGAAATACGCCGCGGTGAACAGCGCCGTCAGCTGCGCCCAGCCGTTGAACACATCCGCCGGCTCATAGGCGAAGAACTGGCGCGAGCCGACATAGGCAAGGATGACCAGCGCCGCCAGTTCGGCCGCGCCGCGCAAGGGCAGGGCGCGCACGACCCCGCGCCGGTGCAGCACGAACACCCCCATCCCGATCAGGAAGTAGATCGCGCCGGGATAGGCCAGAAGGAAGGCCGCCGAGGCCGTCACGACCGCCGCCCCCAGCAAACTTCGCCTCCCGATCCAGGCGGCAGTTGCGGCGCAGGCCAGCGCGTAGAACATGGCCTCGAAGCTCAGGCTCCAGGCATTCGGGGTCAGCTGCTCGGTGCCGAAGATCAGGTTGGTGAAGGTCAGCGCATAGAGGATCGTGGCCGGGTCCTGCAGCTCTGGCTGGCGGCCCGTGACCGCGTTCAGCAGGATGAAAAGCACTGTCCCCGCCAGAAACAGCGGGTAGATGCGCACGAACCGGCGCAGCGCGAATTCAAGGGGGCTGTAGCGCAGGACCGTCGGCAGGATGACGAAGCCGCTGATCGCAAAGAAGATATACACGAAGAACACACCGAAATTCCAGAAGGGCTGCACCGCCTGCGGATAGCCGGTCTCGGGGCCATAGACGTGCTTGGCGAGGCCGCCCATCACATGGGCCACCACCACGGCCAGCGCCGCGATGCCGCGCAGGCCGTGGACGCCGGTGTTGAAGCCGCCCCCGGACCGAAGCCCGGGATGGGGGACTGGCCTGGGGGTGGCGGTTTCGATCATCGCACGGCACTCGCGGCGGCCGGGGTGGTGCCTTCGGCCCGCGGCAGGGATTGCGGTCCGCCGATGGTGACCTCGGGCGTCAGCGGCAGGATGAACATGCCGCCTGCCGCCTCGTAATCGGCGAGCTGCTCGCGGATCTCGTCGAAGAAGTTCCAGGCCAGCACCAGCAGGCAATCGGGCTTGCGCTCGGCCAGAACCTCGGGCGGCAGCACCGGGATCAGCTGCCCCGGGCTCAGCAGCCCCTGTTTCAGCGGGTTGCGGTCCACCAGATAGTCCAACGTCTCCGGCCCGATGCCGAAGTAGTTCAGCAGCGTGTTGCCCTTGGCCGGTGCGCCATAGCCCGCGATGGTCAGGCCCTGCGCCTTCAGCACCGCCAGCCGGGCGCGCAGCGTTGTGCGGATATGCTCCACCCTCCGGGCAAAGGCCCGGTAGCTGGCGGCATCGGTCAGGCCCGACGCCTTCTCTTCGGCGATCATCTCGGCGACGATGGGGGTGGGGGTGTCCCCCAGCCGGGCGCGGCGCAGGAACACCCGCATCGACCCGCCATGGACCGGGATCTTGGTGACATCGACCACCGAGAATCCCGTCGCCTGGCCCAGACGGACAATGGACAGCAGGCTGAGTTCCGACATGTGCTCATGGTAGATGTTGTCGAACTCGTCGGTGTTCAGGATCTCGCGCGCCCAGGGCACCTCGATGACGAAGACGCCCTCCTCGTCCAGCAAGATGTCGATCCCCTCCATGAAGCCGTGCAGGTTGCCGATGTGGTTGAAGGTGTTGGTGGTGGAGATCACGGCCGCCGGGCCATGCTTGGCGCGGACGATCCGGGCCGTGGCCGGGCCGAAATAGGCGACATGCACCTTTACCCCCTGCGCCTCGGCCAGCCCGGACAGGTTGGCCGCCGGGTCGATGCCCAGAACCCGGGCGCCGTTGCGCGCTGCATGGCCCAGCATCAGCCCGTCATTGCAGCCGATATCCACGATCAGCCCGCCCTGCGCCTTCTCCTCCAGCACGCGGGCGAGCCCGGCAAAATGCGTGTGCATGGTGATCGCGCCCGAGGGGACATAGAGGTAATCCTCAAAGAAGCCCGCGGGGATCTGGTCGGCGACCTGGATCAGCCCGCAATCGAGGCAGGACTGCGCGTTCAGCGGAAAGGCCGGCTGCGGCAGGTCGCGGTCCGCCGGGCGCACGAACATGTTCGCCGGGGGATGGTTCCCCATCGGCAGGAACAGCATCAGGTTATCGGAACCGCAGCAGCGGCAGTTCATCAGGGTGTCGGCCACCGGGGTCTGGAGGGTCATGATGCCACCGCATGTTGGAAGGTTGAGGCGAATTCGGCAAAGGTCTGGTGCATGAAGTCGATCTGCTGCTCGGTCAGGCCGTGATGGCAGGCCAGCAGCACGCCGCCGCGCATCACCGCGTCGGCGACCGGATAGCCGCCGGGGCTGGTCCGGCAGGCGACGTCCTTCATCGCGGGCTGCCGCAGGATGTTGCCGGTGAAAACCGGGCGGGTCTGGATATCGGCCTTTTCCAGCCGGATCTGCATGTCGCGGCGGGTGAAGGGCGCGCCGGGCCGCAGGGTCAGCGGGAAGGCCAGCCAGCCGGTGCGCGAGCCTGCCAGCTGGCGCGGCAGGATGAACCACTCTTCATACCGCGCGAAGAAGTCGAGATGGCGGGCGAAGTTGCGCTCGCGTTCCGCGATGTTGTGGTTCAGCTTGTCGAGTTGCACGAGCGCGAAGGCCGCGCTGACCTCGGACGGTTCAAGGTTGTAGCCAAGCGCCTCGAACACGAACTTGGAATCGTAGGGGATGCCGTCCAGCTCGACGTTGAAGCGGTTCTCGATCGTCTCGCTTTCCACGAACAGCGAGGAGGAGCGGCCCCAGGACCGCAGCAGGATCGCCCGGCGCGCCAGGTCGGGATCGTTGACGCAGAGCATCCCGCCATTGCCCGCGCCGTTGATGACATGCGAGCCATAGAAGCTGGTGGTCGAGATGTCGGAATAGCGCCCGGTGCTCTCACCGCCGATGGTGGCCCCCAGCGTGTCGGCGCTGTCCTCGATCACCCGCAGCCCGTGGCGGTCGGCCAGTTCGCGGATGCGGCGCCAGTCCGGCAGGTTGCCGATCAGCGAGGGAACCATGATCGCGCTGGTCCTGGGCGTGATCATCGCCTCGATCAGCTCGACATCGATGTTGTAGGTGCCGACGGCCGCATCGACGAAGGCGGGCAGCAGCTTGCGCCGCACCAGCGGCGCCACGGTGGTGGCGAAGGTCAGGGCAGGGGTGATGACCTCGCTGCCCTCGGGCAGGTCGAGGATCTCGACGGCCAAGTAGTTGGCCGAGGAACCGGAGTTCACCATGATCCCGTGCGGCTTGGCGAAGAGCGCCGCCACCCGCCTCTCCATCTCGCGCACATGCTGGCCCATCTGGGTGGAGGTGCGCAGCACCTTCACCACCGCATCGATCTCGGCCTGGCCATGCACCGTCTGGCCGTAATTCACCCTCATGGTCGTCACCTCTCTGCCGGTTGGGGGGCCGCTACTGGGCCGCGATCACGCGTTCCGCCGGAAGCGGGGCGCGCATCTTTTCGCTGTAAGTCTCGATCTGGCGCTGGGTCAGCTCTGCCATTGCGGCACCGTCCGCATGGGCGCGGTACCATTCGACCGTCAGCCCCACGGCCTGATCGAGCGTCAGCCGCGGCGACCAGCCCAGGCTTGACCGCGCCTTGGCGCTGTCGAGCCGCAGCAGCCCTGCCTCGCGCAGGGTGTGTTCGTCGGGCTGCGGAGGCGCATGGTATGCAATGCTCGGCCCTCCGCAGCCCCATGCGGCGCAGATCGACTGCGCCAACTCTTGCACCGTCACCGTCGAGGACGGATCGGGCCCGAAATTCCAGGCCCCGGCATAGCGCGCCCCGCCGCGGCCGCGGTCCAGCAGCCGCGCGGCGAGGGTCAGATACCCCGCCAAGGGTTCCAGCACATGCTGCCAGGGCCGCACGCTGAGCGGATTGCGGATCTCCATCACCTGGCCCGAGGTGGCGGCGCGGACGATGTCGGGCACCAGACGGTCCGCGCTCCAGTCGCCCCCCCCAAAGACATTGCCCGCCCGCACCGTGGCAAGCTGCGGGCCATCGGGATCGGCGAAGAACGACTGCCGCCAGGCATGGGCGACGATTTCCGTGCAGCCCTTCGAGGCGCTGTAGGGATCG